>Ga0075425_100006929_pt1 | contig 11929 bp, 11 predicted proteins | sample SoiMethybrSBSTD4_FD_75300 | JGI IMG/M metagenome (GOLD analysis project Ga0075425, IMG submission 75300) | Bulk soil microbial communities from a Populus tree surrounding site in Tennessee, USA - Soil MetaG P. TD hybrid SBSTD4 | ecosystem: Environmental > Terrestrial > Soil > Tree plantation...
TCCGGCCAGCTTGGACATGACCGCTTTCATCACGCGTCCCATGTCTTTTGCCGACGTCGCGCCGGTTTCAGCAATCGCCTCGGCAACGGCGCTGTCGAGTGCGGCAGAATCGAGGGCCGGCGGCAGGTAGGCCTCGAGCACCGCGATTTCCGCCGTTTCCTTGTCGACGAGATCCGTCCGTCCACCTTTTGCGAACTGCTCGATGGAATCGCGGCGCTGCTTGACGAGGGAATTCACGACCTGCCGTTCCTCCGCATCGTCGAGGTCGCGACCTTTTTCGACGCTCTTGTTCATGAACGCGGCCTTGAGCATCCGAAGCGGTGCGAGACGTGCGGCGTCCTGCTTGCGCATCGCATCGGCGATCGCAGCTGTGACGTCGTTCAGCAGCGACATCAGACGTCAGTCTCCAGGCGGACGCTGAGGCTGCGGTACCTGGCCGGGCTGTGACGCAGGGGCGGGCGCGATCATTCCGGGTGTCGAAACGCCAATCGCGCCTGGGGTTGCCTGTCCGCCGCCAGGCGGAAACGCAGCTGGCGGATTCTGAAACGGCAGCGGCGCCGCGATCGGCGGCTGTTGCACGTCGTTCGCATTGTTCGGCTGCGCCGGCACGATGCCCGGGCGCACGACCGGAAGCACCGGCCGGACGACGTTTACTGGAGCTCCACCAGGCTGAGTGATCGGCTGTCCAGGCGCCGCGAACGGCGGACGGACGACCAGCGGCCCGTTTTGATCGTCCTCGGTGTTCGGAACGAACGCTCCGGCAGGCGTGAAGGGCGCTGGAGGTGGCGCAGCCGCAACAGTCCGAGCTGCCGGCGTCGCGATTGTCGGCATCACCGAAATGGAGTCGTAAAGGGACGCATCCGAGACCGGCGTCGTTCGGGGAGCGACGATATACCCGCTCAACGTCCGAAGCAGGATGTCGAGCGCCTCGCCTTCGGGCACGTCGCGAAGCTCGAGCGTCAGCGGACCGCCAGGAATTCGTTCGAGGTTGATGACCTTCAGTTTCCCGATACGCGCCCACTCGGTGAGAATCTGACGGAGCGTGGCATCCTTCGCGACGAGCGTCACGCGTCCATCGCGAAGCGACAACTGGACGTCGGCACGCGCAACAGGGGCGAACGCCAGCCACGCGCAAACGGCCGACACCGCCGTTGTGAGAGACAGTGAACGGGACACTACTGGAACCTTTCCAGAAGTATAGACCTACTTCCGGCGGAAATAGTCGATGACCTGGATGAGGATGTCGTCGAGCGAATGCCTGGGCTTGTAGCCGATCATTTTCTCGGCTTTCGACAGATCGGGCACGCGTCGGGGCATGTCTTCGAAGCCCGATTCGTACGCCTGGTCGTACGGCACGAGCTTGATTGACGAAGTCGAACCGGTGAGCTCGCGCACACGCTCGGCCAGTCGGCGAATGGTTACCTCTTCCGTGTTGCCGATGTTGATGACCTGGCCGATCGCCTTCGGCTCGACCACGAGTTTGAGCAGCGCCCCCACCACATCGGCCACATGCGTGAACGAACGGGACTGCGCGCCGTCGCCAAAGACCGTGATCGGCTCGCCGGCGAGCGCTTGTCGCACGAAATTGGGAATCACCATCCCGTACTGTCCGGTTTGACGCGGACCAACCGTGTTGAAAAACCGGACGATGATCACGGGAAGCTTCCGTTCCTTCCAATACGCGAGCGCAAGGAACTCGTCAATCGCCTTGCTGCAGGCGTACGCCCAGCGGTGTTTCGGTGTCGGCCCCAGCACCAGATCGGAGTCTTCACGGAACGGCACCTGTTCGCTCTTCCCGTAGACCTCGGATGTCGAGGCGATCACAACCAGCTTCTTTTTCTTGTTCGCGTGCTTCAAGACGACTTCCGTCCCGTGCACGTTGGTCTCGATCGTGTAGACCGGCTGCTCGACGATCAATTTCACTCCGACAGCGGCAGCGAAGTGAAACACGACCTCGCTGCGGTCGATCAACTCGGCGAGCAGACCTTCATTCTCGACCGAGTCGATGAAGTACTCGAACCCTGGCCGGCCCTTCAGGTGCGAGATGTTCTCCATTGAGCCGGTCGATAGGTTGTCGAGCAGCAGTACCTGGTGACCTGCATCGAGCAGCGCCTCAGAGAGATGCGAGCCGATGAATCCGGCTCCGCCGGTGACGAGCGCACGCATCAGCGGATAGCCCCGATCGCCTCGGCGACGCGAGCGACGTCTGCGCTGCTCATCGTCGGATACATCGGCAGCGACAGGATTTGATCGCACACGCGGCCCGCAATCGGGCAGTCTGCAGGTGCTGTTCCGGCAAGCGCCGGCTGACGTGGAATCGGCACGGGGTAGTGAATGAGTGTCTCGATGCCCCGCGCCGCGAGCCGCTGCTGAAGCGCGGCACGGGTCGCGTGTTCCTGGCTTCGGACGACGAACAAATGATACACGTGTCCCGCGTCGCATTCTCGCGGGACATCGACCGAGGTGCCGGCGAGCGCTGTTCGGTACTCGGAGGCGAGCCTCCGGCGTTGCGCCGTCCACGCCGCGAGTCTCGGCAATCGCACTCTGAGAATCGCCGCCTGCAGCTCGTCGAGCCGCGAGTTCACGCCCGCCGTCTCGTGGTGGTACCGATCCGTCTGGCCGCCGTTGCGCAGCCGGCGGATGCGATCGGCAAGGGCGCGGTCGCGAGTCACGACGGCGCCGCCGTCGCCGAGCGCACCCAGATTCTTCGTGGGATAGAAGCTGAATGCACCGGCCGCTCCGATGGTGCCGACCGGGCGGCCATCGGAGGTCGCGAGGTGAGCCTGGCAGCAGTCCTCGACGAGCGCGAGGTTGTATTTCTCCGCGATCTTCTCGATTGCCCCCATGTCGGCCGGCTGTCCGTAGAGATGGACGGGAACGAGCGCGCGGGTGCGCGCGGTGATCGCGCGCTCGATCTGCAACGGGTCGATTGTCATCCGCTCGGGATCGATGTCAGCAAACACTGGACGCGCTCCCGTCATCATCACGGCGAGCGCGGTGTAGGCGGCCGACAACGGCGTGGTGACGACCTCGTCCCCTGCCCCGATGTCGAGCGCACGAAGCGTCAGCGCGATGGCGTCGGTGCCACAGCCCACGCCCACGGCGTGCGGAGCACCACACGCGGCGGCAAACTCCGTTTCGAACGCGTCGACTTCCGGCCCGAGTACGAATCGGCCGCTCGCGACGACACGATCAATCGCCTGGCGAACAGCGGTCGCGTCGTCCGCAGGCGCCAATGAGACGAACGGGATGCGTGTAGCGATCATGCGGGCTCGTGGTAGCGGGAGTCGTCCGTATAGTGCGAGAAATGCGCGCGGTAAAAGTCCACGGCTCGCCGCAGTCCGTCTTCGAGCGACACCGTCGGCGTCCAGCCAGTAGCGGCCGTGAACTTGGTCGAGTCGGCGTAGAAACTGCCGATGTCAATCGCTTTCTTGTCTACCGGCCAGGGCACGCATTCGAGCCGGCCCGTGCCGGCGATGGCGACGAGCGTGGTCGCAAGATCTTTCAAGCTGATTGGTGCGATTCCGCCGATATTGAACACTTCTCCATTGCACGCATCATCGGCGCCGGCACGGAGGAACGCGTCAACCACGTCGTCGACGAACACCAGATCGCGAAGCTGAGAGCCGTCGCCGTATAGCTGAATCGTCTTGTTCTCGATTGCGAGCCGGATGAACCAACCGATGAATCCCTGGCGGTTATGTTTGATCAGCTGGCGCGGCCCGTACACGTTGGTCAACCGCAATGAACAGGATCGAACGCCGAACACGTTGTTGTACACGAGGTGGTAGTACTCGCCTGCGGCCTTATTGATGCCGTTGACATCGGTCGGCCGCACGAGGTGCGACTCACGCACCGGCAGCGAGTCGGGCTTCCCGTACACCTGCCTCGTACCGGCGTATACGACCTTCACCGCGGCGTTGTGATTGCGGCACGCTTCCAGGATCGTCAGCTGACTGCGGCAGTTCACGTCGAGATCCGTGTACGGATCGCGCATGCTGTCGATGTGACTCACCTGTCCCGCGAGGTTGAAAATCACCGCGCGGTCCTGCACGAGATAATTCATCGTGCTCTGTTGCCGGATGTCCGCGACGTTCACGTGCACGCGATCGGCGACGCCGTCAATGTTGAACAGGTTGCCGCCATACGAGGGAATCAAGGAATCGACGAGCAAGACGTCGGCGTCGAGGTGAGTGAGTGCTCGCGCGAGGTTGCTGCCGATAAAACCGAGACCGCCGGTCACCATCACACGGCGCCCGCGGTAAAACTCGAGGTACTTGTGGTTCACGAGTGCCGCGCGGGCACCGGCGAGGCGTGCGCGCGACGATGCCGCCGCACGATCACGAGCTCAATCCATAGCCGCGCGACCCCGACTCCCGTCTTGAAAATCCGCGGGAAGTTGAAGAACTGGGACTTCCCGAAGGCTCGGTGGTAGTGATGCACCGGGACTTCAACGACACGAAAGCCGGCGTCCTGAATCTTCTTCATCATCTCGAGACAGATCACACCGCTGGTCTGACGTAATTCCACGCGGCCGAACATCGAGCGGCGCATCAGCCGGAAGTCGCAGTCGACGTCCCGCAACGTGAGACCGAACAAGATCGAGACGATGTGGTGGTAGAGACGCCCGATGACGATCCGGTGAAACGGATCGGCGCGACTGATCTTATAGCCGTTCACGAGGTCGATTCCTGCGGCCATTTTCTCCCACAGTAGTTTCAGCTCTGCGGGATCGTATTGCGCATCCCCGTCGGTGTAGAAGATCAGATCCTTCGTCGCTGAACCGATGCCGGTCTGCAGCGCGCCGCCGTACCCGCGATTGTGCGGATGGTGAATAACCCGCACGTGGGGGTAGGTCCGCGCGAGTTCATCCGCGATTTGCGCAGTCGCGTCTTCGCTCCCGTCGTTGACGACGATCACTTCGTAGTCAGATGTCAATTCCGCGGCGGCGGAGACAGCCCGAATCACCATGCTCGCGATGGTGCCGCTGTCGTTGTACGCCGGAAAAAACACCGACAGGCTCGGAGATTTTCGTGAAGATGTCGCCAAGTCATCCTAAGCATAAGGGATATCTATGACGGACCCGCCACACAATCTCGACGTCCGAGCGGCCGTCGCCGCCGGTGCAGTCGCGTGCACGCAGACGCGTGAGGATACGTACAGATGATGCCGGCGAAACAGCTCAGCAGTTTGCGCCAGGAGCTGGCGTCATGCGTCGTGCCGCTCGAAGCGCAGCGAGGATATTTGCTCGGAGACGAGACCCACCAGAAAAATGATCACGCTGAGGAGAATCAGGAGCACCGAAGAGTTCGTGACATGCGACTGCGTGAAGATCGTCCAGATCGCATACACGCTGCCGACGACGAATGAGGCCGCGCTCAGCGGCAGAAAGATGCGCATCGGGCTGAAGAGCGTAATGACTTTGAGAAGGATGACGAAGAACTGCACGCCGTCGGGTCCGAATCGGATTTTCGACTGTCCCTCCCGAACGCCCGCGTGAATGGGCTCGAACCACACGCTGTAGCCCGCCTTGATGAACGCAAGCGTCGTCGTTGTTGGCGTAGAAAACCCGTTTGGCAGCAGATGAAGAAATTCGAGGAGATGCGAACGCCGCGCCGCGCGGAAACCGGACGTGAGATCGGGAATGTGCCGATCTGTGAGATAGCTTGCGAGGCGGTTGAGCAGCGCGTTGCCGGCGCGCCGGGAGAATCCCGCTTGCGTGGCCGGCGCCCGTGCCCCGACGACCAGCTCGTATTCGTCGAGTTTCGACACAAGACGACACGCATCAGCCGGCTGATGCTGGCCGTCCGCGTCGAGGATTAACACGAAGTCGCCGCTTGCGTGACGGATTCCGGTTTTGACCGACGCGCCGTTGCCTTTGTTGTACGGATGTCGAAGCACACGTGCACCGGCGTCGGAGGCTCGTTGTCCTGTGTTGTCACTGGAGCCGTCGTCGACCACGATGATCTCGCGCCAGCGTGCGGCGCTTCTCAGCGCGGACACGAGCGATCCGATCGACGGGCTTTCGTTGAACGCCGGCACGACGATCGAGACGTGTTCCGGCGCCGCGGTGATCATTGTCCGGCTGCCTCGATCAGGGTGTCGATGGCGTGGTCCCACGTGATGCCGCGGACGCGTTCGAAGCCGGCATCACCCATCGATTGCGCCAAGCGGGGGTTGTTGACGATTCTGGCCATCGCTGCGCCAAGGCTTGCCGCGTCAGGTGCCGCGACCAGTCCCGTTTCGCCGTCGGTCACGAATTCGAGCGGACCGCCGGCATCGGTGGTGGTGACGACCGGTTTCCGAGACAGGAAGGCCTCGAGAGTGATGTATCCGTAGTCTTCGTCATACGGCGGGAAGACGACGGCGGCAGCGCGGGCGTAGAGATCGACGAGCGCGGCTTCGTCGATGGCGCCTGTAAACGTCACTCGATTCGCCAGGCCGGTCTTTGCGGCGAGTGCTTCCAGGCTCTGGCGCAATGGTCCTTCCCCCACGATGACAAGGCGCCACCGTTTGTCGACGTGCGCCATCGCGTCGATCAGGAGGTCGACGCGCTTGCTCGCTTCAAGCCGCCCAACGGACAGAAAGTAGTCGCGGGACGTGCCTGATTTGAGACGTCCGGCCAACGGCGGCGGATGGTAGAGCGCCTGTGCCTGCAACCCGTTGTAGCGCTTCAACCGGTCAGCGGTGTTCTGCGCGTTGCTGAAGAGAGCCTGCGACTCGCCGAGCGCTTTCGTATCGAGCTCGATGAGGCGGTCGCGGAGCTTGACGTCTGCCTCGGCATGCGTGAATTCACTGTACGGAGTTCCGCACAGATCGTAAATCGCGCGGTACTGGTGAAAGAGCCACGTGATCTTGTTCGGATGCCGAGCGAAATAGCTGGGGAACTTCGTGCCGATGGCGAGATCGATCCGCTCGCCGTTCGCTTCGCTCAGGTCAATCATCCGCCACGCGGCAATCTGGGTGAGCAGTTCGTCTTTGGGATACCACTTGAACGGCACCGACGCGCATTCGGCCTTGTAGCCGCGCCGACGAAGGTTGTCCACGAGGCCGCGGACGTGCAACTCCGCGCCGCCGTGCACGAACGGCACCTGCGCGGCACAGACGACGACCGTTCTGATCGTCATGTCGCGTGTCGGAAGTTGATGATATCGCCGTCGACGACGATGTAGTCCTTGCCTTCGAGCCGTACCTCTCCGTGATCGCGGCAGGTGGCCATCGACCCGCGTGAGATGAGCGCGTCATAGCTCACGACTTCGGCTCGGATGAATCCGCGCTGGATGTCGCTATGGATCTCTCCGGCCGCGAGAGGCGCCGTCAGGTTCCGCGGAATCGACCAGGCGCGACATTCGTCCTCGCCGACGGTGAAGAACGAAATGTATCCAAGTAGTTCGTAACTGGCGCGGATCACACGATCGAGCCCGGACTCTTTCAAGCCGAGGTCGGCGAGGAACGCCGTGGCATCTGCGGCGTCGAGCTGCGCGATTTCGAGTTCAATCTTCGCGCACACCGCGACCGCGGCGGTCGCTCCGCGCGACAGGAAATCGGTCAACCCGGCGCGCTGGGCGGCATGATCGACCGCGTCCGCCGCGTTGCCGCCGGTGATCGTCGATTCGTCGAGGTTGATCACGACAAGCAGGGGCTTGGCGGACAGAAACTGAAATCCGCGGAGCCGCTTCAAGTCGTCGCCGCGCAGATCGAGCGATCGCAGCGGGCGGCCGTCTTCGAGCGCGGCCCGGCAAATGTTGAGCACATCGCGTTCGCGTTCGAGCTCCGGCGACTTGCCCTTCTTGAGGTCTCGTTCGACGCGCTCGAGGCGCCGTTCGGTCAGCCCCAGATCGGCCAGGATCAACTCGTCCTCCATGGCTTGCGCATCGCGCGCCGGATTCACCGATCCGGCCGGGTGCGGCACGGACGGATCGTTGAAGGCACGAACGACGTGAACCAGCGCATCCGCGTTCTTGTACGCCGCGACATCGACGAGGGCTGACGCGCCGCCCGGGCGGACGGGAATCGCCAGATCGGAGAACTCGATGGTGGCCGGCACCCGCTTTTTCGGGTTGTACATCGCGGTGAGGCGATCGAGACGTTCGTCCGGAACTTTCGAAATACCGATCGTCGCCTCTGCCTTGCCGTGCGCGGCCCGGGCGGGTTCGCGAGCGCTGGTCATGAGCTGAAAGAGCGTGGTCTTTCCGGTCTGTGCGAAGCCGATGAGCGCCGCTCGAAGCATGGATAAGCCACGCATCCTAACACGCGACATTTCGCCGGGCAGACCGACGGGTTGGGTGTACGACCGCAGGGGGCGATTAAAAGGCGAAAATTTGGCGTAACTTATTGAAGCCACAATATTTTGCGGTTGACTTCAATGGACCACCACCCTAACATCGTCGTGGATTTTTGTGGATTGAAGTGGAGTAGTGTCGCGTGCTCAGGGGCAGTACGTCAGCTCGAATCGATGACAAAGGGAGGCTCAAGGTTCCGAACGCCTTTCGCCGACTCGTCGAACAGACGCACGGGCGGGAGCTGTTTCTGACCAGCCTCACCGGCGAGTACGTGCGCATCTACCCCATGCCCGTATGGCTCGAAATCGAGGCCAAGCTCGCGGCGATGCCAACCACGCATCCATCGAGACAACGCTTTCTCGATCGCATCAACTACTTCGGGTCCGACGGCGAGCTCGACTCGCAAGGACGCGTGATCATCCCGCCTCGCCTGCGCGAGGCCGCGACGATGAACGGCGACGTCGACGTCCTCGGTCAGGTCAATTACCTGGAAGTGTGGAACCACGATCGCCTCATCGCGAAGATGCAGCACGATCCGTTCACTGACGACGACGCGCGTGCGCTGTCGGAGTTTGGGATATGACGGCAGCCCACGGCCGCGAACACATTCCCGTCATGACCGCGGAGGTGATGCGCTACCTGCAGCCCGAGCGGGGCGGCCTATTCGTCGACTGCACGCTGGGGCTCGGCGGTCATGCGCGCGCGATGCTCGAAGGCGGTGCGACGCGTGTCATCGGGATCGATCGCGATGACGACGCGCTGCAGCACGCGCGCTCGGTGCTGGCGCCGTGGGCGGAGAAGCTGGATCTCGTCCATTCGGATTATCGAGCGATCGACGCCGTACTTGAGAGCCGCCATGTCGCCGAGATCGACGGCGCACTCGCCGATCTCGGCGTGTCGTCCATGCAGTTCGACGAAGCCGGCCGTGGCTTCAGCTTTCAGCGCGACGAACCACTCGACATGCGGATGGATCGCAGCGCGGGCGAAACGGCAGCCGACTTGATCAGTCGCTCCGACGAGGAGGAACTCGCCAACGCGATCTATGCGTTCGGCGAAGAGCGGTTTTCCCGCCGCATCGCCCGCGCGATAGTCAATGCGCGGCGACAGTCGCCCATCGACACGACGGGCAAGCTGGCGGCGATCGTCAGACGCGCGATTCCAGTTCGAGGCTATCAGCGCATCGATCCGGCGACCCGGACGTTTCAAGCATTGCGCATCTGGGTGAATCGCGAACTCGATGGACTCGACGCGTTCATCGGCGCGGCCGCACGCCGGCTCCGCATCGGCGCCCGTCTTGTCGTGATCACATTTCATTCGCTCGAGGATCGCATCGTCAAACACACGTTCCGAGCACTCGAAAAGAGCGCGGACGCCGCGCTGAAGATCCTGACGAAGAAACCACTCGTGCCGAGTGACTCGGAAATCGCGACGAACCCGCGCGCGCGAAGCGCGAAGCTCCGCGCGGCGGAGAGATTGGCGTAGCCCATGGCCGAATCCTTCGAGTACGCCATCCGCAAGGATGTGCGCAACAACCCGATCGTCCGCGAGGTCGACCAGGCGCGTCAGCGCGAGTTGTGGAAGACCGTCGCGCTGATCGTCGGTCTGGTCATGGCCGCGCTGTTCTCGGCCTGGCCGCACATGGAGCTGATGGTCAACGGGTATCGCATCGAGCAGCTCCAGAAGGAAAAGGACGCCCAGGAAGCAATGACCCGGCAGCTGCGCCTCGAGATCGAGACGCTCCGTTCGCCGAAGCGCATCGAAGCCCTCGCCACCACTCGGCTGCACCTGGTCGCGCCGAAGCAGGACGAGGCTATCGTGCTCGAACGTGTCGTTCCCGCCGAGCTCCCCTCGTCGTCGATTGTCGCCAGCCGGTGAGGGAGAAAACGTCGTGAAAGACATCGGACCCGCCGGCTGGCGCGACACGCTTCGTAAGCGGACGCTCATTACCGCGATCGTGATCGGCGTGTGGATCGTGGGCATTGAAGCCCGGCTGGTTCTCCTGCAGGTGGTCCGTCACGCGAACCTCGTGAAGCTGGCAACGAGGCAGCAGATGCGCACGCTCGACGCTGCGCCGAAACGTGGCGACATCCTCGACCGCAAAGGCCGTGTGCTGGCCACGAGCGTCGAAGCCGATTCGATTTATGCGGTCCCGTCAGTCATCGACGACCCCAAAACCATCACCGACGCGTTGTGCAAATCGTTGGATGACTGCACCCCCAAAGAGCGGGAGTCGCTCGTCGACAAGCTGGGGAAGAACAAGCCATTCGCGTACGTCCGACGGAAAGTATCGGCAGACGATCTGAAGCGTGTCGAAGCGCTGAACATCAAGGCCATCGGATCGTTCAAGGAAGATCGCCGTTTCTACCCGAACAAAGAGTTGGCGGCGCACCTTCTGGGCTATGTCGGGGTCGACAACCAGGGACTGAGCGGCCTCGAGTACACGTACGACACGCAAATCCGTGGCAAAGCGGGCGCAGTGCTCGTCCAGTTGGACGCGCGCAGCCGCGCATTCGCGCGCTTCGAACGGCCGCCGACGACTGGCTCAACCGTCGAATTGACGATTGACGAGTACCTCCAGCACATCGCGGAGCGCGAGTTGCACCTCGGCGTCATCGAGAACCGGGCCGCCGGCGGCACGGCCATCATCATGAATCCGCACACGGGCGAGATTCTCGCGATGGCCAACGAGCCGACGTTCAACCCGAACACGTATCGCGAGTTCGACGATGTGGCTCGCCGAAATCGTGCGGTGCAGGATCTCTACGAGCCGGGCTCGACGTTCAAGGTTGTGACGGTTTCTGCGGCGCTCGAAGAGAAGATCATGACGCCGGACACCATCATCGACACTCATCCTGGGCGCATCCAGGTCGCGCCCGGGCGTGTCGTGAAAGAGAACGAGAATCACGACTACGGCGTGATACCGCTGAGTCAGGTGATCGTCGAGTCGAGCAATGTCGGCGCGATCAAGATTGGGTTCAAGGTCGGCGCCGAACGGCTGAGCCGCTACGTCGGACTCTATGGATTCGGTCGCTCAGTGTCGCGCGACTTTCCTGGGGAAAGTCCCGGCATCGTGTGGAGGGCGGACAGGCTCAACGACGGTGGACTCGCATCGGTGTCGATGGGATACCAAGTGGGTGTCACGCCGCTGCAGATTGTGGCTGCCGTCAGTGCCGTGGCGAACCGCGGTGAGTACATGGAGCCGCGCGTCATTCATGCGGTTTATCGCGACAATCGGCGATTCGTAGTGCCGCCGCACGTCGAGCGGCGCATCGTCTCGGCCGATACCGCGGCCGCGATGACCTCGATCATGGAGGGCGTCGTGTCCGCGGAGCACGGCACCGCCCATGCGGCGCAGATCTCGGGCTTCACGATTGCCGGCAAGACGGGAACAGCCGCCAAACTCGTCAACGGACACTATTCACATAGCGAGTACAACGCGTCGTTCGTCGGCTTCGTGCCGTCACGCGATCCCGCGATCGCGATCGTGGTTGTGATCGATTCGCCACACGGACCGAATCGCTATTTCGGCGGAACCGTGTCGGCGCCGATTTTCAAACGCATCGCCGAGTCAACGCTCCGATACCTCGGCGTGGGCCAGACAATCAATCCGGTTCCACCCGTGCTCATCGCGCGTCACGCGGACAATC
>Ga0075425_100006930_pt1 | contig 11929 bp, 6 predicted proteins | sample SoiMethybrSBSTD4_FD_75300 | JGI IMG/M metagenome (GOLD analysis project Ga0075425, IMG submission 75300) | Bulk soil microbial communities from a Populus tree surrounding site in Tennessee, USA - Soil MetaG P. TD hybrid SBSTD4 | ecosystem: Environmental > Terrestrial > Soil > Tree plantation...
GGAAAAGAATTGATCTGGGCCCAGGCGACGTGGCCGTTTTTCTGATGGAGCTCGGCGTTGACCTTGGACTGGCCGTCGGAGCGGACTTCGATCTGGCTGACGTAGGCGTCGTAGCCGGACAGACGCAGCACCAGATTGTATTTCCCCGGCGCCAGGGGAACAGTGAGCGGCGTCTGGCCAGATTGCTTATCGCCGTTGATAAAGACGTCGGCTCCGGCAGGCTGCGAGGCGATGAAGAGGCCTTGCGCGAGAGGCTCGAGCTGCACTTTTTGATCGAGCGAATCGCCAGACCGGACCTGTAGTGCTGTTTCTACTGGCTGGTAACCAGCTTTTTTAACCTGCAAATTGTAATCGCCGGGATCGAGGCCCGAAAAGGTGCACGGCGTTTCGCATTGGTGAACAGGGGAAGAGCCGGAACCCAGCGAAGCCACGGCGCCGGCAACGTTGGTGACGATGTGAATGGCTGCGTAGCCGGGAGCTGCGATGGGATGGAGCGCACCCACAGCCGCCGGAGGCGAGGCCGCTGTGTTGTCGTATTGCAGGTTGTCCACAACCTGAATACCGGCCGGAGGGTTGCGCAGAAATTTCAGAAGATCGCCGTGTTCGGCGGGCCGTATTTTTCCGGAAAGCGCAAGCGTGGATCCGGCCCCTTTAATCGACAGGCGAAGATGTTTTGCTGCAGCTAGTTGTTCGATGCGCTCCTTGTACTTCACTGCGGCGGCTGAAAGGGGGGCCCGATTGGAACCAGGAATGAAGGGACCCAGCTCCACCTTCTCCGTTGCCGTCCGCTCGGGGGCCACGGCGCCGTCGGCGGCGGGCTTCTCTTCGGCGGGCTTTCTATAAGCATCCATAACTGCAGTCGTGAGGTCCGTTGGAGCGGTCTGAACGTGAGCCGGCTCCGGCAGTACGGTTTCCCCAGGCCGCGAAGCGGGATCATCGGCGTGGCGCGTCTGGCGAGCTGCGTCAAATACGGGGCGGATTTTCTGCGCACCGAAGACGATCACACCCAGCAGGAAGACGGCTGCCAGAACCGTGGCCAGTGGGTTTTTCCGTCGCGGTTCGGGCGCAGCGGCTTGCAAGGTGCCGGTGCGGCGAATCATCGGGGTCTGCGAAGGACCGCCCGCGCGAGAGTTTAACGAATGCGAGGCAGCATCGACTTGCGAATCCAGAAGTTGCGTTGCTGCATGAGAGTGCGGCGAGCCGATGCCCAACGGCAAAGTAGCAGATGGATTTTCCACGACCGAAAGCGACCGGTAGTTGCGCAGATCGTCCATCAGATCGCGGCAATGCTGGTAACGCAGCGAAGGCTCCTTGGCCAGCGCTTTCAGAATAATGGCGTTGAGACCCGGATGGATGGAAGGATCGAGCTGGCGCGGCGCGACCGGTTCTTCGTTGACGATCTTGTAGATGACCGTGGTGATGTTCTGCCCCGGAAAGGGCTTTTCGCCCGTGACCATTTCATAGAGCAGTACGCCAAGGGAAAAAATGTCGCTGCGGCCGTCAACCACCTTGCCTTTGACCTGCTCGGGCGACATGTAGCTGGGTGTACCCATCACGTGCGCGGTCTGATTGACCGTGCCAAATTGCAAAATCTTCGCAGTACCGAAGTCGGTGACTTTGACGGTGTCGTCCGGAGTGAGCATCAGGTTGGCGGGCTTGATATCGCGATGAACGATGTTGCGGTCGTGAGCGAATTGCAAAGCGGAACAGGCTTGCTCCATGATGCGGAAGACGCGCGGAAGTGGAAAAAGCTGGCCGGAGTCGAGCAAGGCCTGGAGGCTCTTGCCTTCGACGAGCTCCATGGTGATAAAGAACAATCCTTCTTCTTCGCCCGCGTCATAAACCACAACAATGTTCGGGTGCGTCAACAGGCCGGCGGCACGAGCTTCGGTCTGGAACCGGTTGAGAAGTTCTTCTCGCGTCAGGCCGGTGCCCTGTTCGGAGAGCTGCAAGGTTTTTACGGCCACCGTGCGCCCGATGAAAGGATCATTCGCGCGATAGACCACACCCATGGCGCCGCGGCCGACTTCACCGGTGATTTCGTATCGGCCCGCTTTGGTTAAGGTTGCCGTCATGCCAAGGCGTTGCGGCGACAAAGAGCCGCGAACGCGTTCGTATGCAAAAAGACCCAATGCAGCGGGTAGCCGCGAAGTTTGACTCCGCATCGACACCCGTGCGCCCAGATTGACATTAGCGAGAGAAAATTTGGCGGGTCAACGGGACTAGCGTACTAGTGTAGCGGAGTCAGCACGGGCGATGTACCGCGAAGGCACATTTCTTTGGGCCATTAGAGGTTTCTCAGGGTAGCCGCCCCCGTTCTGGAGTCGGTAGGCTGGTTTCCCGGATCGTGCGATCCATTTCGCCGGGCTGCGTAGGCGCTTCTAGCCCGTCAGTCAGCAAGAAACCCTGTAGTGACAGGCCAGTGGTCCAGACCGTTTCTAGCGAAGCGATGTATTCACTTTGCAGTTCGAAAAGTTTGCGCTTGGCTTCGAGAACGCGTGGATAGGAAGCCAGCATTTCGCCGTAACGATCGAACATGAGGCTGTAGGATTTTTTCGCGAGGGGCAGAATGTTGTCCCGGTATTCCTCAGCAGTGAGACGCGCGTTGGCGTATTCGTCGAAAGCGGACGAAGCACGTTCGCGCAACGTGAGCGATACCCGCTGTTTCTCGGATTCGGCACGATCAATATCGGCGCGCGCGGACGCGATGTTGCCCTGGTTGCGATTGAAAAGCGGAAGTTCGACGGCGAGCTGCGCGTTCCACTGCCATCCTGTCGTGAGCAGAGGATTATCGAGCGGTTCGTGATTGTAGTCCAGGCCGGCCCGGGCCAGGATGTCGGGAATTCTTTCGCCCCGCGCGCGGGCGAGTTCGGCCTGGGCACGTTCGGTCGCAGTGGACGCGATACGATTGGCCGGACTTTGCGTGGCCACAGTTTCGACCTGGTGTTCGTCTAGTTCCGGCCAGCCGCGTTCGAGGTCGCCGGAAACGGTTTGCAGAGGAAGATCGGGCTGGCCGAGAACGGACGCAAGGGCCCGCCATTCTTCGCGGCGGGTATTTTCCATCGTGCGAGCGGAAAGTTTCATGCGACGCGCTTCCAGTTCGGCGGCCAGGATTTCGGTTTCGTCGGCCTGGCCGGTATTTTGCAATCTTCGTGCCGTTTCCAGGTTTTCGCCGGCGATGCGCGCGAGGTCGGCGCGGGCGTCGGCCAATTCCTGTGCGGTTAACACGCGATAGAATGCGATCCGCACAGCCGTTGTCATACGAATTTTCTGCTCTTCGGCTTCAATTTCGGCGAGCTGCATTTCTTTAGCGAAGACATCGCGGGCACGCGAGAGTTTGCCGCCGGTCACAATAGTTTGCTCGACGAAGAATCCTTGCTTGCCGCCATGCGATTCGCCTCCGCGAATTTCGTCGCCCGCATAGCCGATGGTCGGATTGGGATAGAGCGCCGCTTGCTGTGTGCGCGCACGAGCGGCGCGGATGCCCGCTTCCGCTTGGCGGAGCGTGGGATTGTTTTGCCGCGCGGTTTCCAGAGCGTAGTCAAGAGTAAAGAGTTCCGCCCCACCCGATTTTGTTTGAGCGCGGCCCAGGCGCGGAAAGTCCAGGGTGAATCCCTCCTCACGATGCTCGTGCTGCGTTTGCATGCCGGGCATGGACGGCTGTTGCCGGGCGGAAACAGACGCACAAGAAAAAAGAAGCGCGACGAACAGCAGAAAGAAAAGGACAATTCTGCCATTCAAAACCGAAGGCGGATCGCCCGCTGCGCAACGACCTACTCGCGGAATCCTTACAACTAGAATTCGACTAAGGTTCATGGTGGTGCTCCTCGGCGTTGGCAGGCGTCGTTCCGGATTTTTTCATAGCTACGATTTCGTCGAACTCTTTGTCGGGCAGTACACGCACCATGGTCATCATGCCCATCATCCCGGCGCTCCAGTTTCTGGGCAGGCCGTGCGTCTCCGGTTTCCGCACCAGTTCATCCATGCCCATTTCCATGAACGCGTCTTGCGGGAAGCCGGGAACTTTTTCGGCGCTAGCTGCGACCGCAGAAGGATGCTGATGCTCGAACTTTGCGCGAGCGGCAAGCGTTTGCATCTGCCGCATCGCGGCGGAGTCAGTTTGATCGGACGTCATGATTTGGCGGTCGCGCAGCAGATCCATCATCGAATTCATCATGTGGTGCGGCAGGTGGCAGTGAATCATCCACGCGCCGGGATACTTGGCGTCGAATTCGACGACGCGTGCCTGTGCGACGCCGACGAGCACGGTGTTCGACGGATACCATGTCGACTCGGGCGCGCGGCCGCCTTCCGTACCCGTCACGACAAACTGGTTGCCATGAAGATGGATCGGATGGTGGTCCATGCCGAGATTAACGAAGCGCAGGCGCACGCGGCTGCCGAGCCGCGCCAGCAGCGGAGTCGTCAGCGGCGCAGCGATTCCATTAAATGTGAGCCAGTTGAACTCCATGTTGGCGGTGTTGGGCACGGAATTATTCGGCAGCACTGCCCACTCCTGCAGTACGATGCCGTAATCGTGATGGACCTGTGGCGAGTGCGCGTCACGCGGGTGCGCGATGAACATGCCGATCAGGCCAATCATTTCCTGCATCGCCGAATGCGCGTGATAGAAAAACGTTCCCTCCTGATGCACGGTGAATTCGTAAGTGTAGGTTTCGCCCGGCGCGATGGGCCGCTGGCTGACGAACGGTACGCCGTCCTGCTCGATGGGGACTTCGATGCCGTGCCAGTGCATGGACGTGCTTTCAGGAAGACGATTTTCGACGAGGATGCGAACGCGGTCGCCTTGTGTGACTTGAATTGTGGGACCGGGGCAACTGCCGTTATAGCCCCAGACGTCGAGCGTTTTCCATGGAACGATTTTGCGTCTGAGCGGCTCAGCAATTAGGTGGAACACTTTTGTCCCGCCATCAAGCGCAAACGGTAGATCGGAGATGTCCGGCGATTGCATGAGCATGGGCGCAGGGGAGTTCGAGCGCGCAGATTTGCTGTGCGAGTGCGCAATGGACGGCGATTTCTGCGCGCGAAGAGATTCGCTCCAGCTCATCAGACCGGCGCCTAGAATCGTGGCGTTACGAAAAAACGATCGACGTGATTCGCTCATCGGAAACTCCGTTCCTCTGTGAAGCAAAAAAAAACAATTAGGAATGAAAAGTGCATGCTCTTTCGAGCGCACCGCGGCGTCGGCAGAAAGGAAAACTTAGGGTCGGAAAGAAGAAAAACTCAGATCCGCAGCACGAGAGGCGAGTGCTCGGGAAGACCGATCAGACTTCGCGATTCGGCGGAAGACGAAAACTGAAGTGAAACGTGGCTCTCGCTAAGGAATTCGACCACCGGGACTGCCAGCGGCGAAGCGCTAGGTGGAGTGCTGGCAGCCAACGGCGAGCCGACCGAGCGAAATCCCACAGGCAGCGCTACGGGCTGCTGTTGCAAAGCGCAATTCTGAATCGAACTGAAGTGGCTGATCGAAGAATCCGCTGCCGCACTGAACAATTCGTGGCAGGAAGACTTTTCGGCGCCGGCTTGCGGCGTATCACACATTTGTGCCTGGCAAAGCGCGCCGCAAACAGGCCAGAGGAGCAAAAGAACTACGAGCACAAACACAGAAGCCCCTCGAATGGCCGATAATTTTTTCGGCGCAAGACTCATACAAACAGGCTACGCCACGCCGCCAAGTGCGTCAACGCGAGCGATAATGCGTCGGTTTAAAAGTACTGACGGAAAATTGGTGGGGACGGCGGGAGTCCAACCCGCGACCTAGGCGTTAGGAGTGCCTCGCTCTATGCATCTGAGCTACGTCCCCTTGTCGGTCAGTTTTTATTATAGCGGCAAAACGCCGCGACACTGCGGCCAACCGCCCAGCGCCGGCCGTGCGCTTCTTATTTCATAACCGTGTGGTATTATCCCCGTCGCCGCCCGAATTTCGACCCACTTTCGAAAACAGGGCTATCGAATCCCTGCGAACGGGTCCTACCACGCGGAGGTCATCATGAGTCGCACCCTGCGTTATATCCTGATTGCCGTTGGTGTCCTGCTGGTTTTGCTGATCATTGCGCCCTTTCTGATTCCGGTGAATCGCTTCCGGCCAACCATTGAGGAGAAAGCGTCGGAGGCCCTCGGGCGCAATGTGCAGGTGGGCGATTTGAGTTTGTCGCTGCTGGGCGGCGCGCTGACCGCGAAGAACCTTTCCATCGGCGACGACCCGAAATTCAGCCCATCGCCGTTTTTGACGGCGAAATCATTGAGCGTCGGCGTGGAAATGATGCCGCTAATTTTTTCCAAGCAGCTGAATGTTACCGGCATCACGATTGACGACCCGCAGGTGACTCTGCTGAAGAACCCCAAAGGCGACTGGAACTATTCATCCATTGGCGGAAATTCCGGCGGCCGAGCGACGGCAGCAGGCAAATCGGACACCAAAGAGGCGCCAGCCAGTTCACCCAATTCGTCAAGCAGCTCCAGCACGCCAGCCATCTCAGTCAAGAAATTGGAATTGAAGAACGGCAAGATTATTCTGGGCACCACCAATTCCCAGCAACGCTCCACGTACGACAAAGTAAACGTGACAGCCACGGATTTTTCCTTAAACACCAAATTTCCGGTGACGGTTACCGCGAACCTGCCCGGCGGCGGCGACTTGAAGCTAAGCGGAAACGTCGGTCCGCTGGACAAGACCGACACCACACTCACTCCCCTCGATGCGAAGTTACATGTTTCTTCGATGAATCTTTCGACCACCGGAATTCTGGATCCTTCGCTAGGTTTGGGCGGAATGGTGGATTTGGATACCACCCTCGCAAACCAGGGCGGCTTCGCACAGACCAATGGAACCGTGAAACTCTCCAAGGCCTTGCTGGTGCAGGGCGGCAGCCCGGCCAGCGTGCCGTTGAACGTGGACTACAGCACCAAATATGATCTGCGGAAGAATTCTGGCGTGCTGAATCCATCCACGGTAAAAATCGGCTCGGCAACCGCTAAGCTGAACGGAACCTATGCGTCACAAGGCGAAGCGACGGTGGTGGACTTGAAATTGGCGGGCGATGGAATGTCCGCAAGAGATCTGGAAGCGTTCCTGCCGGCGATCGGTGTGAACTTGCCCAAAGGCGCCTCGCTCACGGCTGGCACATTGAGCACCAACCTCAACATCAAAGGACCAACCAACAAGCTGGTGACCGACGGAAACATCGGCCTGTTCAACGCCAAGCTCGCCGGCTTTGACCTGGGCTCAAAAATGTCCGCGGTATCCGCGCTGTCCGGATTGAAAACGGGCAAAGACCTGGACATTGAAAAGCTGACCACCAACGTGCACATGGCGCCCAACGGACTGCGTGCGGAGAACTTTCTCGCGGTAGTGCCAACTTTGGGAAATCTGGCCGGCGGTGGAACTCTGGATTCAAAAAACAATCTGGACTTCAAGATGGCCGCGACTCTCACCGGAGGCGCGATCGGCGGCGCTGGCGCGGGAGTCGACGGCGTACTTGGTGCCCTCGGTGGAAACAAGGGCAGCAGTTGCAAGGGCGGCACGACCATTCCTTTTATGATTCAGGGAACTGCTTCCGATCCCAAATTTGTGCCGGACGTCGGCGGCGTCGCGGCCGGCATGCTGAAATCGCAGTTGGGCTGCGCGGATGGATCTCTCGGCAGCATCGCCAAGCCTGGCGCACAAAACCCTGCAGACGCCATCAACGCGCTGGGCGGACTGCTCGGCAAAAAGAAAAAGCCGTAAGAATTTTTGTTGCTCCGCAGAGCCTGCGCCGTTTCGCGTGTGGGCCAATCGGCTTGACTGACCTGAAACTTCCCAGTAGCCTCATCCGTCCAAAGGGCTGACGGACGGTCGGTGAGTCTTTCGCTTTTTCCACAAGGAGCTGGCATGCGTTCTACTCTGGGTCGCATCGGTTTGTGCGCGCTTCTCGGCGCGATGGTGGCGATTTGTCTTTTTGTCACTGCCTCGCCGGCGTTTGCGCAAGGCGGCGAGCCGCAATATTTCGCCATACGCGGCGCCAAAGTGGTGCCGGTATCGGGGCCAGCGATGGAAGATGCAACGGTTGTGGTGGCGCGCGGTGTCATTCTCGCGGTTGGAAAAGACGCCGCTATTCCCGCCGATGCGTGGGTCATCGAAGGCAAAGGCCTCACGATTTATCCGGGTTTGGTGGACGCGCTCACTGACGTTGGACTGGTAACTGCTGCGCCCGCGCCTTCGTCGGAAAATGCAGCGGCGGCAGGACCCGCACGGCGCGCCGAAGAAGCCGCGCGTGGACCGGAGGATCGTCCCAACAGCACGCCCTGGCGCAGTGCGGCCGAAGAAGTCAGCCTGGCGGATAAACGCATCGAGACGTGGCGCAGCGCAGGATTTACGACCGTGGTCTCCTCTCCTAAAACCGGATTTTTTCCGGGTCAAGCCGCGGTGCTTGATCTCAATGGAGAAAGATCAGGCGATTTGGTGGTGAAGGCTCTCGTAGCGATCCCAGTTTCCACAAAGCCGGGCAGCAGCTTCGGCAGAGGCTTTCCCGATTCGCTGATGGGCGTTATTGCTTACGAACATCAGGTGTTCCTGGATACTGACTGGCTGACCAAAGCAGAAGCCGCTTATGAAAAAAATCCCAAGGGCACAGCGCGGCCGCGTTATGACCGCGCATCAGCGGCGCTGGCCGAAGTCTTGGAAGACCATGCGACGGTCTTAATCTCAGCCAATTCCGCTCTGGAGATGCGGCGCGCTCTGGAGCTCGCCGCGCGCTGGAAGGTTAATGCCGCCATTTATGGCGGTCAAGCCGGTTACGAAATGGCGGACGAGCTCGCCGCGAAGAAAATCCCGGTTCTTGTGAATCTAAAGTGGCCAGAAGCGGAAAAAGACGCTGATCCGGACCAGATGCCGACGCTACGGACTTTGCGTTTACGCGACCGCGCGCCGTCTACTCCGGCCAGGTTTGCCAAAGCGGGCGTCAAGTTTGCTTTCTACTCGGGCGACAGCGTGAATCCGAAAGATCTTTTGAAGGCGGTAAAGAAATCCATCGATGCCGGGTTGGCGCCTGACACCGCACTGCGTGCCTTGACTCTTTCGCCCGCCGAACTATATGGAGTCAGCGATCGCCTAGGTTCCATTGAAAAAGGAAAGATCGCCAATCTGGTTGTGACCGACGGCGATCTCTTCAACGAAAAAACAAAAATCAAATACGTGTTTGTGGATGGCCGGCGGTATGAAATTCGCGAACCGGAAAAGCCAAAAGATCCGCCCAAGGGCGACATCACCGGAAAGTGGAAATTGTCTTACACTACTCCCGAGGGCGCCGAGGAATCCACCGCCGACCTGACGATGGCTTCCGACGGCACGATTTCCGGCACGCTCTCCAGCAAGCGCGGCAACGCTACGATTCTCAGCGGCTATCTGACCGGCGATCACTTCACGTTCGTCATTAACATCAACATCGGGCAGAACTTTGCCGACGTCACTTTTTCCGGCACTTACGACGGCATCGCGCTGAAAGGCAACATCAGCGTCGAAGGCTACTCGATCGATTTCATCGGCACCAAGCCGGGCGCAGCCTCGTCGCTTGCGCAAGTAGCGGACTTGGCCCAAGGAGATGCGCGATGAACTGCCTTCGCTTCGCTGTCCTAACAGCTTTCACTTTGTCTGTCGCTTCTCACGCCACGTTGGCTACGCCGCCAGACGCCAGCCCGGTCATCGTCATTCAAAACGCCACCATTCTGACCGTCACCAAAGGCACTATCGAACGCGGTTCCATTCTTATCAAGGATGGCAAGATTTCCGAAGTCGGCCCGTCCGTCAAAGCGCCCAAAGATGCCATGGTGATCGACGCGGAAGGGAAGTTCGTCACGCCAGGCATCATCGATTGCCACTCGCACATCGCCATCGACGGCAGCGTCAACGAGGGCAGCATCTCCGTTTCTTCCATCGCCAACACCGCCGAAGTTCTCAATTCCGATGATGTGGACATCTACCGCGATCTCGCCGGCGGCGTGACCACGGCAAACATTCTTCACGGCAGCGCCAACTCCATCGGTGGCCAGACCGTCGTTATCAAGCTGCGTTGGGGCCAGCCGGCATCGAAGCTTCCCTTTGAAGGCGCGCTCCCCGGTATCAAATTTGCTCTCGGTGAAAATCCCAAGCGTTCCAACTTCAGTATTCCCGGTCAGCCCAAGCGTTATCCCGCCACTCGCATGGGCGTGGAAGAAACCATTCGCGGCGCGTTCACCGAAGCGCGCGACTACAAAAACTCCTGGGACGCCTATAACAAAAAAATTGCCGGCGGCGATAAATCCGCGCTTCCTCCGCGCCGCGATCTACGCCTCGATCCGCTGGTCGAAGTACTGGAAGGGAAGCGTTACGTCCATTCGCATTGCTACCGCGAAGATGAAATCCTGATGTTGCTGCGCGTGGCTAAAGAATTCGGCTTCAAGGTGCGCACCTTCCAGCACGTTCTGGAAGGTTACAAAGTCGCCGATGAACTCGCGACTGCCGGCGTTGGCGCCTCTACTTTCTCCGATTGGTGGGCCTACAAAGTCGAAGCCTACGACGCCATCCCGTACAACGCCGCTTTGATGACCAAGCGTGGCGTGGTGGTTTCCATCAACTCCGACGACGCCGAAGAAGCCACGCACCTCAATCAGGAAGCCGCCAAGTCCATGAAATTCGGCGGCCTCACGCACGACCAGGCCCTGAAGTTGGTCACCATCAATCCCGCCATGCAATTGGGCATCGACAAGCGCGTCGGCTCGATTGAAGTTGGCAAGGACGCCGATCTCGTCATCTACGATCACGACCCGCTCAGCGCTTACGCCGTCGTGCAAAAGACTTTCGTCGACGGTCACGTGCTGTTCGACCGCGACAAAGATATTGCCGGCCGCGCCGCTCTTGAAAAAGAGAAGAACGACCTGATCGCCAAGGAAAAAGCGGCCGCAAAGAAATCGGAAGAAAAGAAAGGCGAACAGTCCAAGAAGCCTGAAGAGAAAAAGCCGGAGGAAAAGCCCAAGCCGCCGTCAAGCGATCAAGCCGCTCCTTCGGCGAACGGCGGTGCCCAGTGAGGATTTCATCTATGTACCGCAAATTCTCGACCGTCGCGACCTTTGGACTGCTTGGTTCCGTTTCCGCCTACGCGCAAACTCCGCAGGCCGCCACTACCTACGCCATCACGCACGCCAAAATCTTCACGCTGGCCGGCTCCACCATTGATGACGGAACGCTGGTCATCAAGGACGGAAAAATTGCCGCCGTCGGCGCCAGCGTTGAAGTTCCCGCCGGCGCGCAAGTCATTGACGGCAAAGGTCTGCAGGTTTATCCCGGCCTGTTCGACGCCGTCACGCAAATGGGCTTGAGCGAAATCGGCGCAGTCAGCGCCACAGTTGATTCTTCGGAAACCGGCAATTTCAACCCCGACGTCATCGCCGCTACCGCCGTTTCACCTTCAAGCGAGCACATTCCGGTTACGCGCGCCTCCGGCATCACCGAAGTTCTCACCGTTCCCGCCAGCGGCGGCTTTGATTCTTCCGGCAGCCGAGCGGTCCTCGGCGGCCAAGCCTCCGCGTTCAGCCTCGCTGGTTGGACCATGGACGACATGCAAATCAAGCGTAGCGTCGCCATGGTCGTGAACTTTCCGACCATTCAGACGCGCTCGTTTGATTTAGCTACGCTTTCCCGCAAGGAGCGGCCGTACGCGGAAGCCAAGCAGGAATTTGAGAAGAACCTCAACGAATTGACCGATTGGATTGATCGCGCCCGCCATTACGCTCAGGCCATCGGCCACGGCGGCCCGTCCGATTTCGAACGCGACGTCAAACTCGAAGCCCTCGCTCCCGTGGTACGCGGCCAGCTGCCGGTTCTGGTTTTTGCCGACCGCGTGCGCGATATCCGCAACGCCGTCGAATTTTGCGACAAGCAGAAATTGAAAATGAT
>Ga0075425_100006931_pt1 | contig 11929 bp, 10 predicted proteins | sample SoiMethybrSBSTD4_FD_75300 | JGI IMG/M metagenome (GOLD analysis project Ga0075425, IMG submission 75300) | Bulk soil microbial communities from a Populus tree surrounding site in Tennessee, USA - Soil MetaG P. TD hybrid SBSTD4 | ecosystem: Environmental > Terrestrial > Soil > Tree plantation...
CCGGGCGCGCGTCGGCGCGCTCTCGCTGCCGCTGGCCAGCCCTCGGCATCAGCACGAGCTGCGCGTCTTCCGCCGGCATCCCCTGCCCGACGGGATGCTGTTCGTACCCGGCGTGGTCGACTCGACGACCAACGTGGTGGAGCACCCGGAGGTCGTCGCCGACCGGGTCGTCGCCGCCGTGGAGACGATCGGCGACCGCACGCGGGTGCTCGCCGGTGTTGATTGCGGCTTCGGAACCTTCGCGGGCTCTCAGCTCGTAGAGGAGAGCGTGGTGTGGGCCAAGCTCCGCGCCCTCAGAGAGGGCGCGGAGCTGGCGACGAAGCGGCTGTGGGGGTGAGCGGCTACAGGTAGCGCGTCGGCCAGTTGATCGTGCGCCACATGTGGGACGACGGGCTGTCGTCCCAGCCGAGCCCTTCCTCGGGCTGCCGGAAGTGGCGGCCTACGATGTCCGTGAACTCCTCGAGCTCGACCTTCACGTTCGGATCGAAGGCGTAGAGGTCGTTGACGGTCAGCAGGCGGGCGCTCATGTACCACTTGTGGTCCCGCGCGGTCTTGTACGCCCGCTCGATGTACGGCTCCGGTCGATAGTCCGGGCCGAAGAGCTTGATGTACGACTCGGGATAGCTGTAGCCGACCGAATCGTCCGCGTAGAAGCGGAGGGCCTGGTGGTATCGAATGGCGAACATCACCTCAGGGTCGACGTACGGCTCGACGAGCTGCGCGGCCCAGTAGCCGTGATCGGCCCGGATGAATCCGATGTTGCCGATGTCGTGCAGCAGACAGGCCAGAACGAGCTTTTCACTGAGGCCGTTCTTCCGGGCCAGGCGCGCGCTCTGGAGCAGATGATTCGCGGGCCCGAACCGGAGGCGGAAGAAATCGAACAGCGTCGGCTTCTCCGGCATCCGCGCCAGGCGAGGATCGTGGCCCATGAGGAATGTCTTGCCCTCGCTCGGGGGCCGCGGCATCGCCACCCGCGGGTCACTGTCCCCGGAGACATAGATGACCGACTTCATGATGACCAGCCGATCCAGCTCCTCCATCTGCGCGCGTTCTGCGGCCTCGGCTCGTTCCAGTGTATTCATGGCCCGAATCATCGGCCGCGCCGGCCGCCGATGTCAAGCGAAGGGCGCGCGTTGCCATGACCGCGAGCCGACGGTACAGTTGAGGTGAGGGGGGAGTAGATCGCCCCATCCGGGGTCGACGGATCGTCAGCACGATCGTCCGCCAGGGCGGTCCGGTCCGTCGCTCGAGATCGAGACCTCTCGCGAGATCCTTGCGGGAGGGAAGTCGTGGCCACTCGCCCGAGTGTCGTCCGGACCGTCGCCGGCCTGCTCCTGATCGTGGTGGGGCTGCTGGGCATGTTGCTGCCCGTCATGCCGGGCATCCCGTTCCTCATCGCAGGCGTGGCGATGGTGGGCGTCGATCACCCCGTGCTGCGCCCGTTCCGTCGCTTCCTCGCGCGCTTCCGCCGCTGAGTGGCCATGACGATCGACGCCGAATTCCTCCTCCGCGCGCTCGGGATCGTGGCCATCGATCTGACCGTGGCGGGGGACAATGCCCTCGTCATTGCCCTGGCGGTGCGTGCGTTGCCCGCGCACCAGCAGCGGAGCGCCCGGCTGTGGGGCGCCGCGGGCGCGGTGGTGCTCCGTGTGCTCTGCATCTTCGTGGCGACCCAGCTGCTGCGGCTGCCGTTGCTGCAGGCCGCCGGCGGCCTCGTGCTGATCTGGATCGCGGTCAGCCTCGTCCGCCAGCGTCCCGGTGGTGGTGCCGAGCACCGCTCGGCCACGTCGTGGTGGGGCGCGATCTGGATGATTGTGGTCGCCGACGCGGCCATGAGCATCGACAACGTGCTCGCCGTGGTCGCGGCGGCTCACGGCAACTTCCCGCTCGCCCTGTTCGGCGTCGCGCTCTCGATCCCGGTCGTGGTGTGGGGCAGCGGCCTCGTGGCCTGGCTGCTCGGCCGGTACCCGTGGATCGTCGCGGTCGGCGGCGCGATCCTCGGTTACGTCGCGGGCGAGATGATCGTGGCCGACGATCTGGTCGAGCGCGTGCTCGGGCCCGGCCGGGCCGTTCGGATCGGGCTACCGCTCGTGCTGGCCGCGATCGTCGCGGCGATCGGCTGGCGCGCCAACCGACCGGGCCGGCGCACCGCCGAGGCGGGTCACGCGCACCACTCGCGCGGCCCGTCGTCCGTGTAGCCGCACTGCTCGCACGGGCTGTAGTAGTGAGCCGCCGGCGGCATGGCGACGGCCAGGCGCAGCGAGAGCCCCTCGCCGACGTTCCGGATGTGATGGACCGTTCCCCGCGGCACCCAGACGATCTCGTCCTTCGTGGCGCGCAGCACGACGCCTCCCGTCAGCTCCCACTCGAGCGTGCCGTCGAGCACGACCCACCACTCGTCGAAGTCGCGGTGCCAGTGCGGCCGATTGCCGCCGCCTGGCGGGCTCGCGATCAGCGTGACCAGCTGACGCTCGTCGGCGATGAGGCGCTTCGACCACGGCGGCGGCCCCATCTGCCCGACGACGTCGGCGATCCGCGTGTGGAGCACGTTGGGCCACGCGGCGTTCGCGCCGGCCGGCGGCCGCGGCCCGGACGCTAGCTCGCTGATGACGATGGTCGATGCTGTCATGCCTCTCTCCGTCTCGGGGTTACACTCAGACACCTGCACAGGAGGCGATCATGACGAATTCTAACCGCCACGCCTTCCGTCTCCGAGCCGGTATCCATCGTGGACTTCGCACGGAGATTCCGCTGCCGACCCGGCTCGTCTCCAACGAGGAGTTCCCGCCGTTGCCGCAGACTCCCGCGCAGAGGGAAGTCGAGCATCGGATCCTCGTCGAGGCCGGCCGGCTGGCGCCGCGGCTGGGTCTCGGCCGTCGCGATTTTCTCAGGACGAGCGGCGGCATGGCGGCGTCGTTCCTCGCCATGAACGCGGTCTTCGGCCGCTTCTTCGACGTGCTGCCCGTCGAGGCGGCCGACCCCGCCGCCGTCAAGGAGCGCGCGGGCGATCCGTTCTTCATCTTCGACGTGCAGGTGCATTACGTCAGCTCCGGATACGACCCGACGAACGCGGAGGCCAGTCGCAAGGGCGCGGTCAGCAAGGGAGCGCTCCTCGGTCTGCGCCGGCAGGCGCGGCGGCTCAACCCCAAGCTCGAGTCCGACCGCGGCACGCTAGCCGATCTGTCCTGGGAAACCTTCGTCAAGGAAGTGTTCCTCGACAGCGACACGGCGATCGGGCTGATCTCGACGCCGCCCGGACCGTACCCGCAGGAAGCGGTCGTGCCCCCCAAGGAGATGACGCACATCCGTGACGAGATCAACCGCGTCACGCAGTCGCGTCGCATGCTCGCGCACGGGCTCGTCTCTCCGCAACTCGGTCAGACCGACCTCGACTTCATGGACCAGCAGGCCGGCGCGCTCAAGATCGACGCCTGGAAGGCGTATACCGGTGCGGCCGCCAAGGGCTTCGATCGCGGCTGGTTTCTCGACGACGAGAAGGTCGCCTCCCCGATGCTCGAGCGCGCCCGCAAGCTCGGCGTCAAGCGGTTCTGCGTGCACAAGGGCCTGCCGCTCGGGCCCGTCGCCGACTACAACCACCCACGCGATCTCATCAAGGCCGCCAAGGACTTCCCGGACATCGAGTTCCTGGTCTATCACTCGGGCCTCTTGTCCGTCTCGGCGCCGAAGCCGACGGGTGAGGTGCCGTGGACGACTGAGTTCTGCCAGATGAAGAAGAAAGAGCCGGGGATCCGCAACATCCACATGGAGCTCGGCTCGACGTTCGGACAGCTGGTGACGACCAATCCCACCGCCTGCGCGCACCTGCTCGGTCAGATGGTCGACGCGTTCGGCGTCGACCACGTGCTGTGGGGGACGGACTCGATCTGGTACGGCACACCGCAGTGGCAGATCGAAGCGTTCCGCCGCTTCGAGATCCCCGACGCGCTCATCGAGAAGCACAAGTACGCGCCGCTCACGCGCCAGATGAAGGAGCAGATCTTCGGGCTCAACGCCGCGCGGCTCTTCGGCGTCGACGCCAACGCCAAGCGCAACGAGATCCCGAAGGACTATCTGAGCCGGATGAAGATGGCGTACCTGGAGGACGGCGCGGCGCCGAGCCACCGCTGGTACGGCTGGGTCACGGGCTGATCGGCTCGAGCCGCACGTAGTTCTGGTTGTACGCGGTCCCCGTGCCGGCCGTGTAGCGCGGCTCCGTCAGCACGTTGAGCCCGCGGTCGTACTTGGCCCAGTCGCCCTTGGCGACGAAGACGCTGTCGCGCCGGACGTCGCCGCGGCAGGCGAGCCGCACGGGCAGCGAGCCCCGCGGCGAGACGAGACGCGCCATGTCGCCGTCGCCGAGCCCGCGCGCCGCCGCGACGGCGGGATGCACGGACGCCGTCACGGCGTCGCGGCGTCGCTGCTCCTCGGGGACCTGGGAGTTGATCGCCGCCTCGGTGGCGAGCGCGATCAGGTGCAGCGGGAAGTCGGCGGGCGGCAGCACGGGATCGTCGTCGAGCCTCGACGGGAAGACGAAACGCCCCGACGGCGTCTTGAACTTCCCGTCGGCCCACGGCACCCGCGGCGTGCCCTCCGGCCAGAGACGGCCGCCCGCCGCGGCCAGCGACGCGTGCGAGATCCCCTGATGACGAAACGTCGAGGTGAGCTGGTCGATCCAGTGGGCGGGGCTGCCCGCCATGTCGGCGCCGAAGCCGAGCCGATCCGCGAGCTGCTGCAGGATGGTCAGATCGCTCCGGCACTCCCCTTGTGGCGCGACCACCGGCCGCATGAGCTGCATCCAGAGATGGCCGTAGCTCGGCAGGAAGTCCTCTTCCTCGAGCATCGTCGTCGACGGCAGGAAGACGTCGGCGCACTCCGCGGTGTCGGTGAGGAACTGGTCGACGCAGACCCGGAAGTCGAGCTTGCCCAGCTCGCGCTTGATCCCGAGCGTGTCGGGCATCTGGTTGACGAGATTCGTCGCCATGAAGAAGGCGGTCGTGATCGGCGGGTCCGTCGTCGTGCGGAGCGCCTCGGCGAGCTTGCTCACCGGCACCGTGCGCACCGGTGAGGTCCGGCGCTCGACGGCCACCGGCTTGTGCATGATCGCCCACGGCCAGTTGCCGAAGTTCACGCCGCCGCCGGGAATGCCGACGTTGCCGGTCAGGATGCCGAGCGCGGCGATCAGCCTGTACGTCTGCGCGCCGCGCGTGTATTGCTGCAGGCCGATCCCTTGCAGGATCGTCGCCGGCTTCGTATCCGCATAGTCGAGCGCCAGCGTCTCGATCGTCTCGCCCGACAGATCCGTCCGTCGCACGACCTCGTCCATCGACATCGCGTCAACGAGTGCCAGGTAGTCCACGAAGTACTCGCTGATCGCGGCGATGCGCTCGCGATCCACTGCTCGGCTGGCCAGGATGACCTTGGCCATGCCGATGGCGAGATGACCATCGCTCCCCGGGCGCGGCTGGACGTGGCCGTCGCAGTAGCGCACCGTCTTGGTCGCCGCCGGATCGATGACGATCGCCCGCGCCCCGCGCGCCCGCGCCTGCTTGAGCACCGGCATCATGTGGATGTTCGTCACCGCGGGATTGCGGCCCCAGATCAGGAAGAGCCGGGCGTGCTCGGCGAGGTCGAGCGGATCGTGGATCTCGCACGCCCCGAACGACTGCACGGTGCCGTGGTCGGCCTCACCGCCGCAGAACCGGCCGACGGCCTGCGTCGCGCCGCCGTACACATTGAAGAAGCGCTCGCCCATCACCTTGAGCCCGGCGAACGAGCCATTGCCCTTGTGGTAGAGGACGGAGAGGCTGCCGTCGCGCTCGCGGGCGCGCATGAGCTTGTCGGCGATCAGGTCGAGGGCCTCGTCCCAGGTCACGCGCCGCCAGCCGCCGTCGACCTTCCGCAACGGATACAGCTGCCGATCCGGGTGGTAGAAGCGATCGCGCAGATAGTGATTGACCTTGTTGCACAGGGCGCCGCGCGTGAACGGATGCTCGGGATCGCCGCCGAGGCGCGCGATGCGCCCGTCGACGACTTCGGCCACGATGCCGCACGCGTCGAAGCAGTCGAGCGAGCACGCCGTCCGCAGCGTCGCCATCACGCGACCCGCCTGGCCGGAATCGCCCACGGCCCGGGGTTGATCACGAGTCCTTCAGCCCGGCCGTCGCCGGCGACGTCGAAGGCGATCCGGTCGGCACGCGGCGTGGCGAGGACGAACTCCGCGCCCGACGTCGGGCGCAGCTCGACGGGCTGCCCGGCCGGCAGATAGAGGCTCTCGTGCGGCCCCAGCTCGACGGTGAGCGAGTCGCCACGTCGCCGCACGACGGCCGATTTCCCCGGCGCGAACTCGTACGTCCCCGTCAGCGCCTCGAGCGCGCTCGTCGGCGGCGCGCCCGGCGACGCCTGCTTCACGGCGGGCAGCACGGGGACGCTCGCCAGCACGGCGTCCCATGCGATCTCCGAGCCGAGCAGCGCGAGGTCCCGCGGCGACAGCCGCGGGTTGTCGACCTCGCCGGTGGTCACGGCGCAGAGCAGGTCGCCGTCGGTCTCGGTCGCGAACGGCTGGATGGCCCGCGCCATCGACGTGTGCACGTGTACGGCCAGGCGCTGGAGCGCCCACAGCGGAAGCTTCTGATTCGTGGCGAGCAGCGTGAGGGTCGTGTTCGCGCTGACAGCGCCGGCCGTCGTCGCGTCGGAGCCGGCGGCGGCGAGCTGCTTGAGCTTCGCCGCCAGGCGGTCGGCGATCGGCTCGCCACCGCGCACGGTGTCACCGCGACGATCGACGATCACCCCCGAGCTGTTGACCACGGTGAAGACGACGACCTTCGTCGGTCCGGTCTGCCCAAAGGCGCCGCCTTGACCTGAATATTGCGGGTCGCCGAGCGCGGCACCCTGCATGGCGAACCGCCCGGCGCCGCGCGCGCCCAGCGGAAACCATCCCGCCCGCGCGGAGCGTAACGCCGCCCGTCCGAGCTCGGGGTCCGGCGTTACCGTGCTGAACCGTCGCCAGCCGAGATCGAAGATGATCCCGCCGGCCACGATCGGGATGTTGCGCCAGTGACCGGGGTCCGGCGATCGTGTCTTCAGCTCGTCGGCGACGCCGGCGGCCGCGGCCAGGCCGTGGGCGGAGCCGCCGGCGAACGTCAGCGCGCGCAGGAAGGGCGCGTCGTACGCGAGCCGCAGCGTGTCTGTATTGAACGTGCCCGGCGCACCTCCGCGCACGTCGACGACGGCCACGACGGGCGTCGGGAAGTGGAAGACTGTCGCGCCGGTCGGCCCCTCGTCGTACTCGGCGACGCCGATCTCGAGGCCGGGGAACTCGAACTCGAGAGACGGGCCGACGGGGGACGTCCGCGCCAGCATCACCCGCCGAGCGCTTCGGTGAACCGCCGGTACGGCTCGAGGGGATCGCCAAACTTCACGTGGCCGGCCGTGTGGTGGGCGCAGGCGAGCAGCAGCGTGTCGCGGTCGACGGCGCTCGTGCGGCCGTAATCCTCGAGCAGGCACAGGCCGATCTCCTGGTTGTGGGGATCGTTGCCTTCCTTCACCGCGGCCAGCGCGAGCGTCCGCACCAGCGGCGCGCGGTCATGGCCGGCATCGAGGTAGGCCCGCGTCCACGCGACGCTCTCGGCGGTCTTGAGACCCATCTGCGCCTCGTCGAGCCGGCGCAGCAGCTCCGCCGCCGAGAGCGACTGTGCGCTCTGCGGCGGCGCCGCGTCGACGCGACCGTTGCCGGGTGTGCACCGCACCCACGCCGCCGCCTGGTTGACGAAGGAGGCCGCCACGTAGAGCAGCTTCAGCCGATGCGGGTGCTCGAACGTGTCGTAGAACCACCCGAGCGTGTTCGTGTACTCGTAGCTGTGATGCGGCATCGAGAAGTTGTCGGGCGCGCCGGCGGTGAGGACCACCTCGGCGGCCGCGATCTGGATCGCGTCGAGGATCTGCCGCGGGTCCTTGCCGGACAGCAGCAACGCGGTGATGGCCTCGATGTACGCGGGCTCCGGCTGTTCGACGATCGCCTCGATCAGCTCGCGCGCCTCGGGATGCGCCATCCGCTCGGTGTTGCGCAGCAGGCGCGCCTCGCAGAGCTCCCTGGGCGAGGGCTGCATCGACGAGGTCGGCCGCGCCGTGTCCTCGGCGAGCCGCGTCCAGCTGATCTGGCAGGCCATCTCGTAGGCGGAGTACCAGCGCGGCCCCACCGCCATGTCCAGCGCGCCGGCGTAGAGCACGTCGTGCGCGTCGTCCCAGCCGATCGCCTCGCCGAGCTCGATCGTCGCCCGCGCGCGATAGGCCTTGTGCCCGGTCGTGTAGGACCGGTTGAACAGCATGCGGTCCTGCACGTCGATGAGGCCCGCGAAGATCAGGTGCCCGAGCAGCTCACGGCGGCGCGCCTTGTCGGCGAAGAGGCCGAGGAACACGCGGTAGGCCTCGAGGACCTCGCCGCGTTGCACGAGCGTCAGCCAGTGGTTCAGGTGCTCCTCGAACGGTCCGTCCAGTACGAGCGGCTCCTGATCGGGCCAGTGACGCTGGGGTGGCGCCACGGCGGCGTTCGGAGCGGGCTTGTAGGCGCGCCGTCCGTAGTGCCCCGGAGCCTTGCCGAGCAGCTGGTTCCACGGGTCGAGGCCGGTCGGCACGTACCAGATCGTCTGCGCGAGCGGCAGATAGGCGAGCTGCTCCGAGAGATAGCCCGGCAGGTTCAGACTCGTCCGCGCGCTGAGCAGGCAGTGGTCGTTGTTCACGAAGCGCACGAAGCCGTCGTCGATACGCTGGTGATAGGGCACGTGCGTGTAGGGCGCATGGATGCGGACGGTCTCGGCCAGGATCTCCGTCGCGGGGCGCCCCGCGCGCGCGAGGTCGTAGAAGACGTGGCTGGCCCCGACCTGATCACGCGCCAGGATGCGCTCTTCGAGCTTAGCGTACAGCGCGGCGTCCTTCGTCGTCACGGCCATGATCCGTCTCCTTTAAGCGCTCTTGCCCTGCACGATCACGCGCGAGGCGACCATCGCGTCGATCTCGGCGTCGCCATATCCGTACTCGCGAAGGATGTCCACCGAGTGCTCGCCGAGCTCCGGCGCCAGGCGCGGCGGAATCTTGTCGACGCCCTCGAGCCAGATGGGGCTCGCCACGGTGAGCGGCGCACCCGCCCGCGGGTCGTCGAACGGGACGAGCGCGCCGCTCTCGCGCATCTGGCGATCGTGGCGCGCGTCGTCGACGGTCGCGACCTCGCCGAAGGTGAGCCCGTGGGCGTGCAGTCGCCGATGCCACTCGGACCACGGGCGCGTGGCGAAGATCTCGTCCAGCACCACGACCAGCGCGCGCGCGTTGGCACGCCGGGCCGGCGTGGTGGCGAAACGCGGGTCGGCGTCGAGGTCGGGCCGCTCCAGCGCGCGGAGCAGCTGTGGCCAGTCCCGCTCGTCGTTCAGCGCGTTCAGCAGGAACCAGCGGCCGTCGGCGCATCGGTAGAGGTTAGCGAGCGCGGTCGCCGGCTCCTCGCGAGGCGGCCGGGGCTCGACCTTCGCCCCCGTCAGCGCGGCCTGGATCTGGGTCGCATTCATCCAGAGCCCGTTGGCGAGGAGCGACGTCGACACCATGCTCCCCTGCCCCGTGCGCTCGCGCCGGTAGAGCCCGGCCATGATCGCCGCGAACAGCGACACCCCGGTGGGATGATCGCCCATCCCCGGCAGCGCGCGCGACGGCGCCGCGTCGGGCGCCGGCTTGACGAGGTCCATGAGACCGGTGCGCGCCCACAGCGCGGTGGCGTCGTATCCCGTGCGCGAGGCTTCCTCGCCACGCTCGCCGTAGGCGGTGATCGACGCGTAGATCAGCCGCGAGTTGCGCGGCGCGAGGTCTTCCCAGCGGGTGCCCAGCCGCTGCCGCGAGTCGAGCGGGGCGTTCGTGACGAAGACGTCGGTCGTCTCGATCATGCGATGCAGGACGGCGCGGCCCTCGGCGCGGCGGAGGTCGAGCGCGAGCCCGCGCTTGGTTCGGTTGTCGACGATCCAGCGAAAGTTGAAGGGACTCTCGGGCACGCCGGGGCCGCCCATGCGATGCCGATAGGGATCGCCGTCGGGCGGCTCGATCTTGATCACGTCGGCCCCGAGGTCCGCCATCATGGTGGTGGCCACGGGGCCGGCGATGAAGTTCGCCGCGTCGATGACGCGAAGGCCCTGGAGCATCATCCGGCGGCCAGCAGGCGACCGAGAACGCCGACGTCCGGCACGGTCTCGAGCGTCCGCACCGCCGACAGGATCGACTCGGCGCGCGCGGCGGGGAGCACGCGGCTCGCGCAGTCCCGGAACTTCGCTTCGAGCTCACCGACGGTCAGCGGATTCTTCGGCTGGCCCTTGGCTTGGGCCACACGCTTCTGCAGCCGGCGGCCGTCGGTCAGCGTCATCGTGACCTCGCTGAACCGCGTGGGCAGGCACTCGCGCGTGGTCTGCTCCGGATGCACGAACATCCGCACCTTCGGCATGAACGCCTGGACGTCGGCGCGGCGCACCCGCTCGTCGGCGAACTGGCCGAGCCCGACGGTGCCGTCGAGGAGCGCCACCGAGACGCAGTACGGCATCGAGAACTTGCCCTGCAGCCCGGTATCCGCGCGCTCGTAGATGAGCTGGTGGGGCGCGAGATAGAACACGCCGCACTCGACCGACTGGACGGCGGCTGGCGCGACCCCATGGTCGGCCATGAGCGCGAGCGTCGCGTCGAGCGACTGGTGCGTGCTCGCGCACGAGGGGTAGCGCTTGACACCGATGCCGGGCTCGACGATCTCGTGCGGCGCGCCGAGCTCGGTCACCAGGTGCCACTCGGGCTTGCTGCCGCCGCCATGGGTCGAGCCGAACCCGTCGCCGTGCTCGAGCGCGTCAGGGTTGCCGGTGAAGCCCGCCTGGGCGAGCAACGCGGCCTCGATGCCGCAGCGCGAGGCGTGACCGACGTGCAGGGGCTTGCAGTCCGTACCGAAGTTCGCCTTGACTCCGCTCGCCATCGACGCCGCGATGGCGAGCGCGTGCGCCGTCTGCTGTGTGGAGAGGCCGAGCAATTTCGCGACGGCCGCGGCGGCGCCGAAGACGCCGCAGGTCGCCGTCGCGTGCCAGCCGACCTCGTAATGCGCCGGGTTGACCGCGCGGCCGATCTTCGCCTCGACCTCCACGCCGACGACGAACGCGGTGACGAGGTCCGCGCCGGAGGCGTGAGCGCGCTCGGCGCTGGCCAGCGTGGGCGCGAGGATCGGCGCCGAGGGATGGCCGGAGAGCGAGGCCTGGACGTCGTCGTAATCGAGGGCGTGGGCGGCCGTGCCGTTCGCGAACGCGGCGTCCTCGACGGGAGCCCTGAGCGCGGTGCCGACGATGGTCGCCTCCTCCGTCCCCCGCCGATGGGCGAGCAACGCGCGCGCGCGCACGGCGGTGTCCTCCGGCGCGCCCGCGAGCATGACGCCGAGCGTGTCGAGGATGGCCAGGCGCGCCGCGCCGACCGCCGCGGCCGGCAGCTTGGCGAACGTCTCTGTCGTGGAGTACGCCGCGAGCCGCTCGATCACCGACTGTCCGCTCTGCCGCACATTGCCCATGGTGGTCCTCCCGCTCGTGATGATGACATATTATCGGACCACGGAGGACCCAACCATGGACGCCTGTCAGCTTTTCCTGGAACAGCATGGGAACGTGCACTCGGCCGCCGTGGCGGGCAACAAGGGATCGGCCGCCGAGCGCGCCTTCGCCGGCGTGACCGAGGAGCAGATGCGCGTGCGCCCCCGCGAGGACCTCAACTCGCTGGCCTGGCTCATGTGGCACATCGCCCGCGCCGAGGACATCTTCGTGAGCCGGATCCTCGCCGGCCGCCCGCAAGTGTTCGACGACGCGTGGGCCAAGCGGCTCGGGATCAGCCGTCGTGATTTCGGCATCGGCATGACGAGCGCCGAGGTGACCGAGCTCACCCG
>Ga0075425_100006932_pt1 | contig 11927 bp, 12 predicted proteins | sample SoiMethybrSBSTD4_FD_75300 | JGI IMG/M metagenome (GOLD analysis project Ga0075425, IMG submission 75300) | Bulk soil microbial communities from a Populus tree surrounding site in Tennessee, USA - Soil MetaG P. TD hybrid SBSTD4 | ecosystem: Environmental > Terrestrial > Soil > Tree plantation...
ACCCGCAATCAGGATTGCACGCCGGGCTATTACAATTTCGAGGGCGAGTTCAACCGCCGACAGGATGGCAATTATAACGGCGGCTTCCAGCAATATTTCGAGCACATGACGTCAATTCGCGAGGAACTGGAGAAGCACTTCGCATTTTCCTGATTGTTCGTCAGTTCTTCGCCGGCGCTGGCATGAGGCTCGAAATGTATTCGCTGATGAGCGCGACGGCTTCCTTGTGCGACAAGGTGCGCCCGATCTGGGGCATCATCACGCCGGGTTCTGTCGAAGCCATGCGATAGACGAGGATCGACTGGTCGGGATGCCCCGGCACGATCGAGAACAAGAGATCGCCCGAGCCGCGACCGGCCGCGACGGGACGCTTGCCGATGCCAAGCGCTGTCGGATTGGACTCTTCGAACGTCAGATAGAGGCCGCTATTGCTGGCGAGGCCGGCGCGACTGTGACAATGGCCGCAATTCACATCGAGATAGGCGCGCGCGCGACCTTCGAGCGGCTCGCCCGCATCGTCCCATTGCGGCAGTCGTGCCACGGCTGAAGGTTGAGGCGCGCCCTGGAGGATGCCAAGTCTCGTCCAATGCGCGAGCTGGTTCTCGGCACCTTCGTTATAGACGTAGTCGCGGTTTAGATTGCGCGCTTTCGGGCCGATCGGCACGATCGCTCCGGAGAGCGAGTGGCATTCTTTGCATTGGTTGACGTTCGGCACTTGATAGTCGATCCGCTGCTCGGCACCCGAGATGTCGACAAATGAAACAGGAACACGCATGCCGGCACGCTTGAGAACGGCTTCGTTCTGAGCATCATTCCAGACATATGTGAGTGCCACCCAACCCTGTGGCTTGTGGATCAGCAGCCGCGTCTCGACGAAGCGCAATTTCTGATCTGGCACACGGAAATCCGCCGGATAGGCGAATGTCTTGACCAGCGTCGTGCCGACCGGAAAGTCGAGGGCGCCCTGCTCCCGGTAAGCGACCGTTCGGCCGTGCGGCACGAAGAGATAGCGGAACTTCAGCGCATAATCGCTGAACAGCGGCGTATTCAAACTATAAGGCACGAGCGCGTCGCTCGGTTCGCGCGCCTGGGCATCGCGAAAGAGATGATAACGATCGAGTGTCGGCGCCGGATCGTCGGCGACGAGCAGCGCCGCATCGACGGGCGTGTCAGGCGGAGGCGCGTTGCCGGTCAGCAGCAGCGCACAGAGAAAACCAATCGCGCCGATTGCGCCACGTCTCAATGTGCGCGTCCCATCTCCATCTGGCCACCGGCAAGAACGACCGGCGCAGGTTCGGCAAGGCTGCCGTCGCTCAGCGTCTTGGTCACGACGGGACTGGCTTTCGTCGCGGGCGTTCCCTGCATCTTCAAGGCGAGATTCACGACCGGCCCATCGGCGATCGACAGGTGCACGGCTTCGCTCTCTACCTGACCATCCGGTTTGGGATAACTGGTGATCCCGTCCCACAACACGGGAGGCAGCGTTCCGCCGAGCGCGGTCGCGAGTTCCGCGCCGCCCTTCCAGACCGGCGCATAGCCGTTGCGGCCGAAGTGATTGCCGTGCACCGAGATATCGCGCGGCAGCGGGTTGTAGGCTGGATCGGTGAAGGTGTTGAGATAGGCCACCAACATCACGCCCGAGCTGGCATTGCCGTCGAGATGGTTGTCGAAGACGTGCACGTCACGATTCGCCATGACCATGATGCCGGTTCCGGTCGGCACGCCGGCGACCGTATTGCCCGGCGGCGCAAAATTCTTTGTGTCGTTGTCGACGACTTCATTGTGGTAGACGCGCGTCGAGTGGCCGCCCATCTGTGGCAGGCCCGGCAAATCGAACACCAGAATGCCGCCGGCATTGTGCGTCGTGACATTGTCATGCACATCGGCATTGAAGCTGTTCTCGATCTCAATGCCGGCCACGTTGTACTCAGCCCGGCTGTTCTGGACGACGATGTTCTTGGACTGCCCGACATAGATGCCGGCGTCGGATGCGCCTCGGACAGTCACCCGATCGATCAGCACATTCGTCGACGTCACTGGATAGACACCATACGAGCCGTTCTCCGCCTTTGGTCCGCCCGTCCACTCGACGACCAGATTGACCATGCTGATGCGATTGACACCCTTGGACTTCACGCCGTTGCCGCGCGCATTCTGAATCGAGAGATCACGAACCGTGACGTTATTCGAGGTGACCAGCAGCCCCTCCGCTTCGCCTTTTTGCTTGTCGAAGGCGAGGATGGTCTTGCCGGGTCCGTTGCCGCGAACGACGACGTTCGCCACGTCGAGCGAGAGACCGTCGGTCAGTTCATAGCGTCCGGAAGAAAGCTGCACGACATCGCCTGGCTTCGCATCAATGAGAGCAGCCTGCAAGCGTTCCTGCGCATCGGCGCCTGGAGCAACTTTGAGCGTCTTGGCGTCGGCCGCGCCGGCGCATGTTCCCAGTAGCGCGATTGCAAATATGCCGAATAAAACCGTCCGCATGGCATCCCCCAGAAAATTCGAGTTCTAAGAATTCAGCCAACAGATAGACCAACACCGACCAAATGAGAATGGTGTCGCACCCCGGCACTGGCGGTGGGCATATCTGGCTCGCATTGTGCCACTGAATTATGCTGCGCGTAATAATCGAGGGGGATGCCATGATTCGATTCAAGCACCGAATACGGGATCTTGTGCTGGCGATTGCCGCCGTGACGGCGCTTGGTGCCGGGACAGCCATCGCCGACACCGCGCACACTTTGTTGGGCGTCGACTGCGCCGCACCGCCGCTCTGGCATTGTCCCGACAGCGATTGTCCGGCTTCAGTGGTAACCCAACAAGGCGCGACGGTCGAAATCAAGACGCGTCGGCCGTTCTTCCTCGACTGCCCGTCCGACTACAAGCCCGGCGACAAGGTCAACATCCTTCTCAGCCTGCACGGCTTCGGTTCGTTCGGAAACTGGCAACGGCACTATTTCCCGGCCATGGACGTCAAAGACAAATACAAGCTCGTCGTCATCACGCCGAACGCACCGACGCGCTTTTGGAGCGAGGCCGACGACGAATATCTGCACAACATCGTCGATCTGGTCGTCGGCACGATCGGCAAGCAGAATGTGTTGCACTTTATTCTCGCCGGCCACAGCCAGGGCGGGCTGACGTCCAACCGGATCATCTGCACCGACTATTTCAAGGACAAGGTCGATGTACGCATCAGCCTGTCCGGTGGGCGCGTCGGGCCGGTGACGTGGGCGAGCCGCGGCTTCGGTGCCGGCGGCCCGCAAGTCTTCAAGAGCGGTGAACCCTACACACCGCCGCCGCCGTTCAAACTTCCGCCGGAAGCCGCGGGTCCGCCCGGCGGCGCCTGCGACTATTCGTTCATCTTCTCGAATGGAGAGTATGAAACGGCTCCTGCCGCGACTTCGCCGCTCGCCGACAAATTCGCGTGCTCGCCGCGCGTGCAGCTCGCCGACGTGATCGATCCGAAGCCCGGTTATGTCTGGGATCCGACCCGCCAGGATCCGGGCACCGATGGCTGGGGGCATTATCCAAAGTCCGGCCGCGCCCTCGTCTATCAGTTTCCCCATTGCAAGGATGGCCGCGTGATCGCCGATATCGTGAAGCTGCAGAAAGGCCATACTGAAGGCTACGAACCCAACATCACGGACAAGATCATCGAGCTCGCGGTATCGGCCAAGGGCGGAAAGATCGCGTCGGGCGCATGGACTCCGCCACCGCCACCCCCGCCGCCACGCGGTCCGTTCGGTTGAACCCAGAGAAGGCGTGCGCGACTACTCGGCCGCCGCCTTCACCCGCTGGTGCGCCTTGAGGCGCGGCAGAACGTCTGACGCGAACAGGCGCAGGCTCTGTTCCGACATGTCATACGGCATGCCGGCATAGGCGAAGACGCCCGTGAAGGTTTCAGCGCCGAGCCTGCCCGAGAAGTCGACAATCCGCTCGAGGCATTGGTCCGGCGTGCCGTAGATCTGCAGGCCCAAAAAGAAATCGACCATTGCGTCGCGGCCGCCCGGTGCGGTCAACATCTTCTGCATGGCGCCATAATTCTCGTAGCCCTTGGTCCTGGTCAGATGATCGCCGACCAATTCGTAGTGTTTGAGCACCGTGTTCCAGTAGCCGCCGATATATTCGCGCGCCATGGCTTCGGCCTTCTTCGCGTCGCGGTCGCAGAACACCCAACCGGCGAGAACGGGCGGCGGCGCTTCGCTGTGATTCACCTGGCGATAGATCTGCCGGTAGTTCGTCATCTCGGCCGTCACGGCATCCCACGGCTTCTGCGGGATGATGAGCAGACCAACGCCAAGGCGCGCCATGATCTCGGACGACTCGGGGGACACCGCCGCGGCATAGGTGCGCCCCTTGAACGACTTGAACGGACGCGGACGGATGTCGCGGCGCGCCTGCTTGATGATCTTGCCGTCGAATTCGCACCAGCCGCGCTCCAGGCCTTCGAGCAGCATCTGCGCCGATTCCATGAAGCGTTCACGCGCCGTGTTCTGGTCGACGCCGAACCCGTCGAACTCAACCCGGCCGAGGCCACGCCCCATGCCGAAGATGAAGCGGCCGTCCGACTGGTGATCGAGCACCGAAATCTGTTCGGCGACGCGCATCGGGTCGTGCCAGGGCAGAACAACGACCATGGAGCCGAGCTTGATGTGCGTGGTGCGGCCGGCGAAATAACTCAGATACTGCAGCACGTCGGGACACATCGTGTAGTCGGTGAAATGGTGTTCCACACCCCAGATCGAATCGAAGCCGAGCGGTTCGGCGAGATCGCCAAGCTTGAGCTCCTGACTATAGACCTCGTGGTCCGTCCGCTTGGGATCGGTTGCCTGGAAAATCAGCCCCATTCCGACTTGCATGCGCGCCTCCCGGTAAATGCTGTGGCGAGCCTAGCGCGACGCCGGGGTCCGGACAAACCTGCGCCCCGGTATTTGTGGAAAGTTGCGCATAGTCGAAGGCCTATGCTCCATCGACCCTTCCGTTAGCGCACGTTGTGGTGTTTCGTCTGCGATGCGGACCGGTGTCAGGCACGGAGCGGATATGGACAAGGCGAATCTGGAAAGACTGCGCCAGAAGTATGGCGCGGCAGGGGCCGACGATATCCACGATCCCGCCATGAAGAAGCTCAGCCAGGCGCTGTTCGAAGGACCGGGGCGGCGCAAATTGCCCTATGGCGGGCTGCCGACACTGCTCGACGCGCCTTACAAGGAAGAGCTCTCAGATCTCGACATCGCGCTTGTCGGCGTTCCGATGGACTTGGGCGTCACAAATCGGCCTGGCGCGCGTTTTGGCCCGCGCGCCCTGCGCGCCATCGAGCGGATCGGCCCCTATCATCACGCGTTGCACGTCGCGCCGTCTACGATGTGCCGGTTGGCCGACGTCGGCGACGTTCCCTTTCGCGGCCGCTTCAACTTGGAAGCGGCATTGGCAGACATCGAGACCTTCTTCACAAAAATCCGACGGGCGGGAATTCGGCCGCTTGCGGTCGGCGGCGATCACTCGATCACCTATCCGATTTTGAAGGCGCTCGGCGCGGAGCGCCCAGTCGGCATGGTGCACTTCGATGCGCATTGCGATACCGGCGGCGCCTTCGACGGCTCGAAGTTTCATCACGGCGGGCCGTTCCGGCTGGCCGTGCTCGACGGCGTGCTTGACCCCAAACGCACTATCCAGATCGGCATTCGCGGTCCGGCCGAATTGCTCTGGGAGTTCTCCTACGACTCCGGAATGACCGTCATACATATAGAAGAAGTGGCGGAGCGAGGATTGCCCTGGGTCATCGCAAAAGCGCGCGAGGTCTTGGGCGACGGACCGACGTATGTCTCATTCGACGTCGATGGACTCGATCCGGTGTTCGCGTCAGGCACCGGGACGCCCGAGGCCGGCGGCCTCACCTTGCGCGAAGCGCAGACGATGTTGCGCGGCCTCAAGGGTCTCAATATCGTCGGCGGCGACGTCGTCGAGGTCGCGCCACAATATGACGCGACAACCACTACGGCGATCTCGGGCGCACAGCTCCTCTTCGAAATCCTGTCTCTGATGGTCTTGTCGCCGCCGAAATAGTTCTCGACGGACTAGCGGCGGCCGAATGCCTGCCGGTCATCCTGGTGACGAGCGAGAATGGCGGCGCCTGTCGCCACGAGCGCACCAAACAAGAGCGAGAAGGCCGCCCACAGGCTCGCGTAGCTCGCAGTTTTGCGCGCGATGTCGGCTGCTTTACGGGTTGCGGCTTGCACGTCCGCCTGCAGTCGATCAATGCGGGCTGACGCCTCTTCCTCCGAGAGTCCCGCTTCCGCCGCCGTCAGCGCCGTCAGTCGGGCACGATCCGGCGTCAATATTTGTTCTCCATGCGCGAGGCCGGCATCGAGAATTCGCCCTGCCTCGGCACGTGCCGCAACGCTTCCGGGACTCGCCTGCACGGCACCACCTTTAGTCGGCCTGAAAAGCTGATCGACCAAATAGGCCGTCGGAGTGGTTTGTGTTTTCACGGCGGCGGGCGTGACGCCATAGAGAGCAGCCGTCGCAGCACCAGTCGAGGCGACAGTCAGGCCCGCTAACGCCAACATTGTTAAGGTCGCAAGCACCGTGACCGCCCAGGCAGCAAATCCGTGGGCGCCCGCGCGAAAGTCTTCCTGCTCCGGCGTTTCCGCCTCAAAGCCGAGCAGACGTCCGGCAAGATGACCGCCAACCGCAAATCCGAAGGCCTGAGCGACAAAGAAGTAGATCGCCCCGCCGGTCAGGAATGACGGTACGGCCGCTGCACCTCGTGTGAGCGGATGCACGAGCAGGAGACCCACGCCAGATCCTAGGGTCAGCAGGAAGAACGTGACCGCCGTCGCCACGACGCCGCCGACAAACGCAAGTCCCCAGGAAAACCGATAGCCAGTGGATTCTTCGCCGATTCCTTCGGCAACGACGACGGTATCGGCCATGACCGGAGGTTCTCCATCTGCGGATAGACGAATGAGGCAGCGTCATCGGGATCAACGTGAGATTGAGAAGATGGTTCCGACAATCGGTTGCAGATCAGTTGTCGGATAGATGCGAACTATGGCCGCCTCGCCCGCGTGCCCGCCGGTTTGAGTTCCAGAATTGGCGCATCGGTCCCGCGGCGCCATACACCGGATCGCGAGGAGGAATGGGAACTTTCGCGATGTTTGTTTGTGCGATTTCCGGATCGATGTCATCCGGCCTGGGCTCGTCATATTCGCTGCCCTCCGGATACGCGCCCACGACGAGCAGATCGTCCGATGCTTCGACGCGACAAAGAAAAAAAATAACTGCCGATTACAAGAAAAACGGCCTGCCAAAGCCGCAGACACCAACCTTCAAAGGAACTCAACTGGCCTGAGGGCGGCCGGGTCAAACGCAAAAAAAGTGGGCGACCCCGTTGCCGGAGTCGCCCCACCATTTCGTTCAATGGACTAGTGGGCGTCGTCGTCGTGCTTGACAGGAACTTCGACTTCAAAGCGATGCCACTCGCCGTTCATGTAATAACCCTGGTCATCTGTCTGATCGGCGAGCCAGTGATAATGTGCGTCCTTCAGATGTTCGGTCCGCCAATCGTCGGTGTAGAACACGACGCCAAGCGTTGTCGGATACGTGGTGTACCGTTTGGTGACGTGCCAGCATTCGTCATAGCGATTGCAGACAACGTCGGCGGAGGCGCCATGCGTCGTCGCCACCAAAGTTCCAGCTGACAGTGCAACACCGAGTGCGCCCGCCATAAGTAAGCCTGAAATGCGCATTTGTGATCTCCCGTTCGTTAACATCGATGAGGTAACCAACGGTTACGGCATTCGTTCCCAAGTTCCCCGCAGGACACCGAACGAGAATGTGGTTTGAGACAATGGCGGGAGCATCATCACGCGCTCCCGCCAAATGTCTCGGCCGGAACGGTGTGGGTTGCTACCAGTCGCGCTCGACGTTGTAGTAGTCGTACGACTTCGCTCGGATCTCGCCCAACTGACCGTCATCCCTCGTTAAATCTTCGAGCCGATAGGTTGGCGCCCGATCGAGGACATCCTGCGCGACGGGAATAACGTAGCCACCCTTGTCCTTGCTGTAGTCGAGGACCGACCAGGGAACCGGATAGAACTTTTCACCCATACCCAGCACGCCGCCAAACCCGAGCGCTGCGAAAAGGATGCGGTCGGATTCCTTGTCCAACACGATGTCTTTGACCTGACCGATTTTGTCGCCCGCCTGGTTATAGATGTTTGTTCCCTGCACCTTCGAGGCGAGGATGGCGCTGGTATGGCCTGAAGCTGTTGTCATGGATTGATCCTTCCGTTGCTTGGAGTCTGCAAGACAACGCCGGCCGCCAACTGCCGTTCCCAAAAACCGAACTCAAATAGAGACGACGCGGAAGCGGGAAGAGAATCTCTTGTCAATGCGCCGGCGCGCCAGCGGTTGACAACGTCGTGGCACGTGCCGGCACAGTCACGCCGCCGCACGCGTCCCATCGGAACTCAGGCGTGGCCGGTGAGGAGCCACAAGATGATGATGATCGGGATTGGGATCCCTATCACCCAAAGCAACAACGAGCGCATTGGACGTTCCTTCAAAGTGTGAAAGTCAAATGCGTCGCCGCGGCAATGGTTCCTCGAACGAATGCCGCGCGTTCAGTCCGGTTGAATCTCGTCGCACACGGTGCAGACGATCACGGGGTCGCCGGAGGGCATTCGGCCGTCTTCTCTGTGGAACCCGTCCGAAACACTGATGTAGATGCGACTTCCGCCGCGCTCCTGGCCGCCACCCGGCCCTTCTTCCCACTGCAGCCGGCCGACTTGCGAACAATTCGGGCACTTGATCGTCGTTTCGAATTTTGTGCCGCCCGCCATCGCGCAACTATACCGGAATTGACAAATTCCAGTATGGGTCCCGTCGACCTTTCGTGAGAGACAAAGAACCGGCTTGTCGCTCGGAGCAACCGATTATAGCGGTCAGTCGCCGTTATGCGGGTTTTCCGGATCCCGCATCACTGACGACGCCGAACTCACTCGACCGGCGGCCGACGTCAGCGCTGGTAAATCCCTCCGCCGCTAGACCGCGTTTGAGCAACTCGCGGACTGCCGCAGCGCGACTCGGCATCCGACGCGAAAAGCGCCAATTGTCTAGGGCCGCGACCTCCTCGCTCGTCAACATGATCTGGAGGCGTTCCCCGCGTGTCAGATCTCCAACCATTTCAAACGCCTTTTGTTATCGGTTCCGCAGTTAGCTTCTTACTCATTTAAGGTATTAGACTATAAACGCGTCCTTTGCACAATAGTTGCTTAGAACACCCGTTCCCGTGTCCACTCAATGAACGACTGAGCAGCCTAGTTAGTACATAACTAATTGATTTTATTGAATAAATTTGTTGATTTGCCCGTCGCGTACGTTACCCTGCGGTCGAACGAGCGGTGGGCAAGAACATGACATCCGCACACATTCCCTTCGGCGACCGACCCTCGAAGGTGTCGTCGACCTCATTGAATGGAAAGGATCCTCGCAGCGAAGGCGCGGATGCGGCCACGCTCGGCGAGCTAGCGCAACTTGCGCGCGACGGGATGCAAATTGAAACGGACGAAAACACGAACGGCTTCACCGGAGTTGCTCAACCTCAATATCGCACCGCACCGATGGCGAGGCGTGTCGATCTTTCCGATTTCGTCACGCGAAGTCTCCAGACGACATTTTCGAACGAGGTGCGCCTTCGTCTGACGCATCGATCGACCGGCGATTGTTTCGTCTCACGCGAACGGGCCGAGCAAATCGAATTTTTCGCTCATGAAGTCGTGTCCAATGCCATCAAGCACGCCCATCCGACTGGCATCGTTGTCGAGATGACGTTGGAGTGCCACCGGTTGGCCGACGGCCGACAACGTGTCGCCATCAGCGATGACGGCATCGGGCTACCGGAGAATATGGATCCCTATCTCGACGGTGGGACGGGCTTCGCAAAGATTCGTTCCTGGGCAAAAACGATGAATGCGGAACTGCACATCGAATCCGACAGCCTCGGCTTGCGGTACACGCTCACACTTCCAGCAACTGCGCAGCACAGTCCCCACCCAGACGATACATATTTCCGCAGAATTCTCGACCAACTCCCAACCGCGGTCTACGCGACGGATGCGTTCGGCCGGCTAAGCTACTTCAACGAAGCGGCCGCCGCGTTGTGGGGTTGCCGCCCGGAAATCGGCAAAACCCGATGGAGCGGGGCCCGCAAGCTGTTTTGGCCCGATGGCCGCGAACTGCCGCTTGCCGAAAGTCCGCTGGCGCTAGCGATCAAAGAAAGACGCCAGATCGGCGGCATGGAGGCGGTCGTCGAACGCCCCGACGGCACGCGCATTCGCTACCAGCCCCACGCGACGCCATTGTTCGGGTCGGACGGAAAGCTCATCGGCGCCGTGAATTTCATGCGCGACTTGTCCGAGCGCACGCGGGCCGAAGAGCTGGCGATTCGCCTCGCTGCGATCGTCGAATCATCCGATGATGCCATCCTCTCCAAGAACCTGGATGGCATCATCACGAGCTGGAACGGCGGCTGCCGGCGTCTCTTCGGTTACGACGCAGAGGAGGCCATCGGCCGATCGGTCACGATGCTGATCCCGGAAGACCGCCTGGACGAAGAACCCATGATTCTCTCGCGCCTGCGCCGCGGCGAGAAGATCGATCACTATGAGACTGTGCGCCGGCGCAAGGACGGCAGCCTGATCGACATTTCTCTGACGGTGTCGCCGATCAAGAGTCCTGACGGCACGGTCGTGGGCGCCTCGAAGGTTGCGCGCGACATCACAGAACAGAAACGTGCCGCCGAGAAGCAGAGCCTACTGCTGGGCGAGATGCGCCACCGGGTGAAGAACCTTTCCGCGGTGATCGAGGCGCTGGCCAGGCAATCGCGGCCGCCTGGTGATCCGAAGATCGATGCTTTCATCGACGACTTTATGGGACGCGTCCGTGCGCTGATGTCGACCGGAGAACTGACGCTCGGCTCGCCCACTCGAACCGTCGCACTCTCGCAGCTGCTTGAGAAGGTGCTAAGGCCGTTCGCAGACGCCGAAGGCACTGATCGAATTGCTCTCATCGGGCCGCACCTCGTGCTTGCGGAGAGAACGGCCGGAAGTCTGGCGCTCGCCTTCCACGAGCTGGCCACCAATTCCTTGAAATATGGCGCGCTGAAAACGGCGCGCGGCCGGGTTGGCGTCGAATGGTCGATGCGGACAACGGAATGCGGTAGCCGTGTCCAGATTGTCTGGAAGGAGACCGGCGGAACGCGAATCCGGTCCAAGCCGGGGCGCAGCGGTTTTGGCAGCCGCGTGATCACGCAAGCGGTCGCGCGCGAGCGCGATGCCAAGACGGAACTTCGTTTCGAACCCGACGGCCTACGCTGCTGGTTTGAGTTCACGATGAACGGAACCGACGCGTAGTGGAAAAAGAAATCCTGATTCACGTCGGGAACCAAGCTCAGCGTGGAGAGTTGCCACGACGTCAGCGGGCGAGAGTCGTAGATCTGAGTTCCCTGTGAACGCGTGAAACCGATCTGACCGCTGACACCATCTCCAAATGCCCACCGTTGGGGCAAAATAGGTCGGCGATCGCATGCATGAGCAGAAAAACTGGCCTACCGCACTCGGCGGTCTCGCCATAATGGTCGCCATCACGCTCGGTTGGATCCTGACATTTGACTCAGGACTTCTGACTTCGATCACGAAGCCCGATCAGCAAGTGCTCGCCAAGTCCAGAGTTCCATAGTTCCCACGCAAGACGCGCCTCTGTGCGACAGTCCGGAAACAAATAGCCGGTCAACTTGGAACGCTGGCCGAAGCGACGCGTTGTCGTCCAAGGAAAAACCAATCGGAGACTTCGATGGACCACGACAAACTAAAAGGCGCCCAAGACAAACTCAAAGGAATGGCCGACGAGGCCAAAGGCGCCGT
>Ga0075425_100006933_pt1 | contig 11925 bp, 9 predicted proteins | sample SoiMethybrSBSTD4_FD_75300 | JGI IMG/M metagenome (GOLD analysis project Ga0075425, IMG submission 75300) | Bulk soil microbial communities from a Populus tree surrounding site in Tennessee, USA - Soil MetaG P. TD hybrid SBSTD4 | ecosystem: Environmental > Terrestrial > Soil > Tree plantation...
ACGTGACGATGACGATCGAGTTGATCCAGCCGGTGGCGATGGAGAAGGAGCTGCGGTTCGCGATTCGGGAGGGGGGGCGGACGGTGGGGGCGGGGGTGGTGGCGGAGATCGCGGAGTAGGCCATGCGCGACATCATCTCGCTCGCCTGCACGGAGTGCCAGCGGCGGAACTACACCACGACCAAGAACAAGCGGACCCATCCGGACCGCATGGAGATCAAGAAGTTCTGCAAGTGGTGCCGGAAGCACGTGCCGCACAAGGAGTCGAAGTAGCGCGAGGGCGGCACCAGGCTCGATAGATTCGGAGGCGTGTAGCTCTAACGGCTAGAGCACCGGACTCCAAATCCGGGGGATGGGGGTTCGAATCCCTCCACGCCTGCCAGATTGATGCACCGAGAGAGTAGTCGGGGGCCACGGACGAGAGGACATGGAGTTCGTCGAGCGCGTCAGGCAGTTCTTTCGCGAGGTGCTGGGCGAGTTCCGCCGGGTGACCTGGCCCAACCGCGCCGAGGTTATCAACTCGACCGCAGTGGTGCTGGCGGTGGTGGTGATCCTGGCGGTGTTCCTCGCCGCGGTGGACGTGGGGCTGTCGTGGATCGTGGACCGGGTGCTTCGATGGGGTTAGCCCAAGGGACGGGGGTACGCGGCTGATGAGCGAGACGAGCACGTCGGCGAAGCAGTGGTTCGTCGTCCACACCTACTCGGGGTTCGAGAACAAGGTGGCGTCGGCCATCGAGTCGCGGGCGAAGATCTTCAACCTCCAGGACAGCTTCGGGCGGGTGATCGTCCCCACCGAGAAAGTCCGCGAGATCCGGAAGAGCAAGAAGATCGAGACGGAGCAGAAGTTCTTCCCCGGCTACCTCCTCGTGGAGATGGAGCTGACCGACGACACCTGGCACCTCGTGCGCTCCACGCCCAAGGTCACGGGCTTCGTGGGCTCGGGGGCGAAGCCGGTGGCCCTCCCCGCGGAGGAGGTGGAAGGGATCCTCAAGCAGATGGAGGAGGGCGCGGAGAAGCCCAAGCTCAAGTCCACCTTCCAGAAGGGGGACAAGGTGCGGGTGATCGAGGGGCCGTTCGTGAACTTCCAGGGCAGCATCGACGATCTCAACCCGGAGCGCGGCAAGCTCAAGGTGATGGTGGCCATCTTCGGGCGCATGACGCCGGTAGAACTCGAGTACTACCAGGTGGAGAGGCTCTGATCCATGGCGAAGAAAGTTCAGGCGATGGTGAAGCTGCAGATCCCCGCGGGCAAGGCGAATCCCTCGCCCCCGGTCGGTCCCGCCCTCGGCCAGCACGGCGTCAACATCATGGAGTTCTGCAAGGGCTTCAACGCCCAGACCAACGCGCAGGACGGGTTGATCCTGCCCGTGGTCGTCACCATCTACCAGGACCGGTCCTTCACCTTCGTGGTGAAGACGCCCCCCGCCGCCGTGCTCCTGAAGCGCGCGGCGGGCATCGCCAAGGCCTCGGCGGTGCCGCACAAGGACAAGATCGGCAAGGTGACGCGGGCGCAGGTGCGCGAGATCGCGCAGACCAAGATGGTCGACCTCAACACGGATTCCATCGAGTCCGCCATGCGCACGGTCGAAGGCACGGCCCGCAGCATGGGCATCGACGTGGTCTAGGGGAGAAGGCGACATGGCCGTCATGACCAAGCGATTCAAGGCCGCGGAGGCCCTCATCGACCGGAGCAAGAGCTACTCGATCGAGGAGGCGGTGGACATCGTGGCGAAGTCGCCGGGGGCGAAGTTCGACGAGAGCGTGGACGTCTCCCTCCGGCTCGGCGTCGACCCCAAGCACGCCGACCAGATGGTGCGAGGAGCCATCGTGCTTCCCCACGGCATCGGCAAGACGGTGCGGGTGGCCGTGTTCGCCAAGGGTGAGAAAGAGCGGGAGGCGCGGGAGGCGGGCGCCGACGTGGTGGGCGCCGAGGATCTCGTGGAGAAGATCCAGGGCGGCTTCATGGACTTCGACTCGACCATCGCCACTCCGGATCTCATGGGGCAGGTGGGCCGGCTCGGCAAGGTGCTGGGCCCCCGCGGGCTCATGCCCAATCCCAAGCTGGGCACCGTCACCTTCGACGTGGGGCGCGCGGTGCGCGAGGTCAAGGCGGGCAAGGTCGAGTTCCGCGTCGACAAGGCGGGCAACGTCCACGTCCAGGTGGGCAAGAAGTCGTTCGCCAAGGAACACCTGGTGGCCAACGCCATGGCCCTGCTCGAGGCCATCGTGAAGGCCAAGCCGGCCGCGTCCAAGGGCACGTATCTGCGCACGGTGACCCTGTCTACCACCATGGGCCCCGGCATTCCCGTCGACGCCCAGCGCGTGGCGAACCAGTTCAAGAAGTAGTAGGTCAACAAGGAGCGGGACGTGCCCACTCAAGCGAAAGCAGAGAGCGTCGAGGCCCTCAAGGAACGGCTGGGCTCCGCCAAGACCGCCGTGCTCACGGAGTACCGAGGGCTCTCCGTCCAGCAGATCTCGGATCTGCGCAAGCAGCTCAAGGGCGCCGCCGCCGAGTACAAGGTGGTCAAGAACCGCCTGGCACGGCTCGCCGTGAAGGATTCGCCGCTCGACGCGCTGGGGCCGCACCTCAAGGGCCCCACCGGGCTCGCTTTCACCAAGCAGGATCCGGTGGCGGTGGCCAAGGCGCTCCAGACTTTCGTGAGGACCAACCCGCAGCTGCAGATCAAGCTCGGCCTCGTCGAAGGCAAGGTCCTCCAGCCCGCGGAGCTCAAGGCGCTGGCCGACCTTCCGTCCAAGGAACAGATCCGGAGCCAGATCGTGGGCGCGGTCCAGGGACCCATGGCTCAGCTCGTGAGCCTCCTGCAGGCGCCGCTCCGGGAGCTCGTGTACGTGCTGGAGGCCAGGGGCAAGGACGCCGCCGAGCCGGCTTGAGACACGTTTTCACTTCAGGGACGTAGCACACCACACACGGAGGCGGATGACATGGCAACGACCATCGAAGAGATTGCGGAGAAGCTGGACTCCCTGACGCTGCTGGAGGCGTCCCAGCTCTCGAAGCTCTTGCAGGAGAAGTGGGGAGTGTCGGCGGCGGCCGCGGTGGCCGTGGCGGCGCCCGCTCAGGGCGGCGCGGCGGGTGCCGGGGCGGCGGCGACCGAGGAGAAGACGGAGTTCGACGTGATCCTGTCCGCAGCGGGCGACAAGAAGATCCAGGTCATCAAGGTGGTGCGCGAGCTCACCGGCCTCGGCCTCAAGGAGGCCAAGGACCTCGTGGACGGGGCGCCCAAGCCGGTGAAGGAGAAGATCGCCAAGAACGAAGCGGCCGACATGAAGAAGAAGCTCGAGGAGGTCGGAGCCACGGTGGAAGTCAAGTAGCCTTCCCTGCGCGCGAGAGAGCTTGGAGCGGGGGCGCGAGCCCCCATCGACCAACGTGGACCCCGCCCGCGAAGGACGGGGTTGAGCACCCGGCGGCGTGATGCCGCGGGAGCGCGGAGGGTGTATGGCGAGTACGATCCAGTGCGGGCGTCGGACCCGCGAGGACTTCGGCAAGATTCCGTCCATCGTCGAGATCCCCAACCTCATCGAGATCCAGAAGCACTCGTACGAGCAGTTCTTGCAGAAGGACGTGGCGCCCGAGCGTCGCGAGGAGACGGGGCTGCAGGCGGTGTTCAAGTCCGTGTTTCCCATCGCGGACTACAACGACAACGCCCTGCTGGAGTTCGACAGCTATCACTTCGGTGATCCGAAGTACACCGTGGAGGAGTGCCACGACCGGGGGATGACCTTCGCCATCCCCCTCAAGGTCACCCTGCGTCTCGTGGTCTACGACCACGACAAGGAAGCCAAGACGAGGACCATCCGCGAGCAGCGCGGCCAGGAAGTGTACCTGGGCGAGCTGCCCCTCATGACGGACAAGGGCACCTTCATCATCAACGGGACCGAGCGCGTGGTGGTGTCGCAGCTCCAGCGCTCGGCCGGGGTGTTCTTCGACGACGACAAGGGCAAGACGGTCGCCTCCGGCAAGCTCCTCTACTCCGCGCGGGTCATTCCCTATCGCGGGTCGTGGGTGGAGTTCGAGTTCGACGCCAACGACATCCTCTTCGTGCGGGTGGATCGCCGGCGCAAGATGCTCGCCACCGCTTTCCTGCGCGCCTTCACCTTCCTGGAGAAGGGCGTGATCATCTCCGATGCGGAAATCCTCGGCCAGTTCTACGAGACGGAAGAGGTGCTGAGCTTCGAGGATCGCCACGCCTGGGTGAAGCTGCACGCGGAAGCCCACAACGGGGTGAAGGTCGCCGACGACGTCAAGCCGCCGCGGCACCGCGAGCCGCTGGTCACCGCGGGCAAGACGCTCAATCCCCGCATCATCGAGAAGCTGGTGGAAGCGGGGGTGACCAAGATCCCCGTGCGGGCCGATTCCCTGGTGGGACGTCGCACCGCCGATCGCGTGGTGGATGCCGACACGGGCGAGGTGCTGGTGGAGACGAACCAGGAGATCAGCCAGACCCTCCTCACCCAGCTCATGGCGCGCAAGACCTCGCCGATCAAGCTCCTCACCATCATTCCCGGTAAGGCCGACGCTTCTCTCTACGAGACGCTGGCCCGTGACCACTTCAAGAATCCCGACGAGGCGCTGGTGGAGATCTACCGCCGTCTCCGTCCCGGCGACCCGCCCACCGTTGATTCTGCGCGGGCTCTCTTCCGCGGCATGTTCATGGATCCCCGCCGCTACGACCTGGCGCGGGTGGGCCGCTTCATGATCAACAAGAAGCTCGGCATCAACGCCAACCTGAACATCAAGACGCTCCGCGGGGAAGACGTGGTCGCGGTCATCCGCCACCTCCTCATGGTGCGGCTGGGCACCAAGCCCACCGACGACATCGACCACCTGGGCAACCGGCGCGTGCGCTCGGTGGGCGAGCTGCTGGAGAACCAGTTCCGCGTCGGCCTCACCCGCATGGAGCGGGCGGTCAAGGAGCGGATGTCGATCTCCGACATCACCAACCTGATGCCCCACGACCTCATCAACGCCAAGCCGGTGTCGGCGGTGGTGAAGGAGTTCTTCGGGTCGTCGCAGCTGAGTCAGTTCATGGACCAGACGAATCCCCTGGCCGAGCTGACCCACAAGCGCCGGCTCTCTGCCCTCGGTCCCCGCGGACTCTCCCGGGAGCGGGCGGGCTTCGAGGTGCGCGACGTGCACCCCACGCACTATGGGCGCATCTGCCCCATCGAGACGCCGGAAGGCCCGAACATCGGCCTCATCTCCTCCCTCAGCACCTACGCCCGCATCAACGAGTTCGGCTTCATCGAGACGCCGTACCGCAAGGTCCAGGGCGGGGTGGTCTCGGACGAGATCGTGTTCCTCACCGCGCTGGAGGAGGAGCAGTTCGTCATCGCCCAGGCCAACGCGGAGCTCGACGCGCGCAACCGCTTCGTGCGTGAGCGCGTGTCGGCGCGCAAGGGCGGTGAGTACAAGATGGTCTCCCCAGAGGAGCTCAACTACATGGACGTGTCGCCGAAGCAGCTGGTGTCGGTGGCCGCGGCCATGGTGCCCTTCCTGGAGAACGACGACGCCAACCGCGCTCTCATGGGCTCCAACATGCAGCGCCAGGCCGTGCCGTTGCTGCAGCCGGAAGCGCCCCTGGTGGGCACGGGGATGGAGCACATCGTGGCGCGCGACTCGGGCGCCGTGGTGCTCGCGCGGCGGCCGGGGGTGGTCGAGTACGTGTCGGCCAACCGCATCGTGGTGCGGGCGGAGACGCGTTCCAAGAAGGCGGATCCCGTCCAGGATCTGCCGCTCGACATCTACAACCTGACCAAGTACCGCCGCTCCAACCAGAACACCTGCATCAACCAGCGGCCAATCGTGAAGAAGGGCGACCGCGTGCACGCGGGCGACGTCATCGCCGACGGACCGGGAACGGACCAGGGCGAGCTGGCCCTCGGGCGCAACGTGCTGGTCGCCTTCATGCCGTGGGGCGGCTACAACTTCGAGGACGCCATCCTCGTCTCGGAGCGGCTGGTCAAGGACGACCGCTACACCTCGATCCACATCGAGGAGTTCGAGGTCCAGGCCCGCGACACCAAGCTCGGCAAGGAAGAGGTGACGCGCGACATCCCCAACGTCTCCGAGGAGGCCCTGAAGGACCTGGACGACTCGGGCATCGTGCGCATCGGGGCCAAGGTCAAGGCGGGCGACATCCTGGTGGGCAAGATCACGCCGAAGGGCGAGACCCAGCTCACCCCCGAGGAGAAGCTGCTCCGCGCCATCTTCGGCGAGAAGGCGGGCGACGTGCGCGACACCTCGCTCACCGTGCCCCCCGGCATCGAGGGCACGGTGGTCGACGTGAAGGTGTTCTCGCGCCGGGGCGTGGACAAGGACGACCGCGCCAAGTCGATCGAGGAGGAGGAGGTGGCGAGCCTGGAGAAGGACTACCAGGACGAGATCGCCATGGTGGAGATGGAGCGCGACCAGAAGCTCAAGAACATCCTGGTGGGCAAGACCCTGGCCCAGGACATGGTCGATCCCATCCGCAAGGACAAGGTTTCCAAGAAGGGCGACAAGATCGACCGGGCCGAGCTCGACAACTTCTCGTGGCACGAGCTCAAGAAGATCAAGATCAAGGAAGACGACGGGCTCGCCAACACCATCAAGCGCATCGAGGAGCTGGCCGACGATCAGATCGCCTTCTTCGACCGCATGCTGGAGGAGCGGGTGGGCCGCCTGCGCCGCGGGGACGACCTGCCCCCCGGCGTGATCAAGATGGTCAAGGTCTACGTGGCGGTGAAGCGCAAGCTCTCCGTGGGCGACAAGATGGCGGGTCGTCACGGCAACAAGGGCGTGGTCTCGCGGGTCCTCCCCGAGGAGGACATGCCGTACCTGCCCGACGGCACGCCGGTGGAGATCGTCCTCAATCCCCTCGGCGTTCCCTCCCGTATGAACGTCGGCCAGATCTTGGAGACGCACCTCGGGTGGGCGGCCAAGGCCCTCGGGGTGTGGGTAGCCAGTCCCGTGTTCGACGGGGCCACGGAAGGCGAGATCCGCGAGCACCTCAAGCAGGCCGGCCTGCCCCAGTCGGGCAAGACGCGCCTCTTCGACGGGCGCACGGGCAAGCCCTTCCACCAGGAAGTGACGGTGGGGCAGATCTACATCCTGAAGCTCGCCCACCTCGTGGACGACAAGATGCACGCGCGGTCGATCGGGCCCTACTCCCTCGTCACCCAGCAGCCGCTGGGCGGCAAGGCGCAGTTCGGCGGCCAGCGCTTCGGTGAGATGGAGGTGTGGGCGCTCGAAGCCTACGGGGCGGCCCACACCCTGCAGGAGATGCTCACGGTCAAGTCGGACGATGTCGAGGGTCGGAACCGGATCTACGAGGCCATCGTGAAAGGAGAGAACTTCCTCGAGCCTGGTACGCCGGAATCCTTCAACGTGCTCGTGAAGGAGCTGCAGAGCCTGGCCCTGGACGTGGAGCTCGTGCCCAAGGACGGCAAGAAGCCGGCCGCCTAGGACGAGATCCCGTGAGCGAAGCATGCCGGGCGAGCCGCAGGACGTCGTGGGGCTGGGACCCCGCCGTCCGAGGCGAGCGAAGCCAGAGAAGCATGAGCCGTTGGACGCCGCGGGGCCGATGCCCCGCCTTCCGAGGCGAACAGCGTAAAAGGAGATCGCCAGAATGCTGACGGACCGGACATTCGGCAGCCTCGTTCGCGAGGAGAAGCCTGCGCGGGACCTCTGGGGCATCCTCGATCGGCACCCGAAACCCATGACCTTCGGCGCGATCCGCATCAAGCTGGCCGCGCCCCAGAAGATCCGCGACTGGTCGCACGGCGAGGTGAAGAAGCCCGAGACCATCAACTACCGCACCTTCAAGCCGGAGCGGGACGGCCTCTTCTGCGCCCGCATCTTCGGGCCGACCAAGGACTACGAGTGCGCGTGCGGCAAGTACAAGCGCATGAAGTTCGCCGGGGTCATCTGCGACAAGTGCGGGGTGGAGGTGACGCGGGCCCGCGTGCGCCGCGAGCGCATGGGGCACATCGAGCTCGCCTCTCCCGTCTCCCACGTGTGGTTCTTCAAGGGGCTGCCCTCGCGCATCGGCCAGCTCCTCGACATGTCCCTGCGCGAGCTGGAGAAGATCCTCTATTTCGAGGAGTACGTGGTCCTCGATCCCGGCAAGGTCCCCGGGCTCAAGAAGAAGGACCTGGTCGCGGTGGACAAGACCCGCAAGCTCCAGGAGGAGCACGGCCACGATGCCTTCGCGGTGGGCATGGGGGCCGAGGCCATCCGCGAGCTGCTGCGGGCCATGGATCTGGACGTGCTCGCCCGCGAGCTGCGGAGCGGCATGAGCGTGGAGACCTCCGCCCAGAAGCGGAAGAAGATCGTCAAGCGGCTCAAGGTGGTCGAGGCCTTCCTCAAGTCCGGCAACCAGCCGGAGTGGATGATACTCGAGGTCCTGCCCGTCATCCCGCCCGAGCTGCGCCCCCTCGTGCCCCTCGACGGCGGCCGCTTCGCCACCTCGGACCTCAACGATCTCTACCGGCGGGTGATCAACCGCAACAACCGGCTCAAGCGGCTCATGGAGCTGCGGGCGCCCGAGATCATCATCCGGAACGAGAAGCGCATGCTCCAGGAGGCGGTGGACGCGCTCTTCGACAACGGCCGGCGCGGCCGCGTCATCACCGGGCCCAACAACCGCCCGCTCAAGTCGCTCTCCGACACCCTCAAGGGCAAGCAGGGCCGCTTCCGCCAGAACCTCCTCGGGAAGCGCGTGGACTACTCTGGCCGCTCCGTCATCGTGGTGGGGCCGTACCTCAAGCTCCACCAGTGCGGGCTGCCCAAGAAGATGGCCCTCGAGCTGTTCAAGCCGTTCATCCTCCGCAAGCTCGAGGAGCGCGGCATCGCCTCGTCCATCAAGGCGGCCAAGAAGTTCGTGGAGAAGGAGCGGCCCGAGGTGTGGGACATCCTGGAAGAGGTCATCACGGAGCATCCCGTGCTCCTCAACCGGGCGCCCACCCTGCATCGGCTGGGCATCCAGGCCTTCGAGCCGATCCTCGTCGAGGGCAAGGCCATCGAGATCCACCCCCTCGTCTGCACCGCCTTCAACGCGGACTTCGACGGCGATCAGATGGCCGTGCACGTGCCGCTCTCCATGGAAGCGCAGATGGAGGCGCAGGTGCTCATGCTCTCTGCCAACAACATTCTCTCGCCGTCCAACGGGGCGCCCGTGGCCATTCCCACCCAGGACATGGTCTTCGGGATCTACTACCTCTCCAAGGAGCGGGCGGGGGCCAAGGGCGAGGGCCGGCTCTTCGCGGATCCCGAAGAGGCGCGCATCGCCTACGACAACGAGGACGTCGACCTCCAGGCGCGGATCCGCCTCCGCTACAACGGCGGGGTCATCGAGACCACGGTGGGCCGCACCCTCCTGAACGACGTGGTGCCAGAGTCGCTCCGCTTCGTGAACAAGGAGCTCAAGAAGAAGGAGATCGGCGCCCTCATCGGCGAGTGCTACAACCGCCTCGGCAACGAGGCCACCGTGGCCTTCCTCGACGACCTGAAGGACATCGGCTTCCGCTACGCCACCCTGTCCGGCCTGTCCATCGGCATCGAGGACATGCACATCCCGGCCGCCAAGGGCGAGCTCATCGAGCGGGCGCGCCGGCAGGTCAACGAGGTGGAGCAGCAGTACCAGGACGGCGTGATCACCAACGGCGAGCGCTACAACAAGGTGGTCGACATCTGGGCACACACCACGGAGCAGATCGCCGACGCCATGTTCCGCGAGCTGGAAGGCGGCGAGCAGGGAGGCGAGTTCAATCCCATCTACATGATGGCCGACTCTGGGGCGCGCGGCTCCAAGCAGCAGATCCGCCAGCTCGCGGGCATGCGCGGCCTGATGGCCAAGCCCTCGGGCGAGATCATCGAGACGCCCATCACCTCGAACTTCCGCGAAGGCCTCACCGTGCTGGAGTACTTCACCTCCACCCACGGCGCCCGCAAGGGTCTGGCCGACACCGCCCTCAAGACGGCGGACTCGGGCTACCTCACCCGGCGGCTCGTCGACGTGTCCCAGGACGTCATCGTGTCCGAGTACGACTGCGGCACCGTGAAGTACATCGACGCCGCCCCCCTCGTGGAAGGCGGCGACATCATCCAGTCCCTGCGTGACCGCGTGCTCGGCCGCGTGGCCGCCGAGGACATCCGCGATCCCTTCACGGGCGAGATCATCGTGCAGGCGAGCACGGAGATCAACGAGGAGCTCGCGCAGAAGATCGAGGACTCGGGCCTGGAGCGGGTGCGCATCCGCTCCGCGCTGACCTGCGAGTCGAAGCGCGGGATTTGCGTCATGTGCTACGGGCGCAACCTGGGCACGGGCCGCCTCGCGGAGTTCGGGGAGGCGGTGGGCATCATCGCCGCCCAGTCCATCGGCGAGCCGGGTACCCAGCTCACCATGCGCACCTTCCACATCGGCGGCACGGCGAGCCGCGTGGTCGAGGCGTCCAAGCACGACGCCAAGCACGCAGGCATCGTCAAGTACCACAACATCCGCTCCGTGGTGAACCGCGACAACGACATCGTCGTGCTCAACCGCAACGGCGAGATCGTGGTGGTGGACGAGCGCGGCCGTGAGAAGGAACGGTACCCCGTGGTGCCGGGCGCCCGCATCAAGATCAAGGACGAGGGCAAGGTGACCATGGGCAAGCTGCTCGTGGAGTGGGATCCTTTCACCACGCCCATCCTCACCGAGGTGAGCGGCACCGTCACCTTCCGCGACATCGTGGACGGCGTCACCATTCGTGAGGAGTTCGACGAGGTCACCGGCCTCGCCCGACGCGTCATCATCGAGGATCAGGAGGGCAAGCTCCAGCCGCGGGTGTCCGTGAAGGCGCCCACCGCCGCGGGCGGCGACAATACGCCCGACGCGGAGTCGGTGGGAGAGACGCGGGGCCGCTACATGCTGCCGGTGGGCGCCCACCTCCTCGTGGCCGACGGCACCGAGGTGCATCAGGGCGACATCATCGCCAAGATCCCGCGCGAGACGACCAAGACCAAGGACATCACGGGCGGTCTGCCGCGGGTGGCCGAGCTCTTCGAGGCGCGCAAGCCCAAGGAGCAGGCGGTCATCACCGAAATCGACGGCGCTGTGGAGTTCGCAGGCTTCGTGAAGGGCATGCGCAAGATCGTCATCCGCGCGGACGACGGGGAGACCAAGGAGTACCTGATCCCACGCGGCAAGCACATCTCCGTGCACGAGGGCGACCGGGTGAAGGCGGGCGAGGCGCTGATGGACGGCTCCCCGAATCCCCACGACTACCTGGCCGTCCTCGGCGATCGTGAGCTGCAGCGCTACCTCGTGAACGAGGTCCAGGAGGTCTATCGCCTGCAGGGCGTGACCATCAACGACAAGCACATCGAGATCATCGTGCGCCAGATGCTCCGGCGCGTGCGCATCGAGGAGGTCGGCGGCACCGACTTCGTGGTCGGCGAGCTCGTGGACAAGTTCGTCTTCCAGGAGGAGAACGACAAGGCCACCGCGGCGGGCAAGCCGGCGGCCACCGCCAAGCCCGTCCTCCTCGGCATCACCAAGGCCTCGCTGTCCACGGACAGCTTCATCTCGGCCGCCTCCTTCCAGGAGACGACCCGGGTGTTGACCGAGGCAGCCATCAGCGGCAAGACGGACGACCTGCGCGGCCTGAAGGAGAACGTCATCGTGGGCCGGCTCATCCCCGCCGGCACCGGCCTCGGCCACTACACGCGCGCCGAGGTGCTCAGCCAGGGCGGTGAGGAGGTTTCGGTGGCTGTGGAGGAAGCGCCCGCGGAGGAGATCCTGGACGCCGGCGACGGAGACGGGGAGGAGATCGCCCAGGCCGGGTAACTCGGAGGGGGGCTCCGCCCCCCTTCCGACCCTCCCCCCGGAAATCGGATTGCGCGGGCGAAGCCCGCGCTCGAAACGGACCACCGGACAGTGGATGG
>Ga0075425_100006934_pt1 | contig 11925 bp, 10 predicted proteins | sample SoiMethybrSBSTD4_FD_75300 | JGI IMG/M metagenome (GOLD analysis project Ga0075425, IMG submission 75300) | Bulk soil microbial communities from a Populus tree surrounding site in Tennessee, USA - Soil MetaG P. TD hybrid SBSTD4 | ecosystem: Environmental > Terrestrial > Soil > Tree plantation...
CCGAAGAGCAGCGTGGCGAACGTGCCGGCGACGAGCGACGTCAGCCGGTTCACCAGCCCGGCAAACGTGGCGGTGCGCCCCTTGAACATGAAGAGGAAGACGGAGAAGAAGGCCGAGATGCCGAAGACCCCACCCGCGACGACCGCGGCCGGCCAGAGCGGGCGGGCGGCGAGGAAGGCGCTGCGCACGAGCTCGATCTGGGCGTTGACCACGCCGAAGCGGGGCAGGAGCAGGAGCACGGCCGTCACCGCCACCAGCGTGAAGAAGGCGGAGATCTGCTCGATGGCGAAGAAGCCGTTGTTGTCGAGGTGCGCGCCCTTGGGCCTGGTGTTCTTGTAGTAGTTCATGATGTAGATGCGCGCGAAGTACGAGGTCACGTAGGCGGTCAGGATCGCCATCGCCGCGGGGGAGTGGGCGAAGTCGAAGCCGGCCTTCTCGCGCTCCCAGACGAGGTTCACGCTCATCGCCAGGAGCGCGAAGAGCACCGCGACGTTCTCCTCCCAGTACACTTTTTTACGTAGAATCCCGCGCCAGATCTGGATGGCGTCCACCGCGCGGCTGATGACGATGACGCTGCCGCGCATGATGACCATGGCCACCATCACCGAGATCGGCAGGCTGTACATGAGCGTGGTGGTCGGGATCACCACCGCGGTGCAGACCCCGGAGGGCACGATGTAGAGCAGCTCGGCGGGGAACGTGAAGCGGCCCCAGCGCACCGCGTGGGTGGACTGGATGCGCCACCACCCGCGGACGATCGCCCAGCCGAGGCAGACGATGGTGCCGCCGATGGTGCTGTAAAGCAGGAACTCGAGCTCGCGCATCGCCGGATAGCCCGGCGCGGTGTTCTGGAAGTACTTCACCGCCGTACCGTAAACGACGTAGGCGGCGAAGTAGCCGGCGCACAGCTGCAGCAGCCTGCCGGTGCTGCCCTCGGTCGTCTTCCACACGGCGGGCGGGCCTACCCGCGGCGGCCGAGCGCCTCGAACTGGCCGCGCAGGCGCGCGAAGACGTCCTCGAGCGCCGGCCCCAGCTTGTCGGGGTGGTCGGTGACCTCGGGCTCGTTGGCGAGGACCGCGAACGGGACGCGGTGCGCGCCCACCGGGATGAAGCCCTCGCGCTTGCCGCCGGAGAGCTTCGCCCAGTCGTTCGTGCGGTAGTAGTGCTCCATCTTCTCGTCGGGAAGGGAGTGGAAGAGGATGCTGTCGGCCTGATCGGGGCGGAAGCGGCGCCGGTTCTTGCGCACCGACTCCTCGTAGGAGACGTCGAGGTAGACGATGCCGGCGCGGGAGAGCACGTCGTCGTGCAGCGTGCGCAGCGCGGAGCCGATGCCGTCCTCGCCGCCGCGCGCGAACTCGATGATCGCCGAGCCGTGCTCGAGCCAGCCGGGCTCGCGCGCGAGGCGCTTGCGATACGCGAGGTTGATCTTCTCGATCATGAACGTCCAGAAGAAGTCGTCGAGGAAGTACTTCTTGGCGTCGGTGTAGAGGCGCGGGCGGCCGTGGTGCTCGAAGATGTCGTCCTCTTCGAACTTCTCCCAGAGGGCCGGGAAGTCGTCGAACTCCTCGAAGGGACCCAGATGGAAGCGACGCAGTCGGTCGGCGTCGGAGACCTTCTTCAGATAGTCGATGACCTCGCTCTTCCCGGCGGCGGGGCGCGCGGTGAGGATGATCGTCTGGAGGTGGTGGCTCATGCGGCCGGATCCTACTGCGCCGGCACGGCCGTGACCAGCACGGCGTCGGTGGCGACGCGACCGCGGCGATCGACGATGGTGAGTGTCACGGTCACGTCGCTGTTCAGGAACGTGGCCGGGTCCACCGCGAACGGCGTGAAGATGCCGGAGAGTCCGCGGCGGCCGTCGGGAGCGACCGGGATGCCGGCCGAGGCGGAGGTGCCGCCGATCCAGGTGCCGGCGGCGTCGGTGATGGCGAGCGCGATGTCCGGGTTGTCGGGATCGTCGAGGGCGTCGGGGGTGCCGGGAAAGATGCCGTCGACCCTGAACGCGAGCACGAGCATGTCGAGGCCCATCGGGCCGGTGACGACCTCCACGTCGTCGCCGTCGGCGAGCGGGACGAAGCCAGCCGTCTCGGTGCCGAGGGTCGCGGTCGGCGCGGGGCCACAGCCGGCGCCGAGGAGCGCGAGCACGGCACCAGCCAGCCGCAGCGAAACGGCACCCATCGGCCCGATTGAACCACGGCGTCGACGATGGGTGGAGCGTGTAGTGGCGCTACACACTCCACACGCGAGGCCGGATGCGCGTCATCCTCGGGCTGGCCCGATCGAGGCCGGCGATCTGCAGGCCGCCGGGACGCGGGCCCCTGCCGACCTCGTTCAGCCGTCGCCTCCGGAGGCGCCTCCTGCGTGCTAGCATTGCAGGATGGCTCGCCGTCCCCCCCGCGCGTCCAGCGTCACCGGTAAGCGAACGAACGGCTCCAACGGCGCGACGCGCGCGGCGACGCCCGCGCGCGGGATCGAATGGGGCAAGCTGGCGCGGCCGCGCACGGCCAGCGGCCGCGCGGGGCAGGGATCGGTACCGATCGGCGCCGTGCGGAGCGCGCTCGCCCGGGCTGGCACCGAGCGGATGCCGTTCCTCACCGAGATGGTCGGCAACCGGCTGGGAGCGACGGCGCGCCTGCGGGTCGAGCTGGTGTGGGAACGGCCCGATCAGTGGATCTTCCGCGTCACCGACGCGCGCGACGGCGACGCGACCGGACTTGCGTTGCGGGTGGCGCGCGCGCCCGGGCTGAGCGCGCGCGTGGCCCGCGCCGAGTACCAGCACCTGCGTACGCTCTACAACCTCGATCCGTCGATGGTGCCGCTGCCGCTGGCGGGCGGGGTGTTGCACGTGCAGCGGCCGCGGGCGGCCGTGCTCTACGCGTACCTCACCCAGTGGCTGGAGGGGTTCGAGCAGATCGGCTTCGACGCGTCCGGTGACCTCGTGGTGGGCCGCGACGGACGGCCGGAGAAGATCGCCGCCGCGGACGCACAGCGGCTGCGCGCCCGCATGTGCGAGGTCCTGGCGCGCGCGTACGACCCGGCGCGGCAGACCGCGATCTGGCCCATCGACCCGCGCGCCGGAGACTTCGTGGCGCGGCGCGACGGCGACGATTTCCAGGTGCGGCTGGTGGCGCCGCGCGGAACGGACCGTTCGGTGCCGCCGGCGCGGCTGGTGGCGTTGATGCGCGAGCCGCAGTGGGAAGTCGCCGGAAGGCGCGTGGCGCTGGCGCCGGTCGACCCGGAACGGTTCGAGGACGCACTGGCGCGTGGCTTCTCGCGGCGCGACGGCGACCCGGAGCGGGGACGCGAACGGGCGCGGCGCTACTTGTCCGCGTACGAGGCGCTGCGGCGCGGCCGCGCGCGACAGAGCTGGAGCCCGGCGCGCAACTCCTCCTCGACCTCCCCCAGGTAGCGGCCGATGATGACGATGCGGGAGCGGCGCACCTCGCCCTCCTGCCAGGGGCGATCCGGCGCCACCGCGAACGTGCGGTGCACGGTCTGGAACACGAAGCGGCGGCGCTCGCCGGCGACGTCCACGATTCCCTTGGCGCGATAGACGTTGAGCCAGTGGCGCTCGACCCAGTCGAGCACCCAGTGCTGGAGAGCGTCGGGGTCGAGTGGCTCGGTCGCCTCCAGGACGAGCGCGCCCACGCGGGCGTCGTGGGCGTGCGCGCCGGCGTCGTGCGCGCGGGTGAGAAACTCGGGATCGGCGGCGAGCCGGCGGCGCACGTCGAACGCGTGGAGATCGAGCACCTGGGCGACGGGCACGGCGGCGTCGCGCGCGCGGAGAATCGGGGCGAGCGGGTTGAGACCGCGCAGGCGCTGCTCCAGCGCCTCCAGGTCCGCGGCAGGAGCGAGGTCGGTCTTGTTGAGCACGAGCAAGTCGGCGAAGGCGACCTGCTCGAGGGCGACGCCGGCCTCGTCGAGGTGGCGCCCCGCATGGGCAGCGTCCACCAGGGTGACGATCCCGTCGAGGCGCATCTCGCGATGAAGGCGCTCGTCGCCGAGCAGCGTCTGCGCGACCGGGCCGGGATCGGCGAGCCCGGAGGTCTCGACCAGCACGTAGTCGAACGCGAGGGCCTTGCGGAAGAGGCGCTTCTCGCGGCGGTCGAGCAGCCCGTACAGCGTTTTGAGTAAATCGCCACGCACGACGCAGCAAACGCACCCGTTGGGCAGGGCGATGACCCGCTCGGCGTCGTCGGCGCCGACGATGAGGTCGTGATCGATCGAGACATCGCCGAACTCGTTGACGACCACGGCGATGCGCTTCCCGTGATCGCCACGCAGCACGTTGTTGACGAGCGTCGTCTTTCCGGCGCCGAGAAAGCCGGTCAGGACGGTCAGCGGCACCCGTTCGTGCGAAGACGGCACCTCATCAAGGTAAGCCCGCCGTGCCGGCGCGTCGAGTCCGCAGGACGCGGAAGCTCAGCTAGGCCTGCGGCGCGAGCACGACGCGGCCGACGGCGGCGCGGTTCTCGAGGATCTGGTGTGCCTCGGCAGCGGCCGACAGCGGAAGAACGCGGTCCACGTCGGCGAGCAGCTTGCCGCGCGCCACCCAGCCGAGGACGTCCTCGAGGTCGCGGCGCGACGAGACGGACGAGCCCAGGATCGACAGCCCCTGCAGGATGACCCGGCCGGGATTCACCGCGACCTGCTCGGCCGTCACGTTTCCCACCAGGACGAGGCGACCTCCTGCGCGGAGCGCGCGGAGGGAGGCGTTGAACGTCGGCTTGCCGACGGCCTCCAGGACCACGTCGGCGCCGTCCGCCACCAGCGGCGGGAGCGTCTTGTGGAACGACGCGTCGGCGTCGACGATGACGTCGTCGGCGCCCGCCTCGGCGATGCGCGCGGCGCGCGCGGCGGAGCTGGTCACGCCAACGACGTACGCGCCCATGAGCTTGCCGATGCGCACCGCGGCGAGCCCCACGCCGCCGGACGCGCCGGTCACGAGCAGCCGCTCCCCGGCCTGGAGCCGCGCCCGCGTCCGCAGGCCGCGCAGCGCCACCGCCGCCGTGCAGTTCAGCGACGCCGCCGCCTCGAACGGGATCTCGTCGGGAAGCGGGACCAAGCAGCCCTCTTGCGCCACCACGAGCTCCGCATAGCCGCCGTCGACGGTCAGGCCGAACGCCTGCCACCAGCCGGTGCAGTGCAGCTCGTCGCCGCGATGGCAGGCCGCGCAGCGCCGGCAGGCGGCGCGGTGCAGGTTCACCACGCGCTGCCCGGGCACGAGCTCCGAGACGCCGGCGCCACAGCGCTCCACCACGCCCGCCATCTCGTGGCCGGGCACGATCGGCAAGCGCATGAACGGAAAGCCGCCCTTGCGGTCGACGAGGTCGCGCCCGCACACGCCGCAGGCGTGGACCCGCACCAGGACCTCCCCCGCCGCCGGCTCGGGCACCGGGCGTTCCTGGACCCTCAGGTTCTCCGGCGGTCCGATCTGCTCGAGCACGACGACGCGCATGACTACGCCGACCGCGCCGCCAGCGCGCGCAGGAGCCGGATGGTCACGTTCGCCGCCACCCGGCGCCGGTACTCCGCCGTCGAGCGTACGTCGTCGATCGGGCGCACGTCGCTCGTGAGCGCGCGGCGCACCTGCGCCTCGGGCAGGGCTTGCACGCCGTGGGCCGCGAGCAGCGACTCCGCCGCCCGCGCGCGCACCACCGTCGGCGCCACACTGCCGTAAGCGAGGGCGATCCACTTCAGCTGGCCGTCCACCACCTGCGCCCGCGCCGCCACGGCGACCTTCGCGATCGACTGCGCGGCGCGCGTGCCGACCTTGCGGAACGCACTCCAGGTCCAGGCGCGCTTCGGGATCACCACGCGCACCAGCAGCTCGTCGGCCGCCAGGTCGAGCTTCTTGTAGCCCTGGTAGAAGGCGTGGATCGACATGGTGCGCTCGCCGCGCGCGGCGCTCGCCAGCACCAGGCTCGCGTCGCAAGCCGACAGCACCGGCACCGAGTCCGCCGCCGGCGACGCGTTCACCACGTTCCCGCCGATCGTCGCGCGTGCCTGGATCTGCTCGGCGCCGATGGTGCGCGCCGCCTCGATCAGCGACGGGGCCGCCGCTTCCACGAGCGGCGAGCGGATGATCTCCGCGAACGTGGTGGCCGCGCCGATCACCAGCGCGCCGTCGCCGGCGACGTCGATGCCGCGCAGCTCCGCGACGCGCCACAGGTCGAGCACGCAGGCGAACCGCGCCACGCCGGGCCGTGCGCCGACCATGAGGTCCGTGCCCCCTGCGACCGGCGTGCACGCCGCGCCGTGCTCTCCTTTCGCCGCCAGCGCCTCGGCGAGCGTGCGCGGTGCGTACAGCTTCGTCTCCACCGGTACGCCCATGGCGGCGGCGATCGGGTCGTTCGGCTGGGCCGCGGTCACCGCACGCCTCCGCCGCCGCTCGCCGCCTCCGCCGCCGCCGCCGCCACCGCGTCCACGATGCGCTGGTACCCGGTGCAGCGGCAGAGGTTCCCGGCGATGGCGGTGCGAATCTCCTCGCGGGTGGGCGCGTGGCTCCGGTCGAGAAAGAGCTTCGCCGCGACGATCATCCCCGGCGTGCAGATGCCGCACTGCGCGCCGCCGTCCTCCGCGAAGTGCGCCTGCAGCGGATGCAGCTTGTCGGCGAACGCCACGCCTTCGATCGTGGTGACCGTCGCGCCCTGCGCCTGGCACACCGGCACCAGGCACGAGCAGGCGAGCGCGCCGTCGACGATCACCGTGCACGCGCCACACTCCCCCTCCCCGCATCCCTCCTTCGTTCCGGTGAGCCCCAGGCCGACGCGCAGCACGTCCAGGAGCCGCGCCATCGGGTCGGCCTCGACCGCACAGGCGGTGCCGTTCACCACCAGCTCGACTCTCATCGCGTCCCCATCGTGCTGGAGCCCGCCTCCAGCGCCGCCAGCACCCGCTCCGGCGTCATCGGCAGCGCGGCGAGGTGCACGCCGATCGCGTCCTCGATCGCGGCCGCCACCGCCGGCGCCGGGCCGTCGATGGGAATCTCCCCCACGCCCTTGGCGCCGAACGGCCCGTGAAAGTAGGGCGCCTCGACGATGTCGGTGACCATCTCCGGCGCATCGAGCGCGGTCGGGATGATGTAGTTCGTCATGCGACCGTTCGCCATGCGGCCGTCCTTCATCACGACGTCCTCGCAGAGCGCCCAGCCGAGCCCCTGCAGCACGCCGCCTTCGATCTGCCCGGCGACGACCATCGGATTGATCGCGCGCCCCACGTCGTGCGCGGTCCAGATCTTCACGACGCGCGTCTCGCCGGTGTCGAGGTCCACCTCGACCTCGACCACGTCCGCGCCCCAGCCGTACACGGGGTACGCGTCGCCCTGGTAGGTCTTGTCGTCGAACGACACGCCCGCGGGGTGATGATAGACGTGCGCGCCGCGCAGCCCCTCGGCGCCGTGCGTCGCCTCCTCCCAGCCGGCCACGCGCTCGTCGCCGTGGAAGAAGGCGCTGCCCCGGCGCGCGACGCTCCCGTCCGGAAGCCCGCGGGCGTTCTCCAGGCGGCGGCACAGCGCCCGTCCGAGCTCGGCCGCCGCTTCCTGGACGATCTTGCCGACGACCATGCACGAGCGCGACGCGACCGTCGGGCCCGAGTCGGGAACCCGGTCGGTGCGCGGCTCTTCCATCTCGACGCGCTCGATCGGCAGGTCCAGCTCCTGCGCGGCGATCTGCGGGAGGATCGTGCGCGTGCCCTGCCCGATGTCGGTCGTCGCGGCGAGGATGCGCACGACGCCGCGCGGGCCCAGCTCCACCTCGGCCTTGCCCTTGAGGTTGACCTCGCCGTTGCCGGTGAAGCCGGCGCCGTGGAAGCAGAAGGCGACGCCCACGCCGCGCCGCAGCGGGCTGCCGGCGCGCTCCGCCGCCGCCCGCTGCGCCGCCGCCGCCGCGCGCAGCCCGGACCAGTGCGACGAGGCTGCCGCGCGCTCCAGCACGGCCGTCGAGCCGACGCTCCAGCGCAGCACCTGCCCGGTGGCGGTGACGTCGCCCTCGCGCAGATGATTGCGCAGTCGCATCTCCAGCGGGTCCACGCCCAACAGGGCGGCGGCGCGGTCCATCGCGCGCTCGTACGCCCAGGCGACCTGCGGCGCGCCGAAGCCGCGGAACGCCCCGTTCGGCGGCGTGTTCGTGAAGAGCGCGCGGCCTTCGACGCTCACGTCGTCGCAGCGGTACGGGCCGGCGGCGTGCAGGATCGCGCGCGACAGCACCACCGGCGTGAGCGTCTTGTACGCGCCGGCGTCGAGGTCCACGCCGACCCGCGCGGCGGCGAGCGTCCCGTCGGCGCGAAACGCCGCACGCCAGACGACGCGCGCCGGATGGCGCTTCGTGGTGGCGACCATGTCCTCGCCCCGCTCGTAGACGATCTTCACCGGGCGATTGGCGGCGCGCGCGAGCAGCACGGCGTGCGCGCCGATCATCGACGGGTATTCCTCCTTACCGCCGAAGCCGCCGCCCGTGACGTCCTGCTGCACGACGACTTGCTCGGGCGCGAGGCCGAAGAGGTGCTTGAGCGCCTTGTGCACGTAGTACGGGCACTGGAGCGACCCGTGCACCGTCACGCCGCCACCCGGCAGCGGCGCGCCGACCATTCCGCAGGTCTCGATGTAGAGCTGCTCCTGGTGCCCGGTCGTGTAGGTTCCCTCGACGATCTTCATCGTCGGGTCGGCGGCGGCGCGCGCCAGCGCGGCCGCGGCGTCCCCGCGCCGGATGGCGTACGACGTGATCACCGGCGCGCCGCGGGCAATCGCCGCGTCCAGGTCGAGGATTGGCGGCGTCCCGGCGGGGCGCTCCACCAGCTTCACTCGGCACAGCGCCTCGTGCAGCAGCGCCTGCGTCGGCGCGGCCACCAGCGCGGCCGGCTCCTCGCGATGGAGGATCTCCCCGGCACAGAGCACCGGCTGCGCGTCGTCGATGCACATCACGCCGTTCACCTGCACGCCCAGGCGGGGCAGGTCGTCGGCGGTCACGCGCACGACCCGCGACCAGTCGAAGTCCGGGTCCCAGACGATCGCCTCGAGGCGGCCGGCGGCGATGGTCGTGCGCACGGTCGCTCCGAACCACGCCTCCGGCTCGGGGACGTCGTCCACGTAGCGCGCTGCGCCGGTCACCTTGCCGGCACCGTCGAGGCGCGCCACGCTCCGTCCCACCACGCCCGTCCCGGTCGCCATGGGCGGGCACTTTATCATGCGGCGCGCGCGCAATACCGCCGCGGGCGTGTCCCCGGGGTAACGCGTCCCTCCTGCGCGCGCCGCCTGCCGTTATGCTTCCTGGCGGCCCGGGGGGCGCCGCAGGAGCCCCCATGCACGAGCACAAGCGCTACATCCGACCCGACCGGCGCCGCGACGGCGCGATCGCGTTCGTGGCCGAGCCGATCGAGCCGCCGGTCCGTGCGCACGACGATCTCGCCGAGGGGCTCGCCGAGGACTACCTGACCGGCGCGACGACGGCGGAGCACACCAGCGCCGAGACCGACGACACCAACGCGCCCGAGGACCTCGGCGGCCCGTTCGTGGAGACGACCGCCGGCGCCGCGCCCATCGACGAGCTCGACGAGTCGGATCCAGCGGACGACTGATTGATCTGCCGGCGCCGCTCAAGCAGAATCGTCGGATGGCGCCGGTGCCGAAGGATCCTCCCGAAGCCGAGCGCCGGACGCGCGCGCTCGGAATCTGGGAGCGCGCTTACCGCATGCAGATGCGCGGCGACCTCGACGGCGCCGCGCGCCTCTACAAGGAGTCGATCGCGCTCTACCCCACCGCCGAGGCGCACACGTTCCTCGGCTGGACGTACTCGTTCCAGGGCAAGCTCGACGACGCGATCAGCGAGTGCGAGCGCGCCATCGCGGTCGACCCCGAGTTCGGCAACCCGTACAACGACATCGGCGTCTACCTGATCGAGAAGAAGGAGCTCGACCAGGCGATCCCCTGGCTGGAGAAGGCGAAGAACGCGGTGCGCTACGAGCCGCGCCACTTCCCGTTCCTGAACCTGGGGAGAATCTACGCCGCCAAGGGGATGCTCAACCGCGCGATGGAGGAGTTTCGCGGCGCGCTGCGGATCGCCCCGGGCGATCAGACCGCCGCGCGCGCGCTCGATCAGCTGAAGGTGATGATGAACTGATCCGCGGGACGGCGACGCCGGACGCGCGGATCGGCGCGCGCGGCGAGCGCGCGCCTCGGCGCTCCCCGAGGCACGGGGCGGTCCTTCAGTCCACCCGCGTCCGCGGCGCGTCACCCGCCACCACGCCCGGCGCCCCCAGGATCCAGCTCGGCTCGACGATCCGCCCCGCCACCGCCGACGCCGCCACGGTGAGCGGGCTCGCCAGGTACACCTTCCCCGGCCCGCTTCGCCCCGGGAAGTTCCGGTTGATCGCGCTCACCGTCACCTGGTCCTTGTTCAGGCTCACGCCCGGCCCCGCTTTGATGCACGCGCCGCACGACGGGTTCACGAGCTTCGCCCCCGCCTTCTGGAAGATCTCGATGTAGCCCTTCCGCTCCGCATAGCGCCGGATCTTCTGCGAGCCGAACTGCAGGTAGAGGTCCACGCCTTCCGCCACGCGCAGCCCGCGGTCCACCGCCGCCTTCAGCACCTGCGCGTACTGGTCCATGTCGGCCATCTTGCCGCCCGTACAGCTTCCGCCGTAGGCGATGTCGATCTTCACGTCGGCGCCCAGGTCCGAGATCGGGATCCCGTTGCGCGGGTCGCCCGGCGTGGCCACCATCGGTCGCAGCGCGTCGAGCGCGATCTCGAATACCTCGAGGTAGCGCGCGTCCGGGTCGCCGCGCACGATCGTCTTGCGCACCGCGTCCGGCTCGAGCCCGCGCATCGCCACGATGTAGCGCACGACCTCTTCGTCGGGCTCGATGATTCCGGTGAACGCCCCCGCCTCGACCGCCATGTTCGTCAGCACCGCCCGCTCGTCGAGCGGAAGCGCCGCCACGCCCGGCCCGGTGAACTCCAGCACCTTGCCGATCGACTTCCCCGACTTGAAGAAGTCGGTCGACATGATCTGGAGCATGATGTCCTTCGCCACCACGTCCTGCCCCGCGTGCCCGCTCACGACGAAGCGCACGACCTCGGGCACCTCCACGCGCGCGTCGCCGGTGAACCAGGCGTTCGCCATGTCGGTCGCGCCCACCCCGAACGCGAACGCCCCCAGCGCGCCCGCCGTGCAGGTGTGCGAGTCGGTCCCCACCACCACCTGCCCCGGCAGCGCGATGTCCTCGAGCACCGCGTTGTGGCAGATCGCCTCCGACCCGCCCTCCGCCACCTCGCCGTAGAGGCGAATCCCCTGCCGATCGGTGAAGGACTTCTGGGTGACCGCGAGCCCGTCGGCGCGCTCGAGCAGCCCCATGTCCTTCTGCTCCTTCGGCATCACCTGCCCGAGGAACGTGAGGTGGTCGCGGAACGCGTACACGCCTTCCGGTGCGCGCACGCGCGCGTCCTCGCCGAACGCGTGCTTGAACGCGGCCTCGGCCATGGGCGTGACGTACTCGTGGGTGAAGCGCACCGCCGCGCGCACGAAGAACGCGTCGCCCGGCTTGCACGCCGGGATTCCGAGCCGCCCGCTCTTCGCGTCGGCGATGGCTGCGCGCGCCAGGATCTTCTCGACGATGTTCATCGGTCGCGGCGCCGTCGCCACCGCCGGAGCCGCCGCCTGCCCGGCGAGGCGCGCCTTCGAGTACTCCGGCAATCCCCCGAACGAGATGATCTGCCGCGAGATCTCGTTGCGCCCGCGCACCAGCTCCTCCAGCGGGATCTCCTCGCCCGCGAGGATGCGCGGGATGAGCCCGAAGTCGGTGGACGTGTGCAGGCCGATGTTCTCGCAGTTCTGCCCGTAGATCTTCTCGATCGACTTCGCGATGACCAGCCGGATGCCGGCGTACTTTTCCGCGTAGGGCGCCGTCTCGCGCGACGAGCCGCACCCCTT
>Ga0075425_100006936_pt1 | contig 11923 bp, 8 predicted proteins | sample SoiMethybrSBSTD4_FD_75300 | JGI IMG/M metagenome (GOLD analysis project Ga0075425, IMG submission 75300) | Bulk soil microbial communities from a Populus tree surrounding site in Tennessee, USA - Soil MetaG P. TD hybrid SBSTD4 | ecosystem: Environmental > Terrestrial > Soil > Tree plantation...
ATTCCGCGGGGCGTCAAGTGCGACCCTACCGTCGCCGCCACCGCCACCGACAACCCCGCCTGGTGGTACCGTCCGGTCGACTTCACCCAGGGCGCCGGGCCGCGGCGCCTTCGCGGCACGTTCGGATTCGTCGCGCTTTCGAACGGCCGAATTTCGGTCGTCGACGTCGACGACTACGACGAGGCTTGCCGGCGTCCCGCGGTCAGCGACGATCGCGCGCTCGGCTGCCCGGACGTCATCAAGGGGCTCAGCTTCAGCACTCCGCTCCCCTCGGCGGCGCAATCGTCGGCCGCGCCCGATGAGACCGAAGCCAGCTGCAACGTCGTCGAGCCGCACCGGATTCGTTCGGGCCAGTTCTTCGCCAACGCCACCAACGCCGGCAGACATGCTCCCGCGATGCAATCGTTTCCCCTCTTGTTCGACGCACAAGGAACCGTTCTCCCGAACGACCGGACGCGGCCCGAATCGGTGAAGTGGCCGAGGCTTTTGGGGCCTTCGCTCGTCAACAAGTCCGCCGACACCCGCATCCTGCTCGCAAGCGTCACGGGCAGCGTGGCCGTCCCGGAAAGCACGATGGACAACGAGCTCGTCTCCGACCCCGCGAGGGCCGATCGCAACTGGGTGTCGTTCGACCTTCGCGAGCCGCGCGCCCATCGCGAGCAGGCCTGGGTCATCACCTACGAGGGAATCATTCCCCCGCTCAGTGGCCGCAGGGGAAGGCTGCAGTGCCTCGCCGACAAGAAGGCGACCGAGTGCGAGAGCGGGGACAATCCGTCGAGCTTCGTCCTTTACGATTCGAGCGTGGGTTTCTGCGACCAGGGAGCGCAAGGGGTCGAACTCGCCGCCAAGGTGGCACCCGGATCGGGCGCCGACATCGTGCAGATCATCGAAAACCTGCCCGATCCGGCCGACCCCTACTGGCAGACGGTTGCCGGAGTCTGCAGCCACGCGACCTGCGAAACCGCGTACGGAACGACCGACGCGCTGCGAGACGGTCGAGAGTTTCCCGTCGACACGTCGTACCAGGACCGGCTGGTCCTGCAGCGCAGTTCTCTCCGCGACAGCAGCGGAGCGCCGGCGGCGTGCTGTTTTCCCTATCCGGTTTCCTACGTCGTTCGAGCCGGCAAGCAGTGGCTCGTCACCGCCGCGGCGCCCCAGTACATGCACCACGTCATCCCGGATCCCACCGCACCCAATCCGTCGACCGCACGCTGCGTCCTGTCGTGCGACCCGGCGCTCGCGCTCCGCAACAGCCGCGCCGTCGGACTACCGCTGATGGTGCCGGACCCGGCGGACCAAACGAAGCTCTTGCCGAGGAAAGTGCCCATCTTGGACGATCCCCTCTACCAATCCCTCTCCCCGGATCAAGATCCGGCCATTTTCCAGAACGCCCAGATTCGCTTCGTGATCTGGAACCCGGTCATGTGCGCGGATGGGAGTTGCGTCCCACGAGACACGTACTTCGGGTTCGTCGAGACGGGCGGTTTCATGCCGATGGAGATAGGGCTCTCGACCATACCCGTCTTGACGCAGTCGATCCGGTTCGTGCGCGGCATCGACCAGCTCGCGATCGCCGACGCGGTGACGCAGGGGCTCATGCTGTTCGATCTGAACGTTCTCTCCGCGAATGGAGTGAGATCGTTTTACTGAGCCCGTGTGCGCCTCGTCGCTATCGGTTCTGGCGGACCACCGAGAGAGGCTCTAAAGTCCCACCGTGTACGGCGAAGACCGAGCGCAGAAGCCGCTGTCACCGGTGATGCGGCAGTACCACGCGGCAAAATCCGCTCACCCCGACTCGATTCTGTTTTTTCGCATGGGGGACTTCTACGAGATGTTCCATGACGACGCCGTCGTGGCGGCGCGGGCGCTCGACCTCACGCTGACCAGCCGAAACAAGGGGGCAGAGGACGAGATTCCGATGGCCGGCGTTCCCCATCACGCCGCGGCCGGCTACATCGCGCGGTTGCTCGCGCTCGGCCACAAGGTCGCCATTTGCGAGCAGATGGCCGATCCGTCGAAGACACGTGGCATCGTGCCGCGCGCGGTGGTGCGTGTCATCACGCCCGGACTCATCACCGACGGCGAGCAGCTCGATGGGCGCGTGAACCACTTTCTCTGCGCGCTCGACGGCGTCCCCGAAGGGCCGATCGGGCTCGCGCGTCTCGACCTCTCGACCGGGGAGCTCGCCGCGGCCCGCATCGAGGACGCCTCCGCCCTCGCGGGCGAGCTCTCGCGGCTCGAGCCCCGTGAATTGCTCGTGCCGGACGCGCTCCGACCGGTGTTCGATGCGGTAGGCAAGGCGGCGCCGCGTGCGGCCGTGCGAACGGACGAGCCGATCGCGAAAGCGGAAGTAGGGCAGGTGCTCGTCGACGTGCTCGGACCTGCCGGCGCGGGCGACGCCGAGAACGCGGTCGCGCCCGAGGCGCTCGGCGCGGCCGCGCGCGTCCTGCGCTTCGCCATCAAATGCAATCCCGAAGTGCCTTTACCCGTGCGGCGCGTCGCTGCCTGGGACCCGAGCGCGATGCTCCAGATCGACGAGGTGGCGCAAGCGCATCTCGAGCTCGTTCGCGCCGCGGACGGCGGGCGCAGGGGGTCCCTCCTCGAGATCGTCGACGAGACGCGCACGCCTCCGGGGGCGCGCGTGCTGCGGCGGTGGCTTCTTGCGCCCCTTCTCGACGTGGCGGCGATCCGGCGGCGTCTCGACGCGGTCGAAGTCTTCGTGCGAAACGCTCTTTCGCGGACCGAGCTTCGCGCGCGCCTCGAACGCGTGGGCGATCTCGAGCGGCTGGGCGTGCGCGCCTCGCTCGGCGAAGCAACGCCGAGAGACCTCGGCGTTTTGCGGGATGGCCTTCTCGCCGTGCCCGCGGTCATCGAGGCCGTCGACAAGATCCCCGACGCCGCCGCCAGGGCTGCCATCGGTCTGCTTCCAGACGCACCCGACCCGCAGGCGGCGCTCGCCGCCGAGCTCGCGAGGGCGCTCGTCGATCGCCCACCCGCGCTCGCGCGCGAAGGGGGGATCTTCCGCGAGGGTTACGACCCGCGGCTCGACGAGACGCGGCGGCTGAAAGAGCAAGGAACCGAGATGATCCTCGCACTCGAGGCGAGGCTGCGCGAATCGGCGAACATCCCGACCCTCAAGATCCGCTACACGCGCGTCTTCGGGTGGTACATCGAGGTCACTCGCACGCACGCCGCGAAAGCTCCGAGCTCGTTCCGCCGCAAACAAACGGTCGCGGGCGGCGAACGTTTCACGAACGACGAGCTCGACGATCTCCAAGATCGCATCGTCCACGCCGAAGAGCAGCACGCAGCGCGCGAGAGCGAGCTCTACGCGGCACTCGTACGCGACACCGGCAAGCACGGTGACGCCCTTCGGAAGCTCGCGGTGCGCCTCGCCGAGTGGGACGTATACGCCGCGCTGGCGGAGACGGCGCACCGGCGCGACTACGTCCGCCCGGAGGTCGACACCGGCACCAGCGTGGACATCGAGGAAGGGCGGCACCCCGTGGTCGAGGATCTCGCCGCGTCCGGTCAATTCGTTCCGAACGACGTCCGGCTCGACACCGAGGGCGAGCGCCTGCTCGTCATCACCGGGCCGAACATGGCGGGGAAATCGACCCTCATGCGTCAGGTGGCGCTCATCGTCATCCTCGCGCAGATGGGTAGCTACGTGCCGGCGCGCCGTGCTCGCGTTGGCGTCGTCGATCGCGTGCTGTCACGAGTCGGCGCGAGCGACAACGTGGCGCGCGGAGAGAGCACGTTCATGGTCGAGATGCGCGAGACGTCGAGCATCTTGAAGAGGGCGACGCGCCGTTCGCTCGTGATCCTCGACGAGATCGGTCGCGGGACCAGCACCTACGACGGGCTCGCCATCGCCTGGGCGGTCGCAGAACATTTGCACGACGCCATCGGTTGCCGCGCGATGTTCGCGACGCACTACCACGAGCTTACCGAGCTATCGTCGATCTCTACGCACGCCGCCAACTATTCGGTGTCCGCCCGCGAGCTCGCCGACGACGTCGTCTTCTTCCACAAGCTGGCGAAGGGTCCCGCGAGCCGGAGCTACGGCGTCGCAGTGGCGCGGCTCGCCGGCCTGCCCGAGCTGGTGCTCGCGCGCGCGAAGGCCATTCTGGCCTCGCTCGAGTCGGGCGCGGCGCTCCCATCGGGAAAGCACGCGAGTGTGCGGGGTCGAACGAAGGGAGGCACGCCTCAGCTCGAGCTGTTTGTGGGAGGGTGCCAAGGTGCGCCGGACCGGCGCCACCCGGCGATCGATCTGATCGAGGCGGTGGACATCGATCGGTTGACGCCACTCGAAGCACTTGGGCTATTGGCCAAGTTGAAGGGGATGCTTTAGGAGGGCTCCTTGGCACCGCATCTGTCGACCATGGCGCTGGCCGATTTGCCTCGCGCGTGGTACGGGCGGCGGCCATGAGCTTCGCCTGCGGCATCGTCGGCCTCCCCAACGTCGGAAAAAGCACCCTCTTCAATGCGCTTTCCAGCGCCAAGGCCGACGCCCAGAACTATCCTTTTTGCACGATCGAGCCCAACGTCGGCGTGGTCACGGTCCCCGACGAACGCCTCGACGCTCTGGTCAAGCTCTTCGCGCCGCCGAAAGTGGTGCCGGCCGCGATCCAGTTCGTCGACATCGCCGGACTGGTCCGAGGGGCCTCGAAGGGAGAAGGACTCGGTAACCAATTTCTTTCTCACATCCGCGAGGTCGACGCCATTCTCCATGTCGTTCGATGTTTCGACGATCCCAACGTCGTGCACGTCGAGAACCGCATCGACCCGGTCGCCGACGTCGAGACAATCACCGCCGAGCTCTGTTTGAAGGATCTGGAGACGGTCGACAAGCGACGCGAGCGATCGCGGAAAATGCTGAAGGCGAACAAACCCGAGGATCGCCTCGCGGTGGAAGTCTGCGACATGCTCTACGCGCACCTCGACAAGATGCGCCCCGTTCGTTCGCTCCTCGGCGAACTGGCCGGTCCGGGCGCCAAGCAGAGCGCGCTCGCGACCGCCGACGGGCAGACGCTCGTGCGCGAGCTGTCGCTGCTCACGGCGAAACCGAGCCTCTACGTGGCGAACGTCGACGAGGCGTCGCTCGCCGACGTCTCGCATAGTCCTCATTTGGCTCGGTTGGCCGCGGTCGCGCAGGCGGAGAGCGCGCGGGTGATTCCGATCTGCGCCGCGCTCGAAGCGCAGATCGCGGAGCTCGACCCGGCCGATCGCCCGGAGTTCTTGACGAGCGCCGGCTTGAAAGAGCCGGGGCTCTTCGGCGTGATCCGCGCCGGGTACGATTTGCTAGGGCTCATCACGTTTTTCACGGCGGGCGACCCCGAGGTCCACGCCTGGACGATCACGAGAGGGACGCTCGCGCCGGGAGCGGCGGGCAAGATCCACACGGATTTCGAAAAGGGTTTCATCCGCGCAGAGGTCATCCGGTGGGACGATCTCGTTCGCTACGGCAGCGAGGCGAAGTGCCGCGAAGCGGGCAAGGTAGCCATCGAGGGCAAGGATTACGTGGTGCGCGACGGCGACGTGGTGCACGTTCGCTTCAACGTCTGAAGCGAGCAGGCGCCACGCTTTTCAAATCGAGACGGGACCGCCGAACAAGCCGAAGAGTCTGGCGATCCACACGGCCACCAAGAGAAGCGCGATCGCCGCCAAAAAACCCTCCGACCAGGGGGATGGGCGCGAATCGGTCCACGCGTTGCCGGTGCGCACGAAGCGAAACGCATGCACGCTCCCGATCCATCCGAGCGCCGGGACCAGTACGAGCGACAGCGGATGAAGGGCGAATGCGCGCGTGAAGTCGCCGCGGGCCATCGCAAACGCCGCGCGAGTGAGACCGCATCCGGGGCAAGGCACGTGCAGCACCGCCGCCACCAAGCAGAGTTTCACGGGTGCGGCGAGCAGGGCGAGGGCCAGGGCACCGAGCGCGGCCACGACGCAAGCTCGAGCGAGCGCGCCGGTCGCGGGCCGATGCAAAACGAGGTTCAGCTGGACGCTCCCATCGGGTCCCAGACCTCGTTCATGTCCTTCGTGAAGAAGTAGGGGAAAAGCAGAAAATAGAGCAGTGGGCCCGAGGACTGCGGATTTCGCGAGCCCGCTCGTTGCTTCGCCTCGGTGACCCATTCGGGAAGTTTACCGAGGATGGTGATGACGCCGAGGATGGGGACGAAGATGTGCCACGGGACGATCTCCTGCTTGTTCAAATACGCCCGGAGCTCGGTCATCATCGAGTAGAACGTGAAGATCCCGTAAAGACCGCAGGTGACCATCGTGAGAAGGGTCACCATCCCAGGGTTTCGGATGGGCCCCTTGCCCGGCGCCTGCGCGTAACCTCCGGGCGCGAGCGCGGCGCCGCCCGCTTGCACCATCGCTCCGCCGGCCTGCTGCGCGTACCCGGCTGCGCCGTAGCCCCCCTGCTGAGCGCCGTATCCCGGTGGTCCCCCTTGAGGTTGGGGCGCCCCATACCCCCCTTGGGGTGGAGCGCCGTAACCACCCCCCTGCGGGGCACCATAACCTCCCGCGGGTGTCGCACCGTAAGCGCCGGGCGGCGCACCATATCCGGCCGCGCCCTGACCGCCTGGGGCCGGGTGACCACCTGGACTTGGGTAGCCTCCACCTTGGTAACCACCGGCGCCCGGATCGGGTTGGGGCGGTGCACCCCAGCCTTGAGGCGGGGGGCCGTGAGGTGGCTGGCCATAGCCCGCTGGCGGCGCTCCGTAGGGCGACGCCGCCGGAGCTCCGGGGGAACCAGCGGGCGCCGCGGTGAAACCGGCGCCCATTTGATCGATTGCGACCGTCCCGCCAAGCGGGTTGACGCCCTGCCCACCCGCCGGACCCGGCGTGCCGAATCCCTGTGGTTGGGCGGGGGGTACGTAGCCAGGCGATCCCGGGGCCACGAATCCGCCCGCTTGTGCAGCGGGAGCCGGGGCCGGCGCACCATAGGCATCACCGGCGCGGGGGGCTTGCTGCGCCGGCGCGGGGGCGGCGGCAGGCGAAAACCCGCCAAAACCACCTTGAGGAGCGACGCCGACCATCGTTCCTTTGAACCTTGCAGCGGCTGGGGATATCGCTGCCGGGGCCGGACCGCCCGGGCCGATGGCCGTCGGCCCGGCGGGCGCCTGAGCAGGCGCCGCGGGCGCAACCGGAGGCGCGGCCTGTGGAGCTGCCGGCTTGGCAGCGCCCGGCTGATTCATCATGAGCATGGTTCCCTTGAACTTCGGGGCCGCGGCTCCTTTGATGTTGAATCCGCACTTGGTGCAGGTGGTGGCCGTTTCCGGGTTTTTGGTGCCGCAGTTCGGACAGAACAAGAGCGCCTCCGAGGACGGGGCGAGGCCCCCGCTGGAAATACTCAGCTACTCTGACACGCTACACGCAAGGCCACTCGGTTCTCAAGCTTCGCGTGACTCCGTTTCTGAGCGAGGGCTCCACCGTGTCCTGTCGGGCGACGGCTCACCTGCGGGAGCCTTGACACCGCGGCAGGGCGCCCACTAGCTTTCGCGCGGGTCGCGACGGAAAGAGCCGAGACGCTCCGGTTGTTCGCGCCCGCGGCCGCGGCCGCTCCCCACCCAGCGCTCTCCAGTCACAAGGACCCCATGGCGTTCGTCCTCTCCCCCGATCGGGCACGCGCGATGACCGAGATTCTCTCGCGTTATCCGACACCCCGTGCGGCGTGCATTCCGGTCCTGCATTTGTGCCAGGACCAGGAAGGGTACGTGAGCGAGGAGGCGATGGCGTTCGTCGCCGAGAAGCTCGACATGTCGCCCGCACAGGTGAAGGGGGTGGTCACCTTCTACACGCTCTTCAACACCGAGCGAGTCGGCAAGCACCAGGTCTGGGTCTGCCGGACGCTTTCCTGCGCGCTGCGAGGTGCGCAAGGCATCCTCGAGCACTGCGAAAAGAGATTGAATGTCCACGCCGGCGAGACGACGAAGGACGGCAAGGTCACGCTGCGCACCGCCGAGTGTCTCGCTTCGTGCGGCACTGCCCCCATGATGCAGGTCGACAAGAAGTATTACGAGAACCTCACCACCGCCGAGGTCGATCGGATCCTCGATCGGGTCCTGCTCGAGTCCTGATGCTGAAACGCGTCAAGTTCCTCACCAAGCTGTACGACGTTCCCGAGGGGTGGACCCTTCGCGCCTACGAGCGAGCGGGCGGTTACCAGGCAGCCCGCAAGGCGCTCTCGATGACGCAGGCGGCGGTCGTCGACGAGATGAAGAAGGCGAACGTTCGCGGGCGCGGCGGCGCAGGGTTTCCGGCCGGCGTCAAATGGGGGTTCATGAAGCCCGATCCCGTGAAGCCCGCTTATCTCGTCGTCAACGCGGACGAGGGGGAGCCGGGCACGTTCAAGGATCGAACGCTGATGGAGAAGGATCCGCACCGATGCATCGAGGGGTGCATCATCGGGTCGTACGCGATCGGCGCCCACGTTTGTTACATCTACGTCCGGGACGAGCTTCATCTATCGAAAGAGCGCCTTTGGGCCGCGATTCGTGAAGCGAAGGAAAAGGGCTACATAGGGCAACGTCCCTTCGGCGGCGACTACGCCATCGAGGTCTACGTGCACACCGGGGCGGGTGCGTACATCTGCGGGGAGGAGACGGCGCTGCTCGAATCGCTCGAGGGGAAAAGGGGCGAGCCCCGCTTGAAGCCGCCGTTTCCGGCGCAGCGCGGCGTCTTCGGTTGCCCGACCACGGTGAACAACCTCGAGACCATCGCGGCCGTTCCGACGGTCATCGAAATGGGGGGTGAGGCATTCTCCAAGCTGTCCGCACTGCACCACTTGAACGACGGAGGCTGCCGTCTCTTCGGCGTGAGCGGTCACGTCAAGAAGCCCGGCATCTTCGAAGCGTGCGTCGGGCTCACGCTGCGCGAGCTCATCTACGACTTGGGCGGCGGCATGTCCGAGGGCGAGCTGCTCGGCGTGATTCCCGGCGGCTCGTCGTGCCCGGTCCTCTTGCCGAGCGAAATCGTCGACGCGCCCGACGACAAATCCGTTCTCCACCCCTGGCACGGCAAGAGCGTTCTCGACGTCCCGCTCGGCGTGGACACGTTCCGGAACCTCGGAACGATGCTCGGAACGTGCTGCGCGATCGTATTCTCGGACAAGACTTGCCCGGTGGCCGTGATGCAAAACTTGATGTCGTTCTATCGCCACGAGTCGTGCGGCCAGTGCACGCCGTGCCGCGAGGGGACAGGATGGATCGATCGCATCGTCACCAAGCTTCTCCAGGGCACGGCGAGCCTCGGCGAGGTCGACCAGATTCACGACATCGGCAACGGCATCATGGGCAACACCATCTGCGCGTTCGGCGAAGGAGCGGCCATGCCCGCGCTCGGGCTCGTGCGCAAGTTCCGCCGCCACTTCGAAGACCACGCGTCCGGCAAACTTTGCTCCGCCGGGGGGCGTCTTCAAGCATGAGCGGCGTGGCGCTCGCCTTTTTCGGATTGTCGGCCCTGGCGACGCTGGTCGGGGCCGTCTTCACCGTTCTTGCCGTCAACCCGATCCGCAGCGCCATGGCGCTCTTGCTCGCGATCGGGGGAACCACGGGGCTCTTTCTCGGGCTCGATGCTCAGTTTCTCGCGGCCATCGAGCTCATCGTGTACGCGGGGGCCGTCGTCGTTCTGTTCGTGTTCGTGATCATGCTCATCGGGCCGGACGCATCGCCTGCCGCCGATTCCAAAGCCGGCTTCTCGCGCACGCTCGGCGCCGTCGTGCTCGGGCTCTTCGCGGTCGTCACCGGCTTTCTCTTGATGCGCGTGGGGGGCGGGCTGCACCCGTTGCCGCCGTCGCGACCGGAGTTCGGGACCATCGACTCGTTCGGGCGCGAACTCTTCACGCGAGGGCTGGTTCCCTTCGAGCTGACGACGGCGCTCTTCGTCGTCGCGGTCGTCGGTGCGATCGCCGTTGCTCGCGGCAGACACCGGGGAGAAGAGCGTGCCGTCGAGCCCGCCGTGAAGGAGAGCGCGCCGTGATCCCGCTCGAGTACTACCTCGCCGTGGCGGGCGCCGTCTTCCTGATCGGCGCGATCGGTTTCGTGGTGCGGCGTAACCTCCTCATCCAGCTCATGAGCGTCGAGCTCTTGCTCAACGCCGTGAACTTGACGCTCGTCGCATTCAACCGCGCAAGGCAAGACGACCACAACGGTCAGATGTTCGCTTTCTTCGTCATCGCCGTTGCCGCCGCCGAGGCTGCGGTGGGCCTCGCGATTGGCCTCGCCATCTATCGCTTGAGCCGGTCGGTTCGCAGCGACGAGGCCGACCTCCTTCGGAATTAGACATCGATGGATCTCCTCAAGAACATGTTTCCCGCGGACAACTTCACGTTGGTCGCCGTGATCTTGGGGCTACCGCTCTTGGGGGCGTTCGTGAACGGGGTCTTCGGCAAGCGCATCGGCAAAGAGGGGGTGAGCCTGATGGCGCTGGCGGCGATGGGAGGGTCGTTCGCGGCTTCGCTCGTTGCGTTCGCGATGCTGGTCTCCGCCGGTCGCGCCGGCGCGCACGAGCAGGAAGCGGTGGAGCAGTTCAGGTTCACGGCGTGGCACTGGCTCGACGTCTCGACCGGTCGGGGCTTTGGCTCGTCTCGGATCGAGGTCGGGTTCATCGTGGATCACCTGAGCTCGGTGATGATGCTCATCATTACCGGCGTCGGCTTCTTGATTCATCTCTACGCGACCGCGTACATGCGGGACGACCATCGCGCCGACGGCGGGTTTCACCGCTTCTTTGCGTACATGAACCTATTTTGCTTCGCGATGCTCGTGCTCGTCATGGGCTCGAACCTGGCCATCCTTTTCGTCGGGTGGGAGGGGGTCGGGCTCTGCAGCTACTTGCTCATCGGCTTCTGGTACTCCGATGACGCGAACGCGGCAGCCGGGAAAAAGGCCTTCATCGCCAACCGCATCGGCGATTTCGGTTTGCTCGTTGCCATGGCGCTCCTGCTCGTCTACACGGGCGCGCTCGACTGGGAGGGCATCGGCGCCGGAGCTGGTTCGCTCCTTCAGCCGGTGCGGGTCTGGCCGATCGGGCAGCCGCCGACGACCGGCGCCGTCGGGTGGCTCTTCGCGCACGTTCACGCGCTCGTCCAGCCGCGGCAGTTCACCGCCGCGACGGTGATCGCCCTTTGCCTTTTTCTCGGGTGCGCCGGCAAGAGCGCCCAGATCCCGCTCTACGTCTGGCTGCCCGACGCGATGGCCGGTCCAACGCCCGTGAGCGCTCTCATCCACGCCGCGACGATGGTCACCGCGGGCGTTTACCTCGTGTGCCGCCTTGCGGGTTTGTTTCTCCTGTCGCCCTTCGCGATGGCCACCATCGCGACCGTGGGCGTGGCTACCGCTTTCTTCGCAGCGACGATCGCGCTCGCACAAAACGACATCAAGAAGGTGCTCGCCTATTCCACCGTGAGCCAGCTCGGTTTCATGTTTCTCGGCGTCGGTGTCGGCGCATTCTCGGCGGGTTTCTTCCACCTGTTCACCCACGCCTTTTTCAAGGCGTGCCTCTTTCTCGGCGCCGGCTCGGTCATTCACGCGATGCACGTCGGCCTCCACGATTCGGCGGCGGCGCAGGACATGCGCAACATGGGCGGCCTCCGAAAGTGGTTGCCGACGACCTACCTCACGTTTGCGGCATCGTGCTTTGCCATCGGCGGGTTTCCGTTCACGTCCGGTTTCTTCTCGAAGGACGAGATCCTCTATCGAGCGTACGTGACCCACATTCACGCCGCTCCCGGCGAGCGCAACCTGCCGCGCTGGGAAGCGCCCGCGTGGTTCGGTCCGGCTCTCTACTGGGTGGGAATCCTCGCGGCGACGATGACTGCGTTTTACATGTTCAGGGTGCTCTTTCTCACCTTCTGGGGCGACTTTCGTGGCTGGAAGATCGACCCGAGGGCGCGGGCGCCTCGCGCTGCGTC
>Ga0075425_100006937_pt1 | contig 11922 bp, 9 predicted proteins | sample SoiMethybrSBSTD4_FD_75300 | JGI IMG/M metagenome (GOLD analysis project Ga0075425, IMG submission 75300) | Bulk soil microbial communities from a Populus tree surrounding site in Tennessee, USA - Soil MetaG P. TD hybrid SBSTD4 | ecosystem: Environmental > Terrestrial > Soil > Tree plantation...
AGAGGACGGCTATAGCAACGAGAAGGGCGTCTGGTAAAAACCAGACGCCCTTTTTTTGTTGAAGACAGGATGCGTGCTAGAAGGCGTAGCGCAAGGAAAATTGGATCAGGCGCGGAGTTCCAACGGTAGAGAAAATCTTACCGAATGGACTGCCGGGCCCTGTGCCGACTTCCACGTCGTTAATGGCCGGGTTGGCAAAGTTCGCATGGTTCCAGATGTTGAAGAAGTCTGTGATGAATCGGAGTTCTTGACGTTCGGTCAAGCGGAACGTTTTGATGAGGGAGAAGTCCCAGTTTTGCTGGAAGGGCCCCCGATAGATGTTGCGGCCCAGGTTGCCGAAGACGGTGACAGAACCGTCGCCGCCAAGTGAAGGATCGAGGAGAGGCGCGGCGGTGAAGTTGGCGCCCTTGAGATAGCCATTGTCTACGCGGTCGTGGATATCGCCGTGGGTCAGACCAGCACTGATGGAGCCGCCCGCAGCCAGCTCGCCGCCAAGCGTCGCGGAGGCCAGGCCCGGACCAAGGAATGCAGTGCCGGCACCGGAGTCGGTGACGGAGAAGGGCGAACCAGACTGGAAGATGCTAATTCCGCTGATGGCCCAGTTGGCGAGCAGAGCACGCTTCAGCCCTTCAGCACCTGACAAGAAGGGTAAATCGTAGCGGTAACTGACGACGAAGCGATGAGTGCGGTCGAAGTCGGAAAGGCCGCGGGAATTTTTCAAGTCGGATTCGTCGTTGAACGCGGTGTTCAGCGCCGTGTTGCCGCTTGACGTTGCGTCGGTCGATCTGGACAAGGTGTAGGCAGCCTGGAAATAGCCGCGAGCCCAGCGACGAGAGAGGGTTGTCTGCAAGGAATGGTAGTGCGAATAGGCGTCGTTGGCGAAAAGCTGGAAGCCGTTGTAGCCGTTGATGCCAATGTTGTTGGAACGAGCCGGTCCATTGCCGATCGTGCTGATGGTTATGTCACAGGTCGCACTAGGATCGATAACGCTGCCGTCGCAGTTGGCGCCGTGGAGCACAAAAGGGTTAGTGGGACTGGCGAGGCTGGCCTGGATGCTGGTGCGCGTTTCCCGCAGATGGACTGCATGAGTACCAACATAGCCGACTTCGAGAGTCCAGTTCTTACCTAAGGCACGTTGCACAGTGAGGTTCCATTGCTGGGTGTTGGGCACAACGAAATGGCGAGGCACGGTCAAGCCAAAAAGAAATTGTGAGGGAATAACGCCGGGGCTGCCGCTGGCGCAGCCGTAGTTCGGAAAGACGGTGGTGTCGCCGCCGGGGAATCCCTGGAAGACGCCTAAGCACGGAATGAAGCTGGGATCGAGCACACCCGCTTGCGGAAGTGCATTGATGCCCGTCAGGAAGAAATCGGGGAGCGAGCCGGCAGAACCGCCGACGAAAGCGACAGGGAGATAGGGAGCCTGGAAGCTGAGCTGGTCCACCGTGCCGACGTCTTCGCGAACGAAGTAGATACCGTAACCGGCGCGTATGGTGGTGGAGTGCTTGCCGCCGAGATCGTAGGCGAGACCGATGCGAGGAGCGAGGCCGGTGGCGTAGTCGTTTTTGTAAGTGGTATCGCTGCCGGAGCCGGTCAGGCCGTTCACGCCGAGCTTGTTCGCACAGCTGCCGTTGATGAAGGGATATTGGCCGCTGCTCGCCAAGCCTTGATCGAGATTGCCGATGTGGCAGAGGTTGTCATGGAAAGCGCCGAGCGCCTCGACTCGCAGACCGAGATTGAGAGTGAGGTTGTTGCGAGCTTTCCAGTCGTCCTGAACGAAGAAGCTAAAGTCGTTGGAGCGGTATTCGTGGTTGTAAACGCCGCCGCCGCCGAAGCTGAAGTCCGGAGAGCCGAGGAGAAACTTCTGCCAGTCGGTGAACTCAGTGGGGTCAGAAGAGCCGAACAGAGTGCCGTTCACGAAAAAGAGCTGGCCGTTGAAAACTTGAGGAAAGAGCTTGTCGAGATTGACGTGAGTGGCTTCGCCGCCGAAGCGGAAGACGTGTGCGCCTTTCACCCAACTGAAGGTGTCGGTGAAGTTGAACGTGTTTTGATCCTGGAACTGATCGGCAGGAGGCGTGGGACCGATCTGGAAGCCCGAGCTGCCGAATGTGAACTTATAGATGGAGGAGGTGACGCCGTTTGTTGGGCGATCGATGCCGAGATCAGCGGCGGTGACCGGCGGAATGTTGATGAGGCTGTCGTTGATGTGAACGAAGCCGAAGCGGAAATCGTTGACCAGAGTCGGTGAAAAGAGGTGAGTTTCATTGATGCTGAAGAAGCGAGCTCTGACCGGAATGTCGTAGGGAAAATCTAGGTCGGTCGCGCTGATGCTGCTGGCGAGAGTGCCGCCGAGTGAGGCCTGCAGGCCGCCAGCGCCGAAGGGAAGCAGGGACTCGGCATTCGAAAAGAAGAAGCGTGTGGCAATTTTGTCCTGGCCACCGCGGAATTCGCGGTCCCAATTGGCCGTGAACTGGTCGTCGGTGTATTTGCCGGGCTTACTGACGATAAGAGAGCCGGACTGCCCGACAGTACCATTCGCGGTGGGAATCAGAAAGCCGCTTGGATCGCTGAACTGATTGCTTTGGAAATTCAAGAGAGCAACGGCGACGGGATCAAGTCCGGTGACGCCCGCAGGAAGACCGCCTGGGAAGAATGTGGAAATTAAGGATGCTTCGGAACGGTCCGCGGGAAGAACGGGGAAACCCGGATTGTTGATTTCGGTGCCGGGCGAAAGGGCGCTGCGCTGACGAGTGCCCTGATAGTTCACGAAGAAGAAGCCGAATTTTTCTTTTACGACGGGACCGCCAAGGCTGCCGCCAAAGATATTTTGCTTGACGGAAGGACGAGGCTGCCCTGCGGCGTTGAGGAAGTAATCGTTGGCATTGAGAACGTCGTTGCGGAAATATTCGTAGGCGTCGCCATGCAGCTGGCGAGTGCCGGATTTGAGAATGGCGTTGACGTTGCCGCCGCCATTGCGGCCCTGGCTGGCGTCATAGAGCGATGTTTGTACCTTAAACTCCTGGATCACGTCGGGATTGGGAAGCGGAATGTAAGTGGCTTGGGCTACGTTGTAGTCCGTGGCGGAGATGCCGTCGATGAGGTAGTTGTTGTTGTCCTCGCGCTGACCGTTGACGATGATGCGGACATTGCCGCGGCCAAGCTGAGCGGAGGCATTGAGATCGCTCTGCGCGCCGCTAGAGAGGGTGAGAAGCTGCTGATAGTTCTGCGTGGCGAGAGGCAGTTCACGAATGGTTTCGGTGCCGATGGACTGGCCAGTAGTAGCGTTGGTGGTTTCGACGCCCGTGACTTCGGCGACAATTTCGACTTTTTCGGAAACCGAGCCGGGCTTAAGCGAGATGGTGACGCGAGTGGTTTCGGTGACGCGTACTTCGATGCCTTCGGCTTTGGATTGCGAGAAGCCGGATTTGTTGACTGCAACAGAGTAGGCGCCCGGTGGAAGAAGCGTGGCGACGAAGGAGCCGTCCGCAGCGGTAGGAATCTTGCGGACCACGGCTTCGGTGGCGCTGTTGATGATCTGGACGTCGGCGTCAGCTACGCTGGCGCCGGAGGAGTCAACGACGACGCCACTGATGGCGCCGGTGGCACCGCCCTGGGCGCAAGCGGAACGAATGGCGGAAAGGCTGAGAACTGCGAGAAAAAACACCCCAAGTATGACCTTCACACTGCGATGCATTTTATTCTTCCCCTAACTTCGCTGCACTGCACTCAAGGCACACAACGGAATAGCTTGAGAACCTCGTGATCCGCCCCCGAGCGGGATCGCAAGGAACAGCGCGGGAGGTGTGGACACAACCTCTTGATATTGAAACTAGTGTTTCACTTTCGGGGTGTCAAGACGGGGCGGACGCAACGTTTCCATGCGATATATTGAAATACCTTGGGCGGAAAACGAACAAAGAGGTTCGCCGCTCGCCCGCCCTAGCTGGGGACATCCTGTTGACTTGACGGAACACTTGCCGTCGGACGAGTATGTAAGCAGGTAGCGATCATCGGGTCATTGTGGCCTGCCAGCCTGGGGCGGGGCAGGTAACCTGGACACTCTGGCCAGCGTCCTATTAATGGACGGGGTCCCCACCAAGGGGGTGAGGAATGGCCAGCCTTCGCAGAGTTTTCCCAATCCTATTTTTAGGTCTTTTTGTCACCGGATGCCTAAGTGTGCGCACTTATGCCGACACCAGCCACGCGCGAATTGTGCGGCTGAGCCTAGTGCAGGGCGACGTGCGGTTCGCCAGGGACGTGAAGGGCGATCCGCTGACCGACAGTTCGCAAGTGAGCTGGGAGACGGCGGCCTTGAACCTGCCGATCCGGCAAGGCTATGCGGTAGCGACAGACAACGGGCGCGTGGAAGTGGAGTTTGAAAATGGGGCGCTGGCGTTTCTGGCCGAAAACACGGTGCTGCAGTTCTACGATTTGTCGAGCGAGGACGGAGGGCTAACAACGCGGCTCATCCTGCGGCAGGGCTCGGCGGAGTTTTACGTGGATCCGGCACGTGGGGACTATTTCAGCGTAACGGGCGGAGACTTCAGCGTGGAAGCGGAGTCCAAAGCCACGTTTCGCGTGAACAACTTTGACGATGGCAGCAACGTGAGTGTGCTACACGGCCATGTGACGGCACTGGCAAACGGGAAAAACACAAAGTTGTCGAAAGGCGATGAATTTTCCATGCACGCCGGAGATGCCGAGTCGGGCGCGGTGGCGCATAAGGGAGAAAGCGACGAATTTGACCAGTGGGCGGCCGGCAGAATTTCGACATCGCTAGCAGCCACGAATGCCTCGATGCAATATTCGGGGGGTAGTGGCTATGTTTCGGGGTACGGCGATTTGTACACCTACGGATCGTGGTTTCCCACGCCTGGCTACGGCTATTGCTGGCGGCCTTATGGCGTGGGCTTTGGCTGGTCGCCGTTTGATTATGGTTCGTGGTATTACGATCCATTCTTTGGTTGGTCGTTCCTTGGTGGGTACTCCTGGGGTTGGTTGCCGTATCACTACGGCGGATGGCTCTTCCGGCCGGGAGTTGGATGGTTGTGGAGTCCGCAGGGGACGCGCGGAGGACCAGCCTTGGGTAGGTGGCAGCCGGTGACCGGAGTGTGGATGCGAGGTGCGAATGGGTCGACAGGAATTGTGCCGATGCATCCGATGGACGTGCGCGGCAAGACTCCGCTGAATCTCTCGCAGGGACTGTACGCGGTAACCACGCGCGGCGTGACTGGGCAGATCACTCCTCAGAGCGACGCGAGATGGAAAGTCGAAAACAAACCGGGCCGCGACGTCATACAGAATCAACTAGCAGCGGCATCGGCGCCGACGCGGGTATCGCGAACGATGGTGGCGACTACAGGCACAACCGGGAGGGGGACGGACGGTGCAGCGGGATCGGCGATCGTGTTTGACCGAAACGAGGGCCGGTTTGTGAATTCGACGAATACGAGGGCGGGCGAAGCTTCTCAAGCGGGGGGAGCCGCGGCGGAAGCAGTCAACGGAAACGCAGAACAGACCAAGCGCGGGATGAAGGTGCCCCCGACACAAAACCGGAATGGGAATGAAGCGCGCGTGCCACCCGTGACGGATCGGATGAACGCGAGAGAGGGGCAAGGACGGCAAGCTCCGCCCACCGCGAGGAATACGCCCGCACCGCCTAGCGTGCCACGTTCGGTTGCGAATGAACGCGTGTTCAATCAGGGCAACGCTGGACAAGGCGGCGGACGAGGCATGGGTTCAACGGGAGCGGGCGCGTCTGCAGGAGGCGCAGCATCGCGTGGCTCGGCTCCCGCGGGAGGAGCGTCCAGCGGCGGCGCTCGAAGCTCAGGCGGCAGCACTGGCGGCGGCAGACCGCACTAACCATTAGCGCATTTTGAATCTAGTTCCCTCGAATCGTTCGATAAAGAGAGGCTCCATCTCGGAGCGTTTCTTTTTTGCATGCGCGGCGCAATCAGGAAAACAAAAATCCCGCATAACCGACGACTTTTCTTGTGTCGTGGGAATAGTCAGCGGAGGTCGCATGCTTGACGAGGGTCGCGTTCGTGGCGCCGACTTGCCGCAACGCAGTCAACATGGTAACGGTAGGACCAAGACCGCACATGGAAATTTTCTCTTGGTGACAGACGTCATAAAGGCCCGCAGGATCGAGCTGCAGGATTTTTTCGATCGCGAGATTGTCCTTGTGCATAGTTGTTGACTGATTTTCATAATGGTTGAGGTCGGTGGTGGTGAGGAGCAAGACGTCAGTTTCTTCGGTGAGGATTTTGCCCAGAGCTTTGCCAACCTCTACGAGCGCATTGTAATCAAGCGTTCCCAGGGCTATCGGAACGAAGGTGAATCCGGGATCGAGGACTTGCAGGAAAGGGATCTGTACCTCGAGGGAATGTTCACTCTCGTGGGCCACAGGGTCCTCAAGGAGCAGTTCGCAGGAATTTGAGACTCTTGCAGCAAGATCGGCGTCGATCAGCGCGTCACCCAGCGGAGTGCGCCAGGCGCCTCGCGAAAGCATGGCGGCATCTTCCCCGTAAGGAAAATGACGGACACCGAGGATGATGATTCGCTTTGGAAGCGAGATGTGAGCAAAAACGGCGCCCGCGACGGCTCCTGAATAGATGTAACCCGCATGCGGAACAAGACAAGCGCGGACGTCTTTCCTTTCCGACGGACTATTAGGCGGTGCGTACTTATGAATCAGTGCAGTGAGAGCATGCGCCTCAGCGGGATAAAAAGCACCGGAAACGGCTGGCAGGCGAAGCATTGAGGCTCCGCGAAACTACGAGGCTTTCGAGGGTTTGCCTTTGACCCTTAGGGCCTTTTTCGTATCGGGATCGTAAAAGACGGTGACTTTGTCGCCGTACTGATAGCCGCCCTTATCAATGATGACAAGCATCTTTGCGGAGGCGCCTTCGGAAAGCGGGAAGGTTTGAAGCGCCATGTCGTTGCCCTTGGCGCGGACGGTGATCTGTGCCACGGTGGCGTTAACTACGGTGCCTTCAAATTTCGGATGAGGATCCTTGTGAGGCTTGAGCGTTTTGACGACGATGGGGACGGCTGTATCCACCGCGGCGGCGGCGACCGGTGCGGGGACTTGCGCATTTGCGTAAGCGGACGAGCAGGCGGCAGCAGCGGCCAGCAGGGCGGCGCGAGCGAGCACGGATTGGCGCAAAAGCTTCATTCGGGGTCGTCGGTAGCGATACGCAGCGATTTCAAAAAGCGAATGTCCTGCGGCGTCATGCTTAGCTTGCCAACCGCTTTTCTCTCGGGCTCAGCTTCATTGAAAGAGTCCTGGTCCACCTGGATGCGCAGAGACTCGAGGAAACGGCGGTCGAGGGTGGTGAGGCGAGAGTCTTGCTGACCTGAAGCCGCGTCGCGGCGGGCCAAGCCAATGGTGGCGTCGAGCTTCAGGACGATGTCGTAGCCGTGCGCGCGGACACCGGCAATCGCTCCGGTGATGCGGTCCGACTCCGAAACAGTGTCGTTGATCGCGTGGCCAAGTTCGCGAAGCAGGTTTTTCAGGTGATCGTCAAGTTGCAAGGCTGGCTTCTCCCTACCGCAAAGGCGATTGTAGGACTCTGATAAGTTGGATACAAGACCGTGTGAGGGCGTTGTCTCCAAGTGATTCACAGCCCATTGGGACAGGCGAGGGCTGGGGCTGACCACTCTAGCAACGGGTGGTGCGATAAGATTGATGAATATGGCGGTGACGAATGCGGCTGAGGGAACTGCGGCGCGACGCGGCGGATTTGCGCGGTTTTGGCTGGCGCTGAAGCAGTTGTTGCATGAGCTGGTGGGCGCTGTCTTTGCGGTCTTGGCGCTCGCTTGGGTGCAAAGCGCGGTCCGCGCATGGACGCGCGACGGCGCTCGATGGCTGGTGGGTAGCGCGTTCTTTGTGGCGGCGGTGATGGCAGTGTTTTCCTGGACATCATTCCGGCGGGCTCGACAGATACAGCGACAAGGGTAAGCGGAAGTTTTTCGGTCGAAATGAAAGGCAAAAACAAAAAGGCGGAGCGCAAGCCGACTTTCACGACGCTCTCGGGATTGCCGGTGCAGCGGCTCTATACGGAAGAAAGCTTGCGCGGGAATCGAGACGCCGCGCATCCGGGATTCCCCGGCGAATTTCCTTTCACTCGCGGCATTTACCCGACGATGTATCGCAGCCGGCTCTGGACGATGCGGCAGTACGCGGGCTTCGGCACGGCGGCGGAATCCAACAAACGATATCGCTATTTATTGAGCAAGGGGCAGATGGGATTGTCGGTGGCGTTCGATTTACCCACGCAGATCGGCATGGACTCCGACCATCCGCTGGCTGTCGGCGAAGTGGGTAAAGTCGGCGTGGCGATTGATTCGCTCGAAGACATGGAGACGCTGTTCGCGGGGATTCCGCTGGAAAAAGTTTCCACTTCGATGACCATCAATGCGACCGCGGCGATTTTGCTCTGCTTATACGTGGCGGTTGCCAACAAGCAGGGCGCGTCGTTGGCGAGGCTTTCCGGCACGGTGCAGAACGATATCTTAAAAGAGTACATCGCGCGCGGAACATACATTTACCCGGTGCGGCCGGCGATGCGCATCGTGACCGATGTGTTCGCGTGGTGCAAAGACGAGCTGCCTCGCTGGAACACCATTTCGATTTCGGGCTATCACATTCGCGAGGCGGGTTCGACGGCCGTGCAGGAAGTGGCATTCACGTTGGCGGACGGGATTGCGTACGTGCAGGCCGCGCTGGACGCAGGCCTCGCCGTGGACGAATTCGCGCCGCAGCTGTCGTTCTTTTTCAACGTACACAACGATTTTCTGGAGGAGGTTGCGAAGTTTCGCGCGGCGCGGCGGTTGTGGGCGCACATTATGAAGGAGCGCTTCGGCGCAAAAGATGAGCGGTCGCTGATGCTGCGGTTTCATGCACAGACGGCGGGGTCGTCGCTGACGGCGCAGCAGCCAGAGAACAATATTGTGCGCGTGTCGCTGCAGGCGCTCGCGGCGGTATTGGGTGGCTGCCAGTCGCTACACACCAATTCGCTGGACGAGGCGCTGGCGCTACCGACCGAAGACTCGGCGCTGATCGCGTTGCGGACGCAGCAAATCGTCGCGCATGAGATAGGAGTGACGAACACGATTGATCCGGTGGCTGGTTCGTATGCGGTCGAGTCATTGACTGCGCAAATTGAAGACGCGGCGAATGCATATCTGAAGAAAATCGATAGCCTTGGAGGAATGTTGCAAGCGATTGAAAGCGGTTACGTACAGAAGGAGATTCAAAAATCAGCGTTCGAATATCAGCGCGCCGTCGAAACAAAAGAGCAGATCGTCGTGGGCGTGAATGAGTTTCAAGCGGAAGACGAGCGACAAATTCCCACGCTGCGAATCGATCCAGCTATGGAACGAGAGCAGGTGGCGCGCCTGCAGGCGCTGCGAAATCGGCGCGACGCCAAAAAAACGGAAACTGCCTTGAAAGAACTCAGCCGTCGAGCTGGTGGCAGTGAAAATCTCCTTCCCGCAATCCTCGGAGCTGTCGAAGCTTATGCGACCGTCGGTGAAATCTCCGACACGCTGCGCCGCATATTCGGCGAGTATCAGGAATCGGTGGTCTTGTAAAACCGGCCGAGCGGACCGACAGCTGCCGCCGGTCGAAGCCTGTAGTATCCTTCACGCAGCGTCCCCATGAAGTTAGTTCTCGCTTCCGCTTCGCTGCGCCGCGCGGAAATCCTGCGCGATGCCGGGATTTCCTTCAGCGTACTTTCCTCGGCTGTGGACGAAACGCCTCTTCCTGGCGAAACAGCCACCGACCTGGTTCGGCGGCTGGCCGCCGCCAAGGCAGAGCTTGTGGCTGCTCGCGCTGTCGGGCCTGCGATCGTTGTTGCGGCCGACACGGTGGTTGCGCTGGATGGAACCATGATGGGCAAGCCGCGCACTTCCGACGACGCCCGCCAGATGCTGGAAAAACTTTCCGGGCGTACTCACAACGTCATAACCGGCATAGCGCTGATTCGGCTACCGGACGTTGAACGTCGCGAGTTCACTGAAATCACGCAGGTGCATTTCACCGCGTTATCTGACCAAGAGATCGTGAAGTATCTTGCGTCAGGCGAGCCTTTTGACAAAGCCGGTGCGTACGCCATTCAGGGAATCGCGGGGCGTTTCATCCCTCGCATTGACGGCTGTTACTTCAATGTAGTGGGCCTGCCGCTGGCTCGCCTTTGCAGAGAACTATCCGCGCTCGGCTGGTCCGGCGAATAAAAAAGGCGCCCGTTTGCGAGCGCCTTGGGTGTCTTTTAAGGTTTAAGCTGCTTACTTCTTTGTTCCGGGCTGCGTCCGCGCATTGTGCTTCTTGGTGTAGATATTGCGCGAAGCCTTGTTTTGTTCGTGGTTGATCTGCGCCTTTTCACCGGCGGTGAGCTTTCCGCTGTTGGCTGCACGATCCGCCGCAACTTGATGATTGATGGCTCGCTGCTGATTTTCCAACTTGGCCGTTTCGCTAGCAGTTAACTGGCCGCTCTTGATTCCCTGCGCGATGCGATCCTGCTGGTTTTCGCGGCGCTGGCCGACCTCATTGTTGCCGTAGTGGGCCGTGTTGGCATTGTGTTTGTCCTGATAGATCTGGCGCGACAAGCGATTCTGCTGACGATTGACTTGCGCCTTTTCGGCTGGTGTCAATTTGCCGCCGTTGGCCGCGCGGTCCGCGCGAGTTTCTGCGTTGATAGCGGCTTCTTTCTTCTCCAGGTTTGCCGTCTCGCCGGCGGTGAGCTGGCCGCTCTGCACTCCCTGCGCAATGCGGTCCTGCTGATTCTCCTTACGCTGGCCGATCTCAGTTTTCGGCTTGGGATCGCTCGCTGGCTGCGATTGATCCTGTGCGAACGCAATGGTTCCGGCTGCGCATGCGACTACGGGCAAAACACTCCACTTTTTCCAATGAAAGGTCATGAGTCTCTCCAGGTCTTAGCTTTTTCTGAATTTCCCCGGGCTACCTGGTCGAACACCAGCTTCGGCGCTAAGTTTCGCGGAAACAATTGCCCCGAGGTACAGGTTCGCTAGCGAGCTATGAGGTGGCGTACCAAACAAAAAGGGCGGCTGTGAGCCGCCCTTTGCAAATCCAATTTTTCCGACTTGGTCTTAGGCTTGCGGCTTTTCTTCCGCCGGCTTCTCGGTGGACGCCGACTGCGCCGGCGGCGTGGACTTGGGGCCATTACCCGACATGCCTTCCTTGAAACCGCGCACGCCTTCGCCCAAACCGCGCATCAGCTCGGGAATCTTGCGGCCGCCAAAAAGAATCAGCACGACGACCAGAATGATCAGCCAGTGCATTGGGAATTCCATACTGCCTCCTGCCCTCTGCTATCCCTACCCTGAATCTAGCACGTTTCCTGCGGGGGTCAACGAGCGGAAAGGGCGCGAAATCAAAGTATAACACGCTCGTCGCCCTGCCGCCGGGTCACCCGTTCGCGGTCGAGGTACTCGAGCAAGGGAATGGCAAACTTCCGTGTGATGCCGGTGAGATCCTTAAAGGCTGGCACGGAGATTCGCTCGCCTTTCGCCGCCTTGAATGCCGCGAGTTTCGGCCGCAAACCGGCGAGTGCATCGCGGTGAAAAATCAGGTCCGGGGTGACGCGGACCAGCGCCTTGTCGCGCAGCAAGAGCTGCAGGAGCTTCTCAGAGCGGCGGACCTCGATTGCGAGCTTGGCCAGAACTTCTTTGACCGGCGGGACGGCCAGACCTGCAGAGGCAAACGCAGCTTCGATCTGCTCTTTGGCTTTAGCTTCCTCCGGCAGCAGGGAGACCTGAGCTCCGGCTCGCTTGACGAGTTCCCCTTGCAGATCGAGTTTCTTTTGCGCCGCCAACTCTTCGAGGGCTGCCCGAAAGATTTCGGGACGAAGGCGCTGAGCAAGCGCAGTCCGCAAATCCTCTCGGGCAATACCCGGCCGCAAC
>Ga0075425_100006943_pt1 | contig 11918 bp, 10 predicted proteins | sample SoiMethybrSBSTD4_FD_75300 | JGI IMG/M metagenome (GOLD analysis project Ga0075425, IMG submission 75300) | Bulk soil microbial communities from a Populus tree surrounding site in Tennessee, USA - Soil MetaG P. TD hybrid SBSTD4 | ecosystem: Environmental > Terrestrial > Soil > Tree plantation...
CAGCCGGCTCTTTCAGCTGGGCGGTCCCTCTGGCGGCGAAGGATCCTGGATCTCCGGCATCTACGAGAACACGGCTGTCGACGAGGACGGCACGTGGAAACTGTCGGGCATGGATCTCGATTACGTGTGGACGGCGCCTTCACATGGCGGATGGGTGCGCGTGAAGACGCCTCCAGAGGCGCCACAGGTGGCAATCGCGAAAGAGTTTCCACCCGACCGACCGCTGCGCGGCTCGATTGCGGCACCGTTCCCGAAGGTGCAGGCGATGCCGTTCCACTACCGTAACCCGGTGTCGGGACGCGTGCCGCCGCTCCTGCTGCCGTAGACAGCCAGAACGTGTGATGTTGCGGGCCGCCTTCAAGCGGCCCGTCTGATGTGGGGGCCGCCTTCAGGCGGCCCATTCGGCGACATCGAATCGATCGAGATTCATCACCTTGTCCCACGCCAGCACGAAGTCGCGCACGAACTTCTCCTTCGCATCGTCGGACGCATACACCTCCGCGAGCGCTCGCAGCTCGGAGTTCGATCCGAAGACGAGATCGACGCGGCTCGCCGTCCACTTGGCCTCACCCGTCTTGCGATCGCGGCCGGTGAAGGTGTCCGCGGCCCCGGACGTGGGCACCCACTCCGTATTCATGTCGAGCAGGTTCACGAAGAAGTCGTTGGTCAATGCACCCTGTCGCTTGGTGAACACGCCGACATGGGAGCCGTTGCTATTCGTGTTCAGCGCGCGCATGCCGCCCACCAGCACGGTCATCTCGGGCGCGCTCAGCGTCAGCCTGAAGGCGCGCTCGATCAGCAGGTGCTCGGCGGGCACATCGTGTCCGCCGCCCAAGTAGTTGCGGAAGCCGTCGGCGTCCGGCTCCAGCACGGCGAACGATTCGACGTCGGTCTGTTCCTGCGACGCGTCCGTGCGTCCGGGCATGAAGGGCACCTTGACATCGTGTCCGTTATCCTTCGCCGCCTTCTCTACCGCTGCACATCCAGCCAGCACGATCACATCGGCAAGCGAGACCTTCTTCTTGCCGTTCGCATGCGAGTCGTTGAACTCTTTCTGAATCTTCTCCAGCGCCTTCAGCGCCTTCGCGAGCTCGGGCGGGTTGTTGACGTCCCAATCCTTCTGCGGTGCGAGGCGGATGCGCGCGCCGTTGGCGCCGCCGCGTTTATCCGTGCCTCGGAACGACGAGGCCGACGCCCACGCGGTGGAGACCAGCTGCGACACAGACAGTCCCGACGAGAGGATCGTGCTCTTCAGCGCGGCGATGTCTTTCGCGTCGATCAGATCGTGATTCACTGCCGGCACCGGGTCCTGCCACAACTGCGGCTGCTTGGGGACCTCGGGGCCCAGATACCGTGAGAGGGGGCCCATGTCGCGGTGCGTCAGCTTGAACCACGCCTTCGCAAACGCGTCGGCGAATTCCTGCGGGTTCTCGTAGAAGCGACGCGAGATCTTCTCGTAGGCCGGGTCGAGCCGCAGTGAGAGATCGGTCGTCAGCATCGACGGCGCGATCTTCTTCGACGGATCGTGTGCGCTCGGAACAGTTCCGTCGGCAACGGCGTTCTTGGGCTTCCACTGCTTCGCACCAGCCGGACTCGTCGTCAGCTCCCACTCGTACTCGAAGAGGTGCTTGAAGAAGTCGTTGCTCCACTTGGTCGGCGTCGTGGTCCACGTGACTTCGAGACCGCTCGTAATGGCGTGAGCGCCCTTGCCGGTTTCGTAACTGCTCTTCCAGCCGAAACCCTGCTCCTCGAGATTGCCGCCCTCGGGTTCTGGGCCAACGTGAGGCACGGCAGGCGCGGCGCCATGAGTTTTGCCGAACGTGTGCCCCCCGGCAATCAGCGCCACCGTCTCCTCGTCGTTCATCGCCATGCGGCGGAACGTTTCGCGAATGTCCCTCGCGGCCTTGACGGGATCGGGGTTGCCGTTCGGTCCTTCTGGATTCACATAGATAAGGCCCATCTGCACCGCCCCGAGCGGATTCGCCAGTTGCCGATCGCCGCTGTAGCGCTCGTCACCGAGCCACGTGCTCTCGGATCCCCAGTTGACCAGCTCCGGTTCCCACACGTCCTTGCGCCCGCCGGCGAAGCCGAAGGTCTTGAACCCCATCGACTCGAGGGCGACGTTGCCGGTCAACACCATGAGATCGGCCCACGAGATCTTGCGGCCGTACTTCTGTTTGATCGGCCAGAGCAGTCGCCGCGCCTTATCGAGATTGGCGTTGTCGGGCCAGCTGCCGAGCGGCGCGAAGCGCAATTGCCCCGAGCCCGCGCCGCCGCGGCCGTCGTGGATGCGATACGTACCGGCGGCGTGCCACGCCATGCGGATGAAAAGCGGACCGTAATGACCGAAGTCGGCCGGCCACCAGTCCTGCGAGCTCGTCATCACCTTCGCGATGTCTTTCTTCAGCGCATCGAGATCGAGCGTCTTGAATTCTGCCGCGTAGTCGAACTCCTCGCCCATCGGATCGCCCGCCGGGTGGTTCGTGTGCAGGGCATTGAGATTCAACTGATTCGGCCACCAGTCGCGATTCGATCGTCCGCTGTGCGCTGCAGCCGAGAAGGGGCATTTCTGTTCTTCACTCATGTCGACGTTGACCTCTTTTCTCGTTGGATTTTTGTCGGGCCACCTTGAGGCTGCCCTTCCTGTCTCTGGTAGCGGCCGCCTTCCCTGGCCGCCGCAGCGCTTCGCGCGAAGGCGGCAGGCGGCCCGATGACTTGGCGACGCAATCGGGACAGCGCCCCCAGTAGACGACCTCAGCCTCGTCGATCTCGTAGCCTCTGTCGTTGAACGCGGTGAGACACGGCGCCGAGCCCAGCGCACAGTCGACGTCGACCATGCGGCCGCAGGTGCGACAGATCAGATGGTGATGGTTGTCGCCGACGCGATCTTCGAAGCGAGCCGGTGAGCCCGCTGGCTGAATGCGTCGTATGAGACGGTTCTCGACCAGCACGCCAAGGCAGTCGTACACCGACTGCAGCGAGATCGCACCGATCTCCGCCCTCACGACCTCGGCCACCGCATCAGCGGTGACGTGAGGCTTACTCGTGACGGCGCGGAGGACAGCCAATCGCTGGGCAGTAACCTGAATGCCGTGTTGGCGAAGGAGATCGAAGGGATCCGTGGCCACATCCGAATAGTATCAAATAATTGAGTCACTCAAGAATTAGAGCTCAGCAGGCCAGCAGGGAGAACGCACACTTCTGTGCGTGCGTCGCGGGCGGCTGATACGCTGTGGCGTGTCGATAAGCTGTCCCTTGTGCAGGCGGACGATTGAGTCTGGTCCTGAGCACTGTCCGCATTGCCACATCCGTTTACCAGGCGCTCCGTTGCGGCCGAAGCCGTCGGCAGCGGCAGCGCGCGTGCGCCGCACATCGACCGATGCGCCGAGACGGCGGTCGGCGAGCCCGACCAGAAAGATGCCGGAGGCGAGTCTGCAATGCCCCGCGTGTGCGCACCCGATCACGAGGGATGATCAGTGGTGCAAGTGGTGCAAGTGGCCAGTGAATCGCTAGCGAGAGATCAGGCTTTCGCGAACACCATCCCGAAGCCTTGCACGCGCGGGCTGACGCCAAGCAGACGCACGCCGTTCATCAGACCGTGCGGCGTCGACGACACGACCGGCACGCTGATCTTCTTCTCGAGCGGCACGATCAGATCGAGCGTTCGCAGTGCGCCGCACGAGACGACGAGCGCGTCGGCCTTGTTCGAATTCGCATACGCCTCGACGCCAAGCTTGAAGAGGATGTCCTGCGTGGCCGCGCCCTCCGGGATTTTCTCGTAGCCCAGTCCCTTCGCCGACGTCACCGTGAAGCCGTGCTCTTCGAGGAACATCTTGAGCCGTCCGGTGACGACGTCGGTGTACGCCGTGGCTACTGCAACGCGCTTCGCATTCGCTGTCTTCAGTCCGTCGATCAAGCCGTTGCTCTGCGTGGTCGATGGGACGCCGGTCGCCTTCGTCACCTTCTGCGTCAACTCTTCGTTGAACTTCGCGCCCTTGTAGAACGTCAGCGACGAGCCGAACACCGAGATGACCTTCGCGCCCTGCTTGGCCAGCTCCTGCGCCGCGGGAATGATGCGCGGCACGGCCTCGTCGTAGCCTTCGACCGTCATGCCTCCAGGAAGGCCGACGCCATTGCTGATGAAGGCAACGCCTTTCGGATAGAGTCGCTTGGCGTCGGGCGGGATCGGGTAGTTGAGCGGCGGAAAGATCAGGCCGAGAGCCGGTTCGGCGGCCCACAGGGTTCGAACATCACATGCACCGAGCGCGGCAACAGCGCCGCCCATCCTGATGACGTCGCGACGTGAAATGGCCATGGCGTTCCTCGCCAGAAAGACTACTCGTCCGCCCGGTGTTTTGCCAGCCCCAGTGACTGCTCGAAATCCTCAACACAGAGATCACAGGGATCACGGGGAGCGAACGGATCAGCCTGCAGACGGAGCACCAGTGCGCGGGCGGGGGGGCGCCGGCCTGCGGCCGGTGCATGGGGCGAGCGGTAGTCACGAATACAAGCACCAGGTGATCGTGTGGTGTTTGTATTCGTGACTTCCGCTCGCCCCATCCGCGCGCAAAGCGCGCGGCCTCGCCCGCACCGCATTCGCGACCGACTCGCTCTGTGCCCTCTGTGTGCTCTGTGTGAAAGATCTCCGTGATCTCCACGATCTCCGCCGTGAACCCTCAGTGCACGGCGCGCCAATCGGCGACGAAGTGGTCGACCATCTCCAGAACGAGATCGCGCAGTTGTGCGCCGTCAGCGGCGGAGGCGGCAGCAACCGTGTGTTCCTCCCAGGTCATCGCGTTGACGATCATCGCGCTGGTGACCACGGAACGGACCGTCTGCCGCAGGTGCACTTGGATCGCCACCGCGTGCAGCTGACCAGGAAGCGACACGGCGTTGAGGTGCACGTAGACATACGCCTTGGCGTCGCTCGGGTTTGCCTTCTGCGTGGCATACACCGTGAGACCGCCGGCTCGCAGGCGCTGCTCGACGGCGGAGCGTAGAGCGCTCGTGGCGAGTTCTGGCTGGGGCAATTCAGGCGGCACGTCCTCCACCGCGATCTCGACGCCGGGCAACCCCCGAAGCGTGTCGCGGCCTGTGGGGACGAATGGCTGTGCGGAGGCCTCGACTGCGCACAGCAGCGGCACGAGCAGTGAAAGGACACTCGCGCGGAAGGGGACGTGCATGACTGTCTTATCGGGCGTCATCTAGAATCCGCCAATGCCTTTCGATCCAGCTCGACGCCTCGCGCCGTCGACGAAGGAAGACCACCCGATCCACCGGGCCGCTGAAGCCGGCGACCTGCGCCAGGTTGCTGCGTTCCTCGACGCCGAACCCGCGCTGGTTCACGACATCAATCGTGCCGGCGGCCATCCGCTGCATCGGGCGGTCATCGGCGGCTCGCGAGAGATAGTCGCGCTGCTGCTCGATCGCGGTGCCGACATCCACGCCATTCATGGTGCAGGTCAAGGCTCCGCCGCTGGCTATGCGCCGCAGGACAAACAACCGATCGACCTTGCGATCTGGGGCGGCCCGATGCAGGTGCGGCCATCGTTCTGGCGCTGCGTCGTCGGGATCATGAAGTGGCATCTGTGGAAGAAGCACCGATGGAATGGCAGCGTGATGCCGTGCCGTCCGGAACTGGCGCGAGACCTGATTGCGCGCGGTGCCACCTACGACCTGACCGTTGCCGCAGCGCTCGGCGACGCCGATCAGATGAAGGCGATGCTCGACGCCGATCCGCCGCGAATCCGCGAAGACCGTCCCGACGCGCGCCGACCGCTCACCGCTGCCGCAGGTTTCGGCCGCATGGAGATCGTCCGCTTGCTGCTCGAGCGCGGCGCAGACCCGACATGGCCCGACATCGATGAATCGCCGCGCGGCGCGGCCCTGCATGCCGCGGCGAGAAACGGCGACCTGCCGATGGTGCAGCTGCTGCTCGAGCACGGCGCCGACCCGAATGGCTTCGTCGATTCCGCGGGCAATGCCGTGTTCGCGGCCAAGACACCGGCGATTCGCAAGCTGTTGATCGATCGCGGCGGTTATCTCGATCCCTTCGACCTGGTGTTTCTCGGAGAAGAAGACGAAGTGATGCGAACGATCGCCGCACGGCCGGAGTCCGCCTACGCCGGCTGCGGCGGCGTGTATCCGGCCGTCGTCACGCTCGGGAAGCGTCGACTGATGCGGCGGCTCCTCGACGCCGGCGTCAAGGTGCATCCGCAAGCCGGCGGCTGTCATCACTACCTGCTCGAGCGCCCTGACATGTTGAAAGCGCTGCTCGAGCGAGGCGGTCTCGACGCTGACTATCCAACCGCAGACGGGGTCACCTTGCTCCACGAGCTGTGCCATCGCGACGTTCGCGGCCGCACGATGAAACACCGGACCACGTGCGCGGAAATCCTGCGTGCGGCTGGCGCGCAGCTCTCGCCGAAGACGCGCGAGGGTGAGACGCCGCTCGCGTGGGCGATCAAGAATGAGCTGCCCGATATGGTGGAGTGGCTGAAGGCGAGAGGTGCGGCGTGATGAAGACGCTGTCGATCGGTGTGGCGATGATGCTGCAGTTCGCGATCGTGGGCGCGCAGACGACGACGCCGTTGGTCATCGCGCGCCAAGGTTACTTCTTCGTCGGCGGCGCCTACTTCGACAGCCCGGGTGGCCGATCGATGTCGGGGCAGATGTACGTCGAGTTCCAGATTCCCGCATCCCGTACACACCCGTATCCGATCGTGATGTTCTCGGGCGGCGGCCAGAGCGGATTGAACTACACCGGCACCGCTGACGGCCGCGAAGGCTGGATGCAGTACTTCTTACGTCAGGGATACGCCGTGTACGTGCTCGATCAGCCGTCGCGCGCCCGGTCGGCGCACCAGGCGGAAGTCGGGCCGCAGTCGCGCACGTCGGTGGAACGCGTGCAGCAGCGGTTCACGGCGCCCGAGCGATCGAAGCTGTGGCCGCAGGCCACACTCCACACACAGTGGCCGGGCAGCGGCGTCGAAGGCGATCCAGTGTTCGACCAGTTCTACGCGCAGAACTTTCCTTCGCTCACGAGCTTCCCGCGCCAGCAGGAGTTGAATCGCGATGCGGGCGCCGCGCTGCTCGATCGCATCGGGCCGGCGATCTTGGTGACGCACTCTCAGTCGGGCACGTTCGGCTGGCTCGTGGCCGATGCGCGTCCGGCGCTGGTCAAAGGGATCGTGGCGCTCGAACCCTCGGGACCGCCGGTGCACGACAACGTCGAGAAGGGCGCGCCCGAGTGGTTCGAGGATGGCGCGCTCACGAAGCCGTACGGGCTCACGGCCCCGCCTCTCACTTACGATCCGCCGCTCGCAAGTGCATCGGACTTGAAGTTCGTACGTCAGGATGCGCCCGACGCGCCCGGCCTCGTTCGATGCTGGACTCAGGCCGCACCGGCCCGGAGGCTCGCACACCTGCAGCAGATTCCGACGCTCGTGGTGCAGTCGGAGGCGTCGTATCACGCCGCCTACGATCACTGCACCGTCGCCTATCTTCGACAGGCCGGCGTGACGTCGTTACGCTACGTGCGCCTCGCGGATGCGGGCATCAAAGGCAATGGACACATGTTCATGCTCGAGAAAAACAACCTCGAGATCGCCGCGCTCATCGCACGATGGTTGAAGGAGTCAGTGGAGCCGGCACGCTGATCGCTCGAGACGTCCAGACATGTCGCGATCGATGCATCCCTCGATCCTGATTGTCACCGGCTGCCTCGTCTTCGCGCTGGCGTTCGATGGCGTGTCCGCGCAGACGAAACAGAACAGCCCGCAGATCTGGCAACGGACCTTCGAGGTGGTCTGGAAAACCGTCGACGAAAAGTCTTTCGACTCGCACTTTGGCGGAGTCGATTGGTCAGCCGTTCGCGACCGTTACGCACCGTTGGTGAGCGCGGTGAAAAGCGATCGGGAGCTTCTCGACCTCCTCGGCAAAATGCTGAAGGAGTTGCCGGTGTCCCACCTGAATGTGCTGGAGCTCGACGCTCTGGACAAGGTGCTCGGACGGTCGGTGGTAAACCGCGGCCTGGCGTTGAGAAATATCGACAACCAGGTCGTCATCACGCGCCTGGTCTCCGGTTCGTCCGCCGATCGAGCCGGGCTGCGCACCGGCTTCGTCGTCAAGGCCATTGACGACGCTCCCGTCACAACCGCGCACGACGCGGAGGCCACGCTCGCCGGCGACATGAAAAGCCATCGGCTGACGATCCTCGACGAGGCTGATGGCATGCGGAACGTGATGGTGGAATACCAGCTGCCGTCGGCAGACACATTGACGGCGGCGTCGATCGGCGGCGCGAAGAGATATGTGCTGATGGAATCGCATCGTGTTGCTGACGGGATCGGCTACATCCACTTCACGAACTTCACGATGCCCGCGGCGAAGAAACTGAGCGCCGTGCTCGAATCGCTGAAAGACGCGCGGGCGCTCATCATCGACCTCCGCGGCAACAGCGGAGGCGACACCGACGCCGGACTCGCGCTCGCGGGCTTGCTCGTTGAAAAGGAAACGCAACTCGCCATCATGCGGACCCGCAAGGGTGACGACTACTTCGACAAAGCGAAACCGAAGAAGAACGGCTATCGCGGGCCAGTGGTGATCCTGCTCGACGAAGAGAGCGCGTCCGAGAGCGAGGACGTCGCCGCAGGTCTCCAGGAGGCTGGCCGCGTCGTGGTCATCGGCACACGATCGCGAGGCGCGAATATGGACGCGACACTGCAGGGACTGCCGATGCGACATGTCGGCCTTCAGTACCCGACCGGGTACCCGCGCACACCAAAAGGAACCATCATCGAGGGCCACGGCGTCACGCCGAATATCGAGGTGCATCTGACGCGGGCAGCGCTGCTCCGCGGGGTCGACGCGCAGCTCGACGCGGCGATTGCCTATATTCGAAAGTGAACCTTTCCCGAGTGGCGCGGGGCTCGTCGAAGTCGCCCCCCATACCTGGTCGCGCTCGACTACCATACGTCGGAGTGACGCGAAAGCCTGCGGTCATCGTCTGCTGGATGTGTCTCGCGATGCTGCTGTCGCCGCCGTACGCCCGCGCCGGTTGCACCCCGACGTCGCTCGGCGTCTACCTTTCGCGAGACGAGGTGGCGGCGATCTTCGTCGCGAAGGTGATCGAGGTCCAAGCTGTCCAACTGCGCGTCGAAGGCGCTCTCAATCGCGGTCAGATCGCGAAGCTTCGAGTCGAGCGTGTGTGGAAGGGGGTCGTGAGGCGCGATGCGACCCTCCACTTCGAGTTCGGAGAGGGCGCCGACGGCCTGGAAGTCGGCGCGGCTTACCTCTTTGTGGCGCATCCACTGTCCTCGGTCGGGCGCGCGCAGTTCGGCCTGCCAGCGTACGGCGACAGTCTGGGTGCGAACGAACTCGGCTGCGGAGCAATTCCGTTTCCAGGTCGTTACGCATCGGAAGTCTTGGGCGATGCGCCCGGACGGGTGCCTCTCCAGGAGTAAAGCGCCGACGCTCAGACTTCTGGTGGACCTAAGTCGGAGCGCCAGCCTTCGCCAAACTGGCGTCGATGGGCTTGGTCGTATCGGGCAGGGCTTTTCCGGAGGCCAAGCTATCGATGTCTTCGCGCGTGATCATCGGCGCGTTCGCCATGATGCACACGATCTTCTCGAGGGTTGCGTCCTTGTTCCCCCGGATCGTGTCGGCGATCTTGTAGGCCAACACATACCGATGTGTGCGCTCCAGGCATATGTGAAACGCGCCGAATTGCTTGGTCGTCCGGCTGTGAAGCCAGAACTGTGTGCCGGCTAACGCCTCCACGATGAATCCCGCGATGAGACCCAGCTGCCCGACAGTCATCACACTCGAAGACGACGCCGATCCCCAGAACCGGACAGCTACATCAGCAGCGATCACGTAGAGCAGCGTGATCAAGAGGACGCCGAAGCCGGCAATGGCCACTCGGCTTGCGGCCGTAAAGCTTCTGGCGGCCTGTTCGCGAACATCATCGTAGTACCGGAGTATCAGCTTCTGGATCTTCTCGACAGCGTCACCAATGTCGCCAGTGAGAGCATCGCCCAGGCGTTCGCAGTCCGAAAACGCCGGTCCATCGGCCATTCGAGCGAATCTGACGTGCGGACGATCGTGCGAGGCTGTTGGAGTCGACATCGAGTGCCTCCTTCTTCGGCCCGATATTATTCCTTACGGAACGGCGGGCTCGGCGCCGGCGCCAGCAGCCTGATTCGACTGAACGACGCGGATACCGCCGTTCGATGCACGGCCATCGACGTCACCGGAGTCGCTCGTCGTTCCGCAATTGCAGCGCGCCAATCACGGTGACGAGTAGGAGACCGCCGAGCTGCTAGCCTCGTATCTGCCGGCGCGTCGCGCCACCCGAATCGAGCCACTCGGCGCGCTGCGCGCCGAGTGACAGCCTCAGCCTTCGCTAGTTGCGCAGCGAGCGAAAGCCCGCTCGGACCTCTTCGGAGAAGAGCTGCGGCTGTTCCCAGGCCGCGAAGTGTCCGCCTTTCTCCACTTTGTTGTAATGGATCAGATTGGGAAACACCTGCTCCGCCCAGCTCCGCGGAGCTGGATAGAGTTCGTCAGGGAACACGCTCACGGCAACCGGGATGGAAATGCCTTTGGCGTTGAAATACCCGAGTTTGTTCTCCCAATAGAGACGGGCGCCAGAAAGCGCCGTGCTCGTCAACCAGGTGATCGTGATGTTGTCGAGGATGTCGTCGCGCGTGAGGCCCTCGGACTGTCCGTCAAAGACGCGCGCGATGAGCTCGTAGCTGCGCGCGTCGTGATCAAGGAGATACGCCGCCAAGCCGACCGGTGAATCCGCGATTCCGTACATCGTCTGCGGTCGCAACCCTAGCTGGAAACCGTACCCAATACCCTTTTGATAGACGAACTGCAAACGCTCGTAGGCGAGTTTCTCGTCGGCCGAGAGACCCGATGGCGTGGGCGCGCCAGAAAACGCCGCGTTGTTAATCTCCTCCGGAAATACGCCAGGCATGTTGGTGTGAATGCCGAGCAACTCGGGAGGCGCGAGCAAGCCCATTTGTTCGGTGATCACCGCGCCCCAATCGCCGCCTTGCGCCACGAATTTCGTGTACCCGAGGCGCTTCATCAGCACGACCCAGGCACGCGCGATGTGGGGACAATCCCACCCGGTGGTGGTCGGTTTTCCTGAGTATCCGTAGCCCGGTATTGACGGGACCACCAGATGGAAAGCATCTGATGCATTTCCACCGTGTGCGGTGGGATTGGTTAGCGGATCGATGATCTTCATCTGCTCGATGATCGATCCGGGCCATCCGTGCGTCACGATCAGCGGCAACGCATTTTCGTGCTGTGAACGCACGTGAATGAAATGAATGTCCAGCCCATCGATCTCGGTGATGAACTGTGGCAAGGCAGTCATCTTCGCTTCGATCTTGCGCCAGTCGTAATCTGTCGCCCAATAGCGCGCCAGCGCCTGAGTCGTCGCGAGCTGTACTCCCTGCGATGCATCTTTAACCGTTTCTCGTTCAGGCCACCGTGTCGCGTTGATGCGCCTGCGCAGTTCGGTCAGCTCCACTTCCGGAGTGCTCATCTGAAACGGACGAATCGCTGTCACTTCCACCACATCTACGAGCTTTGTCATGATTGCCCCCGGGACTTCCCGTTTGGAATTCCTCGACTGGGAACGTCGAGTAACCAAAGAGGCGCCACCGTAGCAGGTCTGTGTTTGGAGTGGATGTTCAATCGAACACAGAGCGATTGCAGATCGAAGTCGCGCGGCCTGCGAAAACTCCTGCGACCCCGACGATCGGATGACGCGCGCGGGCGGAGGCGTTCGCTCGTGGGACGCGCGTCCCGCTGCCGCACACAGGGCAACGCCGATGCTGCCCGACCATTCGCTTGATGATCTCTTCTCGCAAAGAGCCTCGGTACGTGTGATAGCCTCGCCG
>Ga0075425_100006945_pt1 | contig 11915 bp, 11 predicted proteins | sample SoiMethybrSBSTD4_FD_75300 | JGI IMG/M metagenome (GOLD analysis project Ga0075425, IMG submission 75300) | Bulk soil microbial communities from a Populus tree surrounding site in Tennessee, USA - Soil MetaG P. TD hybrid SBSTD4 | ecosystem: Environmental > Terrestrial > Soil > Tree plantation...
TGGAGCCCTCCGAAGTTCACGCGGGGCTCCCGACCGCGGCCGCCGCGACCGCGGGGACTGCGGCGCGGTGAGGCCGCATCGCCCAGACGTTGATGGCGAAGACGACGTGGCTGCTCACCATGAGCAGACCGCCGACCGTTCGCCAGAGCCACATCGGCTCAGCAGCGATGACCGAAGCGATAAAAGATTGACCGCCCACCCACGCGAAGCCCTGCAGCACTCCGGCCACCGAGATCGCAATTACATAGGTCAAGACGCCGACCAGCGCAAGCCAGAAGTGGACGCCCACCGCCAGCGGGTTCGGCTCGCGTCCGGTCAGGCGCGGCAGGAGCCCGTAGACGGCGCCCCAGGCGATGAACGCGATGAAGCCGTACATCGCAGCGTGCGAGTGCCCCACGGTGAAGTTCGTGAAATGCCAGTAGATGTTGGCGCTGCGGAATGCCTCGATCGTTCCCTGCGTCGAGGAGACGCCATACCCGATCAGTCCCGTCACGAAGAACGGCAGCGCATAGCTGCGGCGAACCGCGCCGGCTCCGCCCTTGAAGGTGAGGAGCAAGTTTCCCGTCCCTGCCCACACCGGCACCATCATGCCGACGCTAAAGAGGATCGCCGTGGTCTGCAGCCACCAGGCCTCCGGGCTGAAGATGAAGTGGTGCGCGCCGATCAGCGGGTAGAAGAGCAGATTGGTCCAGAAGCCGAGGACGCCGAGCGCATACGAATAGACCGGCCGGCCAAGCAGCCGTGGGATCCCATAGTAGCTGACGCCGAGCGCCAGCTGGGTGAACCACATGCCCATGGCGTTGTGCATGTAGTAGCCCTGGACGACCGTGTTGCCGAGGCCCCCCTGATACCAGGGCAGGTAGCTCGTGACGTAGATGATCGGAAGGTAGCAAAACGCGCCGAGGATGTACCAGTTGGACACGTAGACCTCGGGAAGCGCGCGCGCCGCCACCGTGCGATACATCACGTATCCGTCGATGAGCACCGCCGCGGCCAGGATGGCCGCCAGCGGCCACACCCATTCGCGATACTCCTGGGGACCCCGGCTCACCCCGGCCAGCAACGTCACGAGGCCGCCGAAGAGGGCCAGGTTCCAGAGCCAGAGCGCGAGCCGCGCCAGGCCCGGGCTCCAGAGTGAGACGCGCGAGGTCCGCGCCACGACGTAGAAGGAAAGGCCGACCAGCACGAGCGAGCTCCAGCCGAGCAGCACGGTATTCGTGTGCACGGGGCGCACGCGGCCGAACGACAGCCAGGAGTAGGGCAAGAACTCCGGCCAGTGCAGCTTGATCGAGGCGATGAGCCCGATGCCGGTGCCGACGAGCAGCCAGACCGTCGCGCACACGACGTACTCGAACAGCACCCGCACGGTCGCCGCATCGACGGACGGCGTGGCAACGAGGCCGGGATCTCGCATCCGGGTCCGGATCGCAGAAAGCCCCATCGTCATCGCACCTCACTCATGCCGTCGTCTCGCCTCATGTGAGGCCGCCGCCGGGGCAAAAGTTACACGGGCTTCAAGCAGGCCGCGGGAATCTCCTTCGCTTGCACGCGCCACTCTCTAGCGTCACCGGATCCCGATGACGACGGCGATTATAAGTCAACAGCGTCGGCGCGGCCCGCTCAACGATGGTACAAGCATGGCACCACGGTCACGGCGGTAGGGAAGTGCCTGTCACGGGCGCGATGGACTCATCGCCCGAAGGCAACCGAACGGGCTCCGGCGTGTCGTTCATCGGTCAGTCTCCCGTCGAGAAACCGAGCCACCGAGGCCCAGGCGCCGCTGCCGCAAACCGGACACTGATGGGTGCCAATATCGAAGCACGTCTCGCAGTCGAGGCACAGTGCCGTGCGGCCCAATGGCAGATGTAACGTCCTAGCCGTCTTCCGCCCGCTCAGTAGCCACACGTCGTTGAGGTGCTGCGGACGGCTCATCGGTTGCTGAATGAAAGGCGACGGGGGTTCGGCCGCGCGGAGTCTCAGGCTCAAGTAACGGCGGCGCGCCTCACGGCCTCGTAAAGGCACGAGGACACTGAGCCGAACTTGCCGATCGGCAAGGGCTCAACCGAGTGGAAAAGGACGTATTGGTCATGCTGGAACACGCGCAGTTGTTGTTGTTCGCCTGGGTCTTCGGCAATCAAGCCGGCGTGCCGGTCACGGTGGTGCCGGTCTTGCTCGGGGCTGGGGCTCTCGCGGGGAGCGGCCGTCTGAGTCTGACCGTGATCATTGCTATCACGGTCGTGGCCTCGCTCGGCGCAGACCTCACGTGGTACGGCCTGGGCTGGTGGCACGGGCCTCGGCTTCTGAAGATGCTCGGCCACGCCTCACCGGAGGGCGGAGGGCTCTTGCGGAAGGTGCGGGGGGCTTTCGCCACCCATCACGGAGCTTTTCAGCTGAGCGCCCGGTTTCTACCCGAGCTGAACCCGATCGCGGCCGGACTGGCTGGTGCCACCAAATCGAGCGTGCGTCATTTCATTTGCTGGGGCACCGTGAGCGCTGTGACATGGGCTGGCGCGTGGATCGGCTGCGGTTACTTCCTGAGCGATGCTGTCGCGGAGGTGGCCCACCGACTTGGAGTCAACCTGATCGTTCTGTTCCTCGCGCCCCTCACTCTCTGTCTGTTCTTCCATCGGGCTCGCCGTCGGGCTGCCAATCGGTTGGCAAGCAGCTAGCCTGTTGGCACTGGAGTCTTGGCGGCGCCGCACTTGACGGCGCCACTCGCCCGCCTCATCTGCCCCGAGACTCGACCATTTGGGACGCATTCGCCGGTAATCCACTCCGGCACACGATTTGAACCACAACCCGTGCTCGAGGGTGATTGATGGCGTCGATCGAGACACCGAACATCTTTGCCCCGGTGTCCACCCCGGCGTTCGAGATCCGCGATCTGTCGTTCATCGTGCTCGCGATCACGGGCGCGATCTTCGTGATCGTCGGCGGCTTTGCGGTGTACACGCTCATCCGGTTCGGCCGGCGGCCGGCGAACCCGGAGGTCGAACCGGCGCAGGTGTATGGCAGCACGCAAATCGAGCTGGCGTGGGCCATCGTGCCGCTCTTGATCGTCGTCGTCCTGTTCCTGGTCACCGCGCGCTACGTTTGGGGGATCGAGCGCCGCGCGAAGCCGCCGAACGCCCTCGAGATCACCGTCGTCGGCAACCAGTGGTGGTGGGAGGTCCGCTACCCCAAGCTCGGGATCGTCACGGCGAACGAGATCCACGTCCCGGTGAGCGACCCGGCCGATCCGGCGCTGACGTTCATCACCCTTCAGTCGGTTGACGTGGCCCACAGCTTCTGGGTTCCGCAGCTGGCGGGAAAGATGGACGCGATCCCGAACAAGACGAATCGCGTCTGGATCGAGCCGCGGCGGGTGGGGACGTTCGTCGGCCAGTGCGCCGAGTATTGCGGGCTGCAGCACGCGCTGATGCTCCTCGTCGTGGTCGTTCATCCGAAAGACGAGTTCCGGGCCTGGGTCGCGGCGCAACAGACGGTGCCGGCGGAGCAGACGGCGACACGGGCAGGCCGAGAGCTGTTCGCGTCGTTGGCGTGCGTGAACTGCCACAGCGTCCGTGGCACGCCGGGAAACGGCGTGTTCGGTCCGGACCTGACGCACCTGATGAGCCGCTCGACGCTCGGCGCGGGCGCCGCGCGCAACACCCCGGAGAACCTTCGCGCCTGGGTGAAGGATCCGGGTGCGCTCAAGACGGGGGCTCTCATGCCGGCGATGAAGCTCGACGACGGCCAGCTCGACCAGCTACTCGCGTACCTCGTGACCCTGCGCTGACCCATGGCCACGATCCCCGTGCCGGCTGCCGCACCGGTCGAGGCCATCGAGACATCGAGCCCCCCCGGTCTGTCCGCGACCCTGCACGACTGGGTCGTCACGGTGGATCACAAGCGCCTGGGCATCATGTACGTGGTGACCGGCCTCGTGTTTCTGGTGGTGGGCGGCGTCGAGGCGTCGCTCATGCGCCTGCAGCTCGCGTGGCCCGGCCTCACGATCGTGCCGGCCGAGACGTTCAATCGTCTGTTCACCCTGCACGGCACCACGATGGTCTTCCTGGTCGGGATCCCAATCGTCTTCGGCTTCGCCAACTATCTCGTCCCGTTGATGATCGGCGCGCGGGATCTCGCGTTTCCGCGGCTGAACGCCTTCGGTTTCTGGATCCTCCTCTTCGGCGGCGTGCTGCTCTACTTCAGCTTCCTCGGCGGCGACGGGCTCTACGGCGCCGGCTCGGCGCCGGCGGTGGGCTGGTTCGCGTATGCGCCGCTCTCGGAGCGTGCGTTCACGCCGGGCAACGCCACCGACTACTGGAATCTCTCCGTGCTCATCACCGGCTTCGGGACGATCGCGACGGCCATCAACCTGATCGCGACCATCGCCACGATGCGGGCGCCCGGAATGAGCCTCGGGCGCCTCCCGGTCTACGTGTGGACGATGCTGACCGTGTCTGCGATGACGCTCCTGATCCTGCCACCGCTCTCAGCCGCGCAGATCATGCTCCTGCTGGACCGATTCCTCGGCGCCCACTACTTTGACACCCAGGCGGGCGGTTCCGCGATCATCTGGCAGCACTTCTTCTGGTTTTTTGGCCATCCCGAGGTCTATGTCCTGATGGTGCCGGGATTCGGCTTCGTCTCCGAGATCATCCCGGTGTTCTCACGGAAGGTGATCTTTGGCTACGCAAGCCTGGTCGCGGCCACCGTGGCGATCGGCGCGGTCTCCATGAGCACGTGGGCCCATCACATGTTCACGGTAGGAATGGGCGGCACCCTGAATTCGTTCTTCGCGGCCTCGACGATGCTCGTCGGCGTCCCGACCGGCGTGAAGATCTTCAACTGGCTGGCCACGCTCTACGGGGGCAAGCTGCGTTTCAGAATCCCGATGCTCTTCTGTTGCGCCTTTCTCTTCCAGTTCCTCTGCGCGGGCCTGACCGGCATCATGCTCGCCGTCGCGCCGTTCGACTGGCAGCTCACGGATTCGTATTTCGTCGTCGCGCACTTCCACTTCGTCCTGATCGGTGGGCTGATCTTCACGATCTTCGCCGCCCTCTACTACTGGTTTCCCAAGGCGACCGGCCGGATGCTGAGCGAGCGTCTCGGCAGGTGGCACTTCTGGCTGTTCACGGTCGGGTTCAACGTCACGTTCCTCACGATGCATCTGCCGGGCGTTCTCGGCATGCCGCGACGGATCTATACGTATCAGGCCGATCGCGGCTGGGACATCTTGAACCTCGTGACGACCCTGGGAGTCCCGCTGCAAGCGCTGGGAGTGCTCATCTTCGTGGTCAACGTCGTGTATTCGCTGCGCCACGGCCGGCCCGCCGGGGACAACCCGTGGGAGGCCTGGACCCTCGAATGGGCGACGACCTCGCCGCCGCCAGCGTACAACTTCGCGATGGTGCCGGCGGTGACCAGCCGGCGACCGCTGTGGGACCTGCAGCATCCCGACGACCCGGACGGGCCGCATGAGTAGCGTGGCCTCACGCGGGCGCGCCGGGGTGATCGGGTTCATCGTGGCCGAGACCTCGCTCTTCGCCGTCTTCGTCGTCGCCTACCTCTTCTATATCGGCAAGAGCCTGACCGGCCCATCTCCCAGAGAGGTCCTGGAGCTGCCGATCATCGGCACCGTGTGCCTGCTGTCGAGCAGCATCACGGTCGTACTGGCGACCCGGGCGCTCACCTCCGGCCGAATCGCGAGAGCCGGGGTGTGGCTGCTCGTCACCGTCGCGCTGGGTGTCGCGTTTCTGGGGGGCACGGCGCGCGAGTGGCACCGCCTCATCGTCGAGCGGGGCTTCACGATCGGTACGAATCTCTTCGGGACGACGTTCTATCCGCTTGTGGGCCTTCATGCGTCGCACGTGATCCTCGGACTCTTCATGCTGAGCCTCTGCCTCGTCTTCGCATGCGCCGGCGTCCTCAAGGCCGTCCATGCCGAGCGCGTCGAGCTCGTCTCATGGTACTGGCACTTCGTGGACGGCGTGTGGATCGTCGTCTTCACGGTGGTCTACGTAATTGGACGATGATGGACAAGCCGTGAGTCGGTCGACGGAGCCTGGCAGCATCGCGCTTCCGGCACCGACCCCGTGGCCGATGGTGGTCGCGCTCGGCATTACCCTCGGATTCGCGGGGCTGGTGACCCATCTCGCCGTCAGTGTGGTCGGTGTGGCCCTGGCGTTGGTCGGCGGTGTGGGGTGGTGGCGATGTGTGCTCCCGGAAGAGCAGGAGGAGCAGGTGCCGGTGACGCCCATCGCGACCGTATCGCCGCCGGCCCCCGCCCGGGGTGTCGAGCGCTTCGCATTCGGCGAGGAGCGGCATCGCTTGCGATTGCCGGTGGAGGTCCAGCCGCTGTCCGCCGGCGTGAGAGGCGGGCTCGTCGGCGGGTGCGCGATGGCGGTGTGCGCCGCGATCTACGGCGTCGTCGTGCAACGCAGCGTGTGGTATCCGCTCAATCTGCTTGCCGCCATCGCGATGCCGCAGATGGCGGAGGCCGACGCCGCAACCTTGAAGATGTTCGACGGCGTCTCGCTCATCGTCGGGCTTATCGCCCACGGTGTCACTTCTGTGCTGGTGGGCGCGCTCTACGCGGCCATCCTTCCGCTGCTTCCGCGGCGTCATCTGCTCTGGGGCGGCCTGCTCGCGCCGCTCTTGTGGACCGGATTCCTCTGGGCCACCCTCGGCGTCATCAATCCCGCGCTGAACGCCCGGATCTCCTGGACCTGGTTCATCGCCTCCCAGATCGCGTTCGGTCTCACGGCTGGCTACGTCGTCGCCAGAGCAACCCCCGTGGCCACCGCGCAGACACGATCGTTCCCCGTGCGCGCGGGCGTCGAGGCGACCGGGCTCAGCCACCAACAGAACACGCGGCCATGACACGACTCATCACGACGGCCGTCGCCGTGATGGTCGCCCTCGCAGGGTGTGACGCGGTGCCCGGCCGGCCGCGACCGGACGCTCGCGAGGTCGCGCCGACCGAGGTCTTGGCGTTCGAGACTCTCTACGCGCGCAATTGCGCCGGCTGTCACGGCCAGACCGGACGCCTGGGGCCTGCGCGGCCCCTGAACGATCCGGTCTACCTCGCCTTCGCGCCGCCCGAACGCGTGCGACAGGTGATCGCCGTCGGCGTGCCGGGAACGGCGCAACCGGCGTTTGGGCTCGACGCGGGCGGCCCGCTCACCAATCAACAGATCGACGTTCTCGTTCGCGGCATGGAGGAACGCTGGCGGCGAGCAGACGCGCTGGCGGGGAAGGAGATTCCACCTTATGACGCAGGAGGTGGGGCGGTGCGCAAGTCCGGAAACGCGGATCGCGGCCGCGACGTCTTCACGAGGGCCTGCGCGAGCTGTCACGGCCAGGACGGACGACGCGGTTCGCGGGGCGCCGGAATCGTCGATCCGTCCTATCTCGCGCTCGTGAGCGATCAGCATTTGCGGACCACTATCATCGCGGGACGAGCGGATCTGGGAATGCCGGATTGGCGGGGCGACGGCGCTGTCGAGCCGTTGACGCCGCAGCAAGTCTCGGATGTGGTCGCCTGGCTCGTCGCGCAGCGGCGGCCGGTGCCCGGGAGACTCCCATGACGCCATGCGGCCAGTCACGCAGGGGATTCTTGTTCAGGCTCGGCATCGCCTTGAACGCGCTCGGGGCTCTGCTGGTCGGCATCCCGATCCTGGGGTACATCGTCGGACCGGTGCGCCGGCGGGCCGATGGGCAGTCGTGGATCGCGCTCGGCCCGGTCGGCCACTTTCCCGCGGGCGAGACGCGTCTGGCGACGTACGAGAATCCCGCCCGGGTTCCCTGGGACGGCGCGACCGCGAAGGTGGCCTGCTGGGTCCGTCACATCGAAGGCGAGCGGTTTCAGGTGTTCGCGGTGAACTGCGCGCACCTGGGCTGCCCCGTGCGCTGGTTCGCGCAGTCACGGCTGTTCATGTGTCCGTGCCACGGCGGCGCGTACTACGAGGACGGCTCGCGCGCGTCCGGGCCGCCGCCGCGCGGGCTGTTCGAGTACCAGTATGAGGTCCGCGACGGCGCGCTCTGGGTGCGCGGCGGACAGCTGCCGACACTGTCGAGGCCGGTGTGAGCGTCAACGATCGCGGGCCCATTCGCTCGACGCTCGGGTGGCTCGAGGAGCGAGCGGGCTTGGCCGGAGCCATTACACCGACTCTGGATCATCCGGTTCCCCGCAGCACGGCGAGCTGGTGGTATGTCTTCGGCAGCGCGACGCTCGCGCTCTTCGTGCTGCAGATCGCGACGGGCATCTGCCTCGCGCTCGTCTACGTCCCGTCCGCCGAAGGGGCGTACCAGAGCCTGCTTTATCTGAACTATCAGGCGCCGTTCGGCTGGTTCCTGCGTGCGGTCCACTTCTGGGGCTCCAACGCGATGGTCGCGGTCATGACGTTGCACATGATCCAGGTCTTTCTCTGGGGCGCCCACAAATACCCGCGCGAGCTCACCTGGATCGTGGGCGTCTTCCTGTTCCTCTGCACGCTCGGCATGGCCTTCACGGGACAGATCCTCCGCTGGGACCAGGACGCCTACTGGGGGCTCGGGATCGGCGCGTCGATCGCGTCGCGCGCGCCCGGTATCGGCGACGTGCTGGTTCAGCTCCTGCTCGGCGGCCCGATCATCGCCGGGCGCACGCTGTCGCGATTCTTCGCGGTGCATGTGTTTCTCGTTCCCGGCGTCCTCATCGGCATGATCGGGCTCCATCTCTGGCTCGTGCTTCGCATCGGCATCAACGAATGGCCGATGCCGGGTCGCGTGGTGAGCCGCGAGACCTACCGGCGCCGTTACGAAGAAGAGATTCACAAGGACGGCGTGCCCTTCTTTCCGCATGCGGCGCGAAAGGACATGGTGGCGTGCGGCGTGGTCGTGCTCGTCGTGGTGCTGTGCGCGCTGCTGTACGGACCGTTCGGCCCGCACGGCGTGCCGGACCCGACCCTGATCGACGCGGCGCCGAAGCCTGACTTCTACTTCCTCGCGCTCTACGCCCTGTTCGCGCTCCTTCCGCCGTGGACGGAGACCGTGGTGATTCTCGTCGGGCCGGTGATTGCCATCGCCGTGCTCTTTCTTGTCCCGTTCATGGCCGGCACCGGCGAGAAGAGCTGGAAGCGCCGCCCCGTCGCGGTGCTCGCCGTCCTGGTGATCGTGCTCACCGTGGTGACGCTGGCGGGGCTCGGCGTCACCGTGCCGTGGTCGCCGAGGATGGAGGCGTGGACCGCCGCCGCCACGCCGGTGCAGTACGTCAAGGGCCGTACGCCGCTCGAGCTGCAAGGCGCACTCGTGCTGCAGAACAAGCAGTGCCGGACGTGCCATAGCCTTGGCGGCGAGGGAGGACGACGCGGGCCGGCGCTCGACGGCATCGCGACGCGCCAGACACGTGATCAGCTCATTCGTCAGGTTCTGCAAGGCGGCGGCAACATGCCCGCCTACGGCAAGAATCTCAGCCCCGCCGAAGTCAATGCGCTTGTCGCGTTCATGACGACCCTGCGCCCATGAGCCCATGGATGGCCGAGCCGTCGGTCAGTCTCCCGGTCGTGGCGACCGCGGCCCTGTATCTGCGGGGATGGAGCCTCGCGCGCCGCCGTTTGCCGCAGCGGTTCGAGGTTCGACACGCCGTCGTCTTTCTCTCCGGGTTGGCTCTGATGATGCTCGCGCTCGCGCCACGACTCGAGGCGCTCACGCAGCGCTCGCTGGCGGCCCATATGGTGCAACACCTCCTTCTCATGGTGGTCGTCGCGCCCATGGTGTGGCTGGGCGCGCCGGAGGTTCCGCTCTTCGTCGGCCTGCCCCGGAGGGGACGGTCTATCGTGCTCGCTTTCACGAAAGGGAAGGTCGGCCGACGTCTAACGCGATGGCTGCTTCACCCGGGCGTTGGCTGGATCGCCTTCGCGCTCAGCTTCTGGGTCTGGCATGCGCCCGCCCTCTACGATCTCGCGCTCGAGTCCCACTTCTGGCACCACATCGAGCATGCCTGTTTCCTCGTCAGCGCCCTGTTGTTCTGGCGGCCCGTGCTCCTCGCGTGGCCGGCCCGGATCAGCTGGCCGCGCTGGACGATGGTTCCGTACCTGGGCCTCGCCATGTTCCAGAGCCTGCCACTGGCCACGATCCTGACCTTCTCCGACCGCGTAATCTATGCGGGATGCGCGTCCATCGATGACCAGGCACTGGCGGGTCTCATCATGTGGGTTCCCGGATCGCTTCCGCTCCTGCTCGCAACCCTCCGGCTGATCGTGGAGCTCTCGTCCCGTCCCGTCGCCATGGCAAGCCGTCATGCCTGATTCAGCGCCGCGCGTCGTGATCGTGGGCGGCGGCTTCGGCGGCATGGCAGCTGCCAAAGCGCTCCGCAAGACGACCGTCCAGGTGATTCTGATCGACCGACAGAACCATCACCTGTTCCAGCCGCTCTTGTACCAGGTCGCGACCTCCGTTCTCACCCCGGGGCAGATCGCTTCCCCGATTCGCGAGATCTTGAGGGGGCAGCAAAACACCACGGTGATTCTCGGAGAAGTCGTGGGTGTCGACAGGGATCGGCGATGCGTGTTCATCGACTCGGTGGACCGCGAGGGTGTCGCGCTCGGGTACGACTATCTGATTCTGGCGACGGGCGCGAGCCACAGCTACTTCGGCCATGACGAGTTCGAGCAATTCGCGCCCGGGCTCAAGAGCCTGGCGGACGCGGTCGCCATCCGAAACCGAGTGCTGAGGGCGTTCGAGCAGGCCGAGGCGGAGGAAGACCCGCGGCGCCACGGCGACCTGTTGACCTTCGTGCTCGTCGGCGCCGGCGCCACGGGTGTCGAGATGGCCAGTGCTCTGGCCGACCTCGTGAGCCGGGCGCTGCGATCGGAGTTCCGGAGGATCGACCCCACATCGGCAAGGATCATCCTTATCGACATGAGCAAGCATGTGCTCGCGACGTTTTCCGAGAAACTGTCGGCCGCGGCGGAGCGTCGCCTCGAGTCGCTCGGCGTCGAGGTGCGGCTCGGTCGGGGCGTGGACCGTATCGACGCCGACGGCGTCCTCGTGGGCGGCGAGCGCATCGCGGCCAGGACCGTGATCTGGACCGCTGGCGTCGCGCCGTCGCCGGCGGGCAAGTGGCTCAAGGCGCCGACGGATCGCGCCGGCCGGGTCCGCGTCCAGCCGGATCTCACCGTGACTGGTCATCCGGAGATCCTCGTGGTCGGCGACACCGCGACCCTCGAGCAGGGTGGACGGCCGCTGCCCGGGGTGGCGCAGGTGGCGATGCAGCAGGGCCGCTATGCGGGGCGGCTGATTCAGCGTCGCATCGAAGGAAAGCCCGCGCCAGCGCCCTTCAGCTACTTCGACAAAGGGAGCATGGCGATAGTCGGCAAGGGCTTCGCCGTGCTGGAGACCGGTCGCCTGCGCCTGAGCGGCTTTCTCGCCTGGATGGCGTGGGCCGCGGTGCATCTGGAATTTCTGGCGCAGTCGAGTCTGCGCGTCAGCGTTTTCGTGCAGTGGATGTGGACCTATCTGACGGGGCAGCGGGGCTCTCGCCTGATCGTGAATCACCACGCACCCGCGAGCCGCGCCGCGCGCCCTGCATCGGCTGCGGATCACCAGGCGATCGGGGCGCGATCCCCCGACTGATTCGATCGCGATGAACGGTGGCAGGGTGGCCCGCGAGGCTGGCAGCCGACTGGCATTCGCCCGCCCGTTAGCACCTCGATGTTCGGCATGCCCCTGCGATGACGATCCTCATCGAGCCGGAACGCGTTGTGGCAAGCGGACTTGCGAGCGGCGCCCGCATCCGCGGGCGTTCGGCATCGTCATTGCGTTGGTACTTGCCCGGCCGTTGACCCGACGCCCGGTTGTCGTGGTCAGCGATGACTCTCCAGATGACTCTCTCCAGAGGAGGTCGGTCTTGATTGAAGCCCTCGACACCGATGGTAGCGTGGTCCATG
>Ga0075425_100006946_pt1 | contig 11915 bp, 9 predicted proteins | sample SoiMethybrSBSTD4_FD_75300 | JGI IMG/M metagenome (GOLD analysis project Ga0075425, IMG submission 75300) | Bulk soil microbial communities from a Populus tree surrounding site in Tennessee, USA - Soil MetaG P. TD hybrid SBSTD4 | ecosystem: Environmental > Terrestrial > Soil > Tree plantation...
GGGCCCGCTCGATCAACAACGCGTTGATCTCGTCCTGCACCACGTCGGCACCACCACCATGCGGACGCTTCCCCACGAACACGCGTTCCGCACCGGGTGATGCCTCAGCGACCAAGCCGGGCGCGACGAGGCGATCGTACACGACCACGTCTGCCGAGCGCAGGATCTCGAGGCCCTTCGCGGTGATCAGTCCGGGGTCGCCGGGGCCGGCGCCGACGAGGTAGACGGGCCCAGGCTTGAGCCTGGGATTGGGGAGCGGTACCAGCTCTTCTATCCGCGCTCGAGCCCCTTCCATGTCGCCCTGGCGCACGAACTCAATCACGTCCGAATCGACGATGCGGTACCACAGCGCCGTGCGAGCACGGGCGTCCGGGACCCGGGCGGCCAGCTCCGGCCGCAGCTCACCTAGCAACTCGCACAGGCGCGCCTCCGCGGTCCCGACCAGCCGCGCGACGCGCTGACGCAACCTCGCCGCAAGCGCGGGACTCTTGCCCGATGTCGAGACCGCGACCGTGATGTCTCCCTCCCGGTGGATCGCGGGCGCGATGAAGCTGCAGTGGTCGAGATCGTCCACCGCGTTCAGGAGCACGCCCTCCCGCTCGGCCTCGGCCCACACTCGGGCGTTGGCCGCGCGATCGTCGGTCCCCGCGATGGCGAGCCACGCGCCTGCGAGATCGCCCGCTCGGTAAGGGCGGCGCCGCAGGTCGATGCCGCCGGCGGCCGCGAGCTCCGCCAGACGCGGCGTGGTCTCGGGACTCACCACCGTTACGTACGCGCCGGCCGAGAGCAGGCCGAGCACCTTCTGCTCGGCGACGGCGCCGCCGCCGATCACTACGGCGCGGCGCCCACGCAGGTCGAGAAACACCGGGTAGAACGTCACGGGCTGACCGGGACCGAGGCGCGCAACGCCGCGATGCCCACCCGGTGGCAGAAGTCGCCGAACCGTTCGTCGTCGAGCCGCTCGTCGCGGTAGCGCTCGAACAGCGGTCGGACGGTGGCGACCAGCCGGTCGCGCGGGACGAGGTCGGCATACAACGTCCCCAGCCTGGTGCCGAGCATACTGCCGCCTACGAACAGGCCGTACTTGTGCAGCGACCGGCCTACGAACGCGAGATCGGCGGTGTAGGGCCGCGCGCAACCGTTGGGGCACCCGGTCATCCGGACCGTGAGCGCGGCATCCGCCACGCCCAGCCGCTCGAGCTCGGCCTCGAGCTCGGCGATCACGTCGGGCAGCACCCGCTCCGCCTCGGCGACCGCGAGCCCGCAGGTCGGGAGCGCGGGGCACGCCATGGACCAGCGCCGCACGACCGAAAGGGATCGGTGACCCGCGATGCCGTGGTCGGCCAGGATCTGGTCCACGAGCCGTCGCTGCCGGTCGGGGATATCGGTCAAGAGGAGGTTTTGCTGGGGCGTGAAGCGAACGCCGGCTCCGAGGGTCTCGACCACGCGGCGCAGCGCGCTCCGCAGCCGACGGTCCTCGCTATCCCGGATGCGGCCGTTCTCGACGAACACGCCCAGGAACGAGCGACCCCTGCCCTGCTCGTGCCAACCGAGATGGTCCTCGATGTCCGACACCTGGACCGATGCGGCGGGCGCGAGCGCGCGGCCGAGCTGGCGCTCCACCTGCTCGCGAAACCAGTGCAGTCCCTGCTTGTCGAGCAGGTACTTGAGCCGTGCGTGGCGCCGGTCGCTGCGGTTGCCGTGATCCCGCTGCACCTTGACCACGGCCTCGGCCACCTCCCTCACCTCACCGGCTCTCGCGAAGCCCAGCGTGTCGGCGAGCCGCGGATAGGTGTCTGTCTTCCCGTGGGTGCGCCCCATGCCGCCGCCCACCAGCACGTTGAATCCCGCGAGCCGATCACCCTGTGCGACCACCAGGAAGCCCAGGTCGTTCGAGTGCACGTCGCAGCAATTATCGTCCGGAAATGCGAACGCGAGCTTGAACTTGCGCGGCAAGTATCGGGTGCCGTAAATCGGGTCGGGCTCCCCCCCCGGCGGGCCGCCCGCCACCGCCTCGCCGTCGAGCCAGATCTCGTGATACGCCCGGGTGCGCGGCAACAGGTGATCCGACACCTGCCGGGCGACTCGCAGCACTTCCTCTCGCAGCCCACCCGCCAGCGGCGCGGGGCATGAGACCACGTTGCGTACCACGTCGCCGCAGGCGCCCAGCGTGGTGACGAGAACGTCGTTCACGGAGCGGATGGTCGCTTTGAGGTCGCCCTTGAGCACGCCGTGGAACTGGTTCCCCTGGCGGGTCGTGACCCGCAGCGTGCCGTTGCCGTAGCGGTCCGCCAGCTCGTCGATCACCAGGTATTGCTGGCCGGTGAGCACGCCGCCCGGGATCTTGCAGCGAACCATGAACTGGTGAGAGGCCTCGGCGTCCGTGCCACGTAACGCACGGCGCTGGTCGCGATCCTCCTGTTGGTACGTCCCGTGGAACTTGAGGAGCTGGGCCCCCGAGTCGGAGAAATGGTCGCCGCCGGCGGAGAGTTGGGCCGCGAGATCACCCCGCAGGCCGTGGCTCTCCTCCTTCACCTGCTCGACTGGGCTCAGCGGCTTGTCGGTCATGCGACCGCCACCTCCCGCAGCCCGTCAGCGAGTACCTGGCCGACTTCCGGACGGCTGAACTCGGGCGGCGGCAGCGTGCCGCTGCGCAGCAACTCGCGCACTTTAGTGCCGGACAGCGTCACATGGGACGCGGCGTCGTGCGGGCAAGTCTTGGGTGACGCCATGCCGCCGCAGCGCTGGCAATAGAACGTGTGCTCGAAGCAGATGGGGTGGATGCCGAGCTCGGCTGGCGCGAATCGCTCGAAGATGCGCTGCGCGTCGTAGGTGCCGTAGTAATTCCCGACCCCCGCGTGATCGCGGCCCACGATGAAATGGGTGCAACCGTAATTCTTGCGCACCAGCGCGTGGAATACCGCTTCCCGCGGGCCGGCGTACCGCATCGCGGCCGGGAATCCCGCGAGCAGTACGCGATCCCGCGGGTAGTAGCGATCGAGCAGCACGCGGTAGCTTTTGACGCGCACGGCGGCCGGGACGTCGTCGTCCTTGGTGGGTCCGAGCAGTGGGTGCAGCAGCAGCCCGTCCACCGTCTCGAGCGCCGCCTTCTGGATGTACTCGTGCGCGCGGTGCACGGGATTGCGCGTCTGAAAGCCGACGACGGTGCGCCAACCGCGTTCGGCAAACACGCGTCGGGTATCCGCGGGATCGAGCGCCAGCTCCGGGAACGTCGGGGCGGTGCGCCGCAGCAACCGGATGTCCCCGCCGACCAGGAAATCACCCTGGCCCATTAGCTGGGCCACGCCGGGGTGTTTGGGGTCGGTCGTCCCGTAGGCGAGCCGCGCCTCCTCTTCTTTCGAGTGTGTGAACACCTCTTGGACTTGGAGCAGGGCGACGGGCCGGCCGTCCGGCGCCGCGAGCGCCACGGTGTCCCGGATCCTTTTGGCGTCGGTCACTCGTAACGTGACTGGGAGGGACCACGGAAGCCCGTTCGCCAACCGCATCTCGTGCAGGACGCGTTGGTAATCGGCGAGACCCATGAAACCCGTGAGCGGGCTGTAGGCGCCGGTCGCGATGAGCTCGAGATCCGCCACGGTCCGTAAGTCGACCGTCAGAGACGGCAGCGCGGCCGCCAGCTCGAGCGCCGCCGGGTGCTCCTCGCCTGCGATCACGCGGCTCACCAAAGTCCCGCCATGGGCTGCGATCGGGGTTGTGTCAGAGCTCACCCTTAGGCCTCCTGCTTGATGGTGAAGGTGTGGAGCCCGCACTCGGTCTTCCCGGTGCCGCTCCACCGCCCCGCGCGCTCGGCCTCGCCGGGCGCTGTGGGTCGGGTGCACGGCCAGCACCCGATGCTCGAGTAACCCTGGTCGAGCAATGGGTGGTACGGCACGCCGTTCTCGCGGATGTAGCGCCATACATCCGCACGACTCCAATGCGCGAGGGGAAACACTTTCACGATCGGCCGGCCATCGACCTCGTGATACTCGACGACCTCGGTCGCCGAACGGCTGGACGACTGATCCTGCCGCACCGCGCTGATCCAGGCATCGAACCCCGCCAACGCACGCGCGAGCGGCTCGACCTTGCGAATCGTGCAGCAGCCGTCCGGGTCCGTCTGGTACAGCGGACCCGGGTCGGTCAGGGGCTTCAAGTCGATGACATTGAGGCCGTAGCGTTTGGCGAACCGCTCTTTGAACGCGTACGTCTCGGGGAAATGGAAAGCGGTGTCGAGGAACAGCACCGGGACCGTGCGGTCGACGCGGCTGAGCAGGTGCGCGAGCACGACGCCGCCCCCGCCGAAGCTCACGGTCAGGGTCACCTTATCGGGGAACGTGTCCACCGCCCAGGTGAGCGTCGCCTCGGGATCGGCATCCCTAAGGGCTACGGCCTGCTCGCGCACCTGCGCGGCGCTAAGCATCGCCCGGGCTCCTCAGGTGGCCGAGCTCGAGCAGCCGATCGATGACCCGGGATGCGCTGTCGGCCACCTCTTCGCGTTCGGTGTCGATCACGAGCTCGGGAGCGACCGGCTCTTCGTAGGGATCCGACACGCCGGTGAACTGGGGGATTTCTCCGGCCAGGGCCCGGCGGTACAACCCCTTCGTGTCGCGCCGGATGCACGCGTCGAGCGAGGCCTTCACGTACACCTCGACGAACGCACCGATCTGCTCGCGCACCTCGTCCCGGATAGCGCGATAGGGTGAGATGGCGGCGGTGATCACCGCGACGCCGTTGCGCGCGAGCAGCTTCGCGACGTAGCCGATGCGGCGGATGTTGGTGTCGCGGTCCTCCCGCGAGAATCCCAGGCCCTTGGAGAGGTTCTGGCGCACCTCGTCCCCGTCGAGCACCTCGACCGGGATGCCCCGACCGCGCAGCTCCGCACTCACCGCGGCGGCGAGCGTGGACTTGCCGGCGCCGGACAGACCCGTAAACCACAGCGTGAAACCGTGCGCCTGCGCCAAGCGCCTGTCCGTGACCAGCTCAGGTTGAGTCATGTCTCTCTCCGACCGTCCCTTTCTCATCCCCTCGCTCCACCACGTGGAGAGGGGGACAGGGGGTGAGGTGGAAGCGAAACGGGCCCGCTTCCGAGGGAAGCGGGCCCGATCTGTGTCGCGCGTGCCGTTTTACGAGCTAAGCGAGCATCATCCGATGCCGGCAACCACAGCGCCACAACCGTGTCCGCTCCCCGAGGAGCGAGCACACATCATCCGACAGGGCGGACAACAGCGGGTGGTGGTGTGGTGCACGATCATGCTTTGCTATTTACGCGGCAGTTCCCGCCGTGTCAACCATACGTTCGGGTGGTTGACAGCGATCGGGCCAGCCGCTTAGTTACCGGTCATGCAGCGTACCCGTTTGCACCACCGGCACCACCATCACCACCCGTCGCATGGGGGGAGCCGGAGGCGTACGCCAAGGTAACGAGCAGATCGCAGCACCTTGAGTCCATCGCCGACGCCGACCCTCCGGGGCCGGCGTCGTGCTTTTTCGGGACGCCGTAGCTCCGGGGCTTCGATTCGGCCAACGATTCGGAGCGATAACGATGTCCCGACAATCCGGTTCCTCGACGCCCCTGCGCCTTGGCCTGCCGAAAGGCCGCATGGAGCAAGGCGTGCTGACCCTGCTTGGCGACGCCGGCATCCGCATTCGTCCCGGCGCCCGCGGCTACCGCCCCGACGTGTCCCTCCCGGGCACCGAAGCCAAGATCCTCAAGCCACAGAACGTGGTGGAGATGCTCGCCCTCGGCAGCCGCGACTTGGGTTTCGCCGGGGCGGACTGGGTGGCCGAGCTCGAGGCGAGCGTGGTCGAGCTGCTCGACACCGGGCTCGACCCCGTGCAGGTGGTCGCGGCGGCGCCTAAGACCCTGCTCGTGGACGGCCGTCTGCCCGCACGGCACCTGGTGGTGGCCTCGGAATACGAGCGGCTGGCGCAGCGCTGGGTCGCGCAGCGCTGTCTTTCCGCCGAGTGCGTGCGCTCGTACGGCGCGACCGAGGTATTCCCGCCGGAAGACGCCGACGTGATCGTGGACAATACCGCCACCGGCGCCACGCTCGAGGCGAACGGCCTCGTGGTCGTGGACGAGTTGATGCGCTCCTCCACACGCCTGTATGCAAACCCCGCGGCGCTGGAGGACCCTGCGCGCCGGCGGCGCATCGAAGATCTCGTGATGCTGCTCGACTCCGTGCTCGTGGCCCGGCGCCGCGTGATGCTCGAAGTCAACGCCTCGGCGGAGTGCCTGGAAGCGGTGGTCGCGGTGCTGCCGTCGATGCGGCAAGCGACCGTGGCGCCGCTGTACGGCAACGGTGGCTACGCCGTGAAAGCCGCCGTGCCGCGCGACGTACTCCCCCAGGTGATCCCCGCCGTGAAGGCGGCCGGCGGCACCGATCTCGTCGTGTCCACCTTCTCGCAAATCGTCCCATGACGGCCACTATCCCCACCCTAAAGGGTCCCGTGTCGCGGATCGACCCGGCCACCGCCTATCGCCGCCCGGCGAGCGTTCCCGGGCTGCTGCGCCTCGACTCGAACGAGGGAGTGCTGCCGTCCCCCGCCCTGTTGGGCGATCTCGCCGACGCCGACCCCGAGCTACTGCGCCGCTACCCAGACGTCTCGGCGCTCGAAGCCGCGCTCGCCACGCGGGTTGGTGTGGCGCCCGAGCGTCTGCTGGTGACCGCCGGCGCGGATGAAGGGATCGACCGCGCGTGCCGCGCCTTCCTCGAGCCCGGCCGTACGATCCTTCTGCCTGAGCCCAGCTTCGACATGTTCGATTGCAGCGCCACGCTGGCCGGCGGCGAGCTGGCACGCGTGCCGTGGTGGGACGAGGCGTTCCCCATCGATCCGTTCGTACACCGGATCGATCCGCGCACGAGCGTCGTGGCGGTCGTCTCGCCCAACAATCCGACTGGGAGTGTGGCGACGCTGGCCGATGTCCGGCGTCTGGCCGCGGCGGCGCCGAACGCGCTCGTCATCCTCGATCACGTGTACGTCGAGTACGCGGACGCGGACCTCACCGCCGGGGTGCTCGATCTTCCCAACGTCCTTGTGCTGCGCACGCTCTCCAAGGCCTGGGGGCTCGCCGGCTGCCGCGTGGGCTACGCCATCGGGAGTCCTTATGTGATCGCCGTGCTGCGCGCGGCGGGTGGTCCCTATACGGTCGCGGCGCCCTCGATCGCGCTGGCCCTGTCCCAGCTCGAGCGCGGCGTCGAGCCGCTCCGCACACACGTCGCGCGGGTGCGCGAGGAGCGCCGCCTGCTCGGCGCGCGGCTTGCCGCCGCCGGACTCTTGCCCCGGCCGTCGCAGGCGAACTTCGTGCTGGTCGAATGCGGCCCGCGTGCCCGGGCTATCCACGCCGGACTCGCCGCCCGCGGCGTGCTGGTGCGGGATTTCCCCGACCGCCCAGGCCTCGAGACCGCGCTGCGCATCACTCTGCCCGGCGATGCCGCCGACTTCGCACGGCTGAATGCGGCCCTCGCCGCGACGCTCGATGCCGCGGGACTCGAACCATGACCACACGCACCGCTACCGTCAGCCGCGGCACCCGGGAGACTTCGATCACCGTCACGCTCGCCCTCGACGGCACGGGGAAAACCGACGTGAAAACGGGCCTAGGTTTTCTCGACCATTTGCTCGAGGCGCTCACTCGCCACGCCCGGTTCGATGTCACGCTGGCGTGCGAGGGCGACCTCCATGTCGACGACCACCACACCGCCGAAGATTGCGCGCTGGCGCTGGGCCAGGCGCTCGACCGCGCCCTGGGCGAGCGCCGGGGCGTGAACCGGTTCGGCTGGGCCTACGCACCACTGGACGAGGCGCTGGCGCGCGCCGTGGTCGACCTGTCGGGACGGTCGTACGCAGACGTGTCGCTGGGCCTCTCCCGCGAAGCGATCGGGGGTCTCGCGTGCGAGAACATCCCGCACATCCTTCGCTCGCTGGCGACCGCAGGACGGCTCACGCTGCACGTGGACGTCCTCAAGGGCGAGAACGATCACCACCGCGCCGAGGCGGCGTTCAAGGCCACCGCCCTGGCGTTGAAGCAGGCGGTGGCCTGTTCCGGCTTCGACGACGTGCCCTCCACCAAAGGCACGCTCGGCGGGAAAGCGGGGCGCGATGACTGACGTAGTCATCGTGGATTCCGGCGTCGCGAACCTCGCGTCCATCGCGAGCGCGTTCCGCCGCCTCGGCGCCAACGTCCTCGTGACGGGCGATGCGGGAGCCGTGCGGGACGCGCCGCGCGTGGTGCTGCCCGGCGTGGGCGCGTTCGGCGCCGGGCTCGGGGCTCTGCGCGCGCGCCAGCTCGACCGGGCCGTCAGCCAGGCGGTGGCCCGCGGCACCTCGCTCCTGGGCGTGTGCCTCGGAATGCAGATGCTGTGCGAAGCGAGCGAAGAAGCGCCGGGCGTGGCCGGGCTCGGGATCATCTCCGGCACCTGTCGCCGCCTGCCGCAAGACGTGCGCGTGCCGCACCTCGGCTGGAACGCCGTTACCGCCGCCGGCGACGGGCTCGTCGCGACTGGGGTAGCGGCGTTCGCGAACTCATACGCCCTGCGGGAGGCCCCACCGGGTTGGGTCCCTGCCTGGACGACGCACGGAGTGCGGTTCGTGGCGGCGCTGCAGAAAAGCGGCGAGCGTCTCCTGGCCTGCCAGTTCCATCCCGAGCTGTCGGGTGCGTACGGCGCGGCGCTGCTGGAGCGCTGGCTCGCGGGAGCGAACGGCGCGCCCGCGTCGGCCCCGGCCGGCTCCACCCCGGGATTGTTGCCGCGGGTCGTCCCCTGCCTCGACGTGCGGGACGGACGGGTGGTGAAGGGCGTGCAGTTCCAGCAGCTCCGGGACGCGGGGGATCCGGCCTCACAGGCGGCGCTGTACGAGTCTCAAGGCGCGGACGAGATCGTCGTGCTGGATGTGGCCGCGTCGGCCGAAGGGCGTGCCACGCAGATCGAGACGGTGGCGCGGGTGCGCGCGGCGATCCGTATTCCCCTCACCGTCGGCGGCGGGGTCCGGAGCGTAGCTGACGCGCGCCGCTTGCTCGCGGCCGGTGCCGATAAGGTGAGTGTGAACACGGCCGCGGTGCAGCGGCCCGCCCTGCTGTCGGAGCTCGCGTCCGAGTTCGGCAGCCAGTGCGTGGTACTCGCCATCGATGCGCGCCGCACCGGCAGCGGCTGGGAAGCGCTCACGCACGGCGGCCGGCAGCCCGGCTTACCTGACGCGGTGGGGTGGGCGCAGGAGGGTGCGGGCCTGGGGGCCGGGGAGATCCTCCTCACGAGCTGGGACCGGGACGGGACGCGCGCCGGTCCCGACCTGGAGCTCTTACGGGCGGTGCTCGGTGCGGTGCGGGTACCGGTGATCGCATCGGGCGGGATCGGCGAGCGTGCTCACGTGGCGGACGCGTTTCGGGCGGGCGCGGATGCCGTGCTCGCCGCCTCGGTGTTCCATGACGGTGACGACACCGTCGACGGCATCAAGGCCGATCTCTCCGACCGCGGCATCCGGGTGCGGCGATGATCGTCCCCAGCATCGACCTGATGCAGGGCCGCGCGGTGCAGCTCCGGGGGGGCCGGGACCTGGTGCTGGACGGCGGCGACCCCTTGGCCCGGCTCGAAGAGTTCGCGGTGGCCGGAGAGGTGGCGGTCGTCGACCTCGACGCCGCGCTCGGCAAGGGCTCGAACGCGGGGCTGATCCGCGAGATGGTGCACCGGGCGCCGTGTCGCGTCGGCGGCGGCATTCGCGATCTGGACACAGCGCGTTCGTGGCTCGACGCCGGAGCGGCGCGGATCATGATCGGCACGGCGGCGAGCGCAGACTTCTGCGGCGCCTTGCCGCGCGAGCGGGTGATCGCCGCCGTGGACGCGGAGCGCGGTCGGGTTGTGGTGGAGGGGTGGCGGACCGCCACCGGCACGTCCGTGCTCGACCGGATCCGCGAGCTCGTGCCCGTAGTCGGCGGGTTTCTGTTCACACAGGTGGACAAGGAAGGCGCCATGGCCGGATTCGATTTCCAAGCCGTGGCCGCCGCCGTGCGCGCGGCGGGCGGGGGGGAGGGGGGGGCACGCCTCACCGCGGCCGGCGGGATCACCACGGCGACAGAGATCGCCGAGCTGGACCGAATCGGCGCCGACGCGCAGGTGGGCATGTCGCTCTACACCGGACGACTGGCGCTAGGTGACGCGGTGGCGGCGCCGCTTACCAAGCCCGTGAACTACGAGGCAGGCGACGTCTGGCCCACGGTCGTGTGCGACGAATGGGGACACACGCTGGGCCTCGTTTGGAGCACGCGCGAGTCGCTCGCGCGCGCCGTTGCCGAGCGCAAAGGCATCTACTGGTCGCGCTCCCGACGGGAGCTGTGGGAGAAGGGCGCGACGTCGGGCAACACGCAGGAGCTGGTGCGAGTAGACCTGGATTGCGACCGCGACGCGCTGCGCTTCACGGTACGGCAGCACGGCGCCGGGTTCTGTCACCTCGAGCGCCGGTCCTGCTGGCCGTCGAGGTTTGATCTCGACGATCTCGCGCGCACCATCACCGAGCGGGCCGCCCGGCCCGAGCCGGGATCGGGAACCGCCAAATTGCTCGGGGACCCCGGGTTGCTCGCGGCCAAGCTCCAGGAGGAAGCGGCAGAGCTGGGGCGGGCCAGCGATGGTCACGCGGTGGTCCATGAGACCGCCGACGTGTTGTACCTCGCGCTGGTCGCCCTCGTGCGCGGCGGCGGCACATTGGCCGAGGTGGCGGTGGAACTGTCGCGCAGGCGCGGCGCGGTGACGCGTCGGCCAATGGCCGCGAAGTCAGAGGCTGCCCATGAATGAGCGGCTGTTGCCCCCGCGCTCGTTCCCCCAGTTGGTCGGCCGGCGGCGCGACGCTGTGTCTCCCGAGACGCTCGCGCAGGTCGCGCCGATCGTCAACGCGGTGCGGATCGGGGGCGAGGCGGCGCTGCGGCAGTACGCCGAGCGGTTCGGCGACGTCCAGCCCGGAGCACCGCTATTTCACGAGCGCGCGGCGCTCGACCGGGCACTCGCCCGCCTCCCGGCAGACGACCGCGCACGGCTGGAGCGGGTCGCCGACCGGATCCAGCGGTTCGCCGAAGCCCAACGCGCCGCCCTCTGTCCAGTGACGGTCCCCGTGCCCGGAGGAGTCGCGGAGCATCGAATCGCGGCCGTCGAGCGGGCGGGCTGCTACGCGCCGGGGGGCCGCTATCCCCTCCCCTCGTCGGTCCTGATGACCGCCGTCACGGCCGGCGTTGCGGGCGTCCGAGACGTGTGGGTGGCGAGCCCTAAGCCGCAGGCCTTAAGTCTCGCCGCTGCCGCCATTGCGGGCGCGAACGGCGTCTTGGCCGCCGGCGGGGCTCAAGCGATCGCGGCGCTCGCGTATGGCGCGGGACCGATCGCCCCCCGTGACGTGATCGTCGGGCCCGGGAACCGGTTCGTCACGGCGGCGAAGCAGCTGGTGGCCGGGGCGGTGGCCATCGACATGCTGGCAGGCCCCTCCGAGCTGACGGTGTTCGCGGACGCTACAGCCGATCCCGGCAGCGTCGCCGCGGACCTGCTGGCGCAAGCGGAGCACGATCCCGAGGCCGTGCCGCTGCTCGTGACCATCGATCCCAGCCTCCCCGATCGTGTGGAGACGGAGCTCGGCCGCCAGCTCCGCGACCTGCCGTCGGCCGCGATCGCGCGAGCAGCCCTTGCGAACGGAGGAGTGGTCGTGGTGACGAGCTTGGATGAAGGGATCGCCGCGTGCGACGCTCTCGCACCCGAGCACCTGCAGCTCGAGCTCCGGGACGCGGCCGCGGTGGCGCCCCGCCTCACCCACTACGGCGCCCTGTTCGTCGGCGCGGGAGCCGCGGAAGTCCTGGGCGACTACGGTGCGGGACCGAATCATGTGCTGCCCACCGGTGGGACGGCGCGCTCGACCGGCGGGCTCTCGGTCTACACATTCCTGCG
>Ga0075425_100006947_pt1 | contig 11915 bp, 9 predicted proteins | sample SoiMethybrSBSTD4_FD_75300 | JGI IMG/M metagenome (GOLD analysis project Ga0075425, IMG submission 75300) | Bulk soil microbial communities from a Populus tree surrounding site in Tennessee, USA - Soil MetaG P. TD hybrid SBSTD4 | ecosystem: Environmental > Terrestrial > Soil > Tree plantation...
TTCCACCACGACCCGCTGCACACCGACCCGGAACTCGAGTCGCTCGTCGGTCGCGCGAACGAGCTGTGGGGATCGAACGGAAGCGGCCCCGTGCTCGCCCACGAAGGCATGGAAGTCACGCTCGAGCCCATCGCCGAGCAGCGTCACGAGCGGTTGCAGCAGTAGATCCGCGTCACGTGCCCCATCCGGAAACGGTCCCTGCCTTGCGTCTCGGGGTGCGTCGCCACCAGATCGCGAACCCTCGCCGCCAGCCGCTCTCGCTCGCTGTCGGGAAGCGTCGCGATGAAGCTCGTGGACGCGACGCGCTGCAGGACCTGCTCGACGTCAACGTCTTGAGCGTTCGGAAATTCGGAGCGTTCCAGCGGTGTGAAGCCGGTATCGCCGTCGAACGCCTTGAGCCAGCGTTCGGTCTCAAAGCCCACCATCACATCGCCGTACGCGTCGACCATCGCGGCGAGCTCGCCCGCCCAGCCGGCACGGACGCGAACGTTCCATACCAGAGCGAAGCCGCCGCCGGGCCGCAGGATCCGCCGGATCTCGCCGAGTGCAGCGGGGGTGGCGAACCAGTGGAACGCCTGCGCGACAACGAGGACGTCGATCGATGCGTCGGCGAGCGGGATGCGTTCGGCAGCGCCGCCGATGGCTCGGACCGTAGGCAGATCGCTCGCGAGGTGCGAGCGCATGTTCGCAACCGGCTCGATCGCGAACAGCCTCGCTCCGGTGTCCACGAGCTGCGCGGTGAGCTTGCCGGTGCCGGCGGCGAGGTCGACGACCCGTTTCCCCGGCCCGATCTCGAGTCGATCGACCAGCGCCGTGACCGCCGCTGCCGCGTAGCCGGGGCGCGCACGCCTGTAGGCGTCCGCGCCCTTCGTGAACCCTTCCGCCGCTAATGGGTCGATGCCCACGATGAACTGAACGGTAGCAGTCCGGGCGCGCCGCGTTGCCGCCGCTCGTGCCGCGCCCGTACCCTTGGCCCGGCATGAATCCGCGAACCGAGTTCCCGTGGCTAAGCGGCGTCGCGCAACGCTGGTATCGGCGCCGCACGTTCGGCGCGTCGAGCGCGCTGGGGCTCGGCGACCTCGTCGCGAGCAAACGAGTCGCGCAGGCCTCGGTCTCCGTCGTGCTACCGGCTCTCAATGAGGCAGACACGATCGGCGGCATCTGCGCAGCGATCGAACGCGATCTTCTCGGCACATTCGTCGACGAGCTCATCGTCATCGACTGTGCGTCCGACGACGGCACTGCCGCGGTCGCCGCGGCGAACGGCGCCTCTGTTTATGACGTCGCCGAGGTGCTCCCGGAGAGGCCGGTCGTCGCCGGTAAAGGGGAGGCGCTCTGGCGCAGCCTCTCGATCGTGAGCGGCGACCTCGTCGTGTGGCTCGACTCCGACATCCGCAACTTCTCGACCGCGTTCGTCGAGCGCCTCGTCGCGCCTCTGCTCGCCGACCCGACGATCGCGTATGTGAAAGGTTCCTACCGCCGGCCGCTCGCGCGGGGAGACGAGCTCATCCCCGACGAGGGCGGCCGCGTCACCGAGCTGCTCGCGCGCCCGTTGCTGGCCGCGTTCTTCCCGGAGCTGGGGGGGTTCGTGCAGCCGCTTGCCGGCGAGTACGCCGGCCGCGTCGAGGTCTTGCGTCGTGTTCCGTTCTTCAGCGGCTACTCGGTCGAGGCGGGCTTGCTGATCGACCTTCTCGAGGAGGTGGGCCTCGACGCGCTCGCGCAGGCCGACCTCGGCGAGCGTGTCCATCGGAACCGGCCGCTCGCCGACCTCGCGCCGACCGCGTACGCGATCGGGCGGACGATCCTTCAGCGCGCGGCCGAACGCGGCCGGCTGGGGAACGCCCCCGATCTGACGTCTGCACCGTTCTTGCGCCCCACACCGGACGGCATGGAGTCGCACGATGTGCGCGAGATCGAGCGCCCGCCGATGGCGACGTTCCTGTCCGACGAGCTCGGCGGCGAAGCCGCTTCCTAACGCCGGCGCAACGACGCTATCTCGTTTCCGCCAGCCGGAACATCTCCGATTTGTGCGCCGAGCGGAAGAAGTCTTCGCCGAAGTACTTGAGCATGTATTCGACCTGTGAGACGTGGCACTCGATCGCGGTCAGCTTGCGCTCGAGCATCTCCGGACTCAGCACGAACTCGATCAGCCCCGGTTCGTCGGGCGCGCTCACCGGCGGGAATCCGGGTGCGAACACGTGGAACTTGTTCATGCGCGGGACGAACTCGTCCACCCACTCCTGGGTGGTGGTCGCGTAGTAGAGCTTCGCTCCGGGCTTCGCCGCGCGATGGAACGCTTCGGTCGTCCACGCGCACACCGCCTTGTGGTCGGCGTGGTCGGTCATCCCGTCCGGCCCGAACGACAGGACGATGTCGGGCTGCACTTCCTCGAGGTACGGAAGGACGGCCGCGACGCCTTCTTCGAGCGGCACGTCCGCGCAGGTCGCGTCGATGTATCCGAGCCAGTGATGCTCATCCACGCCGAGCACCGCAAGGGATTGTTCCAGTTCCTTCGCGCGGACCTCGCCCATCGTTTCCGATGGCCAGCGTTCTTCGTCCCACGAGCCGCCTTCGCCTTTCGTCGCCGTCACGCACACGACGCGCTTGCCTTCGTCGCGCGCGTGCGCCATCAGTCCGGCGGCGAGATACGTCTCGTCGTCGGGATGTCCGAAGACCGCGAGGATCGTCCCAAGCTCGTGCACGTCGTCCCCCTTTGTGTCTAGATCGCGCGTTCGCGAAGCCCGTCGATGTCGCAAACCGTGATGCCGCGCCGCGCGGTTTCGATCAGACCGCGGGAGCGCAGTTGTTGTAAGGCCTTGCTGACCGCTTCACGCGAGGCGCCGGTCCATCCCGCAAGCTCTTGCTGCGATAGCGGCAGCGTGATCCGTACGGCGCCGTACGACGGTTCGCCGAATCGTTCGGCGAGCTCCACCAGCCGTCGTGCGACGCGCCCGACGGTGTCGTAGGCGCCGAACTCCACGCGCTTGCGATCGGCGTCTCGGAGCCGGCTCGACACGATCTGCACCAGCCGCAGGGCGAGGCCGGGCCGCGCGCGCAGGAAGCCGCGGAAGTCCTCGGCGTCGATGACCGAGATCTCGACGGACTCGAGCGCGGTCGCCGTGGCCGATCGTGGCTCGCCGTCGACGGCAGACAGCTCCCCGAGCACCTCGCCGGGCTCCCGCACCGCCAGCACGATCTCCTTCCCGTCGCTCGTGAGCGAAGAGATCTTCACCCGGCCCGAGCGCACGACGACAACCGTCGAGGCATCCTCGCCCTCCCGGAACAAGACGGCGCCGCGCCGGTATTTCTTTGCGACGCCGATGTGCACCAGCGCGTCGAGCTCCGTGCCGGGCCACCTGCCGTTGGATGCTTCGCTCACCACTGCACCGGGTGGACGTGGTGGTTGCCGGCGAGGCCCTTCAGTTGCACCTCGCGGCCGGGCCCGAACTCGAACTCACGGCTTGAAGCGGTGAGCTCCATCAGCAGCGAGCTCACGAGGATCTCGCCGCTTTCCGCCGCGGCGCCGACACGGGCCGCGAAGTTCACATGGCGGCCGTAGAAGTCGCCTTCCATCCCGATCGCCTCGCCGGTGTGCAGGCCGATGCGCACCTCGATCGTGTCGTCGGGGTGCTTGCGGCGGTGTTCGGCGAGCGCGCGCTGGATCGCGACCGCGCACGCGACACCGCGGCGCGCGGAGGAGAACGCGACCATAAATCCGTCACCCGAGGACTTCACCTCGAAGCCGTTGAACGCGGCGAACTGCTCGCGCACGATCTGGTTGTGGATGCGCAGCAACTCGATCCAGCGCTGGTCCCCGACCTGCTCGTTCATGGCCGTCGAACCGACGATGTCGCTGAACATGATCGTTACGGTGCCGTCCGGCGCCGCGTGCCCGCGCAGGTCGGGCCGCTCCTGTTCGACGGCCGCTTCGACGCGGTCGATCGAGGTATGCACATCGATCGGCGCCACGATCCCGCGGGCGTCGAACCGCATCTGCAACGCGCGCTCGGCGAGCGGTTTCATGCCGAGCTCGCGTGCGATGTCCAGCGCTCGCTCGATCTTCGCTTGCGCGTTTTCGACGTCACCCGGCTCGCGCCGTTTCAGCAAGACGTCTGCGTGCTCCACGAGTGTCATCGCGATGAAGGGCCCGGCGTCCATCCGCTCGTTCATGTCGAGCGCGGCCGCGTAATACGCGTCCGCTTCGTCGAGCTTTCCGGTCGCGGCGGCGAGACGGCCCAGGTAATACGAGCCCGGCCCGAAAGCGAATACGAACCCGCCGATAACGATGTTGCGTCGTTCGAACGGCCCGAGCAGCTTCGCGATGTGGTCGGCGTACTCTGTTCGTCCGAGCCACGCACTAACGTCCGCGACCATCGCGAGCATCATCGACGATGCGATCCCTTGCCAGTAGACACCCTGCAAGCCCTGCGCCGTCGCGGATTCGTACTCCCGCAACGCGCGCTGCCGGTCGCCGAGATGCATCTGCGCGTAGGCGAACTCGATGTTGAACCATTCCGGCGTACCCCGATACAGCTTCGCGAGTTCCGCTTCACCTGCGAGGAACCAGTGGAGCCGTTCCGCGTCGCCTCGCATCGCGGCGGGGAGCATCGACTGACCGGTGTAGACCTGTATCGCATCCGGTTCCTGCGCCCGGCTGCCGATCTCGTACGCCTCACGCGACAGTCGCTCGGCGTCGTCGAATCGGCCGGCGAGGGCGGCGAGCGATGCTTGCCGGGAGAGCGCATACAGCAGGTAGCGCGGGATGCGGGACTCCTCGGCGACGCGCGAATACTCGGCGACGGCGGTCGCTGCTCGCTTCATGTCCGGGAGTTCGGCGTACCCGGTCATGCGCCACATGATCCCGTCGAGCAGCACCTCGGTATCGCCGGTCTTGCGCCCGAGGTCCGCGATCCGCTCCCCCGCCTCGACGCGCGCCTCCGGTGGATCTGTGGCCCACAAGACGTACGCGCGCGCGCTCAGCGCTTCCGCCAGAGCGGCCATGTCGTCGGAACCCTCGGCCGCTGCGACGGACTCGTCGCCGAGCTCCCGCACCCGTGCCGGGTCGTCCCCGAAATACAACGTGCGTGCCAGCTCCGCGGACAGTCGCGACCGCAGCGCCGGGTCCGAATCGCCGACGCCCGCGAGCGCTTCTTCAAGCAGCGCGGCCCGGCGCTCGTCGACCGAGCCGAACGACGCACCCGCGCGCAGGCCGATCGCCGCAGCTGCCAGCGAGGCCACGTCGTGGTTCGCGCGAGCGAGTTCGGCGACCTGGAAGAAGCACGAACGGGCGGACTCGACGTCGCCGGCGCGGCGGCTGGCCTCGCCCCATTCCAATAACAGCCTGCACCGGCGCGCCGGATCCGCGGGCGCAAGCTCGAGCGCCTCGAGCGCCATCCGGTAGTGCTTCGTCGCTTCTTCGTAGGCGAGTTGCGAATGCGCACGAGCGGCGGCGCGCTCGGCGTAGTCGATCGCCTTCTCGACGTCGCCGCCGGGCGCCGCTTCGAGGAAATGGTACGCGAGCTCGGCGTAGTGCGATTCGGGCGCTCCCTGGTACAGGTCCTCGAGCACCATCCCGATCCGCCGGTGCATGCCGATGCGCCGGGTCGTCGGTAGCTCGTCGTACAGCGTTTCGCGTATGAGCGCGTGCGAGAACGCGTACCGGTCGAGCGACCGAGGTGTCTCGGCTACCACGCGTGCGGCGACCGCTTCGTCGATCGCTTCGCTGATCGCCGCGGCGTCGAGCTCGCTGACGGTCTGCACCACGCCGAGCGTGAACTCCCGACCGACGACGGACGCGATCTGCAGAAGCTTGTTGGACGACTCCGACAACTGATCGAGCCGCCGGCCCACGACCTCGCGCACGCTCTGCGGGATGCTCAAGCTCCAGGAACCGGACGACGGCCGTTCGAGCTTCCCCTCGGCGGTGAGCAGCCGGACGATCTCGCTGACGAAGAATGGATTGCCTTCGGTCTCTCGGTGCACGGTTGCGATCAGATCGGGCGGCGCGGTAACCCCGGCCGCCATCTCGATGTACCGGCCGACGTCATCTTCGGTGAGTCCGCGAAGAACGATCCGGCTGGCGATCTGTTCGCGGGCCAGCTCCGCTAACGCTTGCGCGAGCGGGTGCGCGCGCCGCAGCTCGACGTCGCGGTAGGTGCCGAGCACCAGGATCCTTCCCGTGCGGATCTCGCGCGCCAGGAACTGCAACAACAAAAGCGACGGCTTATCGGCCCAGTGCAGGTCGTCGAGCACCACCACCAGCGGCTGCGAGCGCGCCGCCGTGCGCAGGAAGTTCGCGATCGAGTCGAAGAGGCGGAACCGCGCCTGCTCCGGATCCAGCTGCGGCGGCTCGCCCAGGTCCGGGATCCGATCGCGCACCTCCGAAACGACCTGTGCGATGTCGGCGGCGCCGGTCCCCATGACCGACACGAGGTGCTCGGTATCGCGATCGTGGATGTACGAGCGGATCACCTGCACCCACGGCCAGTACGGCGGCGCGCCTTCGCCTTCGTAACAGCGGCCGAGCAGCACCTGCGCGCCGCGCATCTTCGCCCAGGTCGAAAGCTCTTCGGTCATGCGCGTCTTGCCGATGCCGGGCTCGCCGACGAGCATCACCAGGCGCCCGCGGCCGGACAGCGAGTCGTCGAGGCCTGCGCGCAGCTCGTCCATCTCGCGCTCGCGGCCGACGAATACACCGCCCGCGAGCCGGTCGAGCGGGTTCGCCTGCCGATCGTCGATCGTCGACAACGTCGGCGACGGCGCCGCGGCCGCGCGCTCGAGCTCCTCGACGACCAGCGCCGAGGTCTTCGGACGTTGGTCGGGATCCTTGGCGAGCAGCGACAGGACCAGCGCCTCGAGCGGCGCCGGCACGTCGGGGTTGTGCCACGACGGCGCGACGGGCGCGGTGGAGATGTGCTGCGAGATGATCGCGACCGCCTCGTCGCCCAAGAACGGCGGGCGGCCGGTGAGCATCTCGTAGAGCATCGCGCCGAGCGAGTAGAGGTCGCTTCGTGCGTCGGGCTGACGCCCGAGCGCTTGCTCGGGAGCCATGTAGGCGACGGTCCCGAGCATCATCCCTTCGGCGGTCAGCCGCGATCGGTCGAGCGCGACCGCGAGCCCGAAGTCGCCGAGCTTGGCGACACCGTCCTCCGTGAGCCACACGTTCCCGGGCTTGACGTCGCGGTGGACGACGCCGCGCTGGTGCGCATGGTCGAGCGCTCGCGCGACCTGGACGCCGATCCGGGCCGATTCCTCGAGACCGATCCCCTTTCCGTCGGAGCGCTGGATGAGGTCCTCGACCGAACCGCCGCTCATGTATTGGCAGACGAGGTAGGTGATGGCGTTCTCTTCGCCGATGTCGTAGACGGTGACGATGTTGGGGTGATCGCCGAGCCGCGCCATCGCTTGCGCCTCGCGGCCGACCCGGGCGAGCCCCTGTTCGTCGAGACCTTCGGTCTTGATCATCGCGATGGCCACGTCGCGTTCGAGCCGCGAGTCGGCCGCGAGGAACACGCGCTTGCGACCACCCTCCCCGAGGAAGCTCTTGATCGTGTACCGCCCACCGCCGAGTGGGCCCGGCAACGCCGCGCCGGGTTGGGCGATCGAGGGCATGTGCGCTTCCGCGAGCCGGACCCCACACCCGCGGCAGAACTTGAGGTCGCGCGGGTTGCTGCGTCCGCAGCGGGGGCAGGGGACCTCCGAGACCAGCGGCGAGCCGCACGACCCGCAGAAGGCGGCGTCGTCAGGGTTTTGCGCCCCGCAGCTCGGACACTCCATGGCCAGCGAGTCTACGGTCTGGAACAAGCCTGCGACCGTTTCAAAGGTCGCACAGACGAAGCGGGGCCCGGCCGGGCCCCGCTCGTCGTGATCGGTTCGGCTCGGCTAACCGAGCGCGCGGGACGGCCGCCGCCGCAGGAACGCAGCGAGACCGAGCGCCGCGGCGAGGAACAGCCACCCGGCCGGTCGCGCCCCGACGCCCGTCGCAGCGAGCGTCTTGCGTGTCTGCTTCTCGCCCAGGACTTTCGTCTTGTGTTGGGAGGGATGCGCCGCCGGCTTGGGGCTCACGCGGATCTGCGGGGCGCCCCGGACGAACAGCTTCCAGAGATCGCCGATCGGCGCGTATCCCGCCGCGATCGTCTCCGACATCTGCGGGCGTACGTTCACACCCGTCCACGTCCAGGACCAGTGGCCCGCCGGGCCGACGAACCCGTCGTCGCCGCTGATCGAACCGAGCGGGATGGGGAACGGGACGGGGATCGGAACCGGCAAGAAGAAGATCGGCAAGATCGTCTCGCTGTACGTCCCCGTTCCGCCGTTCGGCGTCGTCCACGACTCCGTGCAGTGGAGACACTCGAAGATCGCCGGGCCTCCGATGAGGCCGAGCGGTGACGTGACGTCCAACGTCGACGTGCCGGCCGCCGCGACCGAAGCGTCGACCGCGACGCCGGATGCATCGGCGTCCGCAGCGCCGATCGCCCGAGACCCGGATCCGGTGAACACCTCGGGCGTTCCCCCGGTCCCGGATACGTGGAACGAATCGATAACGCCGTTGGGCACGAAGACCACCATCGACAGCCGGTGGATCGAGCCAAACGCGCCGACGCCGCTCCCGATCCCAAATCCGTGTTCGCCTTTCTTGGTCACTTGAAGGTCGATGGCGCCGAAGTCCTTCGTCGTCTTGACGTGGAAGCCGCCGTCGCTCGTGTCGAAGACATCGGCACCACCGAGACCGTCGAAGGAGATCCCGGTTCCGAGAAGCGTCGATCGATCTCCGATGCTATGGCCCTGTACGTCGACGTCGAGGCTTGGACCTTTCGTCGGCGCGCCGGACGGGCCGCTCGGCGTTTCCGAGGGTCCACTCCCAGCCGAGAACGAACCGCCGGTCGCCACCGGTTGGACAACCGGTTGCGTGACTTCCAAGGTCGCGACCACCCAGTCGATCGGGGTTGCGCGAACCGTTAGCGGGCTGAGCCCCGCAGCCGCCAACAGCGACGCCATGAGCAGAAGTACCCGAGCCTTCATAACACCCTCCCTGGTCCCCGTTGATTCCTCTTCGCCATGGTTCGGGCGGAACCTCCTTATGTGGAACGCTTGGCTGGTTCGTGAGGTTCCATTTGCCCAGGATTACCAAGGCCGGAGAGGATGCATCTCCATGCGCGCCGTCGTGTGTACCGAGCTCGGGCCGCCGTCGTCGCTGCGCGTCGAAGAGGTCCCGGAGCCCGAGCCCGGCGAAGGGCAGGTGGTCGTCGACGTTCACGCGTGCGGCGTGAACTTCCCCGACACCTTGATCATCCAAGGTCGCTACCAATTCCAGCCTCCGCTTCCCTTCTCGCCCGGCGGCGAGGTGGCCGGCGTCGTGTCTCGCATCGGGCCGGGCGTCGACGGCGTGCGCGAGGGCGACCGAGTCATCGCGGTCACCGGCTACGGTGGCTTTGCTGAGAAGGTCGCAGTCGGCGCATCCCAAGTCCTCCCGATGCCGGCCGCGATGGACTTCCGAACCGGCTCGGCGTTCCTCTTCACATACGCGACAACCATCTATTCGTTTCGCGAGCGGGCCTCTCTCGCATCCGGTGAGACCCTGCTCGTGCTCGGCGCGGCAGGCGGCACGGGGTTGTCGGCGGTGGAGCTCGGCGCGGCGCTCGGCGCGCGGGTGATCGCGGCGGCTTCGAGCGAAGAGAAGCTCGCGCTCTGCCGCGAGCACGGCGCCAGCGACGGCATCGACTACAGCAAGGAGAACCTGCGCGAGCGGATCAAAGAGCTCACCGGCGGCCGGGGCGTCGACGTGTGTTACGACCCGGTGGGCGGCGAGCTCGCTGAGGCTGCGGTGCGCGGGATGGCGTGGAACGGCCGCTATCTCGTGATCGGGTTCACCGCCGGGATCCCGAAGATCGCTTTGAATCTCGTGCTTCTGAAGTCCTGTCAGATCGTCGGTGTGTTCTGGGGCGCGTTCCACGCGCGCGATCCGGTGCGGCACCGCGCGCTGGTCGACGAGCTCTTCGATCTATGGGAGGACGGGAAGATCGCCCCCCACGTTTCGGCGGCCTATCCGCTCGAGCGCGCGGCGGACGCACTCGAGGACATCCTCGCCCGCCGGGCGCTCGGCAAGATCGTCATCGAGCCGCTCGCGTAGCGGGCGATTACGCCGCGCGTCGCGGCCGCTGCTGCTCCTGTCGGGCCGGCTCTTCGGCGACCTGTGGCGAACGCAACGCGAGGATCGCGGCTGCACCGAGCGCGCCGAGCCCGAGGGCGAACGCGCCGGCGATCGGTCGCGGCGGGTACCACGCGATGAGCTCGTCGATCGAGAGATGCCCGGGGCCGGTCCATGCCACGGCGAGCGCCGCCGCCGAAAGCACCAGGTTGTATTCGAAGCCGCCCTTGGTGATCCACAACCCGTTCTTTCCGTGCACCGCGAAGACCGCGTTGATCATCACGCCGATGAGTCCGGCGGCCGCCAGCGGCGTCGCGAGCCCGAGCGCGAACATAGCGCCGGCGCCCGCCTCGGTCGTACCGGCGAGCAGAGCCATCTGGTTCGGCCATGGGTATCCGAGCGACCCGAACATCTTCCCGGTCCCTTTCCGGCCGCTCCCGCCGAACCACCCGAACAATTTCTGTGTCCCGTGACCGACGAAAAGCGATCCGATGACAACACGGAGTATCAGCAATCCAACGTCCATAGTGACCCACCTCCAACGAAGTCCTTACCCGTTGCCCGCGGTGAATCACCGTTCAGTTTTTTTGTCCGCGTCTGGCGCGCGACGACGCGAGGGGCTCGAGAAGATCAGGCGGTCGCTTCGTGCGGCTCGATACCGGCCAACGCGCCTTCGACCATGTCCCGCGCGAGCCGCATAGCGCTGGTCCACTGGGGATCCAGCGTCTCCTGGTCGACCAAAGGCTCGACCTCACGGAGCCGCGCCGCCGCCCACACGAGGAGCTCGCTCAGCTCGGGCGTCGCGGCGAATCGGAGCGTGATGTCGTTCCCGGCTTGGGAGGCCTCGAGCTGGTCGCGCGCCGAACGTAGCGTGCGGGCGACGACCGCGCCGAGGCCGGGTGGGATCTCCCGGAGCGGCCGAAGGGCGGCCGGGAGGTCGGCCTCTTCCAGGATGAGCTGCCAGCTTTGGATGAGGAAGACGAGTTGATGGACGTCCCGGAAGGGACGGCGGGGAAAGACGATCTCTTCGGCCACTGCTCACACCTCGCGCTTCGCCCCAAGAGGTGCCAACGAGAGATACACAATGTGTGCCATACGCTCGAGCGCGTCGTCAAGGGGTACGCATCGAAGAAATTCGCTCACGGCCGGCAGGGGTCGTGGGCCCGGCTGGACTCGAACCAGCGACCAAGGGATTATGAGTCCCCTGCTCTGACCAACTGAGCTACGGGCCCGCATCGGCGACTTTAACAATTGCGTCGCGGCGGTCCGCACGCGACGTGTAACACGCGAGACTCCCCGCCCGATGTCATACCTGAACGCACGCAGACCGGGGAGGCCAGATGAAGGAACGATTCGGACCGATGCTGCGGAACAGGCTCGTGATCGGAGCGGTGTCGGCGGCGTTGCTGGTCGGCGGAAGCATGGGGGCCCGCGCACTCGTCGGCGCAGTGCGCTCGGATTCCCCGACGGTTACCCCGTCGTCGGACACCATCGATCCACCCGAAAGCCCGGAACCCACCGAAACTCCCGACGTTCAAGAAACCGAGCAGCCGGAGCCGGAGCACACGAAGGCGCCCGAGGTCCATCACTCAGATAACCACTCCACGCCTGAGGTCGACGACGACCAAGGGCAGAACGATGACGACCAGGGTGAAGTCGACAACCAGGACGGCGATCGGCACGAAGTCGAAAGCCCGGAGCCTCACGAAACGCCCACCGAAGAGCACAGCGGCGACACGACCGGAACGACGACCGACGGAACGACGAC
>Ga0075425_100006948_pt1 | contig 11915 bp, 7 predicted proteins | sample SoiMethybrSBSTD4_FD_75300 | JGI IMG/M metagenome (GOLD analysis project Ga0075425, IMG submission 75300) | Bulk soil microbial communities from a Populus tree surrounding site in Tennessee, USA - Soil MetaG P. TD hybrid SBSTD4 | ecosystem: Environmental > Terrestrial > Soil > Tree plantation...
ACCGACCGCGTAGAACGCGATGTAGCCCAGGTCGAGGAGGCCCGCGAAGCCGACGACGATATTGAGCCCCAGCGCGAGCATGATGTAGATCATCGCGAAGTTGAGGATGCGCACCCATGCCTGCCCGGCGAGCGCGGCGACGAACGGCAGCAGCGCCAGCGCGACCGCGACCAGTACGACGCCTGCCCAGACCTTGGGTGGGACCGACTTGCTGCGCCGGTGTGCGGTCATGGGTGTACCCCCACGTTTGCGGCTGTCGCCGCTGCGCTGCCCGCGGAGGGAGCCGAGTGCCTGCAAGGCCACCCGCGCCTTGGCCCGGCGGCGGATTGCGCGACCCCGGCGGCGCTCATGCGCGCTCGCTCACCCGCTCGCCGAGCAAACCCGACGGTCGGAAAATGAGCACCAGGATCAACACGAAGAACGCGAAAACGTCCTGGTAGTTGCTGCCGAACATGCTCACCTGGCCCTCGCTGGCCGCGCATTGCTGTTGCAGCGAATCGGAAAGAAACGGGAATCCGCAGATATTGGATACATCGCCGATATAGCCAGCGCCGAGCGCCTCGATGATGCCGAGCAGGATTCCACCCAGCATCGCGCCGGCGAGATTGCCGATGCCGCCCAGGACCGCCGCGGTAAACGCCTTCAGGCCCAGCAGGAAGCCCATGTAGTAGTGGGCGATGCCGTAATAGGTCATCACCATCAGGCCAGCGACAGCCGCCAGCGCGGCGCCGATCACAAACGCCGCCGAGATCACGACGTTGATATCGATACCCATCAATCCTGCCACCTCCGGATTCTGCGCGGTGGCGCGCATCGCCATGCCGAGGCGGGTGCGCTGCACGACGAACACCAGCCCCGCCATCAGCAAGCCGGCGAGCACGACGATCAGCATCTGCAAATCGGTCATCGACGCGCCGAGGACGTTGTGCGGCGTCGGCTGGATCAAGGTCGGGAACGTGAGGTAATTCCGGCCCCAGACGATCAAGGCGAGGTTCTGCAGGATGATCGACATGCCGATCGCGGTGATCAGCGGCGCGAGGCGCGGCGCCTTGCGCAGTGGCCGGTAAGCAATCTTTTCCATCGCATAGGCGATGGCCATGCAGACGGTGATCGCGACGAGCAGTCCGGCCAGGATGACGATCACGGACGGTAGCGGGGCATGCGCTCCGAGCAGCGCCATGATGACCGACAGCGACACCATCGCGCCGATCATGACGACCTCGCCATGCGCGAAGTTGATCAGCCCGATGATCCCGTACACCATCGTGTAGCCGAGGGCCACCAGGGCGTAGACGCTGCCCAGCGTCAGCCCATTGATTAACTGCTGCAGGAAAGTGTCCAAGCGGTTTCCCCCTTGCGCCCCGCGGCGTCCGTGTCTTCGATTCTCCGCTGCACAGGACTGGTCAGCAATCCCCGGCTTGGGGCGGGCCGCGGCGCCGGACGAAAAAACGGCGCCCCGAGGGCGCCGTTGCCAAGTCTAAATTCCGGCTATTTCTTCTTTTCGTCCTTCTTCATCTCGCCCTTCATCATCTCGTCCTTCTTCATCGGTTCCGCGGGCGCCGGAGCGGCGGCAGGCGCGGCTGCCGCAACTTTCTCGGTCTTGCCGCCTACGTTGACCGCCATGGGCATGAGCTTGCCGTCCTTGACCTGATAGAGCGTGATCGCGCCGTTCTTGGTGTCGCCGTGCTCATCGAACTCGATCTTCGCCGTGATGCCGTCGTAGGAGATCTTCGCGAGCTCCGGAAGGTATTTCGCCGGATCAGCCGAGTTCGCCTTCTTCATCGCCTCGATCAGCGTGTTGGCCGCGTCGTACGAATACGGAGCGTAGACCTGGATCGGGCCGTACTTCTTGGTGAATCGGTCGACGAAGTCCTTGGCGTTCGGCATCTTGTCCGGGGGCAGTCCGGCCTGAGTGCAATATTGCCCCTCCGCCGCCCCGCCGGCGAGCTTCGGCCATTCCGCCGAGCACACGCCGTCGCCGGCGATGTACTTCGCCTTTATCCCGAGTTCCTTCATCTGCTTGACCATGGGTCCGCCCTGCGCGTCCATGCCGCCATACATGATGATGTCGGGGTTCTTGGCCTTGATCTTGGTCAGGATCGCCTTGAAGTCGGTCGCCTTGTCGTTGGTATATTCGCGGGCGACGACGGTGCCACCGGCAGCCTTGACGGCCTTCTCGGTCTCGTCGGCCAGCCCCGCGCCGTATGCCGACTTGTCGTCGATGATCGCGATCTTCTTGGCCCCCAGCGTCGTAACCGCTTCCTTGCCGATCACGCTGCCTTGCTGCACATCGTTCGCCATGACGCGGAACGTGGTCTTGAAGCCCTGCAAGGTCAGCTTCGGATTGGTCGCGGACGGCGAGATCTGCGGGGTGCCCGCATCGCTGTAGATCTTGGAGGCGGGGATCGAGGTACCGGAGTTCAGGTGGCCGACCACGCCGGCAACTTTGTCGTCGACGAGCTTCTGCGCCACGATCGTGCCCTGCTTGGGATCGGCCTGGTCGTCCTGGGCATCGAGCTCGAACTTGACCTTCTTGCCATCGATCGTGACGCCCTTCGCGTTGGCGTCGTCGATAGCCAGGCGGGCACCATTCTCGTTGTCCTTGCCAAGGTGAGCCTGTGGGCCGGTCGTCGGGCCGACATGCCCGATCTTGACGGTCATCTCCGGCATGGCGGGTGCGGCGGCAGGGGCCGGCGTCGCGGCCTGCTTCGGTTCTTCCTTGCCGCAGCCGTACGCGGCCAGCAAGGCCGCGGCGACGAGCGAGAGCCCGAACGAGCGGTTGAGTGTCATGAATTCTCCTCCCAAAAAGGGTAATGAAGGGGTAAGGAACGGGTGAACGGGATGAAAGGGACGGGCGTGGAGCCGAGGATTATTCTCTGGCAGGCGTAAGCTGTCAATTCTGGCCGAGGGCGCGCGCGCTAACGTGGCGCGCTGCGGTTCGTCGGAAACTGCAGCGCCTTCGGGCAGCGGACCGGCGTTTCGTCGGCTTGCGCTTGTCGCGCCGCCGCCGTCTGGCCTAAACTCGCGCACTCTTTTTTTGAATCCGGCGCTCTGGCCCGTTGCATCCAACGGGCGACGATTGGCGGCGGGAAAGGCCGCGGGGGCGCATCGCCCGCCGGCCCACAAGGTCCAGCCGGTCCTGGGAGAAAGATTTTCAGTCATGGCAGCACGGTTCACACGGAGGCGCACGCTCGTCGTTCTGGCGGTGTTCCTGGTCCTGGGCGTCCTGGCAGGTAGCGTAGCGCTGCGGGCGAACAGGACTGCCGCAGACTCGCCAGGGGGCTCCCGGTCCCCTCCGGTCGCGCTCGAATTTGCGGCGGCTGATCTGGCCTATGTCGAGCCGAAAGCGCTCACCCGGTGGCTGCCCCTCTCCGGCACGCTGCAGCCGGTCGACCAGACGACGGTCAAGGCGAAAGTATCGGGCGAAGTCCGTCAGGTCGCGGTTCGCGAGGGCGAGGCGGTGAAGGTGGGACAGGTCATCGCGCGCTTCGATACCGCCGATCTCGAGGCCAAGCTTACCGACCGGATCGGCGCGCTCGAATCGAGCCGCGCCCAGCTTGCCATGGCGGAGAAGACGCGGGCGCAGAATCAGCAGCTGCTCAAACAGAAATTCATCTCGCAGAACGCCTACGACAGCGCCGAGAGCAATCTGTCGGTAAGCCAGGGCACGCTCAAGTCGAACGAAGCGCAAGCCCAACTCGCGCGGAACGCGTTGCGCGACGCGGTCGTGACGGCGCCGCTGTCGGGAATCGTCGCCAAGCGCCACGTCCAACCGGGCGAGAAAGTGAGCTTCGATGCGCCGCTCGTCACCATCGTCGATCTGGCGCAGATGGAGTTGCGGGCAATGGTTCCTGCGAACGACATTCCCGAGCTCGTGGCGGGCATGAAAGTCGACTTGGCGATCGACGGTTTCGGGGATCGGCGCTTTACCGGCACGATCGAGCGCATCAATCCCACGACCGAAGCAGGTACGCGGGCGATCACCGTGTTCATTCATATCCCGAATCCGGATGCCGCGCTTCGTGGCGGGATGTTCGGAACGGGCAAGGTCACGCTGGCGGCCGGGGCACCGGTACCTACGCTGCCGGCCATCGCAGTCCGGACTGAAGCGGGACAGAACTTCGTCTGGACGATCGAGAAAGGGAAGCTCGCCCGTCGCATCGTGACGGTCGGCCGGCGCGACGACACGGCGGGCCGCGTCGAGATCAAGACCTCGCTTCCCCCGGACGCCCCGATCCTGGCGGCGCCGTTCGACAACCTCAAAGCGGGCGCGCCCGCGCTGGTGCGGGCGCCGAGCGCGCCCAAGTCCGCCGGCGCGAGCTGACGGCGTCAAAGACGGCGCCGATTAGAGGAGAACAGGCCAATGTGGATCACTCGCGTCTCGATCAACAACCCGGTTTTCGCCACCATGGTCATGGTCGGGATCGTCGTGCTCGGGGTGTTCTCCTACGCGAGGCTGCGGGTGGAGCAGATGCCAGACGTCACGCTGCCGTTCGTCGATGTCGAGACAGCGTATCCGGGAGCTTCGCCGGAGGTCGTCGAAACGGATGTGAGCAAGCCCATCGAATACGCCGTCAACACCGTTTCGGGCGTCAAGCGGATCTATTCGAACTCGAGGGAAGGGCGAAGCCAGGTCTTCGTCGAGTTCCGCCTCGGCACCGACGTCACCCGCGCGATACAGGACGCCCGCGACAAAATCGCGCTGGTCCGGCCGAGTTTCCCTCGCGACGTCAAGGATCCGCAGGTCATCCGGGTCGAGATCGAGGATAACCGACCCACGATATCGCTCGCGGTGCTCTCGCCGACGGTCGAGCTGCGCGAGCTCACCTCGCTCACCGATCAGACGATCGTCAAGGCGATCGAGAACATCCCCGGCGTCGCGCAGGTCATCGTCAACGGGCGCGTGACCCGGCAGATACTCATCCAGATCAAGCCCTCCGCGCTGGCGTCGCTCGGCATCGGCATCGATCAGGTGATGACCGCGGTGCAGAACGCTAACCAGGACGTCCCGGCCGGTCGCATCACGCGGGGTCAAAGCGACTCGGTGGTGCGCGTCGAGGGAAAGATCAAGGACCCCGCGCAGTTCGGCCGCATCATCGTTGCGCAGCAGGGTGGTGGTCCGGTCTATCTCAGTCAGGTCGCCGATGTGATCGACGGCGAGAAGGAGCTCGACTCGATCTCTCGGATCAATGGCCGGCCGTCGATCACCATCGATATCCGCAAGGCGCAGGATGCCAACATCGTCGAGACCGGCCGCGGCGTGCGGGCGGCACTGGAATCGCTGAAGGCGCGTCTGCCGCAGGACGTCGAGGTGCGGCTCGTTTATTCGCAGGCGGACCAGGTGGAGGCGAGTGTCGCCCAAGTCAAGGCAACGATCGTCGAGGGGGCGCTGCTCACTGTTTTGATCGTGTTCCTGTTTCTGCATTCCTGGCGCAGCACGATCATCACCGGGCTTACGCTGCCGATTGCGGTGATCGCGACGTTCATCGCGTTGTATGCATTTGGCTTCACGCTCAACATGATGACGCTGATGGCGCTGTCCCTGTGCATCGGCTTGCTGATCGACGACGCGATCGTCGTGCGCGAGAACATCGTGCGCCACCTGGGAATGGGCAAGACGCATCTCGCGGCGGCGCGCGAAGGCACGGACGAGATCGGGCTCGCGGTAATGGCGACCACGTTCGCCATTGTCGCCGTGTTCGTGCCGATCGCCTTCATGAAGGGAATCATCGGACAGTTCTTCTTCCAGTTCGGCTTGACAGTAGCCGTCGCCGTGCTGGTGTCTCTGTTCGTGAGCTTCACGCTCGATCCCATGCTCTCTTCGCGTTGGCGCGATCCGCCCGGAGGGCGCTTCTCGCGTGTACCTTGGCTGGGACGCTTCATGGACCGCGTCGAGGCTGTCGTCGAATGGGTACACGTCGTATACGGGCGGCTGCTCGAGTGGGCGATCTCGGATGCCAAGTATCGGCTCTACGTTCCTGCATTCGGCCTATGGACCGCGCTGCGGACGCGACGGTGGAGCGCGCTCAAGCCCCGGCGGGCGACGATCAGCAATCGCGGCATCGTGCTGTGGACCGCGCTGCTCATCTTTTGCGGCAGCTTCGCGCTCCTTCCGTTCATCGGCAAGGAATTCTCGCCGCAGGTCGACGAGAGCTTCATTTCCCTGCGTCTCAACACGCCCGTCGGCACGAGCCTCGAGTCCACCGACGGTAAGGTGCGCGACGTCGAGGAAGTGCTCAAGCAGTTCCCCGAAATTGTCCTCGCGATGACGACGGTAGGCAGCTGGGATGGTCGCAACTACGCGCGGGTGAACGTGAAGCTGACCGATCGCGGTGAGCGCGCGCGCTCGCAAAAGGACCTCGAGCGCGCAATTCGATACGCGCTGCAGCGGATCCCCGGGATCGAACTCGCGCTGGGTTACGATCGCCCGATCTGGGTCAACCTGCTGGGCCCGGACCCCGACACGCTCAAGCAGTTGATCAACGAGTTCGCCGAAAAGGTCGCCAAGGTTCCCGGAATCGCGGACATGGAGATCTCGGAGAAGGCGGCCAACCCCGCGCTGTCGATCCGGCTCAATAACGACGCGGCCGCGGATCTGGGTATCTCGGTGCAGCAGGTCGGTGCAACGGTGCGCCCGCTGCTCGCGGGCGAGACGGTCACTTACTGGCTGGGACCCGACGCGCAAAACTACGAGGTCAACGTACAGTTGCCCAGGGAAGGCCGAAGGCTTGCCTCCGACCTCGGCAATCTCTACCTGTCGACCAACAAGCGCGGGCCCGACGGCGAGCTACGCATGGTGCCTTTGCGCCAGGTGGCCGAGATCGTCGAGACGACGAGCCCGCAGATCATCAAGCGGCAGGATCTGCAACGACGCGTCGCGCTTTACGCCAACGCGGAGGGACGCGCCTCGGGTAATGTCGGCGACGACGTCAAGAAGATCGTCGACACCATGCAACTACCCCCTGGTTATCGCTTCGTCATCGCCGGACAACAGGAGGACTTCGCGGATTCAGCCGCGGCACTGGTGGCATCGCTCGGCCTCGCGATCATTTTCATCTACCTCGTGCTCGCATCGCAGTTCGCGAGCTTCACCCAGCCGATTGCGATCATGGCCTCATTGCCGTTCACGCTGATCGGCGTGCTGCTCGCATTGCTGCTGACCGGAACCTCGATGAACATTTTTTCGATGATCGGCTTCGTGATGCTGATGGGACTGGTCACCAAGAACGCGATTCTGCTCGTCGATTTCGCCAACCGATCGCGTCGAGGGGGCACGGCGCTGCACGATGCGCTGCTCTTGGCGGGACAGGTGCGCCTGCGGCCGATCCTGATGACGACGAGCGCGATGATCTTCGGCATGCTGCCGCTGGCGCTGGGCCTCGGCGAAAGCGGCGAGACGCAGGCGCCGATGGGACGCGCGATCATCGGCGGCGTGATCACGTCGACGCTGCTGACCCTCGTCGTCGTGCCGGTCATCTACACCTATCTCGATCGCGTGTTCGAGTGGAGGAAAGCCAGGCATGCCGCGCGTCGGGCTCGCGGCGCGGAGGCGGCCGACGCGCCGGCCAGCGGCGATTGACGTGGAATGATGGCAGACGGCATCATTGGCCGACTTCGGGTCAGCTGTCCTGCTAGACAAAGGGGATGCATGGATTTCGAGCAGGCACGCTTCAACATGGTCGAGCAGCAAGTGCGCACCTGGGCGGTGCTGGACCAGGAAGTGCTCGACCTGCTTTTTCAGGTCAGGCGCGAAGACTTCGTCCCACCGACCTATCGGACGTTGGCGTTCGCCGATCTCGAAATACCGCTGGGCGACGGCGAACGCATGTGGACGCCCAAGATGGAAGCTCGGGTGCTGCAGGAGCTTCAACTCAAGGCGAACGAATCGGTGCTCGAAATCGGCACGGGTAGCGGCTATCTCACCGCATTGCTCGCGCGGCGCTCGGCCGATGTCACCAGCGTCGAGATCAATTCCCGTCTTCAGGCCGAAGCGTGGACGCACTTGGCCGGCGCCGGTATAGCGAACGCGCGGCTCGAAGCGGGCGACGGGGCGCGCGGCTGGCGCAGCGGGGAATACGACGCCATCGTCCTGACGGGCTCGACGCCGATCCTGCCGGACTCGTGGTTCAAACAATTGAGGCCCGGCGGACGCCTGTTCGCAGTCGTTGGCGACCCGCCGGCCATGACGGCGCGCTTGACGCGCTGGAGTGCTCCGGGAGCAATTGTTCACCAAGATCTGTTCGAGACGGTGATCGCGCCGCTCAAGAACGCGCCGCAACCCGCACGCTTCGTGTTCTGAGCCGGTGACCGGCTCCCGACCGATGTTGAAACGTACGCTTGTGTTCGTGCTCGGCGCCGCCATGGGCGCGGTGCTGCCGTCAGCGGCTGCCGAGGACCTGCTGCAGATCTACCGCGACGCGCTCGCGAACGATCCGACGCTCGCCTCGGCGCGGGCGACCTGGCTCGCGACGCAGGAAGCCGTGCCGCAGGCACGGGCGGGGCTGCTGCCGTCGGTGACGCTCGTCGGCAATGCCAATCGCCAGAACTTCTACGAGAAACTCCACACCGATCCCAGCCTGTCGGTCACGGAGAACTTCCCGGCATACAACTACACGGTGTCGGCGAGCCAGCCGCTTTATCGCAAGCAGAACCTCGTCGCGCTGGATCAGGCGAAGCAGACGATCGGCCAGAGCGATTTTGTGCTCGCTTCCGCGCGGCAGGACCTCATCGTTCGCGTCGCGCAGGCGTATCTCGACGTGTTGCTGGCGCGCTTCAATATCGAGCTGACCGAGAGCCAGAAGGCGGCGGTCAGCGAGAACCTCGCGCAGGCGAAGCGCAACTTCGAGGTCGGGACCGCGACGATCACGGATACCAACGATGCGCAGGCCAAGTACGACCAGATCGTGGCGCAGGAGATCTCGACCCAGAACGACCTCGATAACAAGCTCGCGGCCTTGCGCGCGATCATCGGTCGCGCCCCGAAGGAGCTGAAGCCGTTCGGCGGCGAATTTGCCCCGCAGCTGCCGACGCCCAACACGCTCGACGCCTGGATCGATGCCGCCGTGCGCGACAATCCACAGGTGCGCATCGCGCAGGCGAACTACGACATCGCGGTGCTCGAGGTGGACAGGCAGCGCGCGGGTCACTACCCGACGCTCGATCTGGTCGCGAGCTTCAACCAGGGTTACCAGGGCGGCTCATCTTCGACGTCACAGACATCGGCGGCGGCGTTCGACTCGCGGCTCAGTGTCATCGGAGTCCAGCTCAACGTGCCGCTTTACCTTGGCGGGTTGATCGACTCCAGGGTGCGCCAGGCCGTCGCCAACCTGGAAAAAGCGCGGCAGGACCTCGAAACGGCGCGGCGCAGCGCGCAGCTTTCGGCGCAGACCGCGTTCAACGGCGTCACCAGCGGTGTGGCGCAGGTCACCGCCTTCGAGCAGGCGGTCAAGTCGGCGCAGGTTTCTTACGATTCGACCAAACTGGGGCTCGAGGTCGGGGTGCGCACCAATCTCGACGTGCTCAACCAGCAACAGCAAGTCTTCCAGACGCGCTTCAACCTGGCGCAGTCGTACTACAATTTCGTGATCAGCGGGCTTAAATTGAAGCAGGCAGTCGGCACGCTCTCCGATCCCGACGTCGACGAACTCAACCGGGCGCTCGGCGGCTGAGGTTCCCTACTCGTTGTACCGCGCGCGCCGCGAGCTGCGGCGCGAGCCACTCCCACAGGCGGTCGGCTGCCCCGCGATGCATCGCGTGAAAGGCGCGCGCGGCCAGACCCATCGCCTGGCGCCGTCCCGGGTCCGCGAACAGAGCGATGAGCGCCGCGATCAACGCGTCGGCATGCGCGACGCGGAGCGCCGCGCCTGATTCGATCGCACCCGCCGTGGCTTCACTAAAGTTGAAAGTGTGTGGCCCGATCAGGACCGGCGTGCCGACGGCCAGTGATTCGATCAGGTTCTGCCCGCCAAGCGGCAACAGACTGCCGCCGACAAAGGCCACGTCCGCAGCCGCGTAATATGCCGCCATCTCGCCCATCGAATCCCCGAGGACCACGCCGATGTCCGCGGGCACGGGCGCGTTCGCGTCGCTGCGCCGGACGAAAGGAACACCGCGTGCGCGGAGCAACTCGGCGACCGTCGCGAAGCGCTGCGGATGCCGGGGCACCAGCACCAGCAGCGGATTGTCCGGCAGCGCTCGCCGCGCGAGGGCATCGAGCAACAACGTCTCCTCGCCGTCGCGCGTGCTCGCCGCCACCCAGACCGGGCGCATCGCGCCGAAACGGAGTCGAAATTCCGCCCCCAGCTCGAGCGCCGACGACGGGATGGTGACATCGAATTTGAGGTTGCCTGTGACGACGGCCTCCGGAGCACCCAGTTCGGCGAGCCGCGCCGCGTCGGCAGCTGACTGCGCCGCAACGCCAGAAAGGCGCTGCAGCATCGGTCGGGTCAGCGATCGGAAGCGCGCGTAACCGCGCGCCGAGCGCTCGGACAGTCGAGCGTTGACGAGGTACAGGGGAACGTTCGCGCCCCGGGCGCCGGCGATGAGATTTGGCCACAATTCGGTTTCGAGCAGAAACCCGGCGGTTGGTCCGAAATGGGCATAGAAGGATCGGACCGCGAACGGTACGTCGTAGGGCAACCACGCTCGTATGACGCGGTCGCCGAAAAGCGTCTCCGCCGTTTCCCGGCCGCTCGCGGTCATGTGCGTGAGCACGATGGCCGCTTCCGGATAGGTGGCTTTCAGTCGTTGCACGAGCGGAACCGCCGCGCGCGTCTCGCCGACCGAAACCGCGTGAATCCAATACACCGGGCCGGCGATGCTGCCCCGATAGCGCCCGAATCGTTCTCCGATGCGCTCGCGATAGCGCGGCTCGCGCCGGCCGCGCCACCACAGCCGCAGCGGCAACAGCGGCAGCGTGGCCGAGCCGAGCAGCGTGTAAAGAGCGCGCGAGGGTTCCATCAGCAAGGCGGCCGCGTGCGCAGCAGCGCGCCGGCGGCCGCGATGACCTGCGCCGGAGCGGGTATTGCGCCGATGTCGCCAAGATCGCGGGCGAGCGAGCTGGCGCGCTCGACGCCGGCAAGCCGCGGATCGGTCGCGGTGAACAATGCGACGGTGGGCGTTCCCAACGCCGCCGCGAGGTGCGTGAGTCCGGTATCGACGCCGACGACCAGCGTCGCGCGCGATAGAAGCGATGCCAGTTCGGGCAGCGTGCGCCGCGGCGGCACGGTGGCTCCGCTCGTCCCCGCGGCAATCCGGGCGCTGCGTGCCAACTCCGTGGCGTCGCCCCAGGGGAGCACCGCCTCGAGACCCGCGCCGGCAACGTGCTCGAGCAGCGCTTGCCAATGGGCTTCCGGCCAAAGCTTGTCGTCGCGGCTGGTCGCGTGGAGAAAGACGGCGTAGGGCGCGTCGGGAGCCAAGGCTAGCGGCGGCGGAACGAGATCGAAGTGCGGTTCGCCCTCCGGCTTATAGCCGAACGCGCGGCCCGCGAGACGGCGACAGCGATCGATAAGATGTTGCCGCGGATCGATGCGGTAGGTATGGCGATAGAGCAGCGTTGCCATCGGCTCGCGCACGCTCACCCGATCCGGACCGTGCACCGGGCCGCGCGCGAGCCAGGCGATCAACGCGCCCTTGACCTGCTCCTGCAGATCGATGACCGCATCGTAGCGTTCGCGAACGAGCTCGTGCCGGAATGCGCTAAGCTCACGCCATGTCGCGCGTGAAAGCACGCGATGACGCCAGCGGCGCAATGCGACCGTTATGACGCGGCGCACGCCCCGGTTCAGGCGCACCAATGTGGTAAACGGCTCTTCGGCAACCCAGTCGACCGCGAGCCCCGGGCGGTGATGGTGCAGGTCGTGCACGATCGGCAGCGCATGCACGATATCGCCCAGCGACGACGGGCGGATGATCAG
>Ga0075425_100006950_pt1 | contig 11914 bp, 11 predicted proteins | sample SoiMethybrSBSTD4_FD_75300 | JGI IMG/M metagenome (GOLD analysis project Ga0075425, IMG submission 75300) | Bulk soil microbial communities from a Populus tree surrounding site in Tennessee, USA - Soil MetaG P. TD hybrid SBSTD4 | ecosystem: Environmental > Terrestrial > Soil > Tree plantation...
GGCACGACGCAAGTGGCGGCGCGTCCCCGCCTTTAAAGACGTGCAGCACTTGAGCTTCCGGGAGGAGCTGCATGCCATCGAGGCCGTGATCGCCGGGCAAGGCATAGGGATCTTCAGCGATGTGCTTGTGGCTCACGAGCTTGCCGCCGGAGCGCTCGTCAAAGCGTTTGACTTGCATCTGCCCGGTTATCATTTCTATGTCGTTCGCAGGCGCGGCCATCCGCGCGAGAAAACCATCAGAGCGTTCTCAAATTGGGTGCAGTCTGTTAAGTACGACGGGCTGCCGCATCGCGGTGTAGGGGCGGGCGTGGGTTCTCTTGCCCGCCACAGAGCAAGTACCTCATGAAGCGGACAGCATAGATGCAGCGCAGCGAACGGGGGAATCCTCCCGCGCAGCAGGTTCTGCCTCTGGCGATTCCAAACCACATCCCGCACAACAGCTTACACGCAGCAGATGATAAGGGCGCCGCAACGAGGCCGACCTCATCGCAGTCGACACGGAAAAAACTAACGCAAGGTAAGTGCGTCAGTTGGCCGCCGCTGCGGCTTGCACTGCGCCGAGAAGGGCTTTGAGGTGTGCGGCCGGTTCGCCGAGAGAACAACCAAGGGAAACGGGCAATTCGCTAAGAGCCGCCGGCCGCCCCGTAGAGCCGTTGAGTGCCCATCACGGCGCTGGCGCCTCGATTTATCCAGTGGGGCGCTCACGCGTCCTGCGCCGCTCGGCTCGGTGAGCAGTGCGGCGGCAATGACGCGAGGCTTTAGACGCCGGTGCGCAGGTGGCTGAGTGACTATCAGGGTTTTCCCCGATTGGCGTGTGGCGGGCCTACTCTTCACGGTTGGCCCCAGTGCAGCGACCTATCGCCCACAGCTGGCATGCTAGCGCCAAGTATCGCCCGCCGCCCGCATCCCTTTCATTTGGTTAGGGAGCAAAGAGCCCGCGCAATCGCGGGCCCCATTGTTTCGATCCGCGATCAATTGAATTGGACTTGCCGACGCGAGATAGTGGGCTTGCGCTGCACTTGCCGCTTGCGGCGATCGCAAACGCGTTCTAAGGCGCGGCAGTCTAATTCCCCACGCGCGACCGTGCTCGGCCTATTGAAACGGTGCAAGCGGAGAAGAAACCCGGCGGCCCGCCCCATGCAAGGGAGACCAAGACTGGTATGAGCTGCAAGATCATTGCGCACGCGTCTACGCGGCATGCTGCGACTTATCACGTGCAAGTTGGCGGCAAACTGTACAAGGCGCGAGTTGAGGATCTCCCAGGCGAAGATTGCACCGTCCACATCGACGGTCTCGAGAAAGGGTCAGAGCTCTTCCGGTCGATCGAAGCGGTCGTCCTGAAGGACTGGCTCGGGATCGACGCTCCGCAAAGACAATGAATGGGCGGGTGTCTTACGCCCACGCCACAAACGGCGCCAAGTTGGGATTTTACGAGCGGCGAGGAGACTGCTCGCCACGGAGATACGCATGGTTCGCGGCCTCCTTGGCGTTTGGAAGTGTCAGGAAGGCGAGACCATCACCGGGACAGTTTCACGTGCCGAAATCTTCGACGGCGAACAAATGATGCAACGCGTCGATAGTGATCTGGCACGTGACACTGGCCGCCCCTCCGGACGTCCTCCCGCTCACGAACCGGGACAACGTCGCCGACCACGCGCGGCTGATCATGGCCTCGTTTAAATATCAGCCCTTGGGGGCTTCCAAATTGCTTGTCTGCGGCAATCGTAAAGAGCAGCTTTGAGGTCGAGCAGCCTCACGGACCGCAGCCGACCCTCGGCGCCCTAGCCCCTGGGCGCCTTCACCCACCCACGCCCGCACAGAGCGAGTGCGTTCTTCTCACGCAAGGCTGACCTGGCCGCTGAGTGCGGAGGGCCGCAGGTTGGCCCATTTGGCAAGCTCAAGGTCCCAGTAAATGCTTCACGGGCAAACGGATTACTCCGACTGCAGGGCAGCGCTGAGTTGTAGATCTCGACGCCTTCCGTGAACTTTGGGCCGGAAGCTACGGTATTGCCCGCGCCAGACCCGGCATTCTACCTGATGGAACTCGGCCGGAGGTTTGGGAATAGTGACTGCCGGATCACAAGTATCGAGACACCCCCCCGTCGTCTCGATTTTCCCTCGTCGTGATCCGTGCGGGGCCGCTACCCTCCCCCGGGGCGGCCCCATTTCTTTTCGCAGACCTCTATGCATTTATGCGCCCGTCGAGCAACGCGACTGGCTTGTCGGTGACACGTCTGCTGAGGGTTGTCCGAATCCCAACCGCGGACCTCTGCAGCGAGTGTCGTGTGGGCGAGCAAGCCGCTTTCCGGGCGGCTCCACTTGTTTCAGCGACGGGGAAGAGTGGGCGCCGCCACAACGATAAGGGGATGCGGGGGCGGCGCCCTGCGCTGGCCGGTGCCAGCGAACTTGCCTCCTAGTTTCGTGCATCGTGGTTGACGATCAATGAAGAGGGCGCGTGAAGCCAACGCCCCGGCGTTGTCTCAAGTTGACCTGAAACACCGACCAATTCGCAAAATGAACCAACCCGGCAACAGGAGCGCTGCTGGTCGAGTGTCCAAGGCGCCGTCCATTGTATCATCGTGACTATGTGCGGTCAGCGTTTGGGAACCTGCACAAGACGGGTCGATGCGCTGGAAAACATGGGGAACCCGCAAGACTGCCATCCTTGCGTGATCTCCAGACCTTGCAACCCATGACATGCTGGGGGGAACTAGCCATTGCAGCGGATATGCATAGATCGCGTGAACACCGAATCCTCGAGTAGCGGCGGCCTTTGGTCGCTACGGTCTAGGATCGTATAGCCGCGGGACCCGCAGGTATTGCTCGCCGTCAGCATGCAGTTGTTCCAGCCCTGCAGCAGGCCGGAGCAGTCCAAGGCAATCGCTGATTTGTCGTCCGGCCTAGGCGCGGGCTCGGGGATGGCGTTCTGCGCTTTTTCGATCGGCCCGACCGGGGGCAGCGCGGGCTCCGGGATCACGGTCTGCGCGCAGCCGGCGATGACGCAAGCAAGAGCGAGCACCATCGAAGCCTTGAGTTGCACGTTATTCTCCAATGCCTCATGCGGGCTCTTCACCGCGAGCAGCTCTTCGTGGGAACGCGCGTTCGCGGGTTTTCGAATTCCTTGTCTGGCGACCGCGCGGCCATCGGCTACCGCTCCAAAATGGTGGCGACGTCCCCTCTTTTCCACGCTGCACCAAGCGCAACGCGCCGATAAAGAGTTGGCGAAAGTGAGGGATTTTCCTCCTCCAAATGCGATAGGCGTTAGGAGCCGCCCGCGCCAGGGCGGCTCTTTCGTTTTTCGCCTCATCGGCCGACGCCGTGAGGGCGAGCGCTAGGTCACAGCCGCGGTTCGCTCGCGATTTTGTGAATTGTGCGGGCGACTCTGACTACTGCCTCGCAAGTCGGCCGCGTTTCCCAATCGACACAACGAACAACACAAGAGTTGCGTCAGCGACACGGCGTGTTCTCCCATGGCGTGTTTTCGACCCGGCGCCTATCTCTGGAGAGAGTGACCGGAGCATGGCTAAGCTTACATTCGAGTAATCCGGCAGGTGACATTAGCCAGACTGCAGACCCCTGCCGACAGCGCGCCCAAGCTATTGCGCGGCCCTAACCTGCGTAACACGCCAGTTGAAGACGCGTCCGCGATTGCACGGCTGGCTTGCACACCGCACCTGGACATCCCTCGGCAAATTGTCAAACCGCAGGTCGGACGATCCGAACGACCGCGTTTGCCCGCTCGGGACGGCTGGGCTCGCTGTCCCGGATGCTTGCCCCACGATCCTGCAGTTCGTCTCCTTCGTTTTGTCCTCGCAATCCTTCAAAGTGACCTGCACGTCGAAGGAATCGAGCGTGTACTTGGCGTTGTTCGAGACGACGCCGTCGAGCGCCATGTACGGACCATAACTCCGGTCTTTCAGGTGGACGCCACTAAACTTTAGATCCTCGAGGCGTATCGCGCTTTGCGACCATGCCCGGGATAATGCTTCCCGCTGCCGTCTTTCCTCGGCATCCTTCTTGTTGTTCTCCACCATCCAGTACAGGCCGGCACCGCCGATACCAACCACCAGAAGTGCGAAGTATCGGAACCGCATCCGGCCTCCCCCAGTGGATGAACTTCTGTTGGTTCCTGTAGCACGGCGCGCCATCCAAGGCTGGTGCCATCCCGCATGGCTTCTTTCGAGCACCCGCCACCGTTCTCGATTGGCCTCGCGCCAAGCAACCGCCTTCACCTTCACCCAATCGTCGCACTCGCCCGAGCGGTAAGGCGCCGTTTTGCGTTGGCTCACAACGCCTTTCAGCCCATGTCGTTTCGGCTGCCTCGAGAAGCCCCTCGCCGTCCGTAAGATCCCCACCGGCACCCACGGCCTCCGTCCCGCAAACGTCGAGACCCCTGACTTCAAGGGTACTGACCAGGTCGATCAGCATGGTCGCATTGTCAGAAAACCCTGCTGGCGATGGCTGGCCGCCGCTTGATCAAATCCCCGCCAACGAGGCGATAGCCAGGCCCTCGGGTGTTCCGTCGCTGTTCGCTGTCCCCTGGATTGGGGATTTGCCAAATCCAACTGATCCGGCATCTGGTGCGCGCTGGCCCGTCTCGGCTCTCGGTACCTGCCAGCATGAGTAGGCTGCCCGACCGCTCCCACACACGGCCAGGGCTCGACCTCTCCAAGGCCGCGCGCGGTCCGGTGTGCGGTCACCAGGGACGGGAGATGCGCAGGCCGCGCGCTGGCGTATGGGAGGCGTCATCGATTGCGGCCTGCGCTGTTTGTCGAGCGCACCCCGCACGCGGAGACCAATGCGGTTCATGTGGAGGTCTTCTATGAGGATGAACGCGTGAACGAGTTACAGCGCAGGTGGATCAGCATCCGAATGGCGAGCCGGCTATTGTGGTGGGCGATCGTGCTGCCGCACCGTCGGTTCCTCCCGCGGCTGCTCGGCTTCTGCCGCGCCATCATCGAGGATGCTGAGAAGAACAATCCCGCGATCAAGGCCTACCACGAGAGGGAGCAGGAGAAACCGACGCAGCACTGATGTCCCTCGGGTCGAGGCCAAATATGGAGGCGCAGGGAAGCCACGCCGCACATCAACCTGACATAGAAAAAAGCCGGGTAGGAAGCCACTTAGCAAGCAAGCACCCCAGTAAGGTGGCTCTCGTCGGCTTGAAGGGCGGAGGGTCCATGCGCGTGCGCGGCGTCATGCCAATAGCCGTCTGCCTGCCTCTGAAAACGGCCGAGGAGCTTAGCCTCATCTTACCCTCATGGCGGACAGTCTGTTCACGCGCGCTCGATCACGGCTTGCATGCCGTCTAGGGGTGAATCCCAATGTCATGCATACCGACGCCCCCTAAATTCCAGTGGCTCAATGTGGGGGCTGGATCATGCTGGGACGCGACAAGGTCGTTCATTTGACACCATCGGAGTGGGGTATTGCCCGTGCACATGCGAGCACACCCCTCCTTCTCCTCGACCTCCTTATCGAGACCTCCCTCGATGTCGTCTATGTGTACGACCCTTGAGGGACGTTACGTATACGTGAGCGGCCGCTGTAAGGAGGTCCTCGGCTATCAGCCGGACGAGATCATGCGCTTGAGCAGCGATGATGTGGAACAGCTGATCCATCCCGACGACAGGGCGCGCGCGCACGCCCACTACGCCCGGCAGGCGACCCTGCGTGAAGATGAAATCACTGAAGCAACCTACCGCATTGGCCGCACCAACGGAGAGTACCGCCTCCTCCACTGTAAAAATTGCTGTCGAGAGATCAGTCTGGGGCGCCCAGGCGCATTCTCGGAATCGCTGCCGACATCACCGAGCAAAAGAGGAGGGAAAGCGAACTACACGGTCTGAAGAGCGCGATCCTTGACATAAGGGAAGAGGAGCGCCAGCGCATCGCCCAGGAAATGCGCGACACGGCTGTTCAGCATCTCGTTGGCGCAGCCCTCATCCTGCACAAAATCGGAATCGACGACACCCAAAACGGCGGCACTCTGAGGGCTCGCTCGACACGGTGCGGCGCTCGTTGTCTCGGGCCCTGAACGCTATCCTGGAACCGCTCAAGCCGTAAGACATGATCCAGCAGGTGCGCGCGATCGGCCGCCGCCCACTTTCGCCTTGAAGATGGGCGAACGGTTCCGGCGTGCTCTCTTCTTCATGGTTTCTATTGATCCGCAGGCTGAACCTTGCCCGCCGTCAGGCAGAAATTCCACTTAACGCCTATGCAAAAATCCGGGACCACCACGCCTCACCTGTCGCCTACGTAACCTCGGAGCCCATTGGGCAGACCATCCGGGATATGCCTTCCTGGAGAAGGTCGTCCGCTCGCTGGCACTGGCGACCGGTGTGTGTGGGTTGATCTCAACGGAGAAGCCTGTGCACAATGACGAGGTCCATTCGAATAAGCGAGGAATTTTAGGGAGCTGAGCCATAGGGGTCCGGCCGTCTCCGCAGATTTCGCCCAAAACAAAGAGGGCACTCCCCGGCGCAGGAAGTACCCCCTTTTAGGCTAGTTTCAGTCTGGTCTGTTGGGGACGCACCCCAGCCCCCGACCGCAAAATTATTCCCCCCTGATGATCGCACAAGATGTCTGATGCATTTCCTCGCCTAGATGTGGCCGGCGCACCACCTCGTGTATTTGCGCCGAGGTATGCTCAAGCAAGCCTCGCCTCTTTGTGGCAATCGTACGCAATTGGGGGCCTGGTTGTCAGGACGCAGGCGCCTTCTGGCCAGTCTGCCCCTTTTCCTTGACCTTACCCGTAAACTAGATGACCAGGATTAGCATTTGCGGCTGGTCCGATGCCAATGAAGGGCGGGCACCAACGCCATCATGAGTGCATGACGCAATGGTCAGCATACTGCTAACGGGGATTGGGGCCGTCTCTAAGGAACATGACGGTGAGGGGACTGAAAGGGGTCAGGCCCGCACTGTGTGGGAAGTGGGGTCCGGGGCAAGTTTGCGAGACGAACCCCGAACCCCTGACCCCGGGAACGTGCGGGGTTGCCCCCAGGGCCGGGGAGCGGTGGTAGAGCAAGATGGATCGGCCGGCATCCCCTGGAGGGGTGAGCGATATAGCCCGGCGCCCTTTGATTGTGGGAGTGTATGACGGACTGCGATCAGACTACGGCCATGCGGGGGCGGTCTTGCATCGGGGCATATGCATCCCCAGGCTGGGGGAGGGTTGGTAAGTCACTCAGCTGCCATAATCGTCGCAGCCAGCCACGCCCCTGACCATCGAGGGCAATCTTTTTGTCTGAGCCCGTGGTGCATCGGAACTTGGCCCGATCCCATCACATTGCGGGCAAGTTCAGTTCTCGACCGGTCGCGCTGTTTGTTTCAAGGGCCAACTGGCTTACGTCGCGATGAACGACCACAAACCCCTGCTCAGCAACATGATGCGATAGGGCAAGCGAAGGTCTTTAGGGGGCATCCCCCAGGAAGGGCAAAATCAGGCAACCGTTCAGTCCCCCGGCCGCAATAGTTGTATGCAGGAGCCTCCACAATACATTGGAATCACATGGCGATCCCGGCAGGATTCGAACCTGCGACCCTCTGCTTAGAAGGCAGATGCTCTAGTCCAGCTGAGCTACGGGACCATCGTCGTGTCAGAATGCCTACTTGCTGCGTTGGCGCATCGGTGCACAGCACGAGCTCGCACGTGACCAATATCGGCGGCGGCCTCCTTGGGCACGTGCTGCAGCGGAAGATTTCTAGAAGGTCTCATGGTGAATGTGAAGCGGCGCGCGCGCCCCAGACCGCCAATGCATGTTCGTCCCGCATTTGGGGGCCGGGATAGAGCCGCAGTTCAGCCCGTCGTCAAGAGCCCCCGCACGTAACCGATGGCGCGCGCCGCGCACGCAGGCCCGTCCGGCAGATAGATGAAGGGCTCGATTGCGGCCATCCCGCCATAGCCACCCTCGCGCAGCGCTCGCAGAATTGGCGCGAACATGAGCTCACCCTCACCGGGGGCACGTCGGTTGGGATCGTTGAGATGCACGTGAGCGACGAGACCGGTCGGCAACCATTCTCGCAACAGATCGGGGATTGGCTGAGCCTCCGCCCGTGCGGCAGCCGAGCAGTCCAGCATGATTCTGACGGCCGGGCTGGCGATGGCTCGCACGATGGCCGCCGCTTCATTCACTGTATGGATGAACTGATTTTCGGGCGGCGCAAGCGGTTCAATGCAGTAGATCACATCGGCCCGCAGTGCTGCCTCCGCGACAGCGGCGAAGCACTCCGCCCCCCACTTGCGGCCGTCGGCCTCCAGACCGGGTTCGAGCCGGCGCTGGGCCGGCGAGCCGTGCACCAGTGTTCGCGCGCCGAGATCGGCGGCCAACTCACAGAGCCTGCGCATGACATCAACAGTTCGGGTCCGCTGTGCGGCATCGGGGGAGGTGATCGACAGTGCCTTCGGCGCTAGCATCAGATAGTGGAGACCAGTGATGGCTGTCCCGGCCTCGGTGGCGGCCCTGCGCACTTGGGCTCGTCGCAGAGGGCTCAGCAAATGTGGCTCATCGCTCAGCGTGAATGGCGCAATCTCCAGCCCATCGTAGCCAACGGCGCGTGCGAAAGCACATTGCTCCTCGAACGGCAGCTCACGAATGACCTCGTTGCAGAGCGAGATCCGCATGGCGTTTCCTCGACCGCTTGTGCGATCCTATCGCAAAGTTCCTGCCATCACAGTTCCACCACAAGCCGGCTGCATATTCTACGCAGGTGCTCTCCGAACCACGTCCGGGCTACGTCCCGGAGGAGTAGGGGGTGTTTGCTGTGAAGTCGTTCGCGCACCTGTCCAGATCTGCCGTTTCTGTGTCGAACAAGTCGGTCTCCAACAAGCTTTCGGTCGTCGCCGTGCTCGGCTGTGCCGCGTTCACGCTGTTGCCCTACGACGCCACGTCGGGCCTCGGGGGAATTGTGTGGTCGAGCCCGCGCACCGCGGAATCGCACAAGGTCTCCTTCGTCTCGCAGCCCGAGCCTGGCACGCTGCCGATCCCGCCGGCAGCAGAGATCAAGCCTGGCGACACTGCGCCACCCGACGCCTGGTCGGACACCCAAGTGATCGCGGCTTTGCGCGAATGCCTACGGCTGCTCGCCCCGATCGCGGCAGAGGTGGAGGTTTCAGAACCATTGAAGCAGGACCAGTGCGGTGCGCCGGCTCCGGTGCTGGTGAGGCGGATTGGTTCGGGCGCCAACAAGGTGGAGATCAGCCCGCCGGCTGTCGTCAATTGCCCGATGGTGGTGGGGCTGCACACCTGGGTAGAGAAAACCCTGCAGCCGGCTGCACAGGAGGCCTTTGGCTCCCGCATCGCCCGCCTGCGGGGTGTGTCGGGCTACGCGTGCCGCAACCGTGTCGGCAGTCACAGCCACACCGATCGCTTGAGCGAGCATGCGTTCGCTAATGCCATCGACATCTCGGGATTCGTAACCACCGACGGCCGCACCATCGACGTGGCCGCCTCCTGGGGCCCAACCGCGCGCGAGGAGGCGCAAAGGTTAGCCGCAGCGCGCACGAAAGAGAACGCCTTAGCGGCTGACAAGACGCCGGATGCCGGACGCCAGCGCGACCACAAGATTAGCGCCCTTGCCGCATCTGATAGACCGAGGCCAACGTCGATCCAGACTGTGGAGCTGCAAGGCCGCGCAATACGTGCCTCCGACATAAACGCACCCAGACGCGAGGACGCCGCCAAAAGCGCAGAGGCGCAATTTCTGCGACGGCTGCATCGGAGCGCCTGCGACGTGTTCGGTACTGTGCTCGGCCCCGAGGCCAATGCGGCCCATCGCGACCACTTCCATTTGGACCTGGCACATCGCCGCCACAGCGCCTACTGCCAATGACCTTGCCGCCCGTCGGTCTTTCGACTCTACACAAGCGCCGGGATTGCAGTCACCCCTCCAGAGTTGCCAGGCATTCACGTCCTCGGTCGCTTGTCGATGACGCGCCGGGCCTTGCCTTGGCTGCGCTCGACGCCGCCCGGAGCGGTGACGGTGATCCGGGCCGTCACACCGATCACGCTTTTGATGTGGTTGCCGAGCTCAGCAGCTGAGATCTGGCGCTCTGCAGCCTCCGCGAGAAACGGCAGTGCCTCGACCAGCACCTCCATTTCATCGAGCCGTCCCTCGCGCGTGAGCACGACTTGGTAATGCGGTGCGAGCCCCTTGACCTTAAAGATCTGCTCTTCGATTTGCGAGGGGAACACATTGACGCCGCGCACGATCATCATGTCATCGGACCGGCCGGTAATCCTCTCCATGCGCCGCATGTTGCGGGCGGTACCGGGCAGGAGACGCGTGAGATCGCGGGTGCGATAGCGGATGATCGGCATGCCCTGCTTGGTGAGGGTAGTGAGCACGAGCTCACCTCTTGCCCCGTCAGGAAGCACAGTGCCCGACTTGGGCTCGACGATCTCGGGATAGAAGTGGTCCTCCCAGATGGTGAGCCCGTCCTTGCTCTCCACGCACTCATTGGCGACGCCGGGTCCCATCACCTCCGAGAGGCCGTAGATGTCAATGGCATGCATGTCAAAGGCGGTTTCGATCTCGGCGCGCATGGCGTGCGTCCACGGCTCCGCACCGAAGATGCCCACCTTGAGTGAAGTGGCGCGCGGATCACGACCCTGGCGGCGAAACTCGTCCAGGATTGCCAGCATGTACGACGGGGTTACCGCGATGATGTCGGGTTCGAAATCGACGATGAGCTGCACCTGCCGTTCGGTCATACCGCCCGACACCGGGATGGTGGTCAGTCCGAGCCGCTCCGCGCCGTAGTGCAGGCCGAGACCTCCGGTGAAGAGACCGTAACCGTAAGCATTGTGCAGCTTCATGCCCGGCCGTCCGCCGGAGGCACGGATGGAGCGGGCAACAAGCCCCGCCCATACCTCGATATCGCCCCTGGTGTAGCCGACCACGGTCGGCCGTCCGGTGGTCCCGGACGACGCATGAAGCCGCACGATCTCTTCGCGCGCGACCGCGAACAATCCGAAAGGATAGCTGGCGCGCAAGTCTTCCTTGCAAGTGAAGGGAAACCTAGCGAGGTCGGCCAGGCCGGCGAGATCGTCGGGGTGCACACCTGCGGCTTCGAATGCCCGGCGATAGTGAGCCACGCTCTCGTAGGCACGTCGCAGCGTGTGCTTGAGCCGCTCCAGCTGGAGCGCCAAGATCTCTGCACGCGAGGCGATTTCAATGGGTTCGAGGTCTTCACGGCGCGGCGTCAAGTCGAGCATGAGGAATACGCTTGTGTTGAGTTAGATGCCGGACATGGCAAATGTACCGCAGGGGTGGACGCTGCGCCTATCGCAACCGCACCCACCTGCGGGTCGCATGGTTCTGGGGCAGGGGACGCGCACCGGCCCCGGGTGAGGTTGGTGGCGATCGGGCATTGAGGGCCGCCCACGGCCGAGCGCGAACCTCGTCTCTTCCCGCGGCAAGCGAGCGGTCGGGCACTCCGCCGCGGTGATGCGGCCCCTGCAAGGCCACAGATGGGCAAGTCAGGCCTCCGACACCAGAGCGCCCGGAATCGACCGGCTGTGGCCGCGGAACTCAGCGATGGTTTCCCCGGCCTCCGTACGCACCGTCACGTCGTAGATGCCGCTGCGCTCACCCCGAAAGCGCTCTCGCGCCTCAGCTAGCAGGCGCATCCCAAGGCGCGCCGGAGCCAGGTAGGCGATCTGGCAGTGCTGCGCGACATGGCGCTGGTTATGCGAGTTGCATGCGAACGCCAGGGCGGAATCGGCAAGCGAGAAGATATAGCCGCCGTGGCACAGACCGTGGCCGTTGACCATGTCCACGCCGACGCTCATGGAGAGAAGGGCGAAGCCTGGCCCCACCTTTTCAATGCGCATCCCCATGGCGCGGCTAGCCTTATCATCCGCCCACATGGCGTCTGCACACGCCTGGGCCATCTCCGCGGCGTCGCGCG
>Ga0075425_100006952_pt1 | contig 11913 bp, 10 predicted proteins | sample SoiMethybrSBSTD4_FD_75300 | JGI IMG/M metagenome (GOLD analysis project Ga0075425, IMG submission 75300) | Bulk soil microbial communities from a Populus tree surrounding site in Tennessee, USA - Soil MetaG P. TD hybrid SBSTD4 | ecosystem: Environmental > Terrestrial > Soil > Tree plantation...
CACGACCGCGAGCGTCCAGCTCGGCCGGGCCATGAAGGAGGCCCGCGAGATCATCCTGGCCTTCACGGCGGGGGCGAAGCTCTCCCTGGCCGGCGGGAAACCCCTGCGCAACTCCACTACGAAGGACCTGCAGTACAACGCCCGCACCTGGCTGCTGGCGGAGTCCACGATCGCGACCCCCGCGTTCGTGGGGCAGCCTGGAGAGACGAATCCGGTCCTGCATCCGGACGAGTGGATTCTCTACAAGGACGGGCCCCGCGACGTGTCCAACCACCTGGCCGGGTCCAACTCGATCGAGAACGGCTTCGGGTTGCGCAACCCGGACCGCCTCGATCCGAACCCGAGCACGGGTGGCGAGCAGGAGCCGGTGATGACCGTCCTCTATGTCCCGGCCAACGACATGCTGCACGCGTTCCGCGCGGGACCGCAGTCGTGCAGCACGTCGACCGCCTGCCCGCCCGCGGGCAAGGAAGCCGGCGGCGAAGAGCTGTGGGGCTACGTTTCCTACGATCTGCTGCCGAAGCTCAAGGACAAGCGGAATCCCCAGAGCCGCGTCACCCCGACCTACATGTTCTCGTCGTCCCTGCGCTTCGGCGACGTGTTCGTGCCGGGCAGCTTCACCGGCCCCGACAGCAAGACGTATGCCGGCAAGTGGCGCACGCTCATGTTCCTCGGCCGTGGACCGGGAGGGAAGTTCATCACCGGCCTCGACATCACGGGGCCGGGGCCCTTCACGCGCAATGCCCTGGAGACGCGGCTGCCGGACGTCCTCTGGAACCGCGGCAACGGCGACACCGCGGATACGGACTACGCGACGATGGGGGAGACCTGGTCGATTCCGGCGCTCGTTCCCGTGAATCCGGCCACGGACGACACCAGCGGCAAGGAGTGGGTCCTCTGGATGGGATCCGGCTTCAGTGACGTGTCCGGCGAGGGCCGCAACTTCTACACCATCGACGTGACCAACGGAGACATCCTGCGCACCGTCGACGTCGGCGTCGCCAGTGGCTCGGGGCTTCGCACCAACTTCCTGAATGCGGGAGTGGCCGGGTTCGTGCCGACCAAGCTCGTCACCGGGAATCAAGCGCCCCCGAACGCCGCCGACGGTCCGGCCACCGCCGCGTTCGTGGGCGACCTGCATGGGCGTCTCTTCCGGTTCTCCTCGAACGCCCTCACCACGGCCACGATCCTGAAGGACCTCGGTCCCGACCAGCCCATCGGCGTGGCCGTGGCCGCCTTGAACCTCGAGGACGGCACGGTCAAGAAGCCGTTCGTCTTCGGCGTGACGGGCGCGGACAACCGCATCTTCAATCCCAAGGGGGTGCCGCTGGTGGCGACGCCTCCCTTCGTGATGTTCGGCATCCGGGACGACGGCTCGGGCATCACCAATCTGTTCGATTCGGTGGGCACCACGGGCACGATCCCCTTCCCCGAACGGTTCCGTGGGTCGACGCAGCCTCTCGTGGCCGCCGTCGATTCGGCCAACGTCAATTCGAACGTCGTCTTCTTCATCGGCACGCAGTTCAACCCCGCCGGCACCTCGACGACGTCCACCGAACCGTGCATCTCGAGCTTCGACAGCATCCTCTTCGCGGTGAACGCCTCGAGCGGCAACGCGGCCTACGACCTCCAGACCGGCGCCGCCGACGATCGCTCGGCCGTCTGGCGGGGCCAGAAGGTCCAGAACATCACGTCGCGCAACGACAAGGTCGTCCTGGACACCGGCCTCAACGCGGGCGGGGCGCCGCCGCCGCCGCCGCCGCCGACGCCGCAGAACTCCTCTCAGGGTGCGTCGGTCTTCACCAACGCCGTCCGCTACGGCTCGCCGGTGTGCAAGTGGTAGCGGTGGAGGGCAGGCTCTGCCCTGGCTGCGGAACGCGAGCCAAGGCGAAGTGGGAGTTCTGCCCCCGCTGCGGTGAGTCGCTGGTCAACGCGGCCGCGGCCACCAGCTCCGAGACGGCGGCGTCGACGTCCGACGCCGCCGTTCCGGACGAATACGACGACGACTTCGGCGGATCCTGGAAGGGGCCCGCCAGCGCCGTGGCCGTATTGGCCGTCGCCATGGTCGCTTTCGTGAAATTGCGCAATCCGGGACCGCCGCCGGCGTCCGCGGTCTTCCAGGTTCCGAACGAGTCCAACGTGCCGCCGGCGACGGCACCACCCCAGACCCGGAAAGGAGCGGCGGCATTCGAGAAGGGGCGGATCCTGCTGACCGACGGCGACGTCCAGGGCGCGATCCCGCTGCTCGCGGAAGCGGTGGCGCAGGACTCCGAGAACGCTCTCTATCGCCACACCTACGGGCGCGCCCTCTGGCTCGGCAACAACAAGGAAGCGGCCCTCGCGGAGCTGGCGGCGGCCACGACCTTGAACCCCGGCTCGCCCGTGTACTGGACCGAGCTGGGCCGTGCGCAGAAGGACCTCGGCCGGAACGCCGAAGCCCTCCGCAGCTTCGAGCGGGCCACGGACCTCTTCCCGGAGAGCGTCGAGATACTCAAGGACTACGGCGCGCTCCTCGCCCGTCTGGACGACCGCCAGCGTGCGGCGACCGTCCTGAAGCACGTGGCGGACAAGCGCCCGGGAGATGCGGGGCTGCAGCAGGAAATGGCCTACGCGCTCGAGTCCACGGGTGACGTCGCCTCCGCGGCCACGCTCTATCGCCGCGTGGTCGACACCGTCCCGGACGCCCCCATCGCCCGCAGCCGTCTCGCGGAGCTGCTGATCCAGCAGAACCAGCCTTCGGAGGCGGTGGCCGTGCTCAAGGAAGGCCTGGAGAGGACGCCCGACCGCTCTCTCCTGTACCGCAGCCTCGGCAGCGTGCTGGAGCGGACGGGGAGCATCGCGGAAGCGGTGGCCGCCTATCGCCAATACGTCGAGCGCTCGGGGGATTCGACGGACGCCAAGGAAATCGCGCAGCGGGCCGCCGCCCTCGAGCGTTCCCTGGGCGCCCGGTCCTGATCTCTCGACGGAGATCGCGTTTCTCGGTAAGCTAGTCCCATGACGTGCCGTCTCCTGTCGTTCGCGGTGACGACGGTGCTGCTGGTGTCCGTGGGCGCCACCGCCGACACTCCGAAGCCCAGCCCCAGCCCCGCGGTTTCACCACGTCCGCGATCCCTGGCCGAGGCGGCCCGGGAGAAGCGGGCGGCCAGCCCCGCCCCGAAGACGGCCGCGCCCTCGCCGGAGCCGTCTCCCGGGCACGTCTTCACGAACGAGGATCTGCCCGCGCAGCCTTCGCCGCCCGCCATCGCCTCTCCGGGCCCCGCCGGGACCGGCCGCGGCACCGTGACCAAGCTGCCTCCGACCGCGGTGGTCGCTACGCCTCCGCCGGCAGGGGGGAGATCGTCCGAGCTGGAAACGTCCCGGGCCGCGGCGCAGGAGGAAGCCGGCTGGCGCGGCCGCGCGACGGCGCTGCGCGACGCGATCGGGGACGCCGAGAAGTCCATCCCCGAGATCGAGGACCGCATTGCCGGCCTGCGCAACGACCGCAGCCCCACGAACCTCATGGACCCGAACCGCGAGCAGACCCGCCAAGCGGAGATTGCCAAGGCGCAGGCCCAGCTCGAGGCGGTGAAGGCCGGCCTCGAGACGTCGCGCCAGGCCCTGGCCGCCCTCGAGGAGGAAGCGCGACGGAAGGGGATTCCGTCGGGCTGGCTCCGCTAACGGTCGCCGCTCCCGTCTCCAACCTTCCCGCCGTGCCGGACGTGCTCGTCGTCGAGGACAAGGAGTCCTTGCGGGGCATGCTCCGCAAGACGCTGGAAGCGCGCGGGCTCACCGTCGTCGAGGCCGGCGACGCCTACGAGGCGCGCCGCCGCCTGCAGTCGTCCCGCGTGCTGGTCGTGCTCACCGACCTGAAGCTGCCCGCGGGCAGCGGGTTCGAGGTCCTGCAGGCGGCCAAGGAAGCGGATCCCGACGTGCCCGTCATCGTCATGACCGCGTTTGCCACCGTCGACGACGCCGTGCGCGCGATGAAGCAGGGGGCCACGGACTTCCTGACCAAGCCCGTCGACACGGAGCACCTGGTCCTCCTGCTCGAGCGCGCCCTGGAGCGCCGCCGGCTCCTCACCGAATACGTCCTGCTCAAGGAGGAATACCAGCAGAGGATCGGCCTCCCCCGCCTCATCGGCGAGGACGCGGCCCTGAAGGACGCGATGATGGCGCTCCAGCGCGCCGCCGCCACCGACGCCACCGTCCTCCTCCTCGGGGAGAGCGGCACGGGCAAGGAGCTCATGGCGCGCTCGCTCCATCAGCTCTCCGCCCGGGCCAAGGGCCCGTTCGTGGCCATCAACTGCGCGGCCATTCCGGAGGCCCTGCTGGAGAACGAGCTCTTCGGGCACGAGAAGGGCGCCTTCACGGGGGCTTCGGGGCGCAAGGTCGGCAAGGCGGAGATGGCCCATCACGGCACGCTGTTCCTGGACGAGATCGGCGACCTGCCCCTGCTCCTGCAGGGCAAGATCCTGCGCCTCGTGCAGGAGAAGCAGTTCGAGCGCGTGGGCGGCGTGCAGACCTTGAGCGTGGACGTCCGCGTGGTGGCCGCCACCAACCGCGACCTCAAGGAGGCGGTGGCCGCGAAGCAGTTCCGCGAGGACCTCTTCTTCCGGCTCTCCGTCTTTCCCGTGGAGATCCCGCCCCTCCGCCGGCGCCGCGGCGACATCCTGCGCCTGGCCGACGCCTTCCTCGAGAAATACGCGCGCGAGATGGGGCGGCGGAGCCTGCGCCTGAGCGACGCCGCCCGCACGGCGCTGCAGCAGCACTCCTGGCCGGGCAACGTGCGCGAGCTGCAGAACTGCCTGGAGCGCGGCGCCATCCTGTGCGACGGCGGCGAGATCCGCCCCGAGCACCTCCGCCTGGGCGAGCACTCCGAGGGCGGGCCGACGCTCGGCGACGTCCTCGACCTGTCGGGCCCCCTGCCGGAGGTGGCGCGTCGCGCCGCCGCCATGGCCGAGGAGGAAGCGATCCGGCGCGCGATGCAGGAGTGCGACGGCGACCGCAACGCCGCCGCCGAGCGCCTCGGGGTCAGCCTCTCGACCCTGAGCCGCCGGCTACGCGCCCAGGGTGGAGACGCGGCCGGCGGCCCGGTGGAGGACGCAGAGGATCGCTAGCGCGTGGCTCCCTCCGTCCCGGGACTCCACGCCTGGGGCCTGAAGGCGCCGTCCAGCGCGGCCGCCGTCACCTGGAAGGCGGAGCCGGCGAGGAGCGGCACCGCGATCGCCGCCACGGCGTCCAGCACCTGGGCTGCGCTCGATCCAGACTGGCGCAAATGGCGCACCGAGGGGCCGACGTCGGCGCGCCGCACGACCGCCCGCGCGAAGCGGGCGAGCGCCTCCAGGCGCGCGTCTTCCGGGCCTCGTCCGGCACGAACGGCCTCGACGGCCGCGGAAGGAGCCCCGCCCTTGAGGGCGAAGGTGGAGTGGGCGGCCACACAGTACGTGCAGGCCGTCTCCGTGGCCACCGCGATCGCGATGATTTCACGCTCCACCGGGCTCAGTGAACCGCGGCCGGCGGCGGACCGGAGCCCGAGGAAAGCGGACAGCAAGGCGGGCGACTCGGCCATGGTCGCCGCGAGATTGGGGACGAAGCCCACCTGGTCCTGGAGGCCCTGCAGCAGGGCCCGGGACGCCTCGGGCGCGGACTGGGTGGTGTGGACCTGGAACTCGGATTCGGACAAGGACGATCTCCTTTCGCGGCGCAGGAGTCGCGCCGCCGGGCGCGATCTCTGGCCGACGTGAGTGAAGATCGGCCGTGGGCGGTGCGGCCTCAACTACCTGCCAGGTAGTCGCCGGGGTCCCCGCGACTTCCTATACTCCTCCGCATGGCGGGTGCCACGGCGGTATCGGACGGAGAGGCGGCGACGGTCGGCCGCCTGCTGCAGCACTGGCGCCGCTTGCGCGGGAAGAGCCAGATCGCGCTCGCGCTTCAGGCCGGGATCTCCGCCCGCCACCTCGGGTTCCTGGAGATCGGGCGCGCGAACCCCAGCCGCGAGATGGTGGTGCTCCTGGCCGGCGTCCTCGACGTTCCGCTACGCGAGCGGAATGGGCTCCTGCTGGCGGCGGGCTACGCCCCCATCTACGCCGAAACGGGGCTGGACGCTCCCGCGATGACCCAGGCGCGCAAGGCGGTGGCCTTGATCCTCGATCACCAGGAGCCCTATCCCGCGGTGGTGATGGACCGCCACTGGAACCTCCTCACCACCAACTCGGCGGCGGCGCGCTTCTTCGCGCGGCTGCTACCCGGCGGCGCTGCCTCGTCGCCCAACGTCGTGCGCCTGATGTTCGATCCGGCGGGACTCCGCCCCTCGGTCGCCAACTGGGAGGCGGTGGCGGAGTCGCTCGTCCAGCGTATCCATCGCGAGGCCCTGGGCGGCCTTCCCGACGCCACGACGCGAGCGCTCCTGGACGAGGTGTTGAGCTATCCGGGAGTACCCGCGCGCTGGCGCTCTCCCGACCTGCTCGCTCCTTTCCCCGCGCCCTACGTCGCGGTGCAGTTCCGAAAGGGCGACCTGGCGATGGACTTCTTCTCGACGGTCACGACCCTGGGAACCCCGCTGGACGTGACCTTGCAGGAGATACGGATCGAGTGTTTCTTCCCCGCCAGCCAGGAAACGGTGGACGCGGTCGCGCGGGGATGACGGGAAGGAGACACCTTGGACTGGAGACTGCTGACCTCGACATTCGGCCTCGTCTTCCTGGCGGAGCTCGGTGACAAGACCCAGCTCGCCACATTGACCCTGGCCGCTTCCGGAAAGTCACGATGGGCCGTCTTCCTCGGGGCCGCCTCCGCGCTGGTGCTCACGAGCGCCATTGCGGCGGTCGCAGGCGAAGCGATATCGCGCGCCATCCCGGCCATCTGGCTGCGCCGGGTCGCCGGGCTCGCGTTCCTGGTGCTGGGCGGGTTCTATCTTCTCGGAGCGGAATGAGTCAGGCGGGCGTCGCGTCCTCGACCTTGCGCTTCGGCCTCATGTTCGCGGCCAGGACGCGCTTGCGGATGCGGATGGCCACCGGCGTCACCTCCACCAGCTCGTCGGTGTTGATGAACTCCAGCGCCTGCTCCAGGTTCAGCACGCGGTGGGGGGTGAGGCGGACGGCCTCGTCCGCGGTGGACGCGCGCATGTTCGTGAGCTTCTTGGCCTTGGTCACGTTCACGTCCATGTCCGCGGGGCGCGCGTTCTCGCCCACGATCATGCCCTCGTAGACCGACGTCCCCGGCCCCACGAACAGCTCGCCGCGCTCCTCGAGATGGTTCAGGGTGTAGGCCGTCGTGTCGCCCGTACGGTCGGCCACGAGCACGCCCGTGGGCCGCCGCGCGATCTCCCCCTGCCAGTCGATCCATCCGTCGAGCAGGCTGTTGAGCACGGCCGTGCCGCGCGTGTCCGTCATGAGCTCGGTGCGCACGCCGATGAGGCCGCGGGTGGGCACGTGGAACTCGAGGCGCACGCGGCCGGAGCCGTGGTTCACCATGCGCACCATCTTGCCCTTGCGCATGGCCATCTTCTCGAGCACGACGCCCATGTAGGCCTCGGGCACGTCGATCACGAACAGCTCGAGGGGCTCCTTGCGCTTGCCGTCCTCCATGTGGGTGAGCACTTCGGGGTTGGAGATCGAGAGCTCGAACCCCTCGCGGCGCATGGTCTCGATGAGGATGGCAAGCTGCAGCTCGCCGCGGCCCATCACCCGGAAGGAGTCCGCGGAGTCCGTGGGCTCGACGCGGATGGAGACGTTGGTGAGCAGCTCCTTGTCCAGCCGCTCGCGGATGTTCCGGGAGGTGACCCAGCGCCCGTCCTTCCCCGCGAAGGGCGAGGTGTTGACGGAGAAGATCATGGACAAGGTCGGCTCGTCGATGTGGAGGATGTCCAGGGGCGACGGGTTCTCGACCGAAGTCACCGTCTCCCCGATCCCGATCCCTTCGAAGCCGGCCAGGGCCACGATCTCGCCGCAGTCCGCCTTGTCCACCGCCTTGCGCTCCAGCCCTTCGAACCCGTACAGCTTCGTCACCTTCGTCGTCTGCAGCGTGCCGTCCTTCTTGGCCACGGCGACCTGGTCACCGACGGCGACGCGCCCCGAGAAGATGCGTCCGATGGCCAGCCGGCCGAGATAGTCGCTGTAGTCGAGGTTCGCGATGAGGAGCTGCAGGGGACCGTCACCCGCCGCCTTGGGAGGCGGGATGTGCGCGATCAGGGCCTCGAACAAGGGCCGCAGATCCTTCTCCTCGCCCGCCACCGTCATGCGCGCGGTGCCGAGCTTCGCGTTCGTGTAGACGACGGGGAACTCGAGCTGCTCCTCCGTGGCGTCGAGGTCGATGAAGAGATCGTAGACCTCGTTCAAGACTTCCTGGGGGCGGGCGTCCGGCCGGTCGATCTTGTTCACGACGAGCACGGTGGGGAGGCGGGCCTCCAGGGCCTTGCGCAGCACGTAGCGTGTCTGGGGCAGCGGGCCCTCGGACGCGTCCACGAGGAGGAGCACGCCGTCCACCATCTTCAGCGCGCGCTCGACCTCACCCCCGAAGTCGCTGTGGCCGGGGGTGTCGACGATGTTGATCTTGGTCTCCCCGAAGTGCACGGACGTGTTCTTGGCCAGGATCGTGATGCCGCGCTCGCGCTCGAGGTCGTTCGAGTCCATCACGCGCTCCACGACCTCCTGGTTGGCGCGGAAGGCGCCGCTCTGGCGCAGGAGGGCGTCCACGAGGGTGGTCTTCCCGTGGTCGACGTGGGCGATGATGGCGACGTTGCGCAGCGACATGATGTAGTGACGTCCTCTCTCCGAGTTACGAAACCGCCCATTCTATCGCTTCTGAGGGGGACAAGCGAACCGAGGTGGCAGGCCTCTTATCCGCTAATCAGGCCGATCGAATTTCCGTTGCTATCGCCGTTGTTTGACCCGTTCGTAGTCCTCGTTCGTATTGACCCCGAACAGGCACTCCTCGCCCGCCGGGACGTACTCGATCCACTCCGGGTGGCGCGCCAAGACGCCGCGCGCCCCTTCGTCCGCTGACACCGCCCGCAGCGCCGCCCACGCCGCTCGCGCGAACCCGGCCGGATGGCCGCGATGGCCACCATGGCTGGGCAGCGCGATGGGAGTGCCCCTGCGGAGGGCGGCGATCACCCCGTCGACGGTCGCGGGGTCGATCAGCGGGTGGTCGACGGGATGAAGGAGGATCGCGTCCGCGCCCGCCGCTTCGGCGTCGCCGAGCCCGGCCAGGATCGACGTCAACATCCCCTCCACGTAGCGCGTGTTCACGGTGAGGCCGACGTGCGGCGGCAGCGCGGCCTCGCGCCGCACACGATCCGCCTCGTGGCCCAGCACCGCCGTCACCCGCTCGATCCCGGGCCGGCGCAGGAGCCGGGCCACGCGGGCGAGGAAGGTCTCACCGCCGAGCGTGAGGAGGGCCTTGGGTCCGCCCACGCGCGCGCCGCGGCCGGCGGCGAGGATGAGGGCGTGGATGCGCATGGCCGTCGGCACGTCGGGTATCATCACCCTTCACGGCATGAAGCAGAAGCATCTCGTCTCGCTTCGGGACTACACGCGACAGGAGCTCGAGGAGGTCTTCGAGCTCGCGCGCCGCCTCAAGGCCGACCCGCGGGCCTATGCGAACGCCCTGCGCGGCAAGTCGCTGGCCATGATCTTCCAGAAGCCGTCCACGCGGACGCGCGTGTCGTTCGAGGTCGGGATGTTCCAGCTCGGCGGCCATGCCCTCCACCTCGGGGCCAACGAGATCCAGATCGGGCGCGGAGAGACCCTGGCCGATACCGCGAAGGTGCTGTCTCGCTACGTCGACGGCATCATGGCGCGCGTGTACTCGCACGAGGACCTCGTCGAGATGAGCCGCCACGCGTCGGTGCCGGTCATCAACGGGCTCAGCGATCTCCTGCACCCCGTGCAGGCCCTGGCCGACTTCTTCACGATGTTCGAGCGGCGCGGCCGGCTCGACGGCGTCGTCCTCGCCTACGTGGGGGACGGCAACAACATGTGCCAGGGCCTCATGAGCGGCGCGGTCAAGCTCGGCGTGGAGATGAGGGTGGCCGCGCCCAGCGGATACGAGCCCAACCAGCTCATCGTGAAGAGCGCGGTCCGGGAAGCCCAGAAATTCAAGACAGCCCCGCCCGTGGTCACGCCGGATCCCATGGAAGCGGTGCAGGGCGCGGACGTCGTCTACACGGACGTATGGACCTCGATGGGCCAGGAAGCGGAGGCGGAGGCACGGCGTCAGGCCTTCCAGGGCTACATGGTGAGCCCCGAGATGATGGCGGCGGCGGCGCCGGACGCCGTCTTCATGCACTGTCTCCCCGCCCATCGCGGCGAAGAAGTGGCGGCGGAGGTGATCGACGGCCCGCAGTCGATCGTCTTCGACCAGGTGGAGAATCGCCTGCACGTCCAGAAGGCGATCCTGATCCTGCTCCTGGGCGGGGCGGTGGCGCCGGAGAGGCCCTCGACCCTCCGGGCCTGAGCCGGGCGGCCCGCGCTCAGGCGCGCCGGCGCGCCGGGGCCCTCCGCTTCGCGAGCTCGTCGAGCACGGCCAGGATCTCGCCCGTCGTCACGTCCGGGACGATGGTGACGGCGCCGATCGCCGTGGGCAGGATGAACGGCACGCGGCCGTCGCGCGCCTTCTTGTCCCGCGCCACCGCGTCGAGGACGCGCTCCGGCTCCAGGCGGCCCAGGCTCGGACGGGGCCCCAGGCCGTCCACGGCGGCCGCGACCGATTCGAAATCAGCGACGGCGAGGAGACCGCGGCGGCGCGCGAGGGCGGCGGCGGCGATGAGGCCCCAACCCACGGCCTCGCCGTGGGTGAACCGCCGATAGTCCGTGACCGCTTCGAATGCGTGCCCGAGCGTGTGGCCCAGGTTCAGTACCCGCCGCAGGTCGCCCTCACGCTCGTCCTCGCCCACGACGTGCGCCTTCAGGCGGCAGGCGGCGGCGATCGCGTCGTCGAGGGCCTCCGCGTTCCACCCTTCCAGCGAAGGCGGCGCCTTGCGGAGCGCGTCGAACAGCCCGCGGTCGCCGATGATCCCGCACTTCAGCACCTCGTAGGCCCCGGTCTGCCGCTGGCGGGCGGGAAGCGTGGCCAGGAAAGCGGGGTCGACCACGACGGCGCGGGGCTGATGGAAGGCGCCGATCATGTTCTTGGCGCGCGGATGGTTGATCCCGACCTTCCCCCCGATGGAGCTGTCCACCATGGCCAGGAGCGTGGTCGGCACTCCCACCCAGTCCACGCCCCTCATGTAGGTCGCGGCCGCGAAGCCGGCCATGTCGCCGATGACGCCCCCGCCGACGGCGAGGACGAGCGAGTCCCGGCCGAGGCGCGCGGTCACGAACGCGTCGTAGATCTGCTGGAGCGTCCGGGCGGTCTTCTGGCGCTCGCCGTCGGGGACCAGGACCTCGGTCCAGGAAAGGCCGGCCAGGCCGGGCACGACGCGCGGACGGTGGGCCTCCCACACCGTGGGGCTCGAGACGACCGCGAGCCGCGCGCGTCCGAAGGGCTCGAGGAGGGGCCCGAGAGCGCCCGCGATCCCGCGCTCGATGTGCACGACGTAGGGACGGCCGGGGACGGCGACGCGGATCTCCCGCATGGGACACGGAGCCTACCATGCAGCCTCCGGCCGCCGCCCCGCCCGCCGCCTCAGCGCAGCCAGCCGGGCAACGCCCCCTCGCGCCGGGCCCGCTCCTCGAACCGCGTCTCTTCGTCGCGGACGCGCGCCTCCAGGGCCGCGAGCTGGCGCCGCATCGCCTCCAGCGACGCGTCGCTCGAAGCGTGGGCGCGTCCGCGGCGCGACCGCGAGCCCAGCCCCTCGTCGGCCGCCTTCGCCTCCTTCTCCGCGATGCGCGCGCGCAGATCGTCGATCCGCTCGCGCGCGTGTTGCAGGCGGACGTGCAGGCGGTCGGCCTGCGTGCGCCAATGAGCTTCCGATCGGGCGCGTCCGTCGTCGGA
>Ga0075425_100006953_pt1 | contig 11913 bp, 8 predicted proteins | sample SoiMethybrSBSTD4_FD_75300 | JGI IMG/M metagenome (GOLD analysis project Ga0075425, IMG submission 75300) | Bulk soil microbial communities from a Populus tree surrounding site in Tennessee, USA - Soil MetaG P. TD hybrid SBSTD4 | ecosystem: Environmental > Terrestrial > Soil > Tree plantation...
TTCATTCGGCCGCGCCGCTTTACGTTACGTTCTTGTGCGAATGAATTCGCACCTACGAAAGCCGGCAGTCGTTGGTAGGGATTCGTAGGGCCGAATTCATTCGGCCGCGGCGTTACCTACGACGGCCCGATCATCCGCTCGGGCTTCACCCACCGATCGAACTCTTCTTCGGTGAGGTAGCCCAGCGCGAGCGCGGCTTCCTTGAGCGTCGTGCCCTCGCGGTGCGCCTTCTTGGCGATGGCGGCGGCTTTGTCATAGCCGATGTGCGGATTGAGTGCGGTCACCAGCATCAGCGAGCGTTCGAGCAGCTCGCCGATGCGCTCGCGGTTGGGCTCGATGCCGCGCGCGCAGTGCGCATCGAAGCTCGCCATGCCGTCGGCGAGGAGACGGATGCTCTGCAGCACGTTATGGATGATCAGCGGCCGGTAGACATTGAGCTCGAAATTACCCGACGCGCCGCCGATGTTGACCGCGACGTCGTTGCCGAACACCTGTGCGCAGAGCATCGTCAACGCCTCGCATTGCGTCGGATTTACTTTCCCCGGCATGATCGAGCTCCCCGGCTCGTTTTCGGGAATCGTGATCTCACCCAGGCCCGAACGCGGGCCGCTCGCGAGCCAGCGCACGTCGTTGGCGATTTTCGTCAATGCCGCAGCCAGCGTCTTCAGGGCCCCATGCAGATTGACCAGCGCGTCGGCGGCCGCCATCGTCTCGAACTTGTTGGGCGCGGTCACGAACGGCAGTTTCGTGTAGGCGGCGATTTCCGCGGCGACCCTGGCGCCGAATTGCGGGTGCGTGTTCAAGCCCGTACCGACCGCGGTGCCGCCCAGCGCCAGCTCGAACACATGCGGCAGCGCGTCCTCGATGTGCGCTTTCGCGTGCTCGAGTTGCGCCGCGTAGCCCGAGAATTCCTGACCCAGGGTCAGCGGCGTCGCGTCTTGCAGATGCGTGCGGCCTATCTTGACGATGTCGGAGAAGGCGCTCGCCTTTCCTGAAAGCGTCTTCCTTAGCGCGTCGAGCGAAGGCAGCAGATCGCGCGCCACCATCTCGGCGGCAGCCGTGTTCATGGCCGTGGGGAACACGTCGTTTGACGACTGGCCGCGATTGACGTCGTCGTTCGGGTGCACCAGCCGGCCTTCGCCGCGAGGACCGCCGAGATTCTCCGAAGCGCGATTGGCGAGCACTTCGTTGACGTTCATGTTCGTTTGCGTGCCTGAACCGGTTTGCCAGACCGCGAGCGGGAACTCTTCGCCGTGGCGGCCCGCCAGCGCTTCGTCCGCAGCAGCGATGATCGCTTCGGCCTTCTTCGGATCGAGCACGCCGAGCGCGACATTGACGCGCGCCGCGCTGCGCTTGACGATCAGCAGCGCCCGGATCAGGGCGGCGGGTATCTTCTCCGTCGAGATGCGGAAATACTCGAGCGAACGCTGTGTCTGCGCGCCCCACAGTCGATCGACGGGAACTTCGATGGGGCCGAAGGTATCGCGCTCGATGCGCGTTTTCGCTGCGGTCATGAATACGCGCTACTGTATCAAGTCGCGCGTTGAATTCCCGGAGGAGTCCACCGCCGCTCGAGCAGATCCTGCTTCGGCCAATAAATGCGCAAGATCACGTTGAAACTTTCCTTCGGCGCCGGAAGCCAGTTCGATTCCTTGTCCTTCCCGGGACTATCGTGCTGGATATAGATGTCGAGCGAGCCGTCGGGATTGATCGCGAGCCGGTCGCGACTGCCGGTAGCGTGGCGCTCGAGCGGGTTCGCGACGAGCAGCAGCTTGTCGTTGTACATCGTGAGCGACCAGAACGCTTCGGTGGGCGGCGTCTTCCCCTTGTCGAAGTGCAGCACGTACTTGTTGGCGCCGCTGAGCGGCCGGCCGCCTCCGTCGAGACGGGTTGTCGGAGCGATGATGTCCTCGGGCGCATTCGCGCCGAGATTCAACCAAGCCATCAGCGCGCGCTGGCCGTACTGCGTTCCGTAACGGCCGACGTCCCAGTAGATCGTCCAGCCGTTGCGCAGGTCGCCGGTGCTGCCCTTGGCCGCGTTGGCGATCGAATCTCGCGCGGTCTTCAATCCATCTTCGATGCCTTGCGCCACCGGGGCGTCGAGCTTGCTTGTGTCGAACGGCTGGCCCGCGACGATTCCCAGCTTCTTCATCTTCTCGACCACCGCGGCATCTTCCTTCGCCGGCGGATTGCCGGGCAACAGCTCCGCAACTCGGGTAAAGAACGTCTGCGCGTTCATTTTCCCGACCTGCTCGACCGGAAGGGTCTTGAGATCGACGCTCACGCGCGCAGGCGCGGCCGCGGGTGCCGGCGCCGACTTTCCGGCGGCTTTGCGGAAACGCGAGAGCGGCGTCAGCCTGTATTGATCCTGGATCTTGCCGACTGCCGCGTAATCGGCCTTGCCGTTGGTCTGCGTGCGGCCGAGCACCCACACCGTCTCGGTCGGCGACCGGATCTCCTCCACCCCGTCAGGCAGCTGGCCTTTCCACTTCGGGCCGACGATTACGAGATCGGTCTTCTTCGTGCCGGTCGTTCGCTTGCCCGGCGATTGGAAGACGTTGGTCCACCCATCGAGCAGCGACATCACGTAGTAGCGGTCGTGCATGTCGGGGACCGAAAGCACGATCGGCTCCCGAGTCAGGTCCAGCCACGCTTGCGAAGGCAGCGTATCGACGTTCGGCTTCACGATGTCCGTCGACGTGGGTTCGGGAAAAGCGCGCCGATGCTGAAACGTATTGATCGGAACCTTCGCGGTCGAAACTTGTTTGGTCACGTCCATGAGCACCAGCGGAAAGGCGTAGACGTAGATCTCGGCCGCGAGCCGCTTCATCTCCTCGTTGGCCGTCGGAGGTGGCGGCGCCGCAGCTTTCGGTGGTGGTGGCGGCGGTTCCGGCTTGCCGCAACCGACGAGCAGGATTGCGGCGACCGCAGCGATTACCCATCGACGAGAAACAAGCGCCATTTCATTCCTCCGGTTTTTGTTCGGTCCATTCGCGACTACAAACGTGCAGTGCGAACCCGGCGAGGGAACGGCTAGTCTATGCCGGCAACTTGGCCGAGGCAACGCGGGCCGCCAACGAAGAGGGCGCCAAGTCAGGCGCCCTCTTCGCATTACCGAAAGGTATCGACGTCAGGCGCTGGGCGTTGCCGGAGCTTCGGCCTTCGCTGCCGGAGGATTCGCCGCCGCCGCGTCTTCGGTCGCGGCCTTCATCGACAGCCGCACGCGGCCCTTCTCGTCGGCTTCGAGAACCTTGACGCGCACTGTCTGGCCTTCCTTCAGGTAATCGGACACCTGATTGACGCGCTCCTTGGCGATCTGCGAGATATGCAGCAGACCATCGCGTCCAGGCAGGATTTGCACGATCGCGCCAAAGTCGAGCAGGCGGATCACCTGGCCTTCGTAAATCCTGCCGACCTCGACTTCGGCCGTGATCTCCTCGATCCGCTTGCGCGCCGCGTTGCACGCGTCGGCGTTGACCGAGGCGATCGTCACCGTCCCGTCGTCCTTGATGTCGATCGTCGTGCCCGTTTCTTCGGTCAGCGCGCGGATGACCGAACCGCCCTTGCCGATCACATCGCGGATCTTTTCGGGATTGATCTTGAAGCTCATCATCCGCGGCGCATGCTGCGAGATTTCGGTGCGCGCGTGCGGCAGCGCTTCCTGCATCAGGTGCAGGATATGCATGCGCCCCTCGCGCGCCTGCGACAGCGCGACGGCCATGATTTCCTTGGTGATGCCCTGGATCTTGATGTCCATCTGCAGTGCGGTCACGCCGCGGTCGGTGCCCGCGACCTTGAAGTCCATATCTCCCAGGTGATCCTCGTCGCCGAGGATGTCGGAGAGCACAGCGAAGCGGTTGCCGTCCTTGATCAGCCCCATCGCGATGCCCGCGACGTGTGCTTTGGTCGGCACGCCGGCGTCCATCAGCGCGAGGCTCGCGCCGCAGACCGAGGCCATCGACGAGCTGCCGTTCGATTCGGTGATCTCGGAAACGACGCGCATCGAGTACGCGAACTCTTCCGCGGTCGGGAGCACCGCGATCAGCGCGCGCTTGGCGAGGCGGCCGTGGCCGATTTCGCGGCGCTTCGGCGAACCGACGCGGCCGGTTTCGCCGGTTGCGTACGGCGGCATGTTGTAGTGGAACATGAAACGCTCGCGGTACTCGCCCATCAGCGCGTCGATGATCTGCTCGTCGCGCGCGGTGCCCAGCGTAGATACGACCATCGCCTGCGTTTCGCCGCGGGTAAACAGCGCTGAGCCGTGCGTGCGCGGGAGAACGCCGGTGCGGATTGATATCGGGCGCACCGTCCGCGTGTCGCGGCCGTCGATGCGCGGCTCGCCGGAAAGGATCTGATTGCGGACGATTTTCGCTTCGAGGTCGAACAGCAGATTGCTCACGTGCTGCCGAGCGTTCGGATCGGCCTCGGGAGAGAGACACTCGGTCTCGACCTTGGCCGCGATCTCTTTCAGCCGCTGCTGGCGCGCCTGCTTCTGCCGCAGCGCATAGGCGGCGCGCAGATCGGCCTCGGCGGCGGCCGCGACCTTGGCGATCAAGTCATCGGCCTTCGCCGGCGATTGCCAGTCCCAGAGCGGCTTGCCGGCTTCCTCGACCAGTTGATGGATGAGCTCGATCGCTGCCTGCTGCTGCTGGTGGCCGTAGACGACTGCGCCGAGCATCACTTCCTCGGGCAGCTCCTTTGCTTCGGATTCGACCATCAGCACCGCGGCCTCGGTGCCGGCGACAACGAGGTCGAGCTTCGAGGTCGCGAGCTCGGTCTTGGTCGGATTGAGAACGAACTGACCGTCGAGATAGCCGACGCGCGCCGCGGCGATCGGGCCGTTGAACGGAATGCCGGAAAGCGCGATCGCCGCCGAGGCGCCGATCAGCGCCGGAACATCGGGGTCGATCTCGGGGTCGACCGACATCACCGTGGCGATCACCTGCACTTCGTTGTAGAAGCCGTCGGGGAACAGCGGCCGGATCGGCCGGTCGATCAGGCGCGAGGTCAGCGTTTCCTTTTCGGACGGTCTGCCTTCGCGTTTGAAGAAGCCACCGGGGATGCGGCCGGCGGCGTAGGTCTTTTCCTGATAGTCGACGGTCAACGGAAGGAAATCCTGGCCGGGTTTCGCCTGCTTGGCGGCGACGACGGTAACCAGCACGACGCTGTCATCGAGGCTGGCCAGGACTGCGCCGCCCGCTTGGCGGGCAATTTCGCCCGTTTCCAGCGTCAGCGTGTGCTTGCCGTAGGGAATCGATTTCTTCGTAACGTTTGGCACGTTGATCCTCGGGATGCGAATGCCACAGACGGGAAAGCTCCGGCGGTGGCCATGAATCGGGGAAAAGCGCTATCGCTGCGACGGCCGGGCGCCGTGTCCACGGCGCTCGTTATTTGCGCAGACCGAGTTTCTCGATCAGCGTGCGATAGCTGTCGGTATTGCGCGTCTTGAGGTAATCGAGCAGCTTGCGCCGCCGCGACACCATCCGCAGCAGTCCACGGCGGGAGTGATGATCCTTGACGTTGACCTTGAAGTGGTCGTTGAGACCGTTGATGCGCGCGGTCAACAATGCGATCTGCACCTCGGGCGAACCCGTGTCACCCCTCACCCGCTGATGCTCGGCGATAACCTTCGCCTTCTCCTGAACCGTGACTGCCATTAGTCTTGCTCCAAACCTCGCGAAAGAGCGCGATTGTACCTCGAAAAATGCTTAGGATTCAAGCGAGTTGCAAGTTCATGCACGACTCGGGCACGAAGGCGTCTGCGCGCACAGGCGCCGGGGCCGCACGATGCCCCCGACGACAGACGCGACACCGGCAAAGCCGCGCGCGGTGTACACGCGGACGACTCCGTCTACGAGTTCCGCGCGCCGGACCGCCTGCCCCTGCGCCAGCCGCAGCGCATCGTTGTCCTCGAGATCGAGGCGAGCCAAGCCGGCGACCAGAGCGTCGACCGGCAACAGCGCGGCATCGCGGGCCGCTTCGGGACGTTGCTGCAGATCGTCCAACGTGACCGCGTCGGCGAGCGCAAATCCACCGCTTCCGGTGCGTGACAATCCGGTCAGATGCGCGCCGCAGCCGAGCGCCACGCCGATGTCCTCGGCCAGCGCGCGTATGTATGTGCCCTTGCCGCAGCGCACGCGCAACTCGAGATCGGGCGATCGCCACGACAGCAGCTCGAGCTCGCGAATCTCGACCTCTCGTGGATGGCGCGCGATCTCCACGCCGGCGCGCGCGTACTCGTAATATTTGCGTCCGTCGCGTTTGAGCGCCGCATGGCGCGGCGGCACCTGGGCGATGCAGCCGACAAAGCGTTGCAGGATGGCCTCCAGCTCCTGTCGGGACGCCGTCACCGGCCGCGTGGCGACGACCTCGCCTTCGGCGTCACCGGTGCTCGTCGTCGCACCGAGTCGGAGCACTGCTACGTACGTCTTGTCTGCGTCGAGCAACAACTGTGCGAACTTGGTCGCCTCCCCAAAGCAAATGGGCAAGAGCCCTGTCGCAAGGGGATCGAGCGTCCCCGTATGGCCCGCCTTCTGGGCGCGATACAGGCGTTTCGCGCCCTGCAGCGCCGCGTTGGACGACAGGCCTCGCGGCTTGTCCAGGAGCAGAACACCGTCGATCCGCCGCTTGCTGCGGGCAGATGACGTTGCCGCAATCATGTCAGGAAGAGTGCTTATGGTCTTCGGCAACTGCGTCGTCGATCAGCTTCGACAGGCGCAGACCCGACTCGATCGAATCGTCGTAGACGAAGTGCAGTTGCGGCACGCTGTAGAGCTTGAACCGGTGCGAGAGCTCGCTGCGCAGATATCCCGCGGTATGCTGCAGCGCTGCGACTACCGCGGCCGCCTGCTCCGTGCCGCCGAGATGCGTCACGAAAACCTTCGCGTGCGAAAGATCCGGCGAGACTTCGACCGCCGTCACCGTGACCATGCCGATGCGCGGGTCCTTGACGTGCAGGCGGAGAAGATCGGCGAGCTCACGCTGGATCTGGTCACCGACGCGTTGCGCGCGCTGGGAGTTTTTCTTCATCGTCTCGCGAACCCGTGTCGATGCGTGGTGCTTTCCGTAGGTGCGAATTCATTCGCACACTACGTTCAATTCAACGCTGCGGCCGAATAAATTCGGCCCTACGAAAACCAGCGCCGCGGCCGAATAAATTCGGCCCTACGAAAACCAGCGCCGCGGCCGAATAAATTCGGCCCTACAGCGTGCGTGAGACTTCGACGATTTCGTAAACTTCGAGCTGGTCGCCCTTTTCGATGTCGTTGAATCCCTTGACCGACAATCCGCATTCGAACCCCGCCTTGACCTCGCGCACGTCGTCCTTGAACCGCTTGAGCGAATCGAGCTCGCCATCGTGGATGACGACATTGTCGCGCAGGACCCGGATCTTCGCACCGCGCCGGACGAAGCCTTCGAGCACGTAGCAGCCGGCGACGGTCCCGACCTTCGATATCTTGTATACCTCGCGCACTTCGACGAGTCCGAGCTGGCTTTCCTTCTTCTCCGGTGTGAGCATGCCCGAGAGTGCTGCCTTCACCTCGTCCACCGCCTCGTAGATGATGTTGTAGTAGCGGATGTCGACGCCGTTGTGCTCGGCGAGCTTGCGCGAAGCGACATCGGCGCGGGTATTGAAGCCGATGATCACAGCCTTCGACGCGAGCGCCAGGTTGACGTCCGACTCGGTGATACCGCCCACGGCAGCATGCACGATGTTCACCTTGACCTCCGCGGTCGAGAGTTTCGCCAGCGCAGTCGCCAGCGCTTCGTAGCTCCCCTGCACGTCGGCCTTGATGATCAACGTAAGTGTCTTGACCTCGTTCTCGGCGCCCTCGGCAAACATGCTCTCGAGCTTTGCCGCCTGTTGCTTGGCGAGCTTGACGTCGCGGAACTTGCCTTGACGGAACAAGGCGATTTCGCGCGCCTTGCGCTCGTCGCCCAGGACCATAACCTCTTCTCCGGCGAGCGGAACATCGGACAGGCCCTGGATCTCGACCGGAATCGCCGGGCCGGCGCCCTGCACGCTCTTGCCGGTCTCGTCGGTCATCGCACGCACGCGTCCGAAAACCGCGCCGGCGAGCATGATGTCGCCGCGCTTCAACGTTCCCGAATGAACGAGCACGGTCGCGAGCGGACCTTTGCCCTTGTCAAGGCGGGATTCAATCACTATTCCCTTCGCCAACGCATCGCGAGGCGCCTTGAGCTCGAGCACTTCGGCCTGTAGCAATATCGCGTCGAGCAGACTGTCGATGCCCTTGCCGGTCTTTGCCGATACCTGGACAAACTGTGTCTCGCCGCCGTATTCCTCGGGCAGCACGCCCTCGGCGACGAGCTCCTGCTTCACGCGGTCGGGATTCGCTTCCGGCTTGTCGATCTTGTTGATGGCGACGACGATCGGCACGCTTCCGGCCCTGGCGTGCGCGATCGCTTCCTTGGTCTGCGGCATGACGCCGTCGTCGGCGGCGACGACCAGCACCACGATGTCGGTGACCTTGGCGCCGCGAGCACGCATTGCCGTGAACGCCTCGTGGCCGGGCGTGTCGAGAAAGGTGATCACGCCCTTGGGCGTTTCGACGTGATACGCGCCGATGTGCTGCGTGATGCCGCCCGCTTCGCCGCTGGCGACGCGAGTGCGACGGATGAAGTCGAGCAGCGAAGTCTTGCCATGATCGACATGGCCCATGACCGTAACGACCGGCGGCCGCGGCAGCGCCTCGGCCGTCGATGCCTGCGCCGATTCCGCGAGTAGCGAGTCGGGATCGTCGAGCTTCGCCGCGATTGCCTTGTGACCCATCTCCTGGACCACGATCATCGCGGTTTCCTGATCGAGCACCTGATTGATCGTAACCATGGTGCCGAGCTTCATCATCGTCTTGATGACCTCAGCGGCCTTTACCGCCATCTTGTGTGCCAGCTCGGCGACGCTGATCGTCTCAGGCACCGAAATCTGGCGGATGACCGGTTCCGGCGCGGCGGCATGGGTCGCCTCGCTCTCTTCCTCGCCTTCCTCGTGGCGATGCTTACCGCTCTTGGGCTGTTTCCACGCCGTCGTCGCGGCGGTGGCGGCGTCGCCGCCGCGTAGTTTCAACGCCCGCCGGCGCGCGGCCTCTTCCTGGAACGCGGTCGCGGAAGGCTTGCGCGACGACTTGTCTTTTTTCGCGCCGGGTTTCGCTGCCGGCTTGTGCAGCGTGCCTTCGGTTTTCGCGGCGGGTTTGGCTTCCGCGACCGGCTGCGTCGCCGCTGCCGCCGTCTTGGCAGCAGTGGCTGCCGCATCGGCGGCCGCCTTCGCCACCGCTTCCTCGGCTTCCTTTTCCTTCTTGGTCTTCCGCTTCGCCGCCTCGTGCTTCTTCTGCACCTCTTCCTGCTGCTTGGCAATCAGCGCCTGCGCCTTGCGCGCTTCTTCTTCGCGCGCGGCGACTTCCGCGGCCGACACCACCGGTTGCGGCGGTGCCGTCTCTTCCGGCGCAGATGCCGCCTCGGCGCCGTCGCGTTTGACGAATATGCGCCGTTTGCGGACCTCGACCTGGATCGTCCGCGCCCTGCCGGTGCTGTCCGCCGCCTTGATCTCGGAAGTCTGCTTGCGTGTCAGCGTGATCTTCTTCTTCTGATCCTGGCCGCCATGCTGCTTGCGCAGATAGTCGAGCAACCGCGTCTTGTCCTGCTCGGAAAGCTTGTCGCCTTCCTTCTTGCCGGCGACGCCCGCCTTGGCGAGCTGCTCGAGCAGAATGCCCGAGGGCATCTTCAGCTCGGTCGCGAAATTTTCGATGGTCGTCTGCGCCATGATCTTTCTCCAGCCTTCGTCTGCTACACGCGTGTGCCTATTGGCTCTGCTCCGCGTGGCTTTGCTCCGCTTCCTCGAACCAATGCGCGCGCGCCTTCATGATCAGGTCCTGCGCGCGCTCGGGTGGCAGCCCGGTAAGCTCGGTCAGCTCATCGACGGCGAGATCGGCCAGCGCATCGCGATTGGTGATGCCCTTTTCGGCCAGCAGCCCCGCTGTCTCGGTATCCATGCCTTCGAGATTGAGGAGATCCTCGGACACGTGCTCGACGCTCTCCTCGCGCACGATCGCCTCAGTCAGAAGCGCGTTGCGCGCGCGGCTCCTCAACTCGTTCACGGTTTCCTCGTCGAACGCCTCGATCTCCAGCATCTCGTTCAGCGGCACATAGGCGATCTCTTCCAGCGTCGAGAAGCCTTCCTGGATCAGGATGTCAGCGACTTCCTGATCGACGTCGAGCTTATCTATGAACAGCGCACGGATCTTTTCGCTCTCCGCCTGATGCTTCTGCTGCGACTCCTCGACGCCCATGAGGTTGATCTCCCAGCCGGTCAGCTCGGAGGCAAGCCTCACGTTCTGCCCGCTGCGGCCGATCGCCATGGCCAGGTTCTCCTCGTCGACCACGATGTCCATCGCGTGCTTCTCTTCGTCGACGACGATGCTCGATATTTCAGCAGGCGACAGCGCGTTGACGACGAACTTTGCAGCGTCGTCGGAATAAAGGACGATGTCGACGCGCTCTCCGGCCAGCTCGTTGGTCACCGCGGTCACCCGCGAGCCGCGCATGCCGATGCAGGTACCCTGCGGGTCGAGCCGCGGGTCGTTCGACTTCACCGCGATCTTGGCGCGCACCCCGGGATCGCGCGCCGCGGCCCGGATCTCGATCAAGCCCTCCTCGATTTCCGGCACCTCGAGCTCGAACAACCGCTCCAGAAGCTCGGGAACGATGCGCGACAGCAGGAGCTGCGGCCCCCGCGCCTGCGCTTCGATCTTGGTCACGTAAGCCCGCACGCGGTCGCCCACGCGCAGGTTTTCCTTCGGGATCAGCTGGTCGCGCGGGATCATGCCCTCGATGCGCCCCGACTCGACGATCACGCTGCCGCGCTCGATGCGCTTGACCGTGCCGGTAAGCAGGTTGTCCTGGCGTTCCAGAAAGTCATTCAGGATCTGTTCGCGCTCGGCATCGCGGATCTTCTGCAAGATCACCTGCTTCGCGGCCTGCGCGCCGATGCGGCCGAATTCCACCGGCTCGAGCGGTTCCTCGACCACGTCACCGAGCTCCAGCACAGGATCGCGCTCGGCGGCATCGGTGATCGCGATCTGATGTGCGGGCTCCTCGTGCTCCTCGTCCGGCACGACCGTCCAGCGCCGGAAGGATTCGTAGTCGCCGGTCTCGCGATCGATCGAGACGCGCGCGTCGATATTGTCGGCATACTTCTTCTTGGTCGCCGACGCGAGCGCGGCCTCGAGCGCCTGGAATACGATCTCCTTGGGCACGTTCTTCTCGCGCGCCAGCGCGTCGACGAGAAGCAGCAATTCGCGGTTCATCGTGCGTTTCTCCACTCAATCTTCGGTATCAATCTGGCCTTGTCGATATTGGCGAGCGGTATCGCATGCGTCCCGTCGGCCGTTTCCAGTCGCACGACGCCGGCGTCGGCGTCGATGCCGCGCAGCACGCCCTTGATGCGGCGGGAATTGCCGATCGGCTCGCGCAATTTCAACTGTGCCTCCCGCCCGTCGAAGCGAGCGAAATCCGCTTCCTTTTTCAGCGGCCGATCCAACCCGGGCGACGAGACTTCCAGCCGTCCGTAATCGACATTCTCGACGGCGAAGAGGTGAGCGAGATGATTGCTCACGTGCGCACAGTCCTCGACGTCGACGCCGCCGGGCTTGTCGATGAATACGCGCACGAGCCCGCCGCCCGCGTGCATCTCGCAGTCAACGAGTTCGTAGCCCAACGCGGGCAACGTGCGTTCCAGCAGTTCGTGCAGCTTCACCGGCATGACCCAGGAAATCGAAAGAGCAAAAAAAAATGGGCTGTCGAGCCCATTTCTCTTACTTATGGCCGTCATCTTACCAGAAGTTGGGGATGACTTGAAGGAGAAAAAGGCCTTCCCGCGTCCGGGGACAGGAACTC
>Ga0075425_100006954_pt1 | contig 11912 bp, 14 predicted proteins | sample SoiMethybrSBSTD4_FD_75300 | JGI IMG/M metagenome (GOLD analysis project Ga0075425, IMG submission 75300) | Bulk soil microbial communities from a Populus tree surrounding site in Tennessee, USA - Soil MetaG P. TD hybrid SBSTD4 | ecosystem: Environmental > Terrestrial > Soil > Tree plantation...
GCGTGGGTGTCAAGGCAAGGTCCCGCCGCAACTGTCTTTTCAGCGTAGGAGATTCACGAGCGACGTGTCGACGATGTAATTGAACGTCGCCATGATCGGGACGCCCTTCTTGCCGAGGTCGTCGGGCACCGGCGGGAAAGGCGAGGCGAGCTTGATCGCCGTCACCGCGTAGTCGTCGTAGATGGGGTAGCCGGACGTGCGCAGGACGTTCACGAAGGGGACCTTGCCGTCCTTGGCGATGCCGAACTCGATGACGAGCTGGGCGGTCTTGTACTCGCACTGGCGCGTGCCCGTGTTCTGCACGCACGGGTAGCCCCACTTCTCCTTGATCATCCGGCGGATGCGATCGAGATAGTCGTTGTATTTGGGATCGCGAGAGTCGAGCGGGATCGGCTCGCCCTCGATACCGCCCCGTCCCTGACCGCGACCGCCCGCTCCCCCGCCCCGTCCGAGCGATTTCAGGTCGAACACGGGCTCGCGGCTCGACGGCGCCACCGATGCGACCTGTGGGCCTCCCGGCGACGCCGGGCGCGCCGGCTCGGGCGTGTGCGCCGCCGCCGGGGGAGCGGGCGTGGCCGGGGCAGTGCGTGCTTCTTCCGCGGGAGCGGGCAGTGCATTCTTCGCGTCGGGCGCGGGAGCCTCGGGCGGCCGCGGGGCCGGCTTGTCCGCCGGCGGCGCGGAACGCTCGCGCACGGGCTCGGCCGGACGCGTGCTCGCGACGCGCGGCGGCTCGGCCGCTTTCGGCCTCGACTCGGCCACGCGCGGCGCGGGAGGCGTCGGCCGCGCCGGCGGAACCGGCTGGGCTTGCGGGGCGGGCGGCCGTGGGGGCTCGGGCGTCGGCAGCGCCGGTGGGCCCGGCGTTCGCGCCGCCGGATTGCCGCGCGGCGCCTGGTCCTTGATCTCGGGCAGCTCGACGAACAGCGGCTCGCCGCGCTTCACGGATTGCTTCATCGCCGGACCGCCCATATAGACGATGAGCACGAGCAAGGCCAGGTGCAGGAGGACGGAGAGCGCGATGCCGACCAGCGGCTCGTCGCGGACGTGACTCCACAGCGCTCCGAGGGCCCCCCTTGCCTTCGGAAACCGCTCGGGCAGCCCCCTAAGCCGGTCGGTCACGCCCCGCCACATGCCGAAGCGATTATAGAACGATGGTCGGATCTCTCTCGATTTACCTCATTACACCGTTCGATCGAGCGCGGCGGCCACGCGCCGGATCCGGGCGACGACCTGCACGAAACGGTCGGGCTTGAGCGACTGCGGGCCGTCGGAAAGCGCCTCGGCGGGGCGCGGATGGACCTCGATGATCAGCCCGTCGGCCCCGGCCGCGATCCCCGCCATGGCCATCGCCTCGACGTACTCCCAGTGCCCCGTCCCGTGGGACGGATCGACCAGGATGGGCAGGTGCGACAGCTTCTTGACGACGGGGATCGCGTTCAGGTCGAGGGTGAACCGTGTCGCCGTCTCGAACGTGCGGATGCCACGCTCGCAGAGGATGACGTTCGGATTGCCGCCCGCCAGCACGTACTCCGCCGACAGCAGCCACTCCTGGATGGAAGTCGACATCCCGCGCTTGAGCAGTACCGGCTTCCGCGTCTCGGCGACCCGACGGAGCAGCGAGAAGTTCTGCACGTTGCGCGCGCCGATCTGGAGAATGTCGGCGTGCTCGGCCACCACGTCGACCTTGTCCGGCTCCATGACCTCCGTCACGACGGGCAGGCCCGTCTCGCGCCGCGCCTCGTCGAGGAGCTTCAGCCCCTCTTCCTCGAGGCCCTGGAAGGCGTACGGTGACGTGCGTGGCTTGAACGCGCCGCCGCGCAGGACCGTGGCGCCCGCGTCCTTCACCCGCGTGGCGACCTCCAGCAGCTGCTCGCGCGACTCCACCGAGCAGGGACCCGCCATGATGGCCAGACGATCGCCCCCGATGGTGACGTCGCCCACGCGCACGCGGGTCGGCTCGTTGCGCACCTCGCGGCTGGCCAGCTTGAACGGCTGCAGGATGGGCTGGACCAGCTCCACGCACTCCAGCGACTCGAGGCTCTTGAGCCGCTCCTTGCCGCGGTCGTCGCCGACCGCGCCGATGACGGTCCTGAGCTCGCCTCGAATAGTGTGCGGCGTGTAGCCCATCCGGCGAATGCGCTGGCACACGTCGTCCAGCTCGGTCTCCGACGATCCCGACTTCAGCACGATGATCATGTCCCGGCTCCTTTGTTGTCCCGCGAGAACGGCGTGGGCCGTGGGTGGCCTGCCGCCGTCCGCGTGGCGGCGGACGTCTTGTCACCGGCGCCGGGCATCGACTCGGCGCGCCGGCCTCGATCCGCGTTCACTGCTCGCAAAAACAAAAGGCCGCGGGGTGAGCCCGCGGCCTGGATCGTCTCGCCGCGGGCTTTCGGTCCGCCCGCGGCTCTTGTTCGGTTAGGTCAGAGCGCCCGGGCGGACCTCGGCGAAGTAGTAAAAGAAGAACCCGAAGTGCCGCGGCCAAGCGTTCGTCATGAGCGTGACCGCCACTCTACTGGAGCCGGTCGGGCCCCGTCAAGGACTTTTGCGCTGGACCTTCCGTGTCGGCACGCCCTTGCGGTGGAGGCGCTTGATGATGCGGTCGCGGTAGTAATACAGCGGTAGGCATGCCGCCATGATGAGCGCGATGAAGACCGCCGCGTACACGTACTGCTGCTCGGCGACGTTGGCGCCGAAGTACGACGAGATCCAGGTCCCGGGGATGCGCCCGAGGGTCGAGACGACGGCGAAGACCCCGAACGGCATCGGGCTCAGGCCGAAAAGATACGAGATGATGTCCTTGGGAAAGCCGGGAATGAGATAGAGGATGAAGCAGAGGATCACGCCCTCGGCTTCGAGGATGAAGCTCATCCGGTTCCAGTGGTGCTCGCTGAGCCAGGGCCGCACCAGCGGCTCGCCCCAGCGACGTCCCACCGCGAAGCAGAACAGCGTGCCCAGCGTGAGACCGACGGACGAGTAGACGAGGCCCCACCACGTCCCGAACAACGCGCCCCCGACGGGTCCGGTCACCTCGCCGGGAATTGGCGAGATGATCACCTGCAGCGCCTGGATGGCGATGAAGACCAGCGGCGCCATCCACCCCCACGCCGCCACCGTGTCCTTGAGGAAGTGCTTGTCGCGGTAGAGCCGCACCACGAAGCGGATGATGTGGGCGTCCATCACCACGAGCCACACGAAGAGCAGCAACAGCACGAACAGCACCGCGGACACGATGGCCCATCGCGTCTGCACGGATCGTCGCCGGCTGCGTCCCGCGCTCACAGCGGCGGGCGTCGCTTGTTCCAGGGGCAGGCGGTCTCGTAGGCCGCGGACGCCGCGAGCACCGTCCGATCGGCGTTCCGGCGACCGACGATCTGTAGACCAACCGGCAAGCCGTCCTCGGTGACCCCGGCGGGAACGCTGGCCGCCGGCTGACCGGTCAGGTTGAACGGAAAGGTGAACGGCATCCACCCGAGCACGGAAACATCCTGCTCGGCGACCTGCCGAGGTGGTCGCTCGGTGACCGGGAACGGAAGGACGGAGACGGTCGGCGTGAGCAGGAGATCGAAGCGGGCGAGGAACGTCTGGGCCTCGTGCCAGTAGGCGCGGACCCGATCCATCGCGAGGACGTAGTCGCGGGCGGAGACGGCGCCGCCGCGGCGGATGAACTTCACGAGCAGCGGATCGAGCTGGGCTTCCTGCGCCGGCAGCTGATCCGACCAGTGCGCGTAGAACTGCGCGGCGAGGATCGTCCGGAACGTCTCCTCGGGATCCTCCCAGGCGGGATTCACCACCTCGACGTGACAGCCGAGCGACTCGAACTCCGCGGCCGCGTTCTCGCACACGGCGAGCACGCGCGGATCGACCGCGGCATAGCCGAGGTCGGGCGTCCACGCCACGTGCAGACCCCGGATGTCGTCGTCGCAGCCCTCCAGATACGAGCGCGGCTCGCGCGGCAGGGAATGACGGTCGCGGTCGTCGTCGCCGGCGATCACGTCGAGCACGAGGGCGGCATCGCGCACCGTCCGCGTGATGGGGCCGGTGACCGCGACGTGCTCCCAACCCGGGAACGCCGGGTATTGCGGGACGCGCCCGGCCGACGGCTTGAAGCCGTACACGCCGCAGAACGCGGCGGGGATGCGCAACGACCCGCCGCCGTCAGTGCCGAGCGCGAGCGGGCCGAGCCCGCTCGCCACAGCCGCCGCCGCGCCGCCGCTGGAGCCTCCAGGGGTGAGGTCGAGATTCCACGGATTGCGCGTGGGTCCGAACAGCGGGTTGTCGGTCAGGGCCTGGTGGCCGAGCTCGGAGGTGTTGGTCTTGCCGAGCACGACGGCGCCCGCCGCGCGCATCCGCGCCACCGCGATCGCGTCCTCCTCGGGGACCGCATCGGCGAAGAGCCGCGAGCCGCCGGTCGTCCGCAGACCACGCGTGAAGATGACGTCCTTGATGGAAAACGGCACACCGTGCAGCAGCCCCAGCGGCTCGCCCTTGACGACGGCGATCTCGGCCTCGCGCGCGGCGTTGAGCGCGATGTCGGCGGCGACGAGACAGAAGGCGTTCAACCGCGGGTTGAGGGCGTCGATGCGGCCCAGGACGGCCTCGGCAACCTCGACGGGGGAGATCTGCTTGGCGCGGATGCTGGCGGCCAGCTCGAGCGCCGAGCGCCGCAGCAACTCGTCGTGCTTCATTGGAACGACGTCGACACCTCGACTGCCACGAACACCCCGGCATTGTATCATCCGCCCCGTGAACGCGAGAGACGGGGGCCACCACGTCACCGTCGCGCGACATGGAACCGTGGTGGAGTACGAGCAGCCGGGCGTGGGCAGGCCGCGGCGACGCGTGCGGGAGATCGAGCGCGGAGGGAGCGTGACGACGACGCTCTGCTGGACGGCGGACGGCTCGCTCGAGCGTGCGTGGACCAGGATCGCCGACGGGTCGTGGGTGATGATCGAACCGCGTGCGACACGCGACGCGCCGTGGGGGCTCAGCGATCGCCTCTGGCACGCCGCGGACCCTGCGGCGGATGCGGCGCCGCTCACGATCTTCGAAGCGGTCGCCTACGAGCGTATCGATCGCATCCCCGTGCTCGCCGAGCCGGCGCGCCTGCCGCCGGACGCGGCGTGCGCGGTGCTGAACCTGATCGCGGGGCTCGCGATGGACGGCGGATGCTCGCGCCTGGGGTACACGGGCCCCTACCCCACGGAGCAGCTCTTCCTCATCCTGCTCGAGTCGTTCCGCTACGAGACCGACGAGAGCGATCCGCTCGCGGCGTTCGTGAGCGGGCGGCTCGCGTGGAGACCGGCGCCACACGAGCGGATCCGTCTCGGCGATGGCATGACCGTTCAGCTGCGTGATCGCGTGGACAAGGTCGTCTGGCGCGGCCGCGCCTACTCGCGCGCGGACTGGCAGGGCGTCGCGCGCCACGCGCCCCGTCGCGTTCGCGACGCCGACGGCGACGTCCTCTGCTCGCTGTGGACGCTCGGTGAACCCATCGAAGACCATCTCCGGCTCGATCCCGACGCGACGGTGGTGGAGGTGATCGCGCCGCCTGCCGCGGGCACCGCGCCGCGCCCGCTGCCGGCGACGGTCATGGCGGGTGTCGCCTCCGCCACGGCCGCGCTGAGCGCGGCACCGCTGGCGTCATCGCTGAGAGAGGTCGCCGCCGATTGCGAGCTCGCGTGGGCGTCGATCGATCGCGATCTCGTGGCCGTGGAGGGCCGCCGACTTCAAGTGTCGTACGGCGTGCGCGACGCGTTCCTGCGCCGGCTGCGCGGCGCGCCGACGCGGCCGGAGCGGCTCGGGCTCGGGCTGGCGATGGTGACCGAGATCGCGCATCTGCTCGGCGACGTCCTCCGCGCGCGGGCCCAGGCACGCGTGGCCGCGCTCGCGCCGGACGCTCAGGCCCGTCTTCTCGGCGAGTCAGGCGCCGCCGCGGACGCCGTCGACGACGCCCGCCGGATCGCCGATGCGATCGAGGCCCTCCTCGCCGACACCGAGGACGGCTAGGACCTGGACGAATCGAGGAGCGCCACGGCTCCGCCGGGGCGCGACGAGCGTAGGGGGGCTTGGGGGACCCGCCGCTAGGCCCCCCAACTTCAAGTCGTCCATCGGATCACGACGGCGACGAAGAAGGCGAGGAAGCCGGCGACGGAGAGGCCGGACAGCGCGACGTATCCGACGTAGAGCGCAGCTTCGCGCGACCACTGGGGCGGGCTGCCCCGCAGGAGGCTCCCGACATAGGCGAGCGCGTCGCTCTTCAGCGTCGGCACCCCGAGGGCGTCGACGAGCACGTGGTAGCCGTCCATCTCGATGAAGAAGAACGGCCACAGCGCGAGCAGGAAGCTTTTGAACTGGATGATTCCGCACGTGGCGGCGAAGGCGCGCACGAAGCCCGACTGGGTCTGCCACGCAACGAAGAACCAGATGCCGCCCAGGACGAGATGCACGAGAGTGCCCGACACCGCGGTGACCACGCGCGCCCGCCGTGGCGCCATGAAGATGTCGGTCACGTCCACGTAGAAGGTCGGGATGATCCCGTGCAGGAAGGTGAAGCCGAACTCCCGCACGCGCCGGCGATAGTGCACGAGCGCCACGCCGTGCACCAGCTGATGCAGGGCGACGGTGGCCAGGAGCAGGACGTTGATGGCGATGGCCGCGACCAGCTTGTGATGGCCAAAGTCAGACAGGATGGCCTCGGTGCTCTGCCACAGCCTGACGCCCGCGACGATCCCGACGATGCCGAGCAGCGCGCAGGTGACCGCCGCCGCCGGCGTGAAGAGCATGAAGCCGCCCCAGCGATAGAGGCCGCCGAAGAACGACTGGACACGCTGACTCGAGATGTTGATGCGCTCGAGCGCGAAGAGGGTCAGCTCGGCGGCGCGTAGGAGCCGCTGCTGCCGATTGCGGGCGAGCACGCGGCGCAGCCGCGAGGCGGGCTCCAGCGTGAGCAGCTGCGCCTGCTGCAGCTTCCGGATGAGGGTGGGAATGATGTCGAAGTTGAACTGCCCGTACTTGAGCACGTACGCCGTCGCCATCTCCTGCAGGGAGGTGCTGCCGTCCATCTGATCCCACAGGAACCGCTCGTCGGCCGACAGCGCGAGGAAACGTTCGGTACGAAGGTTCTTCAGGATGTAGCTCGACTGGCCGCGCACGCGCGACGGTACCTCGGCGAGCTCGAAGGCCTCGGTGTCGACGCGCATGGGGCGCATCTGCACCCAGGCCGCTGAGCTGGGGACCGCTTGGATCTCGAAGCTGTCGTCGTCGTGACGAACGAGCAGCTCGAGCTTTGCGCGCCGGGGCGGCGCCGCGCCCGAAGGGTCGGAGGGCGAGTTCGCCTCCTTCCGGCGATCGGTCACCGTGACTCCATGTCGAGGCCGGTGGCCTCGAGCCCCCAGCGCGTGATCTCCGCGACCAGCTCGCCCGACGCGCGCAGGCGCTCGATGAAGACCTGCACGAGCCCATGGAAGAACGCCGCGGCCGCGCGCGGGTTCATCTCGATGAGGTCGGAGAGGTTTTGGCGGTCGAGCGTCAGCAGCATGGCGTCCGACTCGGCCTGGATGGTGGCCGAGCGCGGCGAGCGATCGAACAGGCTCATCTCACCGAAGAAGTCGCCGGGCCCGAACCGGGCCAGCACCTGCTCGACCTTTCCGGTCACGGCCTTGGACACGAGGATGGACCCGTCGCGGACGAGGAACATCTCCTCGCCCTGATCGCCCTCGCGGAAGAGCACCTGTCCCTTGCGCAGCCGGCGCTCGCGGAGCCGCGCGGTCAGGGCCAGGAGCGCGGGGCGGTCGACTTCGCGGAACAGGCGGACGGTCTGCAGGAACTCCGCGATCTCAGCGGCGCTCGCCACCGCGCTCGCCTACGTCGCGACGCGGCGGATGAGGGCGCTGTGGAATTCCCGCGCCCGCTGGTGCGCGGGCGTCTGGGCGAGATGAAGGATCGCGTGATCGACAGCCGCGCGCTCGTCGTCGGTCAGCTCGAATTGCGCGAGGATGCTGTCCGGCGACCGCTGCAGATCGGCCACGAATTCGGGGTCGATCATCGCACGACCGATGAGGTCACGCAGGCCTTGCGCCATCGTGCGCCCGATCATACCAGAGAGGTCGGGTGCCGGGGAAGGCGATGACCGGTCAGGGGCGCGAGCGCTCCATCGGCGCCGCGGCGGGCGCGCCGCCCGTCCCGCGCAACGTGACGATCACCCTGGCGGCGGACGCCATGTCCCCGCGCGCCGGTCCCTCGATCACGACGAAGTCGCCGGGACGGACGTCGGCCAGGTCGATCGCCTTGTCGACGAACACCGCGTCGAAGCGCGAGACCTGCTCGTCGGGAATGCGATCCGACACCACCACCGGCGCCCCGCCGGGGATCCGGACGACGAGCTGGCGCGGCCGGCCTTCCTGGACGAGCTCCTTCACCACGAGCGAGCGCGCCGCCGGATCTACCGACACGACCGTACCGGAGTGGCGCTCGCGGGACTGCGCGCCGACGGGATCCACGAAGGCGCCGAGGGATACGACCGCGAGCAGGCCGATGGCGACAACCGTTGTGCGGCGGGCCGACTTCGGCCGAAGGACCGTCGATGTCATCGTCTGCGACTCTCCGTCCGTGAACCGCGAGGAATGGCGTGGTGACCCCGGCGGGATTCGAACCCGCGATCTCGACCTTGAAAGGGTCGCGTCCTGGGCCAGGCTAGACGACGGGGTCAGCCACGCCAGTATACATCCGGTCGTTTCACCGCTAGCCGGGGTGCACCGACGTTCGCACCTCGACGACATCGTTCGCCTTGTAACGTCCAGGATTTGACACCCACACGTTCACGGGTCCGCGTGACGACTCGACGGTCAGGCGGCCCGACGGATCGACGGCGACGACGCGACCGACGATGACGGCGTAGTCTCCGGGCTCGGTGCGTGGCGACGCGGCGGGAGCCATCGCCGCCGCCGGCGCGCTACCCGGCTGGACGAGCACGACGTCGAGCGGCTGGACCCGCATCCGCACGCGCGCGGTGCCACCCGGAGCGAACGCCACGCCGTCGGTGGCGCGCCACACGTGCACGGCACCTTGCGGCGCGTTCACGACGATGCGTCCGGCGGGATCAACCGTGCCGACCGTCCCCGTGACCTCCATCTCGTCCGCCGCGCCGCGCGGCACGACGGTGGACGGCCCTTCGACCAAGACGACCGGAAGCTCGGCCGGAGGCGCGAGCGTTCCGTAGACCGTCTTGGTCTCGTGGTGTTTCAGCTTGGCGATCTGGTCCGGAGTGATATTCACGCGGATATCCCGCGCCCCCTGCCGGAGTGTCACCGTGTTCACCTGCTCGTCCCACGTCCAGACCTCGCCGGTGAAGGCGGTCGCGCCTGGGAGGGGAGCCGACGTGGCGGCGCATCCGGCCACGACGACGACGGCAAGCATCGACAGCGCGAGCACACCTGAGACGTGCCTCATGGTCCTCCTCCTTAGGAGAATGTTCTCCTGCTGGGGAAAAACATTGCCCTCCTGGAACCCGCGCCAGGACTGTGCGTGTGGGGATACAAGACGAGTGCCAGACCACTTGACGTCGGAAACAACCGACCACAAACTCGAGAAGATCGACTCCGCGGAGGACGGACCCATGATGTGGTTTAGCGCGCTGATCATGTCCGCGCTCCTGGTGGTCGCCACCCCGGCCCTGGCCGGGCGCTCGGCTCCCCTCACGCCGCTCGTTGTGGACGGCGAACGGTACTTCAAGCTGCAGTGGGAGGCCGGCGAGCGCGCGCAGCGTCCTGAAGTGCACGGCCAGATCCTGAACGAGTTCGGGTTTCCGGCGCGCAAGGTGCGCTTGCTCGTGAACAGCCTCGATGCCAGCGGCGCGATCATCGACCAGACACTCGTCTACGTGCCCGGCGATCTCTTGCCCGGATCGCGTTACTACTTCGAGACGCGTGTCCCCGCGCCCGCGGCGAGCTACCGCGTCGTGGTGTTCCAGTACGAGTGGATCCAGGCGGGAGGCGGCGACAGCCGGCGCTGACGCCGACGCGCGGCGGGCCGCCCCTCAGCCCGTCTGCATCCCTGCCCCGTAGCGGAAGGACGACACGCGGACGCGAAACGTCGCGGCGGTCTGCGCGGCGGGAATGTTGACGACGAACGGTGCACTCGTCCGCTGGGGGATCGAGCCGCTGACGAACGCGATCCCCCGGCCGACGACCTTGCCGCCGGCGTCGAGGGCCTCGGCGGTCACGTAGACGTCCAGGACGTCGAGCCGCGCCTCGTTGAACACCGTCCCCTGCACGCGGACCGGTCCCGATCCGCTGCGGTCGATGTTGTACCGGATCTGGAATGGATCCTCGGCATGGGCGGCCGCGGGGACGAGCGTCGTGAGCATGGCGGCCAGCACACGCAGCGCGTACCGGCGCGTCACGCACACGACCACGACGGTGTCCGATTCGGGCATGCGTTTCACTCTACTACAACGGCGCGCGTTGACGTCAGCGGCTCGGGGTGGAACAGCCGGTCACGCACACGAAGCCGTCGCGACGGAGCGCACCGACGCACCGTTGTTCGAGATCGAAGGCGGTGAGCGTCGGCGAGGCGAGCTTCGGCCACGGAACGTCGGCGCCGGTGCTCGAGTCCGGCACGTCGTAGGCCAGCCGGTCGGCCTCCAGCGTGCAGTTCACGCGTCGGCCGGTGACGGGGTCTTCGAGCACCACCGGCGTCACGCAACCGGCCGACGTGATCGCGAGGAGCGCGACGAGGGGAGGCCATCGCATGGTCGTGTATTCTACAGGCCGCATGCGCTCGTGCCGGCCGTTCTTGTCGTGGCTCGCCGCGCGGCTGATCTGGGGACTCGTCGTCGCGCTCCCCGCATGCGCCGCCGGGCAGGAATGGATCTACGAGAAGCCCAACTTGACGCCGGCCCAGCTCGACCGCGACAAGACCGCGTGTCGAAAGGTCGCGCCGTCGCAGAGCCTCTTGCGGCTCATGGAAGACGAGCGAGTCAACCGCGACCTCTTCAACCGCTGCATGGAGGGGCGCGGCTACACCGTCAGGGTCGTGCCGCTTCCGTAGCCCGGATCTCGACGGCAAGCCGCGCCGGTAGCTCGGCGGCAAAGGCGCCCATCGCGCCGCTGACGAGACGGAGCTCGACGACGTAGTGACCCGCTGCGGCGGGGACCGCCGCCCACTCGTCGAACTCGTACCGCTGTCCCGGATACACGTCGTAGCGGATGGCGATCTGTCGTCCGACGCCCGCGGTGAGACGGCCCGCGGCGTCCAGCCATCGCCACTCGAGCGCGACGTCCCCGCGCTTGCCCCTGCCCCTCGCGAGCCACACGCTCGAGCCCGTGTTCACCGCGACGAGCTTGACGTGCAGCGCATCGGTCGTCAGGAGGACCCGCGTGGTGCGTTCCCCGTCGACGAGGTAACGTGCGGCGAGCCCGTCCATGCCATCCGCGCTGGTGGGGATTCGCGCTGAGTCGCGCACCTCTACGGTCAGCGGCGGGGTCACGAGCGCGAGCCTGGCGAGCGTGACGTCGACGGTGTAGCGGCCCGGCGTCGGCGGCGTCGTGAGTCGCAGCGGCAGCGCCGCGCTCTCGCCCGCTCCGACGACGAGCGGCGGCAACACCGTCGTGCGCATCGTCGTCCTCTCCGGACCCGACCAGCGGACGAGCGCGTGCTCGATCCCCTGCGGCCGTCCGTGCGCCCACGGCCGGGCCATCGCGTTGTCGAGCCTGAGGCCCAGACGCACGTCGGCCCCCGGGGGCAGCACGTCCGGCATCGCGGCGCGCGCCCGGAGCGATCCGGCCAGCGGCGTCGGATCGACCGCGTACACGACGTCGGACCCGAAGGCCGCCAGCCGACGGACCTCACCCGCGCGCTCCGCGATCGTCCATCGCGTCCGGTCCTCCGCCGACAGCAGATCGCCGTGGACCACGACG
>Ga0075425_100006956_pt1 | contig 11910 bp, 10 predicted proteins | sample SoiMethybrSBSTD4_FD_75300 | JGI IMG/M metagenome (GOLD analysis project Ga0075425, IMG submission 75300) | Bulk soil microbial communities from a Populus tree surrounding site in Tennessee, USA - Soil MetaG P. TD hybrid SBSTD4 | ecosystem: Environmental > Terrestrial > Soil > Tree plantation...
GCGATAGCCTTGCGCACTTCAAAGGATTTCAGCTCGAGTTCGTTCAGGTAGACGACTTCGCGGCGCTGGCAAAAGCTGCACTCCATAAGAAGGCGGGCGAGGGCTTCGTCGGCTTTATGAGGCGAGGGAAACTCGATATCCCAGAAGTCGGCACGTGTATCGAGGATGTGAATAGCGTAGAGGAAGCCTTCGGGTTCGCGGTCAATTTCCGCAACGACGCGGGCACGGACGGTCTTGATGCCATCGCCCTCGAGTGGGCGCCTAAGGGTGAGTTCCTGGCCGGCCGAGAAAGCATCCTGGAGGCGGAGAACACCCCCATTGCGGCTAACGAGAAGGGTTTGCGCGTTGAGGCGACGCACCACGCCCGTGCCGTCTACCCAAGATGCTTCGAGAGGCATGCGAAGGGTGACGCGATCGCTCTGGCGAATCGCTGCAGTGCGAACGGTGGTCATGAGAGGCAAGGGCCGCGCATGAGGTGAGTCTATCAAGGCCAAGCGCCCTTGCAGGGGCCATGGAAGCGGTTTTGTCGCATGCACTAATAACGCGGAACGACCTCTGTGGCCCCAAACAACTGTTATCTCTTAGGCAGATTTCGGGTAAAGGACAGGCCGCTGGAAGGGAATTTGCGTCACACTAAGCTTTGGTAGAGGCCAAGGCAGGTCTAGCAAGGGCCCCAACCCGTGAAGAACGTTATTTCCATGGAAGAACACCTAAACAAGAGCGGTTCGCGCTCACTTTTGGTACGCGACCGGCGGTATGCGATTCGGCACCCATTTGCTGCCGATGCCGTATTTTTAGAGCTAGAGACCGGCACAAGTGCGGAAGGTGTGACTTCGGACCTTTCCTTGGGCGGATGCTTTGTGTGCACCAGCAAGCCGCTGGCGGTGGGATCGCGGCTGAAATTGACGTTGCAGCGAAAAGAGCAGACGGTACAGGCGCTGGCGGTGGTGCGAATCGTCAAGCCGCGCGTGGGAATGGGCCTGGAATTTCTCGATGTCGAGTCGCGGCATCAGTCCACGTTGGAGCGATGGCTCGGACAGCTGCGTCGCGACCGCTAGTTGCAAGCTGGCTTTTACCTGGTCTTCCCTTCCCTACGAATTTCTTGAACTAAGAAATCACAGAATCAAAAAGTTGAGAGACAGCGCGGCGAGCCTCCAGGATCGAGTAGCGGTGATCCATGGCGCCGGCAAGATCGGTGTTGGCGAAGGCCACGCGGCCGAACGGCGCCGAGCGAAGGACTTCGCGCGGCGCGGGTTTGCCTTTGCTGCCAAAGAAGAAACCGGGCTGCGGGCTGAGGTAAGCGTGCCCCCAGCGATTGAGAATGATGCCCGCGATGTCGCGCTTGGCGTCGAAACCATACGCGGAAAACATTTCGCTGAACTGCTCGCGGATCTGGCGTTCATATTCGCGGAAGGAAGTGGTGATGAGCTGGGCTCGTCCTCGATGACCTTGTTCTTCGGTAGAGAGGCCAGGATAGGAAAAGAGGATTTTCAGCGTTAGGACGATCGGCTGGTCGGGACTGATTGTTGCGGCGACGTCTCCAACCAGAGCTTTGCGGCAGACTTCAAAGTAAGTTCCAACTCCGCCGCCGATCCAACGGCAGCCTGTGACTCCGAGCTTGGCAAGAAATTTCCAGTTGCGTAGGACTACGTTGGCCATCACGCATGGCGAACGGAAGAACTGGGCGTAGGCGTTTTTGTGTGCGGCCGAGAGATCGCGGACGATGTGCTTGGTGGTCCAACTGCCGCCGGCCATCACTGCAGAGCGGGCACGAACGCGCAAGAGTTGACCGTTTTGCGAGTAAACGATTGGCAGGGATTCGGCGCGTTGCGGATCGCCTTCATGTGAAACGCTAAGAGCGGTGGCGTTGAGACGCAGACGTGCGCGGGATTCGGGGCGATCGAAATCGGCGAAGTTTACGTTATTGCGAGTCACGCCTTCGACCGTGGCTTCGCCAGAGATGGAAGAAGGGATGAGTGCCTTCGCAAGCAGCCGCGCGATGGTGGTGTTGCCGCCAGGGAACATCTGGACCGCTTCGCCTTCTTTTTCGTAGGGATGGAGAAGGTCGGCTGCGTATTCGGAATAGGCCGAGAGCGCATCGGCGCCGAGGCCGGAGCCGCCGCCGAGGTCGGGTGAGAGATAAGTGCGGATGAATTCGCGTTTGAGGCTGAAGCGCTGGACGTAGTGGTCTTCGAGAGAAACGGCGTCGAGCGCGCGGGAGATGTCGTCGCCTTCGTACTGCGGAGGGATGAACTTTGAGTGTTGGTGCGCGTCGCCGGAATACCAGCGGAGCAGTTCAGCTCGATCGGCGGCCGCGACCGGTGCGGCGGAAAATTTTTGGCGGATGGCATCTACCACCCATCTTCCAGCCGGATTAATTGGCGATTTGCCGAACCAGAAGCCGTATTGGCCTGAGGACATGCCTTCGGCGTCGTAGGGTGTGCGGCCAATGGACATGGCCGGTCCCTGCCCGCCCCATTTTTGGTATTGCAGACGTGGTTGGTGAAGTCCGAGGGAATCGTAGAATTCGGCGAGGAAACTACGGGGGTACTGGACAAAGTAAATGGCCGAGCCTTGGTGCGCGGTGAGGCGATGGCCGTCCACTTCAAATTCGTTTTGCTTGGCCTCGCCACCGAAGATGGGGTGGTTTTCCAGAATGAGGACGCGGGAGTTTGGGCTGGCTTGCCTGAGGAAGAAAAGTGCGGCGGCGAGCCCACTGATGCCGCCGCCTATGATGGCGCAATCGTAGACTTCGCCAGTCTCGTGGACTGCTGCAGGGTCTGCAGGATTTTGCGCGTCGCGGAGGCGATGGCCGGCGCTCAGGACTTCCCATGTGTTGCCGTTACTGTTGGCGTAGTCCCCGACGCCACCATAGCCGTTCCAGTCTTCGGCGGCGCCGGGCAACGACTGGCCTGGCTGCTGCGCCAGGAATTCCGCCGGGGAGAGTGGCTGGAGCAGTTGGGCTCCCGAAGCGAGCAGCGTTGAGCCAAGAAAATCACGACGGGTGATGGAGTGGTCCAGCCCCAACGACACGTCGCCGGGCTTGCGTGGTTTGCTGGTCATGTTGCAGGCCCGCCGCTACTGTTTGGTGTCGAGCGGGTGGTGGCTTTTCTCGAAAAATTCGTTTTGCAGGCGGAGGCTGTTTTCGTCGGCTTTGATGGCGCGAATGGCTTCCACGATGGTCGAGACCCAACGCTTCAAATCGGCTTCGCCTAGTTCCTTACTGGCGATGGTGCCGTCACCGGAGTAATGATCGGGAAAACGGGCGTACCACCAGATGCCGGTGTAAATGGTTTCCGGGAGCGGATCGTGTTTCTGGTCCGCGCCGGATTCCTGACCGGCGCGATCCAAGTGGACGAGGTCGGGTCGCGAAACCATGGTATTGGAGGTTTCTGATTGGCCGGCGTGCATGTCGAGGGCATCCTTTTTCAGCGGATTGCTCGGCTCTTTGTTGGCGCCATGCTGAATGTACACGACGTAGTCGTGGGGCTTTTCAAGCTGCGACTGCGCGAAAAACGGCAGCAGGCTTTCGTTGCCGCCGTGGCCGTTGACGATGATGATTTTCTTGCAGCCGTTGCGGGCCATCTCGTCGGTGGTTTCCTGCAGAAGCTTGAGTTCAATGTCGCGGCTGTAAGCAACCGTGCCGGGCTCGTGCTTGGCTTCAAAGATTTGACCGAAATAGTATTCCGGGAAAACGATGGCGTACTCCTGTTCGGCGGCGTGCAGAGAGGCGTAGCGCACGTTGATTAGGTCGGTGCCTAAGGGCAAATGCGGGCCGTGTTTTTCAAGAATGCCGAAGGGGAGGATGCATACACCTTTGGATTGCTGGATGGCGTGACGGAACTCATCGGCACTTAGCTCCTCCCAGTGTGTCGAGAGCTTTTGCTGGGCGGAAATAGTCGTCGCCATTAGGAGCGGCAAAACCAGAGACAACCGCAAACGTCGCATGTAAATTCCCCGCGCGAAGAATCGCCGCTGCGCATTCTACAGCGGACAGATGGCCGAAAAAAGAGATTAAATCGTTTTTATGAAGGGAAAACCGCGGGTCGAGCAAGGGGCGCAAAGGCTCGCAATGCGCAAGCTACCGAAACGACGGTAAGCAGGACCAAGAAGGGATCGATGGGATGGCGATAGCGTAGCGAGGTGTGCGTCATGTAATAGATCACCGGATAGAGGACGGGAAACGCGATCAGGGGAACGGTCAGTGGATGCTTTCGGACGGGCAGCAAACACGTTCCAGCGAGGGTTCCGATGGTGAGAACAAGATTGATGAGCAAGATGGTGCGCACCAGGAGCGAGTCGGTACGCTTAAAGTCGTCATAAGGATGCTCCGTCCCGAGCCACGTTGCGGTGATGCGGCGGCCAATCAACTTTGCGAAGAGACCAGGCTTCTCGCGAATGAACGAAAAGGCCAGGCGTGATTTTTCGTCGAGGTAAGCGGTTTCGCCGAGTTGCGCGTAACGGCGTGTTTCTTCGTAACGCGTGATGCGCTGCATGCCGTGGACCGCGTGCTCGTCAAAAATGTCATTGTTGCCAATCCAGAGTTCGAAGGGAAGGCTGGAACGGATGGGAATGAGGCGGTGAAAGTGGTGGTAGTTGCGGAGGGCCCAGGGAAGGCTGCAGAAGAGGATTAAGGCGACTGCGGCGACCGGAGTTGCCCACGATCTACGAGCTGAGAAGTCTGAGCGAGAAATGGCCCAAGCGAACAAGAATGGCAAGCCAATGCCCAGGGCGGGGTTTGTCAGGAGGGCGACCGCCCACAACAGGCCGTAAGCAAACCACCACGATGGTTTAAGAGATTCCGCTACGCGTAAGGTGAGCCAGATCAAACTGGCTGCGAGTAGGACAGACAGGGACGTGTCCCAAATCCATTCGAAAGGCATGAGAATGCCGGCTGGCAAAAACACCCAGGCCCATGCCGTGACTGCGGCAATCGGGGCGCCCGCCGCACGACGCGCTATCGCGTAGACCGGAAACGTGGCCGCTGCGGAAAAAATTGCGTTGAGGAGTACTGCCGCAAAGAAGCTGGCAAGTGTCATGGCGCCGAAGAAGCGAAAAACCAAGAACAACAGAAATGGATAGACCGGCGCGAGCCAGGCGGTGGGCCCAGTGTCCTTGCGAAAGAGGTTCGCGTAGCCGTTGCCCTGAGACAGGGATAAAGCGATATTGCCGGTTTCCTGGTCGAAGGTTACAGTTGCGAGGGCGGCGTGAGGAATTTTGCTCTGCTGGTTCCATGCAAACAGCAGACGCGCGGTTAACGCGGCGAACGCGATGAACCAAACACTCGTGAGGATCAGTGAGAGACGCTGCAAGCGCTTCATTATTGTGTGAAAGAGAAACGCTCTATTGTCGCTCAGCTTGCGCCAGGAAAAAATGCTCTTAGCAAGAGACTGGCGCCAAATCGCGTTCGCGGCGGCGGCGCGCCAGGTGATGCATCGCAATGTTCAGAAAAATATTGCCGCACGTGGTTTCGATGGCCAGGACCATAGCTTCCGTATCGGCGGAGCCTTTCAGGCCATCGTCGTTGGTGTGAATTTCGGGCGGGAACACCTTGAAGGTGTAGCCCTGGTCGTTGAGAAGCGTAACGGAATTGCCGATGACCATGTTGGCGAGCTCGCAGACAGTTTCGCGGGCGACCTGATCGTCGGCGCTCTCGGTGCCAGTGAGGATAGCGGCGACTTTGCACGCGACTTCGGGAGCGAGATCGAGAATGATGCGGCCTTCGATATCGCCTTTGATGGCGATCAAGGCGGCAATTCCCTTTCGGCGATAGGCGCCTTCTTCCATGGAAAGGTCACCGATCTTGGTCGGACCTTGCAGCGACTCGGCAAAGACTGCGTCGGCAGCGTTGATGAACGGCTGAATCAGATCCATTCTCATGAGCGGTGTTCTCCTGCGAGAGCGACGGGAGCACCCGCGGCAGTCGGATCGTCGCTCAGGACGTAGCGAAGAATTTCGTACAAGACTTCGGGCTTCACCGGCTTTTGCACGAAGTGCTTCGCGCCTTTTTGCAAAGCGGCCAGAATGTTCTCTTGATAGCCTACCGAGGAGACCATCACGATGCGCGCTTCTGGATGCTGCCGGACGATGCGCTCGACAGCCTCGATGCCCTCCATCTGCGGCATGGTAATGTCCATCAAGACGATGTCTGGCTTGGTGCGGTTGAACTCCGCGATGGCAGTGAGGCCGTCGCCGGCTTCACCGGCGATTTCGCCGCCGAATAGCTGGACCATCTTGATAATGTTTTTGCGCGCGAAGACGGAGTCGTCGACGACGAGATAGCGGACGGGCTGGCTGTCTTTCCTGAGTAGTGCGGCAAACTGTGGCATAACCTTCTCCTTGTTCGTTCGAGGCTTGCAAGTACAAACCCCGAAGCCGTAAATCCTGCTGCTGAATTCTTGCTACCAAATCTTTGGCTCCATGCTCACGAACGGTGGCTCGAAGCCGGAACCTTTTCATTCGTTTCCATCTTGTCCGAGCGATCAACTTTTTCGCGGTCGGCGCGCTCCAAGCGATCGGAGGCACGATCACCGCCGAATTGCGCTACAAGCTGCGGACCTATCGCATCGAGAGCCCATATGCGGCTTGCATAACCTTTCGTGATCGCCGCACGCGGCATGCCGGGTACGACGCAGGTCTCTTCACTCTGCGCGATGGTGAAACCGCCAGCAGCTTTGATTGCGCCGAGGCCTTCGGCTCCGTCTTCTCCCATGCCGGTCATGAGCACGCCGACAGTTGTGGGACCAAATTCCTGGGCAACGGAGTGGAACAGCACATCTACCGAGGGGCGATGGCCGTTCACCGGGGCAGCGTCATTGAGCACCGCGACGTCACCGCGGGGCATGCGGCGGACCATCATGTGCCGATTACCGGGACAAACCAGGACGCGCCCGGCTAGCAACAGGTCGCCCGAGCGTGCTTCCTGAACCTCTAGAGCACAACACTCGTCCAGGCGGCGCGCAAACATTTCCGTGAACCCTTCGGGCATGTGCTGCACAAGAAGGATGCTCGCGGAGAATTCCGCAGGGATTCCAGAGAGCACGTACTGAAGCGCATTGGGCCCACCAGTGGAAACGCCAATCGCGATGATCCGGTTCGGCGGAACGGCAAGACGCGCATTTTTCTTTACGGGCTTAGCAGGCTCTTCCAGAAAGCGCTGTGCAATAGTCTTGCCGACGGTTCGCTTGGCAACCTTGATTTTGTCGATTAACTGGTCGGCAATGGCATCAAGATGGCCGGCTGATGCTTCCTTGGGCTTCGCGACGAAGTCAATCGCGCCCAAAGCTAGCGCTTTGAATGTGGAATAAGCGCCTTCTTTGGAATGCGTGCTGACCAGAATCACCGGGAGTGGAGCGCGGCGCATAATCAGGCGCAGCGTTTCCATACCGTCCATGCGCGGCATTTCGAGGTCGAGCGTGACCACATCGGGACGCAGCTCTTCGATCTTTTTCAGTGCAAAGGCACCATCCATGGCTGTCCCCACGACTTCGATTTGTGGGTCGCGCGCCAGAATGTTCGGGATCAACTTCCGCATCAGCGCGGAATCGTCCACCACTAAGACTCGGACACGTTCGCTCATGCAATAGCCCCAAGTGGAATTGCGCGGGACAGGCGCGAAAGCACAGCTGGGACGTTCAAAATCAAAACGACGGTGCCATCGCCGAGAATTGAGGCGCCGCTAACCAGGTCGCTGGCGACGATATCGCCGGGAAGCGCCTTGATTACCAGTTCTTCCTCACCAACCAGTTGATCCACGATCAAGCCGAAGCGCTTTTCGGCAGCACCGATGACGATGACAAAATTCCTCTTGGCGCTCTTTGGCGAATCCACAGCATGGATGCCCTCGAGGCGGTTGAGGCGGACCAGGGTGAGCACCTGGTCGCGAAGACGCAAGACTTCGCGATGATCCACGCGGTGAATTTCTTCGCCGGAGACGCGGGTAATTTCGACAACCGACGAGATTGGCACCGCGAAGAGACGGCCGGTGATACGGAAGAGCAACGTCTGGATGCTGGCGAGGGTGAGCGGGGCGCGCAGCTGGATTGTCGTTCCCTTTCCGGGACTACTGATTACGTGAACGGTGCCTTTGAGCTTGTCCAGGACGGTGCGAACCACGTCCATGCCCACGCCGCGGCCGGAAACTTCAGTGACTTGCGAAGCCGTGCTGAAGCCAGGCTCGAAAATCATATTGGTCAATTCAGAGTCCAGTAGACGCGGAGCATCCTCAGCCTTAACCAGTCCTCGCTGCACCGCTTGCTTGCGGACACGATCGAGATCCACGCCACGGCCATCGTCGCGAACTTCAATCACCACCTGAGTTCCCTGGTGGTAGGCGTTCAGATAGATCGTGCCCCGAGCGCCTTTGCCTGTCGCGATGCGGTCCTCGCTGGACTCGATACCGTGATCGACAGCGTTGCGCACAATGTGCGTGAGCGGTTCGGCCAGCGCGTCGAGGATACCCTTGTCGAGGTCCGTGTTTTGACCCGCAATTTCGAGGGCGACATCTTTGCCGCAGTGTTTGGCAACATCACGCACAACGCGCGGAAAGCGACGGAAGAGTTGCTCGACCGGCACCATGCGAATTTTCAGTACGGACTTGTGAAGTTCGTCGAGCACGCGCGCCTGGAACGCGAGCGCATCGGCGAGCTTGGCGCGAATGGGGTCTTTTGCGTGTGTGCGATCAAATTCAGTGAGGGCGCGATTCAACATGGACTTGCCGATGATGAGTTCGCCCACCAGGTTCATCACGGAATCAATGCGGGCCGCATCCACGCGCAGACTGCTCTCGGCAACTGCGGCTACCGCGGATCCCAACGTGCCGGACTTTCCAGCAGATGCTTGATCGCCAGAATCCATGGTGGCGGCGTTAACCTTGGCTGCGTGGGCATCGAGAAGGTCGGCAAGGAGTTCATGCTCAGCCGTTTTGGCATGAGACGCCAGTTCCACGACAACGTCAGAGACGATCGCAGGAATTCGGCACTTTTTTGCGAGTTGTTCCGCCGAATGAGCGGTTGCGAGCGCCGCTTCCACGATCTCAACGGTTGCCGCGGCCGAATTGTCCTCTGGGCGGAGCGCAATCACCGTCCCGCAACCATGCAGCACATTGCGAATCAGCTGAAAAGCCGCGGCGCGCATTCCGCCGCACTGATCGATACGCAGGGCGACGTTAAAAACATTCTCGCCCCGATGGATGGCTTCAGAAATCATCAACTGCTCGTACTCACTCCATTCGAAGCCGGCGGGAAGCACGGTGACAGAGCCGGTCACGGCTGCGGAAGAAGCCGGAGCATCGCGCAGCTGGCGAATCATGGCGCGGAGGGCGTCTACGCCGGGCGGCTCAGCGTCGCGCTGGTACGCTGAGAGCATCGCTTCGAAGGAGTCCGCGGCAACCAGAACGACTTCGGCGAACTTCGCTCCCTGCGTCTTGCCCATTTGCGGAACAAGAATGTCTTCGAGCTCGTGGGCAAGTTCACTCAGCTTGGAAAAGCCGCAAGCCGCTGAATCGCCTTTCAGCGTATGCACGACGCGGCGCACGCTGCGGATGACCTCTTCGTCCGCAGGACGAGCTTCGAGCTCCAACCCAGACTCGTTCAGAGACTGCAGGAGTTCGTTGGCGCTTTCAAAGAAGAGCGCGCGAAGCTCCGTGCCCCGGTCCTCCGGAGAAAGACTCAACCATTCACCTCGAGACGCTGATACGCGGTGCCATTGTTTTCATGCACCATACGAAACTTTTGCGTGAGGCCGAAAAGACTTTCGGCGTGGCCCACGAAGAGATAGCCACCGGGATTCAAGCAGTTGTAGAACTTGTCGATGAGGCGTTTTTGTTCGGCTTCGTCGAAATAAATCATGACGTTGCGGCAGAGAATGATGTCGTTGCGGCGAGGCAAGAATTCAGTCTTGAGGTTGTGGAAGTCGAACTGGACGAGCTCTTTCAGTTGCTGCTTGACGGCATACTTTTCGCCTTTCTTTTCGAAATAGCGGAGGCGGCAGGTGTAGTCCACCGGCTCCATCTGCTGTTCGCTGTAGAGTCCGTCTTGCCCGGCACGCAAGCTGGCATAGCTGATATCCGAGGCCAGAATTTCCAATTTCCAAGGCGGAGGAATCAGCGGCTTGGGCGATGGCATGTCAAAGGGGAGCGGATTGCGGAGATAGTAGTAGGCCAGCGCGTCGCAAATCAGGATCGCGACCGAGTATGCCTCCTGCCCCGAAGAGCAACCTGCGCTCCACACGCGTAATGTCCAGTCGCGGCGCTCCTGTTTCCTGCGAAGAATTTCTTCCAGAACCGTTTTTTGCAGCAGATCGAGTTGCGGGCGATTTCTGAAAAAACTGGTCTCGTTGACCGTGAGATTTTCGAGCAGCAGCGCAAGTTCGGCGCGGCCTTCGCGACTGGTAAGCAGGCGGTAGTAACTATAGAAAGAATCGAGCTGGCAGGCTTTCAGGCGGCGCTGAAGGCGGTCTTTGAGAAAGTGAGAGCGGCGTTCGTCGAAAAACATGCCGCATTCCTGATAGACCAGGGTCTGCAGCAGTTTGAGTTCTGCTTCGGTCAGTTGAATTTGTGCGGTGAGAGTTCCCATTCGAATGCGCGCGACGGCGCCGTTCTTTCAAGCAGCTATCTCAGAGCGGCGACAGGTTCCGCAGCCTCCTCGAGCTTCTTGAATTCGGGGCGATGCAACAGCTTGCTGATGTCCAACAAAATGATCAGGCGGCCCTTGAGTTTTCCGACGCCGGTGACATAACTAGACTCGCCATCGGCAAAAACTGAACCGGGCGATTCGATTTCCGAAGGCGGAATCTTGAGGACTTCCGAAGCGGAATTCACGATGAGCCCGACCAGCTTGCTTTCCAGTTCCACCACCAGGATGCGGCTTTTCTTGTCGGTGGTGATTTCGAGCTGGCCAAACCGTTTGCGCAGGTCGACTACGGGGATGATTTTCCCGCGCAGATTGATCACGCCTTCGATCGTTTCCTGGGCATTTGGAACCGTCGTGATTTCCGGTACGCGGACGATTTCGCGCACGGAGCCGATACGGACCCCGAACGTTTCCTCGCCGATGCGAAAACCAACGACCTGAAGTTCTTTTTCCATCAAAGGGTCTCCGACGGCTCAGGAGCGAACGAGTTCCGCATATTCGAATTCGCGCGAGTTATCTTGCTCCGCACCACGACGGCCGGATGAAAAGTCCCGCTTGGCCTTCGCTTGGACTGCACGATCGAGAACGAAGCGATCCATACCGTCGAGCAGGTTGCGAGAAAGCTTGAGCATCTGCTCTGCTGCGGCGGACAGTTCTGTGGAACTTGACGCGGACTGTTGAACAAGTTCGCGCATCTTATCCATTGCGCGGACGACGGCTTGTGCGCCGGACGCCTGCTCTTCGACGGCGGAGTTGATCTCCTGCGTAATCTCGGTGAGACGACCGGTGGCCTTGGCGATTTGTGCTGAACCAACGGACTGCTCGTTGGTGGCTGCACCGATTTCCTGCGAGAACTTGTAGACTTCGGTAACGACGTTAGAAATCTTGTGCAGAGCCGTACCCAGGTCATTGCCGAGGCTCAGACCTTCTTCTACGATCCGCGTGCTGCGATCCATGTTCTCGACCGCCTGTTTCGCCTCACGCTGGATGCTCTGGATGAGGTCGGCGATCTCCTTGGTGGATTGCGTGGACTTTTCCGCGAGCTTGCGTACTTCGTCAGCCACGACGGCAAAACCCAATCCGTGTTCGCCGGCGCGCGCGGCTTCGATGGCGGCGTTAAGCGCGAGCAGGTTGGTCTGTTCCGCCAAGTCATCAATGACCTCGATGATGCGGCCGATGTCGTCGGCGCGATGGCCGAGGACGTTGATAATTTCCGCGGAAGACTGAATGGCTTTGTTGGTGCGGTTGAGGCCGTCGGTTGTCTTTTCCATCGTCTGAA
>Ga0075425_100006957_pt1 | contig 11910 bp, 10 predicted proteins | sample SoiMethybrSBSTD4_FD_75300 | JGI IMG/M metagenome (GOLD analysis project Ga0075425, IMG submission 75300) | Bulk soil microbial communities from a Populus tree surrounding site in Tennessee, USA - Soil MetaG P. TD hybrid SBSTD4 | ecosystem: Environmental > Terrestrial > Soil > Tree plantation...
AAAATGTGTTTGATGGATCGACAGCGCTGTGTCGACGGTAGCGCGAAGGCAGTGAATGATAGTCGCGCGCGGGAATGCCACGTTGATCAGCCCAGCCCAGAGAAAGTTAAACGGCATCTTGTCTGTCACCCGTGCCGCCTTCGCCGCGATCGTGCGCAGCAGGCTGAGATAATCTGCCGCCGCCTTAGTGAGGAACCTGCTCTCATCGGCTCCTTTGGATCGGTGCCACTCTGCCCCGCGCTCGTTCCAGAAATTTAGTTCGCCGCCGGCGCCAACCTCCGGATGCATCGAGACGATCTGCTCAACCAGTGTCGTACCTGACCGCGGCATCCCGATGATCAGCACCGGCCTCGTATGGCTGCTACCGAATTCCTGAGAGCGCGCAATCCATTCGGGAGTGCAGCGGGCAATCAGGCGGTCGACCTCACGAGAGAACGCGGCCGCGTCGAACGCCGCGCATCTCCGGCGCACCGCATCTGCCGCATCGAAGTGCTGCATCGCCAGTGCGTAGTCGCCAAGATCGTCCGCTGCCTTGCCGATCGCGAGATGCAACCTTTGGAGATGCCCAGCTTCCAGCCCCGGCGTGGCCAGGGCGGCTTGCATCTGTCGAAGTAGGCGCTCGTCATCGGTGGTGACGCGGCGGCACCGGACCAGATCGTAGTAGCTTCCCGACAGCAGCGGCGTGATCGCGATCGCGCGCTCAAAGCACTCCCGGGCCTCGTCAAAACGGCCAATCTCAGAGAGCAGATTACCCAGCAGATCATGCGCCATGGCGTTCTTCGGATCGTGCGCTAGCGTCTTTCGCAGTATTCGTTCGGCTTCCTGATTGCGTTCCTCGATCAGCAACGCCCGTGCCTTGCCAAGGCGGCCGAAGCTGGTCTTCCCTCCAGTTGCCGCCGCGCGGCGGAAACAGTTAATCGCCTCTTCGCGGTGCCCCAGTGTCTCGACCAATGCCCCAACGCGGAACCACGCGTCGGTCAGAGATGGGAGCAACTCCGTCGCACGGTCATACGCAACGATGGCCCGGCTGACTTCGCCTGCCTTCTCCAACGCGATTCCCAGGCGGAAATAGGCATCGCCATAGCGCGGATTGCTGGCAACCGCTCGTTGCAATGCGGCGACGGCATCCGGTACGCGGCCGACCTCGAGGCAGGCGAGGCCGAGATCGTGCTGGATGATGGGATTGGACGGCTGCAGCAGCGCCGCTTCGCGCAACGGTGCGACCGCATCGTCGGGGCGCCCCTCCCTGAGAAGCCTCGTGGCCAACTCAAGCAAGGGCACCACCTGCTGCGATGCGGCTGGGTTTGGGGACCGGGCCATGACGCGCAACCTTACGTGAAGCTGTGGCGTGAGCATTCGAAATCGCCGGCGCTAGGTCGTTCATTGTCTGAAGAAGCGCTAGCGCGTGATGCCCCCCCTCAGGGTAATGCCGCTACGGTTTTAACTTCTGTACGCAGAGCGAAGTCCGATAATACCTTCAATTTCGGGCCTTGTGGCCCGCCAGGTGTGCCTTAGCCAAAAGATGAGACGCTCTTTTTCCATTTTGCATACCACGCACGTGCGGTCGTGCGGGGTTGCGGTTACTACGTGGGCGAACAGGTTCGCCTTGCAGTGGTCCGCGATTGAACATTATTATCAGCTTCAGTTGTGATCCTGCCTGCTTCGATTTGTCTGGCTGCCCTTCTTTTCTGGAGATTCAATGGCTGGATGAGAAAAGTCACCGAGACCAGTCTCTGGGAAGCAAACGATCGCGCGCTCAGGCATCTTGAGGAACATTGCTGACTCCGGCTGTGCCGAAGACTCGCCGATACCTCTCGACCTCTGATGCGGGACCGAGCGTCTTGCCATAATTGTCGGACAGTTTCACTGGGGGTCTTCCTTCGACATCCGACACTTTGCAGATGAGATTGATTGGATCGAAGTTGCTACTTCCCTTGGGATCGCAGCCGCGGAAGTCGTTGGTCAATAAAGTTCCCCAACCCGCGCTAAATCGAATGCGCCGGCCCGGGACCCACTTCCAGGCATCCTCAAAGTCCGCGCCGTTACGGAATTCCTGCGCAGTGACGCCATGCTGAATCGTTCCACCGAAATACGCGTGCAGACCGATAATCTCATCCACATCCAAAGCATCTGAGGCGATCACAATCTTGTCATGCGGATCCCGGCCGCGTTCCTTCAGCCACTCGATGTATTCGTCGCCGGCCACGTAGGGGTTCTTGCTGTCGACTCGTTGGCCGGTCCAATCCGCCGTCCAATCAGGCGCGTTCTCCAGGAATTGAGTGGTTCCGAACGTGTCTGGAAGCATGATTCGCAGGGCTCCTACGTAGGTTCTCTGCCAGAGTTCCAGGACATGGTATTGAGAAGCTCTCAGAGCATCATCATCATCTGCCAAGGCCGCAAGCACCATCGGGATTTCGTGAGCATTGGTACCGATTGCTTCCAAGTCGTGCTTATGCGCGAGAAACGCATTCGACGTTCCAATAAATCCGCTTCCAAGATTGTCCGCCATTGCTTCGACCACGTACTCCTGCCAAAGAAAGCTATGCCGCCGGCGGGTTCCGAAGTCCGCCACGCTCAAATGCGGTACGTCGCGCAGTTTTTCGACTTTGCCCCAGAGCCTCGTTTTGGCTCTTGCATAAAGAATGTCGAGATAAAACTCGCTCAGGTTTTTCATCGCCGCTCTCGTTTTCAATTCGTCCAAAATCGAGAGTGCATAAAGTTCCCACATGGTGGTGTCGGTCCAGTTGCCTTCGAAACACAACTGGAATTGGCCCGCGTCGACAGATACTTCGTATTCCGAAAGAATAAAATCACGCTCCAGCCATTCCAGGAATCCCGGCTCAAAAATCCCACGCCGTCCGTAAAACGTGTTTCCCGCCAGCCACACGAGTTCTGATTTGCGAAAGCGCAACTTCCGCACGTGTTCCAGTTGCTCTGTGATCTCTCGAATCGAGAACATGTCGGCCAGACGCACTGACGATGTTCGATTGACGAGGGCAAACGACACGCGCGTTTTTGGATAGTGTTTCCAGATGAACTGCAACATCAGCAGCTTATAGAAATCAGTATCCAGCAAGGACCGCACAACTGGGTCCAGTTCCCAGTTGTGGTTATGCGCGCGCTCGGCAAAGTTCACGATCATCGCTTAGTGAGGATACCGGCGATGATTCATTCTACCTGTGCTCCTCCCGAACGCGTTTGACTCCAAATTTTCGCTGCCGAGAATGGCTCGGCCTTCGCAGACGATTTTCGAACTCTCCTTATCGATGGGGGGCCAGGCGCCCAGGCCAACGGCTACTGAATAGTTGGTGAAAACAGTATTTCGCGACAACTAGGCGGAAAGAATGGAAGCTCTCAGCCCACTGTGGTGTGTCTTGAGGACTCTCGAAGCGAGACATAAGGGCGAACACCAGGAACGATCACTCGCACCCCTCCTGTATCAGCGGTGGGATTTTCCAGGATCGGGAATCACCTTCAGCCGATTCAAACCCATATTGTGAAAGAGCGTCCGCCAATAGTCCTTAAACATGTTTCCATCAACTTGCCAAGCCAGATCTATGGCGAAGCGGGTTACCGTTTGCCAACTGTTTGTTCGGTCGATGGCAAATACACATTCGCAAGCGCTTCCGAGGCAAGTGGGCCCAACAGGCCTGAAGCGTTGAATACATCGTTTCCAGAATCGCTTCGCGTAAGAACGATTCGCTGTGTCGAATATTTCAAGCTGCGAAGAAGGAAGGCTGGCTCTGAGGGAAGATGCGGGGATGTTGGCGGAGCAATGAGGCGAACAGAAAAGTCCCAAAAGGCAAAGATAATGAAAAATGCGCCTAGCTGCACTCTCGCAATGTGTCGATCTCTCATTTTCAATTCTCAATGTAACTAAGCGGACTTACTGCTAATCTTCGGCGTTTCTGGCTGGCCATTTGACTTTTGACGGGCATCACCATGCACCTGGCCATCGTTGTCCCGACGGACACTGGCAATAGTGAGAGTGTCGCGGCTGCTCGACTCTGCCATGCTCACTCACCAACGACTAAGCAAAGGGGATGCACAATGCGAGATCATGCCACCCTTTGCGCAGATCGCGGCGGGATACAATTTCTTCAGACTCCGTTCATTAACAATGAGGCCTGTTATCGTGGAGCAAGACCGCGTCCGCTCGAAGTCGCGGGGCTTGGCCCGACGCTGCGTGTTGCTTTTTGGAACATTGAACGGGGGCTCGAACTCGACGATATTCAACTCTTTCTGACCGACAAGGAGCGCTTCATGGCGAGGGTTGCTGAGGAGCGCGAGCATGCGAAGCAGAACGGAAAGAGGATCAGAGGGGTGGATCCGGAGAAGATACCGCAGGATATTGAAATATTGAAAGCTGCCGACGTATGAATCCTGAACGAGGTTGATTGGGGTGTGAAACGGACGCAATACCGAGAAGTCATCCGTGAGCTTGGCGAGACCCTGAACATGAATTGGGCTTATGGCGTGGAGTTTCTGGAGATCGACCCCAAGCAACTCAGCACCGATACGTTTGACGATGGCGACGACGAGCGATCTCGCTAGCAGCTTCTCCACTTTCTCCGGAACTCAACGCCAAATCGATTTTCGACTTATATTCGCTGCTTAAATCGACAGTGTTAATGGGCAAAAAATAACTGTATTTCTTTCAACGAAAGTTGCTCCCTTCGTGCCTCGCTTGCTTCAATGCCTTCGGGTGACCCAAGCCCGGTGCGGGCAACGTACGTATCATCCCTGCCAGAAGGAAGGTCTCACCGATGCCGGACAACTCCTGCATGCACAGTAATTCGGATCGACGGGAATTTCTTCGGAAGGCCATTACGGGTCTGGCTGTTGCAACGGCTGTACAACCGGCGATTTGGCTTGCCAGTCCATCACTTCATGCACAATCGACCCTGTCGCCAGACGAAGCGTTGAAGGAGTTGTTGGCTGGAAATCAACGCTTCGCTGCTAATCAATTAACCTCGATTGAGCATGATCTCACCATCTTGAAGGAGCACACGGTCGATAAACAGGAACCATTTGCCGGAGTATTAGCCTGTGCCGATTCGCGTGTGCCGGTGGAACTGATATTCGACCAGTCGATCGGGCATATCTTTGTCACGCGAGTTGCAGGGAATGTGGCAAATTCGGAGATTATCGCAAGCCTTGAGTATGCAGTCGCTGTCCTTGGCATCAAAACCCTTCTCGTGCTGGGCCATAGTGGCTGCGGGGCTGTTAAGGCGGCCATGAAGGCGGATACCGTGCCTGGGCAAATCAGTTCGTTGTACCCGCATCTCCGGCAACCCGTCGAGCAGTCCGGTGGCAATTTTGATAAAGCAATCGCCGCCAATGCAGCATTCCAAGCCGATTTGCTGCGCACTTCTTCGACTGTTATCCGCGATGCTGTCAAGGCCGGCAGCATCAAAGTGGCAGCGGGAGTCTATGACCTCGCAACCGGCAAAGTGTCTGTATCCTGAGCCCTGGCTGCTGCGAGGCCTCGTCTGCACTCAGACCTGAAGTAGGTCCCCGTATTTGAGCTGCGGCCAAATCACAACACGAGTAAAAGGCCGCGAATGCACATCCCAACAGGTTCAGATGCGGTCATCAGCCGGAGATCGATCTGCGATCCTGGAGGCGTGCGATTCGGCTCAAGTAGAGGTAAGCTCGGTTTTGGGAGCCTGGAACTAATCCGGGGATGTCTGATTTTCCTTGCCCTGCTGGCCAAAGCCGCTCACGACGACCAGCACACCGCAGGTTCATTTCAAGAGTTGAACTCTGAACAGCGGCAATTTGTTTCTCAAATCGTGAGCCGGTTTAACTCGTCCACCGGACAGACTCTCGTCCCGCAGCAGGCTTACGACGCCGCCCCGATTTCTGTGCGCTCCACTTTTGAAGCCGTTTCGCAGGCCTTGTTGTCCACAAACCTGACATCCGCATCAGGGGAGCCTCTCGGAAATGCACTTGATCTGATTGATGTCATCGAAGATGTGGCAGGCGAGCTTCGTGGTGCACGCGGTGACCAGCAATTTCGAATCTACGCTGTCATGAAACCCGGCGCGATAGAGAAACTGCAAGAGAGCACGGAGTTCTTTCGCGATAAAGATAATCGCTACTACCACAAAGGATTCCCAGTGTGCTTCCGCATGACCGGCCTTCCCTCAATCCAAGTGTCGCTTACACGGGATGGTAAGCGGGCCGACATAGACGTCGATTACCGATCTTCAAAATTCCCGAACGCGCTAGTGAACGGCCACCTTCGGGCTGCCAATTCAGACGTGCGTGCCGGTAATAATGGGGTGCGGCACAACGGCACTCTACGTTCAGTATTCCGCCTTCCCCGCGCATCACTGCCAAGCAACCATTTGACACTGCGGTCCACGACTTTCTGACAACCTGGCTCGTGGAAGACCGCCCTCGACTCGCTGTCCCTTACTTCTCCCGCAGGAGCTATCCGTGCTTGGAAGCGCTGTCCGAATTGAAAGGCAAGCCACTTTCAACAGGTGCTGTCCGGCACGAGGTCCTTGATGCAATGGCCAACTATCGCAAAGAGCTTGGGCCGGTTAAGAGCTTGGACGCTGTGGTCGGTCCGGTAAGACTCTGGGATCCGACCTTTCGCTCATACAAGAACAAATATGAATCCGTATTTACCGTCTTTTCTGTACCATCCGATCTTGCGGAGCGAGACGAGTGCTCTGGAGGCACTCCACCCGGCATAACAACAAAAGAAAAATACGGTGAGTACTTCGGCTCAGCATTCCGCTTTAATGATGGTGGACTCAACGAAGGCACGCTGTACCTTCTATGGACCGCGCAGTACAAACACTGGCAAATAGTGAACCTGAAATACATTGAAGGTGATGATCCTGGCCTGTCTTGGTTCACCAAAGCGCCCGCCCCTGAAGTGACAGCTCAACTTCGCAACGTGCCGGGGAACAGAGAAGCCAACGAGGCGATCCGTGATTTTCTCGCGTCATGGCTATTGAAGGGCGACTTCAAGACCGCTTTATCGTTTGTTTCGCCGGCTTCGTATGCTTGTTTCGACAAGCCATTGACGGCCGCCGAGGGTGAGAAGGCGTTCCTGCTTGGCCTCGCTAAGATACGCAAGGTTCTTGGCCGGCGTGCCGAACTCTCCGACTACCTCCAGCCCGTCCTCCCCGACGATCCGATGCTCCGGCTTGTGAATCATCCGGATAAGAGCGCATTCGCAATACTCAGCCCGCCTGAGTCTTCAGCTCGAAGTTCGATGTGCAAGCCAGGTCAGAAGCCATATACAGCCTCCGAGATCACTCCTTCGGAACACGAGTACGGTCGCTACTACGCAACGGCATTTCTGATGAAAGTGTCGGGTGGAGAACCCGCCGCCCTTTATACGCAGTGGGCCCGTGAAATGGACCGCTGGAAAATGGTGAGCTGGCAGTTGATCGCGCCGTAAGCTGTGTTTTGCTAAGGAGACGAAGTGCAGAACGACGGACAATCGTAAATCTTGGCAGGAGCTACGGCACTACAGCAAGGAAAAGAAAGACGGCAAAGATGATCAGGTGCACTACACCTTGCAGCACAGTCGTACGACCTGTTCCAAGTGTCAGAACGCTGACGAGAAGCGTTAGGACAAGCAGCACTTCTTCCTTGGGATCGAGGCCGAGTGTGAGCGGTTTGTGGAGAAGAAGGGAGATGCTAGCGACGGCTGGGATGGTCAGTCCAATGCTAGCCAAGACAGACCCGAGGGCCAAGTTCACGCTAGTTTGCAAACGATTGGCAGTCGCAGCGCGATAGGCAGCTAGACCTTCGGGGAGAAGAACCAGCCCGGCGATGACGATTCCAACTACGCTTTTTGGCGCCCCGGCCACGTCAATCGCGTGCTCGACGGTCGGAGTGAGGACCTTGGCTAAGGCAACGACCACAACTAGAGATACGAGGAGCAATCCCGCACTCACCAGCGCCACTTTGTTCGGCGGTGGAAGCGCATGGACTTCTTCATCATCCCCATCCGTGGGAAGAAAATAATCGCGATGGCGGACGGTCTGCACAAAGAGGAACGACCCATAAAGAATTAGTGAGACGATAGCCGCGAAGATGAGTTGCGATCGGCTAAAACTTGGTCCGGCGCTTGTGCTGGTGACATTGGGGAAGATGAGAGTCAATGTGGTCAGCGCGATCAACACGGAAAGAGCCGCGTTCGCACCCAGGAGTTGAAAGCCCTGCTCGTGATGGCGCAGTCCGCCGGCGAGAAGACACATACCGATGATGCCATTGCAAACAATCATGACTGCGGCAAAAAGAGTGTCACGTGCCAAGTTGGCTGTGTCCGTTCCTCCTGCAATCATCATCGAGACGATGAGTGCCACTTCAATGATGGTTACGGCTAGAGCAAGCACCAACGTGCCGAAGGGCTCACCGACACGAAGCGCGACGACTTCGGCATGGTACACACCGGCAAAGACGCTCGCGACCAAAACAAAGGTCTCGACTGCAACGAGCAAACTGCTGGGGCCGCTAATGAACTGGACTGTGAGGATTAGGAGCCCTACTGCGGGCCATGTCCATGCCCACCATGGGGTCCGTCTTGCGTCAACAAAAGCCATAGCAGAGATCTGGTTTCGTTAGCCTGAGTTATCCAGTTTATGAACGCTAACACCTGATTCGTCAACAATGACTTCGAACAAAATGTGGAGGGTCAGGATCCTTAACGGATTGTTCGTGAAACACGCTGCGCATGCAAGTCTGGTCAGCAAGGGTCTTTAACAACGCCGGGTGGAACATTCACACTTCTTTAACAATCGGGTGATAGCATGCCCGCGATCACATCGTGGAGACCGTTATGAAGAGAATGTTTTTTCTTCCAATTTTCTCGCTTCTGATTTGCACTGCCACCGTCTCATCCGCTCAGAACACAGATTTTCAATCGGGCAAGATCGTTTCGGTAGAAACAATCGATTCTAGTGCTTCCAAAGGTGGCACGGATGCCCCAACGCCTCCTAACCTGCAGAAACACGACGTGAGCATCGAGCTTGGGGGGACTATTTACGTCTGCAGAGCCGAGACACCCAAGGATTTCGATCTCAGCTGGGCACAAGGCAAGGATGTTCAGGCCAGGGTTAAGGGCAAGGCAATGTATGTGAAGCGCGAGAATGGGAAAGTTGCCAAGCTCAGCATTTTGAGGACGAAGACCTCGGGTTAATCAATGCGGCAACTTTTCAAACCGACCACCATTCGAGAGCCCAGGTCGAGACCGTCTTGCGATTTGCACTAGCCAACTGTCGTAAAACAGTAATAGTTCCATGCTCAGAATGGTGCAACTCCAGACAGAACCGTTCAGACGCTGGCCTTGCAACCATTGACAATTCAGGTAAAGTACAAAATGGTCTAATGTGGTCACTCGAAAATGACTTCTTTGAACCGGGTAATATCACGCTCTCTCAAGCAGTTGCAGAGCGGATTGGTTAAAGAAATGGTCGGCCCTAGCAGACGATTTTAGAACTCTTGTACTGGTGCCCGCGGCCTCTCTCTGACACTTTTGACAGTGGCGGCCAGAGCAAGTGTGTGTCTAAGTAGTCGGGGATTTTTGTAGTTCCTAACAAGGAGGCCCGACCATGGCCGCTCGACCACTTCCCCCTCCCGGACCGGATCCGACACGCAAAAAAGCACATCCAAGCCAAACCTCCAAGGCACCGAGAGAACAGCAATTTGTTGAGAGGATTCGATCCGTTACCAATGTGCCAGCTCTCCAGAACTTCCTGAGGGTGGTAGTGAAGAAACGTTGGCTCCGCATTGCCGGAATCGCAGTCGCGGCTCTTCTAGTAGTACTCCTTGTCCTCCCGTTCCTGATCAACGTAAATAGCTTTCGCCCGAAGATTGAATCGGAGGCAACGAATGCTCTGGGGCGCCCTGTGAAGCTAGGGAATCTGAGCCTTTCCATCCTTGCGGGCACCGTTGGAATCGACGACATCAGCATCGCTGACGATCCGGCCTTCAGCAAATCACCCTTCCTGACGGCGAAGTCATTAAAGGTTGGCGTGGAACTCATGCCGCTCATCTTCTCCAAGCAATTGAACGTAACCGGAATCGTGCTGGATGAGCCTCAGATCACATTGCTGAAAGCGGCCAATGGGACGTGGAATTTCTCAAGTCTCGGTGGCGCAGGCGCGAAGAAGGCACCTGAATCGGAGAAGTCGGCGTCATCGGCGCCACAGAACTTCTCCGTTGACAAGCTTGAAGTTAAAGACGGAAAGCTGACTGTCGGGAAAGCCAACTCCCCAACGAAGCAACAGGTGTACAACAAGGTAAATGTCGAAGTAACGAAATTTTCTTTCGCTTCGCAGTTTCCGTTCAAGATGACAGCCGGGCTCCCAGGAGGAGGCGACGCAAATGTCTCGGGGAAGGCTGGGCCGATTAGTCCGCAGGACACGGCCAAAACTCCTGTTGAGGGAACCGTGAAAGTAAATAACATGGACTTGGCTACTTCCGGGTTCATCGATCCTAAGAGCGGAATCGGAGGATTGGCAGACTTCGAAGGGATGTTGAATTCAAACGGCAGCCAAGCCAAGGCTGTCGGCCAAGTCGTCTGTGACAAGCTCAAACTTTCGCCCAAGGGATCGCCAGCCCCAAAAGCGGTAACGATCAAGTACACCGTGAACGCTGACCTGGACAAGCAGGCTGGCACGATCACACAAGGAGACGTAGCAATTGGTAAAGCCCTGGCTCATCTCACCGGTGGATTCCAAACCCAAGGTGAAACGCAGGTCGTGAGCCTGAGGGTCAATGCGCCGAACATGCCGGTCGACGAACTGGAGCCGATGCTGCCAGCATTCGGAGTAGTTCTTCCCTCGGGATCGAAACTTCAGGGGGGAACTCTTTCGACCGATTTAGGCATCAGCGGTCCCGTCGACAAGCTCGTTATAACGGGTCCAGTGCGGTTGGCTAACAGCAAGCTGGCAGGATTTGATCTCGGCTCAAAGCTGGGGGCGCTGTCCGCTTTTACAGGCAAGGCTCAGGCAAGTCACGACACCTCGATCCAAAATGCGAGCTTGAATGCACGCGTGGCGCCTGAGGGCATGCAGGCGGACGCGATCAATCTAACTGTCCCAGCGATCGGGGTCATCACCGGAGCGGGTACGGTCAGCCCAGCAGGAGCGCTCTCCTTTAAGATGCTGGCGAACCTCAGCGGTGGTGTAGCAGGCGGACTAACCAAGGTGGCTGGTGTGGGCGGCGGGAACAACGGAATCCCCTTTAGCATTCAAGGCACGACGTCGAACCCGCAATTTGTTCCAGACATGGCCGGAGTTGCGGGAAGCATAGCAAGCGGTGCCATAAAGGGCGCGGTGTCGGGGAAGGTCCCTGGCGTGAAAGGAGCTCCCACAGAAGCACTAGGTGGGCTGCTCGGTAAAAAGAAGAAGAACTAGTTGCATTATTCCCGAAAGCCTCGGACGGCCTTAGCAATTCGCCAACTTTTAGCTCCGACTGCAGGCATGCCCAGGCGGTTCAACTATGTAGAGCTTCGCTCGGTTCGCATCGACACACAGAATCAGGTAGGGCTCCTCCACAGCCAGATAGAAAGCCAAAAGAAGCCGCGTGTCGCTTACCTAGTGACGGAGAAAACATGCCAGATCTCAGACTCTACATTCCAAAGGCACTCGTTTTTCAGCGCCTTGTCAAATCGGCGATTAGCGCTGCCAATAACATTGACCAAGGAACTGAGATCAATGATGCGCATGCGTTCGCGCTGTTGGAATTTTTTGAATTTCTGGCTCCCGAACAGCTCACTCCATTGATGGGACCGGGATTAGCTGCTGAGATTAGCGCGATCATTGAAAGCGAGTTCTCTTGGGCTGTGTTGAGCGAACGAACGCCTGTGCAAAATCTCCTCTGCACGCATGCCTGCATATTCGCGGGGATTTTCTGCTGTGACGGAGATGAGGAGCC
>Ga0075425_100006958_pt1 | contig 11909 bp, 9 predicted proteins | sample SoiMethybrSBSTD4_FD_75300 | JGI IMG/M metagenome (GOLD analysis project Ga0075425, IMG submission 75300) | Bulk soil microbial communities from a Populus tree surrounding site in Tennessee, USA - Soil MetaG P. TD hybrid SBSTD4 | ecosystem: Environmental > Terrestrial > Soil > Tree plantation...
ATGAAATCGCGCCGCCGCGTCAACTCCAACGTTAGCCCGCTAGGCGTTTGCATAATGAGAAAGAATTTGCGACAGCTTAATCGTGGTTTCTTAGATGCCATTGTTATCGGCAATAAGGATGAAATGCGGCATCTCTTAAAATTGGGTGCAGACGTTGATGCAACAGACCAGGAACACGATGAAGCCGCAATAATATTGGCTGTGAAGTTCGGCGATGCCGATATTGTTGAATTACTGATTGATGCAGGCGCCAACATAGACGCGCGTGATGACGAAGGCCGAAGTGCTCTCACGAAAGAGGTTACGCAACTCACTGAAACGAGTAACTGAGTGGTGCAGGCAAAACCGTCATCGTTGCATCAGAGAACAAGTGCAACTGCTTAATGCCAAGCTTCGTGGTTATAACAACTATTACGGAGTGAATGGCAACCGCGCCAGCTTGGACGAGTTCTTCTATCACGTGCGACGGATACATCAGCGGTGGCTTAATCAGCGCAGTCAGCGGCACAGCTATACATGGGCCGCTTACACTGAACTGATGCGCCTGCTTGCACTCGAACAACCGCGAATCGTGCCACGGGCCAAGCTATCACTCTAGTCTTGCTGCGGAAGCGAGTATTCACGAAGAGCCCGGTGCGGGAAAACCGCACGCCGGGATCTGTGCGGGGGCTGTCGGGTAACTGGCGGTCCTACCGCGATCGCTAATCTAAAAGCCCGTAAGAATCCAACGCGCCGCCCAACAAATCAAGGGACGTGAAGGCGAAACAGTGACTTTCAACCGTTCGACGGCTTTCATTCTTCGAAAGAGAATGGCAATCGAATCGCCCACGCATCGTTTCTACAACTGCACTGGGACTGCACTAATAATGCATGGCAAGAAGATATTGGTGATCATCATCGCGCTGGCGTTGCTGCTTGCCTGTATCGTCGCGCTGAGACTGCGAAGGGACAAGCCGATTGGCCCGAGTGTGTCGGAAACTTCGCGATTAATCGGAGGCCCGACCTTCGAGGTTCAGGTCGAGATGCCTGCCTTCAATTCAGGCCGTGCACCTTGGGAGATCCCTGGTGTCATCTTGGGTTACGATCGTGGACCGCGGTTCGATCAGGCAAGTTCTGGCGCCCAGGTCGGCAAGATAGCACCGGATCATATCGAGTTTAGCGCCGACGGCGGCTGGGATCTTTTGATCGAGACTGACGGCGAAGGACGGCTCGCTAAAGGAACACACGTCGCATTTCCGGTAAAACTCGGGGGCCGACCGTTGAAATTCAACTGTCGACCCGCAGATTCGACCGTTGGCTATCTTCACACCACCGCGAGCACGGGCTCGGATGAACTCGAAGGGAGCTTCCAACTGGAAGTCGCTATCTGCAAGAATGCTGTCTCAGGAAAAACTGCCGCGTGGCCCTATCAACCGCTCAAGGTTCGTGGGAACTTTGCACGGCTGAAAAAGCAAGGATGAAGGCGGAAGGATGAAATAGCGCGCCGCCGCGTCAACTCTGCCGTTATGCCGCTTCGCGTATGCTCAACGTTTCGAAGAGGTGTGGAATGAAACACGCTCCCGCCGCTCGCGTCCAAACCGTAGTTTTGTAGGGGTTATGAGCCGAGCAGGACTCGAACCTGCGACCCACTGGTTAAAAGAGCACTTAAACAGTTTCGACGCAGTCACGGCTCTTATGATCTATTAACATTTTTCACAGGTTGCAGCCGCTTTGGAGTACACCTAGCGTGTAACGTTCAACTGCCCACAAACCAAATAAGGCCGCCAGCGTTGGTGACGCAAGATCTGTGAACCTCAACGTCAAGCGTTGGTGTACACTCTCTCACGACCCACTAGACGCTATGGCAGTCGATTTACGTAAGACAGGCATCAGTTTTGTTGGTGATATCCCTTGGGGTGCCCACTTCTGCTGCTTCTACGATACAAAAGAAGACCTGCTCGATATTCTTGTTCCCTATTTCAAGACTGGTTTGGAGAACGGAGAGTTTTGCCTCTGGGTGATCTCGAACTCAGAATTACTCACCGCCGAGGAAGCACTGAGCGCACTGCGCGGTGCTCTTCCCGATCTCGACCGGTACCTCGCAGACAGAAGCCTCGAGATTGTCGGCCACGATGACTGGTTTCTTTCTGACGACGTTTTTGATCTTGATAGGGTCGCCGGCCGGTTCAAAGAAAAGCTTGCTGAAGCGTTGGCCCGCGGCTATCCCGGAATGCGAGTTAATGGAAGTCCCGCTTGGCTCCAATCAGCTAACGGCGGGCAGTTGCGGAAGTTTGAACAAGAAGCAAGCCGCTTGTTTTCCAATTTGCGCATACTCGCCTCGTGTACCTATCCACTGGTGACGATGGACGGCAATCATGTGTTTGACACGGTGAGCAGACACCAGTTTGCAATAGCAAGACGGCGAGGGGTTTGGGAGGTCGTTGCAACGCCTGAGCTGAGGCACGCCAGGAGTGAGATAGAACGACTCAACAACGAGCTTCAGCGATTCAAGGAAGGTCCCTCGAGGCAGCCATTCGTTTTGAAGTATGGAGTGGCTGTCTTGGCGGTCACGGCAGGATCAATCCTTACGCTCTGGATACGGTCACACCTCGGGCAGGGCTCGACTCCTGTCGTCGCAGTGTTTCTGTGCGCCGTGATGTTTAGCGCCTGGTTCGCTGGACTCAAACCCGGCCTGCTCGCCCTTGCATTGGCTCTTTTGGCTTTCGAATACTTCTTCGCAAGTCCGTTTAATTCCTTCGCTCTGGACATGAAAGAGATACCGCGTCTTCTCATCTTCACTCTCTCAGCTCTCTTTGTTTTATCGTTGACCGCGGCACAACGAAGCGCGGCAGAGTCGCTGCGGCGCGCGCGAGAGATGCTAGAGGAAACCGTGCAAAAGCTCAGGCGGAGCAACCAGACATTGCGAAAAGAGAACGCTGAGCGCAAGCATGCTGAGGCGTTGCTTCACGCCAAGGAGCAGGAGTTTCGCGCCATTGTCGAGAACGCGCCGGACCAGATTATCAGGTATGACCGGAACTTCCGTCGGGTGTACATCAATCCTGCCGTCGCTGAGGCGTACGGTCTGCGAAGAGAGGCCCTGATCGGCGAACCCATAGGGGCGGTGATTAGCGACGCGGGACTCGCCATCGACGATAGCCAGGTGGCGTACGTACGCGAACAAATAGCGGCAGTCTTCGATACCGGTAAAAGCACCGAGTTTGAGCTCACCTGGCCGTTACTTAATGGCCTTCGGCATCTTAGTGTCCGCCTGTTTCCGGAACTCGACGTACAGGGCGCGGTGATCAACGTCCTGGGAATTACTCGAGATATCACTGGGCGCAAGCAGGAAGAAGAGACATTGCGGCAAAGCGAAGATCGTCTTCGCCTCGTCATCAACACTATTCCCATTATGACGTGGAGCGTCCAACCGGACGGCGTCGTTGATTTCGCCAATCAAAGATGGTTTGACTATTCTGGCTTAACGTGGGAACAGTTTGTTCAAGATCCAACCGGTCTGATCCATCCTGAAGACAAGACTAGAGTGGTAGAACAATGGGAGGCGTGCATGGCGGCTGGCGAACCATACGAAGCCGAAATGCGCTTACAGCGAGCTGACGGAGACTATCGCTGGTTCCTGGTTCGCGTCGCGCCGTTGAGAAATGAGCGGGGAAAGGTTGTTGAGTGGTACGGAGTATCGACCGACATTGAAGATCTGAAGCGCGCCGAAGAGCGCATCAAAGCTACCAGCGCACAGCTGCGCGCTCTCTCCGCGAGACTGCAATCAGCAAGGGAAGAGGAAGACATCCGCATCGCGCGCGAGATTCACGACGAGATGGGCTCGACGTTGACGAGTTTGAGATGGGAGTTAGAGCGAATGGACAAGAGTATTGCCGAGGCCGAAGACTGGTCACAACTACAAGGCTTATCGACGAGAATAAAAGATATGACGAGATTGACGGATGTCACCATCAACACGATGAGAAGAGTTGCGTCAGAATTGCGGCCGAGCATTCTCGATGATCTAGGACTGGTTGCGGCGGTCGAATGGCAAGCCAATCAGTTTCAAGAGCGGACCGGAATCATCTGCCGTTATGATTGCTCGATCGATGGTTTCTGTTTTGATCCGGAACAATCGACCGCGATCTTTCGCATCTTTCAGGAGGCACTCACAAACGTACTACGTCATGCAAACGCGACGGCAGTTGACGTCTTAATGAGGGAAGAAAACGGCGAGTTTGTGCTGACCATCAGTGACAATGGCAAAGGAATCACAGAGAATGAGAAGTCAGGAACGCTGTCTCTCGGTATTCTTGGCATGCGAGAACGTGCTCATCTCATTGGAGCAGAGCTTGATATCAACGGAGTGGAAGGAAGGGGAACAGTGATCACTGTGCGCCTGCCCTCCCGACCTCAGCATGGAACGAACTATGAGGATCCTCATCGTCGATGACCACGAAGTTGTCCGTGAGGGTGTGAAGACGATCCTTCGCGAGCAATCACCTTCGGTTGTTTTCGGTGAGGCGTGCGCCGCCCCTGAGGCCGTCCGATTTGTGCGTGAACATGATTGGGACATGGTCGTGCTCGATCTGTCTTTAGGCGACGGGAATGGGTTAGAAGTATTGAAGGAACTCAAACTCCTGCGGCCTAAGTTACCCGTTTTGATCCTTAGCATGCATTCCGAGGAGCAGTACGCGCGTCGTACATTCAGAGCCGGTGCTTCGGGCTATGTCACCAAAGACAGTTCCAGATCTGAACTGGCGCAAGCATTAAACAAAGTAGCAGCGGGAGGAAAGTACATTACATCCTCGCTCGCAGAAAAGCTGATAATTGATCTTGGGGGAGGATCGGAGCGCGCGCTTCATGAAACGCTCTCGGATCGCGAGTTTCAAGTAATGCGTTTACTCGCGTTGGGAAAATCCGTTAGTGAGATTGCCGAGCTTCTCTCGCTTAGCGATAAAACTATCAGCACGTATCGAGCACGACTCTTCGAAAAGATAGGAATACATACAAATGCTGAACTCGTCCGCTACGCGATCCATAACAAGCTTGTGGATTGAGGACAAGTAACCACTCTCTTTGTTGCCATTCCCACATAAGTGAATCGCCTCCTGATCGTAACTAACGTCGTCTTGTAAGCCACGCCTTACAAAGACCGTAGCCGATCTCTTACACCAGAATCCGGCTAACCCTGATACCTCTACACCGGATTAAGTTTCTATTCTGAACACAAGTTGAGTCCATGAATGTGTTGGCACCGTGCCAGGGACCGGTTTCAGACTTACTCACAGTGAGGTCATTACTAACCTCTTATATGTTCGCGCAAGAGAGGAGATCCTTATGGCACCCATCCTCGTCGTTGCGGCGATGGAATCCCGACGTCGCTTGGTAGACATCCTACTTGGGGCGGGTTACTCGGTGGTCGAAGCTGCTGCCGAAGAAGATGTCCTGAAGGCAATGTCTTGTGTTTCGCCCGATCTGGTCCTTATGGCCATCGTCATGCCGGACAGTAACGGATTAGAACTTGCCGCAAAGCTCCGGCGGAACTTCAGTTCGGAGTCGCTGCCGATAGTCTTGCTTGGATCGATACCTCCTATCGGTATAAACGACGAGCCCCTGGCCTCACTCGTAAGCGGCTATCTAAGTACCGACGTTTCAGCAGATGATTTGCTTTCCACCGTTCGTCGCCTAAGAGTTGACCGGGGATAAAACCTGTGTGCCAACAAAGAGGCTTTCAGTTCCGATTCGAGTTGAAGCCATAAACTCGAAACCAGAATCAGAAACTTAAAACGAAGAGATCTGCATGTTTTTTCACTCACGAGAAGCAGGTGGTACTTACTCTCTGGTGGACGGTCCAGGGGCAGTTCCCGTGCATGCTTTTGTTAGGCGCTGCCCTCCATCAGAAGGTACACCGTCCAATCTCTTGTCACTGTTGCCCAATACGGGTCATCTGATAAGCAACCATTCGCCAGCGACCCTTCTGTTTCAGATAAACTCTCGTGTACCGGAATTCGCCGCTAAGGTCACGCTTGCTGTTTCGGCCCCGCCGCAGAAGCCGCGCCGTTACCACCGCTGTATCCCCATAGATCCGGATCCTGACATCATCGCTCTCGTAGAGCTCATACCGGCTGTCGCCAGATTTCAAGTGCTCACTCGTCTCGGCCCGATCAAACACGGTCCCACCGAAAGTCGTCCAGATGAAATCATCGGCCAGGGTTCGGTCGATGGCGGCGAAGTCTCGCTGGCGCTCGCCTTCATCAAAGTCGCGATTCACTCGGCTGATCTCCTGCTCAGCCTTGTTTCCCTTCGCTTCGCTTAAAGCGCGGGCCGATTTCGACAGTCGGAAGAATCGAACCGCATTATCGTAAAAGATCGCGCGCTTCTGGTCGGGCGTGAGGAAGTCTGCCGACTGAATGGCGTCGATGCCCCGCTCCATGTGATCTGCCGTTTGTGGTCCGCCGCCAGTGTCCGACCCGTACATGAGCCGATTGGCAAAGCCGGCCTTCACGAGGCTTCGAAGATATGCGTGGAAATCCTCACGTGGGATGTTGTAGTTGATCATCGACAAGTCCGCAAAGGTTGTCTTGTGGCGCTGCAGCAAGCTCACCGTCTCTTCCAGCCACGGATAGCCCGCGTGCATCAGGTAAAGCCGGAGCTTCGGATGACGGGCGAGCACAGGTTCGTAGAGCCGCGGATGGTTTTCGCGTGTCGATCCTCCAAAGCCCGTGGAGTGGACGCCAAGCGGAACGTCAAGCTCTTCGGCGAGCGCCGCGTATCGGCCGAACGCAGGGTCGGAGGGCGGCGTGGCGATTTCGCCAATCACACCGAGTCGGCCATCGCGATATAGCGCACGTAGCGTCTCGACCTGCGGCCCAGATTCGCCGGCGCGAACGTGTGGGCCGACGAGGAAAAGACGCGGAACGGCAGCACGCCAGCGCTCGGCCACTGTGAGGGACTGGCTGCTCAGCACGCCAACCGTGACGTGGTGCTCGTTCAGCAACCGCAGCAGCTCTCGCAACTCGGCATCAACCGACGCGGGAGCTATCTCCTCACCTTGGGAACGAGCGTCGCGTACTTTGGAGAGCGCGGCATGAAGATGAACATCAATGATGCGCTCAGGCTGACGCGGTTGGAGCAGCAATCTGGCCGGTGCGGTAACTTCAAAGCTCTTGGGTCGAGGCTGCGGCTTTGTCTGAGCAAACAGCAGACCGGGCAATACAAAAAGCAATAGTAGCGCGGTTAGTGTCTTCATAACGTATGTACCTGTGGCAAGCAAGGGCCCGACGCCCGGCACCAGCGGCGCGCTTTCAAACGCCGTCTTGAGAAGGCCGCTATATTGCGCGTCCGCCGCATACGGGTGTGAGGCCCGATGATTTGACTGTGTACCGACTGAGTTATGGCAACCGTGTGGCCGTTTGGTTGCGGGTGTTCCCATGCAGAATAGCGTGGGTAACCTTGTCACTCGCATCCTTAACAAATTCCAACTGTGTATTGATTGGTTCGAGAAAGAACTTCGTCTCCGACTCCGCCAACAGCGGCATCTTGTTACCTTGCGTTGAAAGGTGGCCCATCAACTGATCGCCTTCTAAAGTGACTATAAAGTTCGTGCCCGATGGCAGCTTATACGTGCCGACGTATTGTGCCAGAGTGTCGCGCGAAAGCCTGACATTGTTCCGGGCATAGATGGCCGCGGCAGGGCCGCTCCAGTGCATGTCAACGAGGACATCGCCGTCGGCCCACGAATAGTGCAGTGTCTGAGCTGGTATCAGCACAAAGCTGCCTGCGCGAAGTGTCCTGGCGCTTGACCGGTCCACGCGATCCCCAATACCGAAGTGGACCACCCCCGAGATAACAAACACATATTCGTCCGACTCATGACGGTGCGGCGCCTCGACGTGACCATCCGGGCGCTTCATTCGGATGGTGTAAGGACCACGATATGGTGCTCCTACCAATGGAGCAACCTGCGCCTCAGGAAAGGCCGAAGAACGAGTCCACTTGAGTTCATCGTTATTCACGCTGCACAGCTTCGCCAATTCTGACCGTGAATTCGAGCCAGGAAAGCCGAGCGCAGTCAGTTGCGTGGCCGCCATCTGCCAGCGGCCATCGCGCTTGGCCCACGTATCGGTCCGCGTGTTGCCGGGGATTTGACTGCTCTTGCATGGCGAAACCCCGTCGCCGGAATCGCCCGGAGTGGAAGTGGTACTGGTAAGCTCCGCGGTAAAGCGGCTGGTCACAACGGCGGTGCTGCCGTAGATGCGAACCTGCACATCATCAAATTTCGCTAACGTCTCGACCGGACCACCTTCACCAGACCGACTCGCAACGTACTCTCCTTTTGGAATGACGCGACCGCGCGGGCTCACTATCGTATAGTCTTCCGCTAAGATACGGTTGAGGGCTTGTTTGTCACGATGCATAAGCGCGTTGGCCAACTCATTCGTGAACCGTAGGATTTCTTCACGCTCACGCACTTCTCCGGCAGGCTGCGGAGTCTGGCCATCGGTCACCGCCCCGAAGCAAACAAACAATAGGCCTAATAGGGCGATTCCCGATCGTTTCATTTCGTCCTCCTTTCGCTTCCCCTTGCGCAGGCTCAGTAGGAATCATCACCGCGGCGGGCCATTGTGAACTGAGTGAGGTAGTGTCCGTGCTCGTCGAACGACTGAATGTCGCGTGAGAACAGCAGGGTGCCAATTCTCGCCGTCCTGCTTGAGCACCTGTGAACCTGACGCGAGCCTTCCGCAGATCGACGTAAATCCCACAGCCGACGCTGGCGATCCCCGCGCGCCACTTATATTGAATTTATCCATTCTTCCCTTTTAACACCTCTGTCTCGCGTTGCGATTATTTACCCAGCAGGCCAGAGAGCCAGTGCACTATATTGAGAACAAACTGCGCGTTCTGTTTTGCAATCGGCGCATTCATCCCCATTGGCCTGCGGTCTGGTCCAGCAAGTTGTGCCGAGAACATTGCCGCCTCCCCAAAGACAGCAACTCGCCCTTTGCCGAAACGCATCACCGCACCTTGATGCCAACCTTTGACGGGAATATGAGGTGTACCGGGATTGAGATGCCCACCAAAGACTGAAGGCATATACGAAACCACAGACGGACCCAAAATGAGCAGAGGCTTACCCGAGTCAATTCGGAATGCCGACCCAGTAAAAGCTGCCACCGAATCTATCCGTTCATTAGCTGCCCGACCTCTAGTGATCGGATGGTTCGTCAGTGAGCCATCGGCGCGTTTAAATACAAAGTTCCCGTTCTGCATCTTCTCATCGAGAGCGTAGCCGTTGCTGAAGTGGATACCGAAAGCCAATGCGAGTTTATCGGCGGCTCCAGGCCAAGGCAGGTGATCCGCAATCAACAAGAGCGAGCCGCCACCTTTCACCCAATCGCGCACAGCCGCGATTTCCTCATTCGTGAATGCAGAAGGATTAGGAGGAGACCAGTCCGCTTGGTTGCGCTCATTCAATGCGTTGGCGATGACGAGAATCTTCCCGCGGTCGAGCGATGCTTCAGTAAAGGGCGACTTCGAGGCCTGTACGACGTAGCCATCACGCCTGAGCAATTCTGCGAAGGGGAGATAGCGACCGGTGGCTGTATGAACGTTGAAATGGGCCTCATCTATTATGATCACAGGTCCACAGTTTGTCGGATATGCAGGTCTTTCGATTGGCGGATTGAATGAAGTGTCCGCTGGTCGGTTCAAAACGTCTCCGGTTTGAGCATTAGCGGTGGCGACAGCGAACACAGTGATGATAATTAGAGTAATAAATGATTTAGAGTACGACTCTGGAAATAGCCTGGCATAGTGTGAGGCCATATGATCTGAGTACGCATGCATGATGTATCTCCTTTGTCTGGTTGGACCGACTGACAACTGACAAAGAATATTCAAATCGGACTCGCCTTCATTCTATTTCATATCGCACCGGGAGACCACTTTCTGGTTTCCTTTTCCTCGCTCTCACCTTCGCAGGGGAGCCCGGCGCCGCAAGTTTTCATTACGCCTGCTCCATTCAGGTTCTTCACTCAGTTACGACCTTGCAGGTGCATCGCGGGCTTTGACCTCGTTGCCCAAGATCGTCACAACGGAAAAGCGGTTAGCATCACAGCAACCGCAAGTCTTTGAAACATTCGTCGGGGAGTGCGAAGGGAAGTTGCGACCCACTGGTTTTCGACCAGTGGGTCAGTGCTAGTTGACTTTACGATCGATGAGGGTAAGTTTTTTGTTTCTTAGGTGGTGAGCCGAGCAGGACTCGAACCTGCGACCCACTGGTTAAAAGCCAGTTGCTCTACCAACTGAGCTATCGGCCCATCTACATGCGTAGAGCACGCTGGGCGTGCTCTTTGTTTGAAAGGAAACTCAGATGGCATTCTACCGAACGCGGACGAGATTGTCCAAAACGGTTCTTAGCTACAAAGAGGCACAAAAGACACAAAAATGAATTACAGATCGGTGATTTCCTGGTACAGATCGAGGTACTTCTTCGCGGCGGCTTCCCAGGAATTGTCTACCAGCATTCCATTGAACTGAATCTTTTGCCACTGCTCGGGGCGGGCATAGAAGTAAAGGGCCTCACGTATCTTTTCACGCAAGACAGCGGCGTCGTATGGTCCAAATTTGAATCCTGTGCCCGTGTCGTCCTCGGGGTTGAACTGTTGTACTGTGTCGTCCAAACCGCCCGTCGCACGCACGATCGGAACCGTGCCGTACCGCATGCTGTACATCTGATTCAGACCACAAGGTTCATAGAGCGACGGCATCAGAAACATATCGGCGCCGGCTTCGATTTGATGGGCCAGCGGCTCGCCAGCATAGCCTTTGTAAATTCCGACTTGACGAGGCGCCGAATCATGCCAGCGCTGCAGAAACTCTTCATACTCCTGAGCGCCTTTGCCGAGTGCGATGAAGAACGATCCTGTTTCAAGGATCCAGCCGGAGATCTGGCGAATTAGATCATAACCCTTCTGTCCGACCAGTCGCGAGATGGTTGCGAGTATTGGTCGATCAGCATCTTCAGGTAGACCGAAGCGTCGCAGCAGATCGATCTTGCACTCACGCTTGCCCGAAAGATCATCCGCCGAAAAGTTCGCTGCGATGTGTGGATCGGTTTCGGGATTCCAAATGTTGTAATCGACTCCGTTGGTGATCCCTACCAGGCGATCGCTGCGTGCCCGCAATAACCAGTCAAGTTTGTGGCCCTGTTCCGGCGTTTGAATCTCGCGCGCATACCGCGGGCTGACGGTTGAGAGCGCGTCGGCAGCGATGATCCCGGCCTTCAACGCAGAGGCATGACGATCGAGCATGAAGTCGTCACGCTCGGGCGGTTCGCCAAAGCCAAGCCACCACAGATCGCCGGCATCGAACATTCCCTGATAGCCGGCGTTGTGAAGTGAAAACAGACTCCTGGTCTTTTGAAAGAATTGTTCGGAACGACGCCGCGCGCGCAACTCCACAATTGCAAAACCACAAGGCCAGTCGTTTCCATGAAGCACGTCAGGCTGCCAGTCGAGATACTTCAGCAACGCCAACGCAGCGCGCGAGAAGAAGGCGAAACGAATGTGGTCGTCTTTGTAACCGTAGATTGACGGACGCGCGAAGAATTCGGGCGTTTCGAGCAGATAAGCCGGCGCTCCGGCAGCGTCGCTAAACCAAAAACGGACGTGATGAACTTGACCGCGCCATTCGACACGCACGTTCTCGACAGAGCCGCCGTTCAGAAGCGCGCGATCGATCTGCTCGTAGAGTGGCAGGACCAGGCGCACGTCAATATCTTGTTGCTTGAGTGCTTGAGGTAGCGCGCCGGAGACATCGGCAAGCCCACCGGTTTTGGCAAAAGGCACAGCCTCAGAAGTCAGGATGGCGACGCGCATTTATAGACAGTTTAGCCACAAAGAGGCACAAAGAGCACAAAAATTGTTTGC
>Ga0075425_100006959_pt1 | contig 11909 bp, 8 predicted proteins | sample SoiMethybrSBSTD4_FD_75300 | JGI IMG/M metagenome (GOLD analysis project Ga0075425, IMG submission 75300) | Bulk soil microbial communities from a Populus tree surrounding site in Tennessee, USA - Soil MetaG P. TD hybrid SBSTD4 | ecosystem: Environmental > Terrestrial > Soil > Tree plantation...
AATTCTGGCTGAAGACGGGCTGTTTCACCCCCACTCCGCAGGCCGGCAAAGCCCCTTACTGCATCGTCATCCCACCACCCAACATCACCGGGCGGTTGCATGCCGGCCATGCTCTCAATGCAACTCTGCAGGACATCCTCATTCGGTGGCGCCGCATGCAGGGGCGGGACACCCTCTGGCTTCCCGGCACGGATCACGCGGGAATCGCCACGCAGATGGTGGTGGAGCGGGAGCTGCAGAAGGAGGGGAAGAACCGCCACACTCTGGGCCGGGAGGCCTTCCTTCAGAGAGTCTGGGCCTGGAAGGAAGAGCATGGAGACGCGATCGTGGAGCAGCTGCAGCGCCTGGGGGCTTCGTGCGATTGGTCGCGCCTGCGCTTCACGCTGGACGAGGGATTGTCCAGGGCAGTGCGGGAGGTTTTCGTCCGATTGTTCGAGGAGGGGCTGATCTATCGCGGCAAGGCGATCGTCAACTGGTGCCCCCAGTGCCGGACGGCGCTTTCGGATCTGGAAGTCGTCCACCGGGAAATTGCCGGCAAGTTGTACCACCTGAAATATCCCGTCAAGGGAACCTCGCGGTTCATCACGGTCGCCACCACCCGGCCGGAGACCATGCTGGGAGACACCGCCGTCGCGGTTCACCCGGAGGACGAGCGCTATCGGGACGTCGTGGGAAAGATCGCGATCCTGCCGATCCTGAACCGGGAGATTCCGATCATCGCGGATGAAGCCGTGGACCGGACGTTCGGCACGGGCGCGGTCAAGGTGACGCCGGCGCACGATCCCAACGACTTCGCCATGGGCCGGCGCCATAACCTTCCCGCGCCGATCATTCTGGATGAGGCGGCCCGCACCACGGCCGAAACCGGTCCTTATGCGGGGATGGATCGCTATGCCTCCCGGAAGAAGCTCGTGGTCGATCTGACGGCGGCCGGGATCCTCGCGAAGATCGAGGACCATGCCCACGCCGTGGGGCGCTGTCACCGGTGCGACACCGTCGTGGAGCCGATGCTGTCGGATCAGTGGTTCGTGCGCATGGCGCCCCTGGCCAGCACAGCGCTGGCGGAGGTGGAAGAGTCTCGCATCCGGTTCATTCCCGACAATCGGAAAAATGACTATTTCGAGTGGATGCGGAACATCCATGACTGGTGCATCTCCCGGCAGCTCTGGTGGGGGCACCGCATTCCGGCCTGGACGTGCGCCTCGTGCGGGCACTTGACGGTCTCACGCCAGGATCCGACATCCTGTTCCGCCTGCGGCAAGGCGGAACTGGTCCAGGATCCGGACGTCCTGGATACGTGGTTCAGCTCGGCGCTCTGGCCGTTTTCGACCCTGGGATGGCCCGAGAAGACCGCCGACTTGTCCCGCTATTACCCGAACTCCGTCCTCGTAACCGCCTATGACATCCTGTTTTTCTGGGTGGCACGCATGATCATGATGGGCCTCAAGTTCATGGGGAAAGCGCCCTTCGAGCAGGTCTATTTCAATGGATTGGTGCGGGACGAAAAGGGCCGGAAGATGAGCAAGACCCGCGGCAATACCGTGGATCCGCTCGATCTGATGGATCGCTTCGGGACCGATGCGCTGCGCTTCACCCTGGCGGCGATGGCTTCTCCCGGCGCGGACACGGTGCTGGATCTGAAACGCGTGGAAGGATACCAGGCCTTCGGCACGAAGCTCTGGAACGCCGCGCGTTTCGTTCTGATGAACCTGCCGGAAGGGACCGCGGCGGCCAAGCCGGAATTTCGCGCTTCCTCCGAAAACCTTTCTCTGACGGATCGCTGGATCATCAGCCGGGTCAATGCGGTGAGCCGTGAGGTCGAACAGGCGCTGGAACAGTTTCGTTACGACGAGGCGGCCTCCGTTTTGTATCACTTTGTCTGGCACGAGTTCTGCGATTGGTACATTGAAATGGTGAAACCGTCGCTGATCGGAGAGTCCCGCGACACGCCCGAAGGACGACGCAGCCGCGCGATCCTGCTGCGGGTTCTGGACCGGGCTTTGAGGCTGCTCCATCCGTTCATGCCGTTCCTCACGGAGGAGATCTGGCAACGGCTCCCGCACGAAGGGGAGACCTTGGTCCTGGCCGACTACCCCCGGTTCCGTCAGGAAGAAGAGGATTCCGAGGCCGAGAAAGAGGTGGGATTCGTCATGGCCGTGGTGACCAAGCTACGCAACCTTCGCGCCGAGAGCAACCTCGCGGCGGGGCTGAAACTGGAAGCTCTCTTCTACACGGAGTTGGCACGCCCTCGACGCATCGTCGAGTCGCACGCGGCGACGCTTTGTACCCTGGCCCGTCTTTCCGGCTTCCGGTTCGTGACCGAGATACCCGGAGATCTGGCGGCGGCCCGTGGGGTGCTGCCGGGGCTGGAAATGGCGCTACCGCTCGCCGGCGCCCTGGATCCTGTCGAGGAACGGCGGCGCCTGGAGCGCGAGTCGGAAAAGGCGCAAAAGGAGCTGGCGGCCATGGACGTCAAGCTGGCCAATGAGTCTTTCGTAGGCCGGGCCCCCAAGGACGTCGTGCAAAAAGTCCGCGAGGCCCGCGGGGAGCTAGCCGAAAGAATCGAGAAGCTGTCGCGCGCGCTCGCGGAGCTGCCACCCGCGGAACTCTCCTCAGGGGCAGAATAACCTGAATGGGGGTGACGATCGATGCGTGCGAAGCTTCCCGGGATAGCCAATCTGGTTCGCCAAGCGCTCAAGGAAGATCTGGGATCGGGGGACGTGACAACCCGACTCGTCGTGGCGCGCGACCGGATCGGAGTCGGGACCATCCGGGCGAAGCAGCCCCTGATCCTGGCCGGGCTGCCCGTCGCCCGAGAAGTCTTTCGGCAAGTGGATCCCACGTTGCGTTTCAAGCCGTTGCGGGCCGAAGGGAGCCGGGTGGGACGAGGAACCCGTGTTGCGCGAATCCAGGGCCGCGCCGCCTCGATTTTGAGTGGTGAGCGGACGGCGCTGAACTTCCTCCAGCATCTCTCGGGAATCGCCTCCTACACCGCACGTTGCGTGGCCTTGGTCGGAGGTCGATGCCGGGTTCGCGACACTCGCAAGACCCACCCAGGATTGCGGGAAATCGAAAAATACGCCGTCCGGCTGGCGGGTGGCCAGAATCACCGGTTCCGTCTCGACGACGGGATTCTCATCAAGCACAACCACTGGCGAGTCGCCGGCGGGGTCAAAGCATCGGTGCAGCTAGCGCAGCGACGGAAGCGGCACAAGAGCTCCCTGCCCATCCAGGTTGAAGTGTCCACGCTGGCGGATCTGCAGGAGGCCCTGGAGGCAGGCGCCGACAGCGTTCTCCTGGACAATCTCTCGCCGCACCAGATTCGCCGGGCCCTGAAGCTGATTGATGGCCGGATCCCTGTGGAGCTGTCCGGTGGGATCACCCGCGCTTCGGTGGGACGCTTCGCCGCATTTCATCCGGATGCGGTCTCCCTTGGGGCTCTCACCCATTCGCCGGGCTGGGTGGATCTCTCGCTGCACCTCGAGGGGAAAGGGAGGTGAAAGGGGCTTGGAATCAGCCCATGGTATCCAGCGGGCTCGCGGGACAGCGGCTGGGAGGTCGGGTTCTGTGCTTCGAAACCCTGGAGTCGACCAACGACAGGGCTTTGGAGCTGCTGGGGGCGGGGGAGCCCGAAGGGGCGTTGATTCTGACGGAGCAGCAGACGCGCGGCCGAGGCCGCCGAGATCGCGTCTGGGAATCTCCCCATGGGATGGGGATCTACGCCAGCCTGGTCCTGCGTCCCAGGCTCCCGTCAAGACTGCTTCCTCTGGTTTCACTCTCCTTCGCCGTTGGAATAGCCACCGCCCTGCGTCGCGCGGGATTTCCCCGGGTCGCCTTGAAGTGGCCCAATGACCTACTCCTCGGGGAGAGGAAGTTGGCGGGTATTCTGGCGGAGGCGCGCGGGGACGGAATGGAGGGTGGATTGGTGGTGGGGCTGGGACTCAACGTGAATCAGCAGGCGTCCGATTTCCCCGTCCCTCTGCGGGAAACAGCCACCTCCCTGCGAATGGCCAGCGGCCAATCCTGGGATCGTTTCGAAATCCTCAAAGCTTTGTTGCTGCGCTGCGAGGAGGAATATGATGAGCTCCAGGAGAACGGACCGGGAGCTTTACTTCGCCGTTTCGAGGCGCACAGCGCTTTCACCAGGGGGTGTCAGCTCGAGGTCGACCTCGGGATGAGGGTAGCCGGCGGTCGATTCGCCGGGTTGGGTTCTTCCGGGGAACTGCTTCTGGAGACTGGAGGCGCGGAGCCGGAGGCCTTCCATTTCGGGGAAGTGCGCCGAGTAACGAGGGGTTGAGGATGCTGCTGGCTGTGGATGTGGGAAACACCGGCACGGATCTGGGTGCTTTCCGCGGGGACAGGCTCCTGGCCCGCTGGTCGCTTTCCACCGACCGCAGCCGGACCATCGATGAGTACGGGGTGCTCATCACGAGCCTGTTCACGGCGCGCGGTGTTCCGATCGAAGAGGTGAAGGCCATGGCCGTGGCCTGCGTCGTGCCTCCCCTCGAGTCGGTGTTGGAGGAGGTCGCGAAGCGTTACCTGTCGGTTGAGCCGCTATTCGTGGCGCCCGGGATTCGCACCGGCATGCCGGTCTTGGTCGACAATCCGCTGGAAGTCGGGGCCGATCGAATCGTCAACGGGGTCGCCGCGTTCCAGCGATTTCACAGGGCGGTGATTGTTGCGGACTTCGGCACCGCCACGACCTTCGACGCCGTCAGCGCCAAAGGCGAATATCTGGGCGGGGCCATCGCTCCGGGGCTGAAAATCTCGGCCCAGGCCCTTTATGAAGCCACCGCCAAACTGCCGCGCATCGACCTCAAGCGCCCGGAGCGCGCCATCGGGAAAAACACCGTGGCCAGCATGCAGTCGGGGATCCTGTTTGGTTACCTGGGCATGGTGCGCGGAATACTCGATCGCATGCGCGCCGAGCTCGGTGGGTCGCCGGCGATCATCGCCACGGGAGGGCTGACGGCTCTTTTGGAGCCGGATCTCAGCGGCTGGGTGGATGAGGTGGATCCGGACCTGACCCTCACGGGGCTCAGGATTCTCCATGAAAGGAACTCGTGAAGCCTTCGCTGGAAAACCCCGTGTCGGCCCCCTCGGAGGAAGAGAAAAGCTTCTTTCGCACGGTGGAGGACCGGTTCTGCGCCCTGCGGGGAGCCGCCATGTTGCTCTCTCCCAGGGACTGGGCCCTGATTGCCTCTTGGTGGAACGAGCGAGTTCCGCTCCCACTCATCCTGGAGTCTTTGGAGGAGGTTTTCGCGGCGCGGGCGCGGCGGGGGGATGCCGCCACGGAAATCAGCTCCCTGTCTTATGTCCGCTCCGAGGTCCAGCGCCGGTTCCGGCTGCACCGGGAGCTCGTGGCGGTCCGGCGCGGGGAAGAAGAGGAAGGGACGCGATTGCGTCGTGAAATCCGACTGCACCTGGGTCGGGTGGCTCGCCGATTGGTCCTGGCGGGAGAGCTGGCACGGGAGGGTGGGGAAGAAGCTTTGGGGCGTGCTTTGCTCATCGGCTCGGCGGAGATCAAGGCCCTGAGAAGTTCCGCTGGAAAAATCGGCTGGAGCCCTGCTGTGGCGGAAGAAAAACTGCTGCAGATCGAATCGGAAATCCTGGATTCCGCCCGGAGCGCCTTGAGCCTTCGCGAAAAAGAGGACCTCCAAATCCAGGCGCGTAAAACGCTTGACGCTCGCGGCCTGAGAATGACCCAGGAAGCCCGTCGAGTCACCCTGAATTCCGTCGAGCAGGATCTCCTCCGGCAGCGCTGGCGAATCCCGGCCATCGCGCTCCTTGCCGAGGGTTGATAGGATTCCCAGCCTCATGCTACATTGCGTCGCCGGGAGAGCCGAGCCGCTTTAGGAAGCGCCTCGTTGCCCGCCGATTGTCCCCGGATTCTCACCGTTCCATTCGGCTGCGCGCTCGCCTTCGCCGCGGGTATCGGCGCTTCTCGCTTTTTCCCGCTTCCAGCATCCATCTGCGCCGCGTTGTCGGTCGCAGGGGCGACTGCCTTTCTCCTCCTGAAAGGGCTGGACGGACCGCGCTCCCCCCGGCATGCCCTGGCGATGTCGCTGGGACTGGTCCTGGCGTGGGGCTGCGCCGGAGCCTGGTGCACGACGGCGCGGCATGAGCAATTTCTCGACGCATCCCTTTTTCGAACCTTCCACTTTCTCAGTCCGACCCCGACCCAGTCCCTGCTGCTCCGAGGGTGGATTGCCGACGATCCGGTGCGTCGAGGCGGCCGGCTCCGATTCCTGTTCAACGTCGAGGAATGCCAGCTCCAGGGGCGCTGGCGTTCGTGCCGCGGAGTTGTCCGGGTTTCGCTGCGCGATCCCGACGAAAGCTTTGGCGCCCGGTACGGGGATCGGCTGGAGCTGCCCCTGAGGCTCCGTATCGCCAGGAACTTCAAGAACCCGGGAGCTTTCGATTACCGTCTCGCCCTGGAGGCGGAGGGGGTTCATCTCCTGGGGACGCTGAAGAGCTGGAAACTGGCTGCTCGGTGTCGGGGATCGGGGGGCCTCGGTCTGATGATCTGGACCCACCGGCTTCGAATGAGGCTGCTGCATCGCCTGGGAAGTGCTTTTCCTGGAGAGCGTGGTGATGAGCCTCGTCGGTTCCTGTGCGCCGTCCTCCTGGGGGCACGCGACGGAGGAGAAGGACCCCTCGACGCCCTCATGCGGAAAACCGGCGTTTACCACATCCTGTCAATCTCGGGTTTGCATTTTGCCTTGCTGATGGCGCTGGTCAGTCGTGCCGCCCGCCGGCTTTCCGCGGGAGATCGGCTGGAAACTCTCCTCCTGCTCCTCATTGGAGGCCTATATCTATTGCTTTCCGGGGGTGAGGATCCCATCCTTCGCAGCGCTCTGGCGGGCATCACTCAGGCAGCGGGACAATGGAGCGGACGCAGGGTGAGCGCCTGGAACGCGCAGGCGCTGGCAGGACTGGCACTTCTCGCCATCAGCCCGCTCCATCTCTTTCAGCCCGGATTTCAACTCTCCTTCTTGGCGACACTGGGAATTCTGGCTGGCGGAGCTCCCTGGTGGACGAGGGTGCGGAGAATTCCTCTCGTGGGCACGCCTCTGGCCGTTTCGCTGGGAGCCTGGATTGCGTCCACGCCGGTGATGACCTGCACCTTTCTTCAAGTCTCTCCCGTTGCCTTGATTATAAACCTTGTCGCCGGGCCCTTTCTGACGTTCGCCCTTGCCGGCGGGGTATTCCTGCTTGCTTTTCCGTCGGAGCAGCTCGGCGCACTGTTCACCGCATGCCTGGTGATGTTCGGGAAGGCCTGTGCCTGGGCCCTGCAAATCCCGGGGGCATTCCGCCATGTGCCGCCACCGCCCTTCATTCTGGTTGCGGGGCTTGCAGCGTTGCTGTGGGCTCGGCTTCTCCTGGGGAAATCTGCCGACGCGATGGAGCGACGTTTTCTCGGCTTGGCTATTATCGCAAGCCTCTTGCTCGTGGCTTCACCGCCGGAACCCTCGCTTCCCGAGGACACTTTGACTCTCACGGCCCTGGACGTGGGTCAGGGAGATTCCCTGCTGCTGAATCTTCCCGGCGGTCACTGGATTTTGGTGGATGGGGGAGGATTTTCGGCCAGCGAGTTCGATGTAGGAGAGCGAATCGTGCTGCCGGCGCTCCTGACGATGGGAGTTCGGCGGCTCGATCTCGTCGTGCTCACCCATGCCCATCAGGACCACGGGGGTGGGCTACCCTCACTCCTGGAGGCGCTCCCGACGGCGGAGATCTGGCTCGGGAGAAGTCCCTCCCGATCGCCTATCGTGCGAGGGATCTCGGAGATTGCGGCCAGGAATAATACCCCTTTAAGGCACCCGACCCGTGGCAGCATCAGGTGCTTCGGAGAAACCTGCCTGGAAGTGATGCACCCTCCAGCCGGCTACCGCGTTGGGCAACCCGTCGCCAACGATGATTCGCTGGTTCTGCGCATCACCTACCGTCATAGCGCAGTGTTGCTTACGGGTGACGTGGAGACGGAGGGGGAGTCGCTCATCCTGCGCGCCGGCGTCTCGATCTCGGCTCAAGTGCTGAAGATTGCACACCATGGGAGCGCCTCTTCCACGTCAGAGGACTTGCTCGCAAGGGTCCTGCCGGGGCTGGCGGTGGTGTCCGTGGGCGAAGGCAATCCCTGGGGACATCCGTCGCAAAAGGTTCTGGAGAGACTGCGACTGAAAGGGGTGAAGATTCTCCGCACCGACCGCGAGGGCGCGGTGCAGGCGTTCAGCGACGGGACCCAGTGGGGATGGCGTCCTCTGGTACCGTAAAGGGCTTACGAAAGGAGCTCGATGGGAATCGGCATGAAGCTGAGCAGGAAAATCACCAGGGCGACGACCGCCAGCGCCCTTCTTCCCGGGGAGAGCGGCTCGGACTCATCCAGCAGGGGAGGGTGACGCTCACCAAGAAAGAGCAATGCCACAGCCCACACGAGCCACGCCCGGTGCAGCGCTCCGAGCAGGATCACTCCCACGAGGGTGGCGCGGGACATTCGGGCGTGGAAGCGCCGGGAGATGGCGTAGCAAATGTGCCCGCCGTCCAGTTGGCCGGCCGGGAGGAGGTTCAGGGAAGTAGCCAGCATTCCGACCCATGCAGCGGACAGATAGGGGCTCAAGTTCAAGATTGCACCGTCGGGAAGATGGGGAAAAAACCAGCGGATCACCCCGAGAAACAGCAACGGGAAGCCCAGGAGAAAGTCGCTGCCTCCCACGTCGGACGCGTTCCCGATGTGGGAGCGGCTCATCCCGTACAGGATGAACGGAAGAGCCACTGCAAACCCCGCAAGCGGTCCGGCGATCCCCACGTCGAAGAGCGCCTTGCGGGAAGGAATCGGGCCACGGATGCGAATGAAAGCACCGAAGGTACCCAGGATGGGAAGACCCGGCAGGAAATAGGGCAAACTCGCCGGTATCTGATAGTAGCGGCAGGCCAGGTAGTGACCCATTTCGTGAGCCAGGAGGATCGTCAGGACGCTCAGGGCGTAGGGGAGGCCCATCAGCCAGGTGGTCGGGTTCATGACGATGCTCTGCCATTGCTCCGAAGGAGGAGCGTTCTCTACGTGAAAGAGAGCTCCCGCCACCATCGTCGTTGCCACCGTCGCCAGGAACAGCGCCAGATGCAGAAGAGGGCGATCGGTTTTAGCGGGTCGGCCGGCAGGAGCCATTCCGGGGTGGAAGCGCTGCTCCTCGCTGGAGTCCATGGCACTCATCGGGTGGTCTTTGTCACAAACCGTCACGCTCTAGATAGTTGCAGAATCCACAAGGGCGGGAGAAAGAGTTCCCTGCGATGCTATAATTTGATTCCGGCATCGATGCGGTCAGACGTCGCACCGCTGGAAGCCGGATGGAGTGCGGAAATCCGAGGAGCCTGACAGGATACCGCCGCGGCCAGAAGTCTTGGGATTACTTGAGATTCCTCAGGTTCTTGCCGGGTTTGAAGCGAATGGTCTTGCCCGGGGGAATGCGCACTTCATAGCCGGTTCGCGGGTTTCTGCCGATTCCCTTCTTGCGGGGTTTGACCTGGAAAACGCCAAACCCCCGCAACTCGATTCGCTCCCCGCGCTTCATTGACTCCTTCATGGCATCAAGGACGGCCTCCACGGCGGTGACCGCCTTGATGCGGGTGATGTCAGCCGCCTTGGCGACGTTGTTGATTATGTCGGTCTTGATCATCCCCCGGACCTCCCCATCGGAATCGCGGCAAGCCGCTTTAAGTTGTTGCTATGTTAGGTAATACAGAAATCGGTGTCAAGCAAGGCACGCTCTGCGCGGAGCTCGGATAGTGCTGGAGGGCTCGGATGAGAAGAGACAGCCAACCTGAGTTGAATCAGGGCACGATGTCCGCCGGCGCCACGCCGCTGGTGGCCATCGTCGGTGCCCCGAATGTCGGAAAGTCGCGTCTTTTCAACCGTCTCACGGGAAGCCGCTCCATTGTGCACGATCGTCCGGGCGTCACCACCGATCGCATCGAGGGGCTTTGCGAGTGGGGCGGGAGGCGCTTCCGCATCCTCGACACGGGAGGCCTGGTTCCGGGCGATCCGGACGAATTGACCCGCGGCGTCAAGGCACAAGTGCTCAAGGGTGTGACCGATGCCCAACTCCTCTTGTTCGTGGTGGACGGCCGATTGGGAATGACTCCGCTCGACCAGGCACTGGCGTCATTGCTGCGACGCTCGGCGACGAAAACGCTTCTGGTTGTGAACAAAGTGGATGCGGAAGCACAGGAGGCAAGTCTCTCTGATTTCTTCGCTTTGGGATTCAAGGAGCCGATTCCGGTCTCCGCGGAGGAGGGGAGGGGCATTCGAACTCTCCTGGATCGCATGGGGGAGCTCCTGGTGGCGGAAGAGGCGGAGCTGCAATCAACCGCTGCTGGAGAGGATTTGCGCATACGCCTCGCCATCGTGGGGAGGCCGAACGTTGGAAAATCGACTCTGTTCAACCGAATCTCCGGTGAAGATCGTTCCGTCGTCAGTAGCGTGCCTGGAACGACGCGGGATCCGGTTAGAACGGAGTTCTGTCATGCGAGCCGACTCTACGAGATGGTTGACACGGCCGGCCTGCGCCGAAAGGCGAGCTCCGAAGGTGAGGACGTGGAAATGCAGAGCGTGGCTCGGGCCTTCGCGGTGATCAAGCACGCGGATATGGTTCTGGCGGTATTGGATGCCGCAGAACCCGCCACCCACCAGGATTTAGCCGTGATTGGGGTGTGCCTGCGCACCCGCCGTCCTCTGCTGGTTGTCTTGAACAAGATCGACCGGCTCACCGGCGCCGGCAGTTCCGAAGATGCCATCGAGAGGGCCCGGAACCGATTGCATTTCTCCTCCGACGTGCCGATCGTCGCGGTGTCGGCTCTGGGAGGAGCCGGGATGACTCAAGCGCTCTCCCTTCTGGATCGGCTTGCCGAGGAGTGCTCGCGCCGGATCCCGACGCCGGCCCTCAATTCCGCTTTGGAGGAGGCGGTGGGCCGCCGGACGCCCTCGGCGCGTGATCGCATACCCCGCCTGTACTACATCACCCAGACCGGGATTTTCCCCCCCTCGTTCGTGGTATTCACCAATGGCGCCCGTATCGACCTGCCTTACCGGCGGTACCTCGCCAGGCAAATCAAGGAGTCCCTGGGCTTTCTTCTTGCCCCGGTCGCTCTCAGGTTTCGTGAGCGGACCTAACGTGCCGCTGAGGCTAAAGACAGATTAATCAATACATTGACCCCCTGAGCAGGCGCATGATATGTTGCGCGCCGCGTGGCGGGTTGCGTCCGGGACGATCGGCTCTTATGTTTATGGGGTTGAAGACTTTCGGGAGTCTGCATGGTCCTCTTCAATTACACGACGAAAGAGCTCACCGCAAAGATTGTGTACTACGGGCCCGGGCTTTGCGGAAAAACGACGAATCTCCAATTCATTTACGATGGCCTTCCCTCGCAAGTCAAGAAGGGGAAGATGCTCTCGCTGGCGACCAAGACCGATCGAACCCTCTTCTTCGATTTCCTGCCGATTGAGCTGGGTCGGATCCGCGGCATGCGAACGCGCGTCCAGCTGTACACCGTCCCCGGCCAGGTCTTCTACAATTCCACCCGCAAGCTGGTGCTCAAAGGCGCCGATGGGCTGGTGTTCGTGGCCGACTCGCAGCAGAAGATGATGGAATCCAACATCGAGAGTTACAAGAACCTGGAAGAGAATCTCCTGGAAATTGGATTGAAACTGGACGAGATGCCGCTGGTCATGCAGTTCAACAAGCGGGACCTTCCCAACCTGGCGTCTGTGGAGGAGATGAATACTCTCATCAACCGCCATAACGCCCCTTTCTATGAGGCTGTCGCGACGACCGGGATCGGTGTTGAAGACACTTTGAAGGCCGTCACCAAGCTGGTCCTCAATCACCTGGCCGTCAAGTATCACCTCGGGGCTT
>Ga0075425_100006960_pt1 | contig 11909 bp, 6 predicted proteins | sample SoiMethybrSBSTD4_FD_75300 | JGI IMG/M metagenome (GOLD analysis project Ga0075425, IMG submission 75300) | Bulk soil microbial communities from a Populus tree surrounding site in Tennessee, USA - Soil MetaG P. TD hybrid SBSTD4 | ecosystem: Environmental > Terrestrial > Soil > Tree plantation...
GCGGTTGGCGGTTGGCGGTTGGCGGTTAACGGTTGGCGGTTGGCGGTTAACGGTTGACGGTTGACGGTTAACGGTTGACGGTTGACGGTTAACGGTTGACGGTTGACGGTTGGCGGTTGGCGGTTGGCGGTTGGCGGTAGACGGTTAACGGTTAACGGTTAACGGTTAACGGTTAACTGTTGACCGCCACGTGCGAACTGGTCTGCTCGCGCGCCAGGAAGTACGACCCTATGACGAGGGCTGCGGCGAACGCCTGTGCCGCGAGCGTTTCCGCCGTGGGGAATACGGCGAACCACAGACCCATCCAGTCGGGAATCAGGTGGGACAGTGACGCGATGGGCGTGGTCGGCAGCCAGTTGGCGAGCTGCATCTCCTGCGCCTGCTCGCCGACCATCACGAGCATGACCAGACCGAGCATCACGCCGGTCAGCACCAGCATTCGGCGGTAAGGCAGACGGCGGTGCGCGACGAAGGTGAGCACGCCGACGATCAGCGTCAGGGCGAATCCGATTGCCACGCCCGACATCACCGCTGCGGTGCCGAGCTTCAGCCGATAGCTTTGCAGGAACAGCACGACCTCGAAGCCCTCGCGGTAGACCGAGGTAAATCCCAGCAGCGCCAGGCCGAGCCACAGCCTGGACGGCGAGCTCTCCTTCATCAGTTCCTGCTTGCGCCGGCTGTGCATCGAGATCCAGCCGGTCCAGTAGACCTTGTGGAAGAACCAGTTCATCACGACGAGCAGGACGACGATCGCGAGCAGGCCGGTGGCGGCCTGCAGGTTCAGCGCGGACACGTTGTCGCCGAGGCTCTGGATGATTCCGACCGCGATGAACCAGGTGGCGACGGTTGCCGCGAACGCGCCCAGTGCCCCTGCCGCGACTGGTTTCTGAAAGGACCGTCTGACGCCGACCATGCTGGCGGTAACCGCTGCGAGCACCAGGATGCACTCCAGCCCTTCGCGGAAGACCAGGACCGCGATGTCGAGGACGCGGGCTCCGAAATCGCCGTGGGAGGCCGGGTTCGGCAGCCCGCCGGTGCGCAGCACCTGGAGGACGAGGACCGCGGCGACGGCCGCGATGCCGAGCGTCAGCAGGAAGGACAGGACACGTGCTTTCACGTATGGAAGACCTGTGGTTGCAAGACGTTGCCTATACCAGACCATTTCGGTCGTATAGGACAAGTGTATATCCGACCATTCAGGTCGTCAATACCTTGAACCGTCACCCGCCACCCGCCAACCGTTGACCGTTAACCGTTAACCGTTAACCGCCGACGGCCCCCGGCGTCAACCCTCGCTATTCAGCCCTCCCTCGCTGCGCGACCGCTGGTACAGCCACGAGGTGAGCAGCAGGAGGATGCCGAGGCCGATGACGCTCATGACCCGGTAAATGCGGTCGAGCTCGGCGAGATCCACGAAGAACACCTTCGCAGTGGTCACTGCGAAGACGACCATCGCAAAGTAACGGATCGGCGCGTAGTGCCGGCGCAGGCCGACGACGACGAGAACCGTCGAATAGAGCGCCCACGTCACCGAGACCATGGCCTCCTGCGCGAGATGATCGTTGCGTTCCCGCCAGTAGGCGTTGATCTCGCTCGTCAGGATGGCGAGCCCGAGGAACTGCGCCACGATCAGCGACAGCCCGATGGCGGCGTCACGTTCGGGCGCGTCGGGCTCGCGGCGATGCAGCCAGGCCAGCACGTAGCACAAGGCCATCACGAACGCGGCGCTCGACGCGCGCGAATTCAGGAACACCGTCTGGTTGATCGGCGCCACCTGGGTCAGCATTTCGATCGTGCGGGCCACCGCCACGGCGAAGAGCGCGAGGCCACCCAGCCGGAGCCAGTCGCGGCGCTCGCGCAGGCCGAGTGCGATGATCGCCGCCCCCTCGGCTGCCCAGCCCACCGTCACGGCCGGCCCGTCGAACTGCAGCGCGATCGCGATCGACAGCAGCGTGAACCCGAGCGCGACGAAATGGATCGCGTACTCGCGCCGGCGTGACAGCAGGAACGCCGCGAGCGCGCCGTTCCACGCGGCTAATGCCGCGGCGACCGGTGCCGTAAACGCGACGCGGATCGGCTCGATCAGGAAATAGGCGGACGCGAACATCAGCAGTCCGTTGAGATGGAGCCAGATGACGACCGCGGGATCGAGGCGCTCGTCCTCGAGCACCGCTCGAAGCTGGACCGCCAGCGCGATGACGTAGATGCCGCCGGTCGCGGCCAGCCCCGGGACGAGCCACTGCGCGCCGGGGTGCTGCACCGCCCATATCAGCAGCGGCACCGTCACCGCCGCCCACACCGCAATGCCGGCGACGATGCCGAAGACGACCGAGGCCATGCCGCCGGCCAGCATCACCGCCACCAGCCAGACGAGCATCGCCGTCTGGTGCGGCGCCAGCACGATCAAGGACGACACGTAATACGCCGCCGGCGCAGTCCACAGCAGCAGCGCCGCCATCTGCGCGCCGTCCGACTTCGATCGGCGGCACTCGTGCAGGATGTAGAGGAACATCCCGCAGAACAGCGTCAGGAAGAGTTCCGTGCGGAGGTATTTCTCGCGCGTGTAGAACCGGTCCGCCCAGCCCGCGATCGTCAGCAACGTGAACACGTAGCTGACGACGTTCAGGAGCGGCCAGTTGCGGCGATGGGCGAGGTACATCGTCCCGGCGACGAGGATCGCGTCGTAGCCGAAGAGCGCAATCTGCGCGTCGCTCCCGCTCGGCAGCAGGAACGGCGTGCCGAACCCGCCGCCGACGGCCAGCACCGCCAACCCCTGCGACCGCTGCCGATCGGCGAGCCCCGCGGTCATCGCGGTGATGCCGACGAGCAAGACGAAGGCGACGGGGCGATCGATCAGGTGGTAGAAGTTGAACGCCGCGTAAGTCGAGACGTAGAGGATTGCCGCGCCGCCGCCGGAGATCATCTGGCCGTAGAGCGAGTAGCCGGCGCGGACGAACCGCGTGCCGATGTAGACCAGCGCCAGGCCGACGACACCGCCCTGGAGCACGCGCGCGGTCTCGCCAATCCATCCCCTCTCGATCGCCAGCTTCTCGAAGTAGGCGGCGCCGATGACGATGGCGACGATGCCGACGTAGAGCAGCCAGCGCGTGCCGATCATCGTCTCGAACGAGTCTTGATCCTCGGCCGGCGGACGGTCTTCCGCCTGAAGGCGGAAGCCACGGGACGCCGATCGCGGGTCGCCCGGAGACGCGGCGAGGATCGGCTGCGGGATTTCCTCGATCACGCGGGGCGACGCGGGCGGCTCCGCAGCCATGTGGCTTCCGCCTTCAGGCGGAAGTGGCGCCTCCGGCGCTGGGATCACTGGAACGCGCGCCTCGTTCGCCGCGGCCTCGGCGCGCGCTTCACGCAACTCGCGCTGCTGCCCGGCGACGGCCGCCGCATACAGCCGATCGACGCGCTGCTCCAGGTCCTCGATCGACCGCTCCATGCGGCCGATCCGCATGTACGCCCGGATGCTCAGGACGAAAGGGACCAGCGGAATCGCCAGGACGATGAGGCCGAAGAAAATGAGTTCACCCATGGTCAGGCCACCGCTTCCCCGGCGCGTTCTCCGGCCGCGAGCTGGCGCACCGCGCGCAGATCGACCTTGCCGGTGCCGAGCGTCGGGATCGCGTCGATGAGGCGCAGGTCCTCGCGCTTGGGCAGCCACAGCCGCGGCAATTCCGTCCGGCACAAGCGCTCCCACAGCTCGTGCGGGGCGATCGCGGGATCGGTGTAGAACGCGACGAGGCGCTCGCCTCGCGCGTCGTCGGGCACGGCCGTCACCGCGCACGAGTGCGCCGGATCGAGCAGCGCCTGGATCTGTTCCTCGAGCTTCAGGTGCGGCACCATCTCTCCGGCGATCTTGCTGAACCGCGAGAGCCGATCGGTGATGCGGATGAAGCCAGCCTCGTCGATGCAGGCGATGTCGCCGGTGACGTACCACCCGTCGCGGAGCGCTTCGTTCGTGCGCTCGGGGTCGCCGAGGTAGCCCTGCATCCGGTTCGCCCCCTTCACGAGCAGCAGCCCGTCGCGCCCGATGAGCGGCCCCTCGCCGGTCTCGAGGTCGACGACCTTGGCCACGACGCCGGGCAGCGCGTGGCCGACGGTGCCGGCGCGCGACCCGCGCTGGTGCTCGCCGCCGTCACGGTAATCGGGCGAGTTCACGGCGACGACCGGCGCCATCTCGGTGCAGCCGTAGCCTTCCAGCAGCGTGATGCCGAACTTCTCCTGGAACGCCGCCGCGATCGGCTCCCGCAGCTTCTCGGCGCCGACAAGGGCGTAGCGCACGTGCGCGAACTGCTCGCGCGTCACCTTGCGCATGTAGCCGGCGTAGAAGGTCGGTGTGCTGACCAGGATCGAGCCGTGATATTTGTCGGCGAGCTCGCCAATTGCCTTGCCGTCCATCGGGCTCGGATGGAACACCGCGCCGAAGCCGCTCACCATCGGCAGCCACAGCGTGACCGTGAAGCCGAACGAGTGGAAGAAGGGAAGCACGCCGACCATGACGTCGCTCTTCCGCAGGTCGAAGACCTGCGAGACGCTGTCGATGTTGGCGAGCACGTTGCGGTGGCTGAGCATGACGCCCTTGGGCACGCCGGTGCTGCCGCTCGAGAACACGATCGTCGCCAGCGACGAGGCGTCCCCTTCGGCCGCGTAGAGGCGTGACAGGATCGGCGCCGGCAGCAGCAGCGCCGTCGCGAACATCCGCGCCCTGGCAAGCGGGGTGATCCCCGCCATGACGTCCTCGAGGAAGACCATGCCCTCGAGCGGCGCGATCTCCGCCTTCGCGATGAACTTCCGCGACGTCAGGATGGTCCGGATGCCGCAGCGGTCCACCGCCGCCTGCATCGCCTCGCGCCCGGCGGTGAAGTTCAGGTTCACCGACGTCCGCCCCGCCAGCGCCGTCGCGAGGTTGGCGAGCGCGCCGCCCACGGAGGAGGGCAGCAGCACGCCGATCCGCGGCTGCGACGGCAACGCCCGGCGCATCCATTGCGACAGCAGCAGGGCGGCCGTCAGCGCGCGGCCGAACGTCATCGGCGGCGTCCCCGCGTCGGCCATGCAGAACGATCCGAACCGGCGCTTCGCGGCCTTGATGAACTCGCGCCCCAGCACGTCGCGCGGCCCGCGCCGCAGCGCCGCGGCCTCCGCGCCGATGGTCATCAGCGCGATGCGCACTTCTGCCGCCGGCGTGGTCGGCGGCAGCGGCGCGCCGAACGCCACCGTGACCGGGTAGGGCAGCCGCGCCGGCAGCTTCCAGATGAAGCGCCCGCCCTTGAAGCTGAAGATGCTGCCCCACACGCGATCCAGGTACACCGGGATGATCGGCACGTCGAGCCCGCCGACGATGCGCTCGAGGCCGCGCTTGAACGGCAGCAGGTTCCCGGTCCGGCTGATCGCCCCTTCCGCGAAGATGCAGACCACGTGGCCGTCCTGCAGTTCGGCCCGCGCCGCGTCGATCGCCGCGACCGCTTCGCGGCCCGTGCCGATCGGGATCGCGCGCAGCATCCGCAGCAGCGGGCTCACCGCCCAGTGCTCGTAGTACGGCTTGTAGACGAGGTACCGCACGAACCGCTGGATCGACGCGCCGACGAACGCGCCGTCCACGTGCGACAGGTGATTGCAGACGAGCAGCGCCGGGCCGCGCGAGGGCACGTGCTCCTGTCCCTCGATGCGGATGCGATAGATGCTGTGCGTGATCAGCCACAGCGTGAAGCGCACCAGGAACTCGGGGACGACGCTCAACACGTACGCGCTGGCCACGAGCGTGAGCACGCCGAACACCAAGAGGATCTGCTCGGGCCTCATGCCGAAGATGTCGCGAGTCAGCCAGAGCGCACCCGAGGCCACCGCGATCGCCAGCATGTTGACGAAGTTGTTGGTGGCCATGAGACGCCCCTTCTCCTCGTCGCCGCTCTTCTGCTGCAGCAGCGCGTTGAGCGGGACGGCGAAGAGGCCGCCGAAGAACCCGACCAGGGTGAGGCTGATCGCGGCCAGCGTGAACGAGCCGCCGCAGCGCGACAGCACGATCGAGAACAGGCCCATCCCGATCGATCCGATCGGGGCGAGCCCGAGCTCGACCTTGTCCCCCGACAGCCGTCCGGCCGCGAGGCTGCCCGCCGCGATCCCGATCGCCGCGAACGTCGTCAGCACGCCGGTCCACCAGTCGTCGAGCCCCATCGTTTTGGTCCCGAAGAGGATCATCACGAGCTGCAGCAGCGCGCCGAGGAACCAGAAGTACGAGATGCCGAGCACGGTCAGCGACAGCACCCGGCTGCCGCGCAGGCGCTTGAGCCCCAGGACAATCTCGCGCCAGGGATTCAATGAGACTCGCGCGCCCGGCCGCGCCGGCGGGACCGCCGGGATGCGGAAGCTGAGCGCCGTGCCGGCGATCGCGATCGCGACCACCACGATCCCGACGATCCAGAGGCGACTGTGCCACCGCTCGAACATGAAGCCGCCGATCGCCGTGCCGGCGACGATGGCGACGAAGGTGGACATCTCCAGGATGCCGTTGGCGCGCGACAGATCGCGGTCGGGCAGCATCTCCGGCAGGATGCCGTATTTCGCGGGGCTGAAGAACGTGGCCTGCAGCGCGATCAGGAAGAGCACGGCATAGGTCAGCCCGAGGTGGCCGGACATGAACGCGAAGAGGCCGAGCGCGGCGGCGACGATCTCGAGCGACTTGGTGACGACGAGGACGCGGCGCTTGCTGTAGACGTCGGCCACCTGCCCGGCGTAGCCGGAGAAGAGCAGGAACGGCAGGATGAAGACGACGCCGACCAGCGCCAGCTGGCCGCCGGTGCTCGCTTCCGTCGCCGCGTGGACGGCGAGCATCGAGACGACGATCTTGAACAGGTTGTCGTTGAAGGCCCCCAGGAACTGCGTCCAGAGAAACGGCTGGAGGCCGCGTCGGCCGATCGTGTCCCGGTAGCTGTGCGCGGTCATGGTCGCTCCTCGAGAAGCCACGATACGCTGCCGGGTTCGGCCTGTCCTGTGCGAACCCTGAAGAAGGCTGAAGAGTTATGAGGCGCGCTCGGCGACGGTCGCCATGACACGCCGAAGTTCTTCTCCTTCAATAGCTTGCCGCAGCATAGGGTCGACCGGCAACCACCAACCGGCAAAGCCCGGAGGGGCCTCGTCGAGCACTCTCTGAAGCGTCGCGGCGGCCGCAGCCGCCTCCCCCCGCGCCGCCTGGATGACGCCGCGCGCCAGCGCGCCTCGAACGGGCCGCGACTTCGCGAGGGCCGCCGCCGCCGATTCGGCCAGGGTCCAGTCGGCGTCGCCGGCAGCGGCGAGCGCCAGGCCCGCCTGGGGCAGCGGCAGGTCCGGGTATTGGTCGCGGGCCTGGAGAAAGCTGCCGGCCGCGTCGCGCACGCGCCCGGCGCGCAGCAGCGCCGCGCCGCGCCCGAGGTGCGCGTGCATCGTGTATTCGCGGCCGTAGAGCCGATGCGGCTCGGCGAGCCCGAGCTCGCGATCGAACTCCTGGATCGCGTCGCCGACATCGTCCTGGGCCAGGCGCACCAGGCCGAGCAGCCAGTGCAGCCCCAGCGCGGGGTAGCGCTCGCCGCGCCCGATCTGGCGATCCTGGATCGCCGCGCCGTGACGCAGCACGCGCTCGGCTTCGTTGAGGTGGCCGCGCGCGACGTGCACCATCGCTTCCTGGAAATACGCGAACGCGAAATCGGGGTAGAGCGCGAGCGTCGCGTCCGCGGCGCGCAGCCGCTCCTCCCCCCAGCTCGCGTGCCCGAGCCGGAACAGGTGCCGCCAGTTGCCCGGCTCGAGCGCCACGGCCCGCCGCGCTTCGCGGATGGCCCCGGCGCTGTCCCACGCGCTGACCAGGATCAGCGCCAGCGCGCCGTGCGCTTCGGCCAGCGACTCGTCGAGGTGGACCGACTGCCGGCCGTGCGCGATCGCCCGCTCGAGGAGCGGCCGTGCCGGCTGCAGGTCCGCGCGCGTGGACTCGTAGGAGGCGAACTCGGCGCTCGCCAGGCTGGTGTAGGCGAGCGCGTATCTCGGATCGATCGCGACGGCGCGCTCGAAATCGGCGATCGCCCTGGGCAGCTCGCGGATGTCGAGCGATTCCACGCGCAGCCATCCCTCCATGACCGCGCGATACGCCTCGAGGCTGGTCGTCTCGCGGCTGCGCCGCTCGCCGCCGCCCGCCGGCGCAGTGCCGAGCTCCTGCGCAAACTGCTCCGCGACCGCGTCCTGCAGCTCGAAGATGTCGTCGACCCGGCCGTCGACCTTGGCGTCGGCGACGGCGTCGCCGCTGACGACGTCCACCACGCGCGCGGTGATGCGCACGCGTCCGGCGCTCGACTGGAAGCTGCCGACGACGACCAGGCGTACCTGCAGCGCCGCGGCGATCGCGTGGAGCGCGCCGGTCGTGCGCCGCACGGCTTCGTTCACGCGCCAGCGATCGACGACGCGGAAGCGGCCGAGCGCACGCAGGTCGGCGCTCACCGTCTCGGCGATGCCGGCCGACAGCCACGCGACCTCCTGGTCGCCGGTCACGTTGGTGAAATCGAGCACCGCGACCGACCCGTCGTCGGCGGGCGCGGCCGGGGCGGGCGCGGCCGGCGCGGCGTGCACGGCCTCGACGGGCGCGACGAAGCGGTAGCCGCGGCGGGCGACGGTCTTGATGAAGCGCGGCGCGCCCGCGTCATCGCCGAGCGCCTGCCGCAGCTCCGAGACGGCCTGGGTCAGCGCGTTGTCGGTGACGTTGGCGCCGGGCCACAGCGCGTCGAGCAGCGCTTCCTTGGTCACGAGCTCGCCCGCGTTGTCGAGCAGGTGCAGCAGAAGGTCGAGGAGCTTCGGGGAGAGATCGACCGGACGGTCGCCTTCGAGGACGCGATAACCCGCTCGATCGACGAGGAACGCTCCAAACCGATAGGCCACCCGTCAATGCTAAATGCTAAATGCCGAAAATGTCTGTAGCTTCCGCCTTTAGGCGGAAGCTTCGTTCGGCGTTCAGTCTTCCGCCTGAAGGCGGAAGCTACGAGAGGCTCTCGATCAGATCGGGCGTCCGACTCGCTCCTGCAGCCGCTCGCGGTAGCCGCGGCTGAGGGTCAGGCGCGTGCCGTTCTTCAGGAACACCACGTACTCGCCGTTGAACCACGGCTGCAGCTCGCGCACCTGCTCGATGTTGACGATGTGGCAGCGGTGGATGCGGACGAAGAGATCGGGCGACAGCTTGCCCTCGACCGCGTTCATCGTCTCGCGGATCAGGTGCGAGTCGTTGCCGACGTGCAGCTTGACGTAGTTGCCGGCCGCCTCGATCCAGTCGATCTCGCCGGTGCGGACGAAGAAGATGCGGCCGCCCGACTTGACCACGAAGCGATCGGTGCGCGCCTTGGCCGGGCGCAGGTCGTTGACGATGGCGGCAAGGCGCCGCTCGATCTCGCCGTTGCCGTTGGCGCGATCGAGCTGCTGGCGGGCGCGGGTCAGCGCCTGGCGGAAGCGCTCGCGGTCGAACGGCTTGAGCAGGTAGTCGAGCGCGTGCACGTCGAAGGCGCGCAGCGCGTAGCGGTCGTAGGCGGTGACGAAGACCACGAACGGCATCTTGTCGGCGCCCACCGCGTCGATGACGTCGAAGCCGTCGGCGCCCGGCATCTGGACGTCGAGGAAGACGAGATCCGGCTGCAGCGCGAGGATCGACTCGGCGCCGGTGGTGCCGTCGCCGGCCTCCCCGACGATCTCGAAGCCGGGCTCCTCCTGCAGCAGCGTGCGCAGGCGCTCGCGGGCGAGCGGTTCATCGTCGACGATCAGGACTCGAGTCGGTCGCGGTGTGGTCATGATGTGATGCTCACGCCACGCGGAACGCCGCCGGCGCGCCGGCGGTGGACACGCGCTGGAAGGGGATTTCAATCAGGACCGAGAGCCCTCCGTTGCGGTCGGAGAACTCCAGGCGGTAATGGCGCCCATAGAGACAATCGAGCCGTGCGCGCGTGTTCGACAGGCCGACCCCGGTGCGCAGCGCCTTGAGCGTGCGGATCTGCAGCCCGCCGCCGTTGTCGCGCACCTGCATCCAGAGCCGCTCGCCCTCCTTGCCGGCGGTGATCTGCACGTGGTCGCCGCCGTTGCGGCCGGCGATGCCGTGCTTGATGGCGTTCTCCACGATCGGCTGCAGGATCATCCGAGGCACCTCGCCGTCGAGCGCGTCGGGATCGATCTTCACGTTGACGGTAAGACGATCCTGGAAGCGCGTCTGTTCGATGTCGAGATACTTCTGGAGAAAATCGATCTCTTCCTTCAGCGAGACCTTGGGCTCGCCGCTGCGATCGAACGTGATGCGGAGCAGATCGCTGAGCCGGCTGATCATGCGATCGGCGCTCTCCGGGTCGCGGTGGACCAGCGTCGAGATCGCGTGCAGGGTGTTGAAGAGGAAGTGGGGATGCAGCTCCGCTTCGAGCGTCTTGAGCCGCGCTTCGACCAGCCGCGTCTCGAGCTGCGCCGCCTTGAGCTTCCGTTCCTGCGACTCGTGGTAGTAGGCGATGGCGTGGCTCATGCCGACGATCACGCCGTAGACCATGAGGTTCCAGTCGAGCTGTTCCAGGATCCTGCGCTGGGCGAACTCGGCCCAGGTGGCGCCGCTCCACTTCCCGGCGTCGGTCCACAGCAGGAAGCGCATGCCCATCATGCCGACGAAGTTGGCGAAGGCAAAGGTCAGCGCCCCGACGGCGTGCGCCGCGATCGCGCGGATGGTCCGCCCGGTGTCGAACGGGAATCGGCGCGCGGCCCAGACCACCGCGGGAATCAGCAGCGCCGGGAGGTACCAGTACGCGAGATTGAGGACGAGCAGCTTGCCCGCCTGCGCGGACATGCCCGGCTTCATGTTGATGATCGTCAGCCGCCAGGCCTGCAGCCACGAGAACAGGCTGAGGCAGGTGGCGACGCCAAACACCCATGCCCAGGGCGGTGTCCACATTCTTCGCATGCGGACAGTATCGAGAGGGCGCGAAAAGTCCGTCAAGCTGCTGTTCACCGGTCCCTCATCGCTGCGGTTCGTCACGGCTGTACGTGGATTCAGCCCAGGTCAGCTGCCAGCACGATCAACGTCGCGTCGTCCTGCAGGCGGCCGCCGGTAAAGGTGGCCACGCTGTCGGCCAGCCTGGCCTGCAGGGCCGGCGCGCTGCACGCGCGATGCGCGACGGCGGCGTCGAGCAGGCGCTCTTCGCCGAACTCCTCGTCTGCCGCGCTGCGCGCTTCGGTCAGCCCGTCGGTGAACATCACGAGGCGATCGCCGGGGCCAATGCCGACATGGGCCTGTTCGTATTCGGCATCGGAGAGCACGCCGAGCACCGGCCCGCCCGCGCCGAGCCGCTCGACCGTGCCGTCAGCGCGCACCAGCATGGGTAGGTAATGCCCCGCGTTGGTGTACGTCATCACGCCCGTCGGCGCATCGAGCACCGAGTAGAAGAAACTGATGAAGCGTCCTTCCGCGATGTTGCCGCACAAGATGCGATTGACCTGGTGACAGAGCGCCTGTGGTTCAACCGCTTCAGACGCAAACGCGCGCACGGCGGCCTGCAGGTTCGACATCAGCAGTGCGGCGGGGATGCCTTTGCCGACGACGTCGGCGATCGAGATCGCCAGGCGGGTGTCGCCCAAACGGATCATGTCGAAGCAATCGCCGCCGACGCCGGAGGCGGGCTGCCAGGAGACGGCCAGCTCCCAGCCGTCGATCTGCGGCACCTGCTGCGGCAGCAGTCGCTGCTGGATCTTCAGGGCCTCGGAGAGCTCGCGCCGCTCGGCCGCTTCTTCACGCCGGCGGGCGCGCCCCGCCTCGATCTCCTTGTGAAGCGTCGTCAACAGCTGCGCGTTGTCCCACGGCTTCTGCACGAAGTCGCGCACGCCGCGGCGCATCGCCTCGACGGCGAGGTCGACGCTGCCCCAGCCCGTCATCA
>Ga0075425_100006961_pt1 | contig 11909 bp, 10 predicted proteins | sample SoiMethybrSBSTD4_FD_75300 | JGI IMG/M metagenome (GOLD analysis project Ga0075425, IMG submission 75300) | Bulk soil microbial communities from a Populus tree surrounding site in Tennessee, USA - Soil MetaG P. TD hybrid SBSTD4 | ecosystem: Environmental > Terrestrial > Soil > Tree plantation...
CCCGAGACCACCACCGGCGGCCGGGCCCTCAAGTTCTACTCCTCCGTGCGCATCGACATCCGCCGCACGAACCAGATCAAAGAAGGGGAGGAAGTGGTCGGCTCGCGCGTGAAGGTCAAGGTCGTGAAGAACAAGGTCGCTGCGCCGTTCCGCCAGGCGGAGTTCGACGTCGGCTACGGCGAGGGCATCTCCAAGACCGGCGAGCTGCTCGACATCGGCATGGAGAACAAGATCATCGAGAAGTCGGGCTCCTGGTTCTCGTACGGCGACGTCCGCCTCGGCCAGGGCCGCGAGAATGCCAAGCTCTTCATCAAGGAGAATTCCGACCTCTGCGCCGAGATCGAGGGCAAGGTCCGCCGCGCGCTCGGCATCGGCACGCCCGAGCTGACCGTGATCGAGGGCGGCGAGCCCGCCACGCCGGCCAAAGTGGAGCGCATGGTCCGCAAGTAAGTCGATTCGATCAATGACTCGAACGGCGCGCCCTCACCGGCGCGCCGTTTTCATTTGCGCCGGATGCGCACGTCGCCGCCGTGTACGCGGATCCGGACGCGGTTCGCGCCCGAGCCAACCGTGCCTCTCGCGGTGAACAACGTCGAGTTCCTGAACCAGCGCCGATGGTGCCATGCGCTGATCTTCAGCGGAAAGTCGCTCACGATCGTTCCGTGGTCTTCCTCGTCGTCGCGCTCGAGCTCGACGTCGAACGCGGCGCCGAAGTCGGCGGGAAGCGTGAGCTCGACGTCGCCGCCCATCGTCGAGAGCGCGATCATCCGGTTCGCTCCGTTGCCGACGACCTCGACTCTCACCTGACCGCCCATCGTTCCGGCCTCGATCGATCCCTCGACGCGATCGGCGCGGATGCCGCCGCCCATCGTTTGGGCGATGACTCTCCCACCCGAGCTTCTCACTCGGATTTCGCCGCCCATGGTCCGGAGCGTCGCTCCGTCGGGCGCTGCGGTCACGGTGATGTCCCCTCCCATCGAGTAGCGGACGACCGTCGCGGCGAGGAGAACGAGCGTGAGACTCTTCATGTCTCCACAACGACCGCGCCCTCGCGCTGGTTAACATGCGCCGTGCGTCTCGACCAGGCCATCGCTGCGCGCCGCGCTGACATTTCGCGCCGCAAAGCTCGCGACCTCATCGCCGCGAACCGCGTGCTCGTGAACGATCGTCCCGTGCGCGTGGCGTCGCGCGAAGTCAGCGAGAAGGATCGCATCACGATCGTCGAGGCGCCGATCGAGCTGACGGTCATTCGTGAGACGAGCGACTGGGTCGCGATCGACAAGCCGTCCGGCATGCCGACGCAGCCGACACGCGATCGCGCGACGCGCTCGCTCGAGGAACACCTCCGCCTTCGCTACCGCACGATCTTTCTCGTGCATCGCATCGACACGCAGACGAGCGGCGTGGTGGTGTTCGCGAAAACGAAATCGGCCGCGGCGCGCTTGTCGCAACTGTTCGCGAGTCGTGAGATCCGCAAAACGTATCTCGCGATCATCGAGGGACAGATCGAGAACGAGATCACGATCGATTCGCCGATCGACGGCAAGGACGCACTCACGATCGTGACACCCGCTCGCCCACTTGCCGACTCGCCCACTCGCCAACTCGTCGCGGCCGAGATCCGCACCGGCCGCATGCATCAGATCCGCATCCACCTCGCGTCGATCGGGCATCCGGTCGTCGGCGATCGCCGCTACGGCTCGAAGGTGAACGCGCCGCGGATGATGCTCCATGCGTGGAAGCTCGAACATGACGAGCTCGGCTTGCTCGAGGCGGCTCTGCCCGCAGATTTCCGATAGCATTCCGCGCCTGCGGCCCGGGAGGGCCAACGTCAACAATGGATGAGATGAAGATTCACGCAACGACCGTGATCTGCGTCCGCCGCGGCGATCAGGTCTCCGTCGCCGGCGACGGTCAGGTCACCGTCGGCAACACGGTCATGAAGCATGGCGCGGCGAAAGTCCGCCGCCTCTATCACGACAAGATCATCGCGGGCTTCGCCGGCTCCGCCGCCGATGCCTTCGCGTTGTTCTCGCGCTTCGAGGCGAAGCTCGAGGAGTACCGCGGCAACATGGAGCGCTCGGTCGTCGAGCTCGCGAAGGACTGGCGCATGGACAAGTACCTCCGCCAGCTCCAGGCGTTTCTCGTCGTCGCGAACGCGGAGCGCGCGTATCTCATCTCCGGAACTGGCGATCTGATTCAACCGGACGACGGCATTCTCGCCATCGGCTCCGGCGGTCCCTACGCGCTCGCCGCGGCGCGCGCGCTCATGAAGCACACCGACATGACCGCCGCGCAGATCGCCGAGGAAGCGCTGCGGATCGCGTCGGCGATCTGCATCTACACGAACGACAACATCACGGTCGAGAGCCTTTAGGACATGGTCATCCAGCTCCCCGCAACTATCGATGATGCTCCGCTGACGAACGCCGAGCGTCTGACGCCGACGGAAATCGTTCTCGAGCTCGACAAGTACATCGTCGGCCAGCGTGCCGCGAAGCGCGCGGTCGCGATCGCGCTGCGGAATCGCTGGCGCCGGCAGCAGCTCGCCCCCGAGCTGCGCGAAGAGATCGCGCCGAAGAACATCATCATGATCGGCCCGACCGGCGTCGGCAAAACCGAGATCGCGCGACGCCTGGCGAAGCTCACGCGCTCGCCGTTCATGAAGATCGAGGCGTCGAAGTTCACCGAGGTCGGATACGTCGGCCGCGACGTCGAGTCGATCGTTCGCGATCTGACCGAGATCGGCGTGAAGCTCGTGAAGGACGAGAAGAATCGCCTCGTGCGCGAGACCGCCGAGCGCAACGCGCGCGAGCGGATTCTCGACATTCTGCTTCCCGACTCGCGGCCGCCGCGCGCGCGACCCGCGTTCGTCGCGCCGCCACCCGGATCTCCTGAAGAAGCGCCGGTCGAGACGCGCGAAAAGCTCGGCCGATGGCTCGACGAAGGAAAGCTCGACGAGCGCGAGATCGACGTCGACGTGAAGGAGCAGAGCTTCCCGTCCTTCGAGATCTTCACGCCGCAGGGCGTCGAGGAAATGGGCGTGAACGTGAAGGACATGCTGCCCGGTCTCTTCGGCGGACGCTCGAAGCAGAAGCGGATGCGCGTCGGCGACGCGCGCGAGATCCTGATTCAGGAGGAAGCCGAGAAGCTCCTCGATCAGCAGAACGTCGCGCGCGAGGCGATCGAGCGCGTGGAACAGAGCGGCATCGTGTTCCTCGACGAGATCGACAAGATCGCCGGCCGCCAGGCCGCGGCGTCGCACGGCCCCGACATCTCGCGCGAAGGCGTGCAGCGCGATCTGCTGCCGATCGTCGAAGGGACGACCGTCAACACGAAGTACGGCATGGTGAAAACGGATCACATCCTCTTCATCGCCGCCGGCGCGTTCCACGTTTCGAAGCCGTCGGATCTGATCCCCGAGCTGCAGGGCCGCTTCCCGATTCGCGTCGAGCTCGAGTCACTCACCGAGTCCGACTTCGCGCGCATCCTCCGCGAGCCGCGCAACTCCCTGACCACCCAGTACACCGCGCTCCTCGGCACCGAAGGCGTGACGCTCAACTTCGCCGAGGACGCCCTCACCGAGATCGCGCGCTACGCCGCGCTCGTGAACGACAAAACGGAGAACATCGGCGCCCGACGCCTCCACACGATCCTCGAACGCCTCCTCGACGAGCTCTCCTTCGACGCATCAGAACGCGGAGGCGAGACCGTGACCATCGACGCCGCATACGTGGCGCGCGTGCTCGAGGGGGTGGTGAAGGATGAGGATTTGAGCCGGTACGTGCTGTGAGGGGCTCACGGTCTCACAGTCGTAAAGTCTCACAGTCGTAGAGTCTCAGAGGGGTATACTCGCGGCCCCACACTGGCGCGGCCTTTCGCGCTCATCGCTCTCGCGATCACGTTTCAGAATGAAGAATTCGTTCCGTCGTCTCTTTGTGTGGGAATCGTCTGTTGATCTTGCCGTTCGCATGATCGATCTCGCTGATCGGCTCATCGAGCGCCGTCGTTATGCGCTCGCCGATCAACTCGTGCGCGCCGCGTGCTCCGTTCCGAACAACATCGCTGAAGGACAGGGTCGTCTGACGACGCGCGACCGGCGTCATTTCCTTGTTCAGGCTCGAGGCTCGCTCTACGAGCTCGAAACGCAGCTCGAGATTCTCAAACGTGCGCGTCTCGCCAAAGACGAAACCGGCGTCGAGAAGCAAATCGCGCAAATCGAATGCGGTCTCTCTCGAATGATCGATCACCTCGGGACCGCGCAAGCTTGAGACTGTGCGACTGTGCGACTGTGCGACTTTGAGACCGTGCGACTACGTCATCGTCTTCTTAAACGCCCCCGCACTCCCAAGGATCAGCACCATCGAGATCGCGATGAGCGACAGCACGGGCTCCCACAAATCCCCAAACGTCGCCCCTCGGATCACGATGCCTCGCGCGATCTTGATGAAGTGCGTTGCCGGGAGGAAGTGCGCGAAGATTCGCAGCGGCGCGGGCAGTGATGACAACGGGAAGATGTAGCCGCTGAGCAGGATCGACGGGAGCATGATGCCCATCGCGCGCTGCATCGCTTCCATCTGCGACTTCGCGCGCGATGAGATCAGCAGGCCGAACGAGAGCAGCGCGAGCAGGTAGACCGACGAGAGGCCGAGCAGCAGCAGCAGGCTTCCGTAGATCGGCACCTTGAACATGAACACCATCAGCACGAGCACGATCACCAGCTCGAGGTAGGCCAGAAAGAGGTACGGCAGGATCTTGCCGAGGACCACCGCGAGCGAGGAGACCGGCGTGACCATGAGCTGTTCGAGCGTGCCGCGCTCGCGCTCCTTCACGATCGCAAACGCGGAGAGGATCGTTCCGGAAAACGTCAGCAGGATCGCGATCAGGCCGGGGATGAGCAGATTCGCGCTGCGCATGTCGGGATTGAACAGCATGATCGGATGCGCTTCGATCGGAGGCCGTTTGCCGGCGAGAATCCGCTGCACGTTGTTCTGCAGCACGACGCCGTTCGATGCGGAGAGCGCCTGGTTCGCGACCGTCGAATCGGAGCCGTCGATCAGCACGAGCACATCCGCCTGCCGTCCGCTCGCGAGATTGCGACCGTAGTCGGGCGGAATCTCGATGCCGACCTGCGCCTGACTGGCGACGATGGCCTGCTGCAGCTCGCGTCGTGACTGCGCCTCGCCGATCACGTCGAGGTAGCCGGTCGCCTCGAGCTGCTGCAACAGCGTCCGGCTCTCCTGCGTGCGGCTCTGATCGAACACAAACGTCGGGATGTTCTTCGCGTTCATGTCGATGACGCCGAACAGGATCAGCTCGAACACCGGCACCGCGAGCGCGAAGAAGACGGTCAACCGATCGCGCACCATCTGCGTGAGCTCTTTGCGAAAGACAGCAACGAATCCATTCATTGTCGTTTGACGCGACCTTACGATCGCTCCTCCGCCGCACGCACTTCGGTGAGCCGCACGAAGACGTCCTCGAGCGTCGGCTCGATGTCCTGCACCGTCACTTCGCTGATGCCGAACGCCTCGAGGTCGTGATCGATCTTTTCGTTCGACACGTGCGCATCGACGAGCAGATGCAGCGATGTGCCGAAGATCGTCGATGCGTGCACGTACGGCAGCGTGCGTGCGGATCCCATCAACGTGGCGACGCCTTCGCGACACTCCGCCTCGACGCGACGCGTGCCTTCAGGCGTCACGTCCGGCAACTTCTTCAGCTTGTCGGGATGTCCCTCGACGATCAGCTTCGAAAGATAGAGATACGCGACGGTGCCGCAGCGCTCCGCCTCGTCCATGTAATGCGTCGTGACGAACATCGTCACGCCCTCCGCCGCGAGTCCGAACAGCAGATCCCACAGCTCGCGACGCGCGACCGGATCGATGCCCGCGGTCGGCTCGTCGAGAAAGAGAACGTGCGGCCGATGCATCAGCGCCGCGGCGAGCGCGAGCCGCTGCTTCCATCCGCCCGACAGCGCGCCCGCGAGGCGACTGCGGTACGGGCCGATGTGCGTCAGATTGATCGCCCACTCCTTCCGCTCGCGCCGCTCGGCGCCTCTGAGCCTGTAGATCGAGCTGAAGAAATCGAGGTTCTCCTCGACGGTGAGATCGCGATAGAGGGCGAACGCCTGCGACACATATCCGATGCGCTGCCGAACGAGCTCGCCCTCGTGCTCGACGTCGAGGCCATCGACCGATGCGTGGCCTTCGGTCGGCACGAGGAGTCCGCAGAGAATGCGGATCAGCGTCGACTTGCCGGAGCCATTCGGTCCGAGGAGTCCGAAGATCTCGCCCTTCGGCACCTGCAGTGAAACATCGCTGAGCGCGCGGAAGTCGCCGAAGTCCTTCGACACGTGCTGCACGTCGATTCCGATCTCGCCGGACATACTCGAGCGGCCGCTCATGCTTTCGCTTTCACGCCGAGATCCACCTCGGCCGCCATGCCGGCGTGCAGATCGGGACTCGGCGTCACCATCACCTTCACGCCGAACACCTGCTCGGCGCGCTGCGCGCGCGTCTGCACGTTGCGCGGCGTGTACTCGCCCTTCGGATTGATCGAGGACACCTGCCCATCGAAGAGCCGATTCGGAAACGTGTCGACCTTCACCTTCACCGGCATGCCGACGCGAATGTGCCCGAGAAGCGTTTCGGGAACGTAGATGCGAACCCAGAGCTGGCCGTCCTCGAGGATCTCCGCGATCGTTTGATTCGGCGCGACGATGTCGCCCGGACGGAGCACGAAGGCCTGCACCGTTCCGCTCACGGTCGAGCGGACGACGGTCTCCGCACGTTGTTTGCCGAGCGTCGAGAGATGGCGCTCCTGCTGCTCGACCTGCGCGCGCGCGGCGGCGATGTCCTCCTTCCGCGTCCCCTCGCGCAGCACGCGCAAATCCTCGGATGACGTCTTCGCCTTCGTCGCGGCGTCGTCGAGCAACTGCTTTGCGACGATGCCGTCGCGATAGAGCGCCTGCATGCGGCGCAAATCGCGCGCGTCGTTCTCGGCGATCGCTGCGGCCTTGCGAATCTCTTCATCGCGCGGACCGGCAACGGCCTTCGAGAGCTCGGCCTTCGACGCGGCGATTGCGGCCTGCTGCTCCGCGATCTGATGATCGATCGTTTCGGTTTCGAGCGTGACGAGAACCTGATCGGCGGCGACGCGCTGACCTTCATCGATGTGAACGCGGGTCACGCGTCCGCCGACGAGAGACCCGACGTTCACCGTCCGCGCCTCGAGCGTTCCGGAGAGGACGAGCGGTTTCGGCCGGCGCTCGTCGCGCATCCACCACAGGATCGCGGCGGCGACGCCGAGTATCAGCAGCGCCGGAATGATTCGCGCGAGGAGCTTTCGTTTGTTTGCGGGCACGCGTACCTCCAGCCGCCCTTTCGTCGATCGCGCCGCCGGTCCAGAGATCGAGCAGCGCGTCGAGATAAGCGTCGAGCGGCAAAACGGGTGTGACGTTGAGAACTTCGTGGACGAAGACGTAACCCTGAAGCTGGCCCATGAACATCAGCGCGAGTGCGCGCGGATCGCGGGCGTGGACGACGCCGGCGGCGATGGCGCGGCGGAAGTAGTCGGTGATCACGCGCAGCGCGCGGCGCGGCGGGCTCTGTTCATCGGCCGCGCCGAACGGAAGCGCGATCGTGGTCTGCGAGGCGAGGTGCATCTGCATCGCGATGGCGGCGCTGACGACGCCGCGCACGAACGGTACGACCTGATGCGCGAAACGGCGCAACACGACGCGCGGATCCTGAGACGCATCGGTTTCGGCGAGCTCGTCGAGGAACGAGGGAATGGCGATGCCGCTCGTCATCGCGCTGAGGAACAGCTCCTGCTTCGACGTGAAGTGACGCAGGATCGCGGCCGGAGTGACGCCGATGCGGCGGCCGACTTCGGCAAGCGTCGTGGCCTCGAACCCGCGTGAAACGAAGACGGCACGGGCTGCTTCGAGGATCTGATCGCGGTTGATGCGCGGCGGGCGTCCCATTAGTAAATGAATGTATGTTTACTAATGAGGTTTGTCAATGGGGATGGATGGCGGATGGCAGAGGGCGGATGGCAAAAAAAAGCGGAGGGCCTCATCGGCCCTCCGCCCTCTGCGCTCCGCCCTCTGTTTTTTAGAAGCTCAGCTTGGCCGCGAGCTGGATGATGCGCGGGCCGCTCGATGCCGTCGGCGAGCCGAAGCCCGTCAGCAGCGTCGAGGTCGTCGTGTAGGCCGTGCGGACCGCGTTCACGTTGCTGCGGTTGAACACGTTGAATGCCTCGGCGATCAGCTGCACGCGCACCGGCGCGATGTCGATCGTCTTCGTCAGACGCGGATCGACCGAGATCTGCGCCGGCAGACGGAACGTGTTACGCGCGAAGCCGGGGAAACGATCGTTGCGCGTGTTGAGGTCGTTGTTGATGTCCGTCGTCGCGCCCGCGCTGTACGGCTGCCCGCTCTGGTACGACGCGATGCCGCTCAGGGCCCAGCCTCCGAGGAGCCACTTCTGCCAGCCGCTGTCGTTGTGGCCGTAGTTCAGATCCCACACGCCGCTGACCACGAGGCGATGGCGCACGTCGTTGTCGCCCGGCGCCCAGTCGCCCTGGATGTTGAGCGGATCCTGGATGTACTTCGCGTCATCGGAGCCGCCCGGCACGACCGCGGTCGCGTCGGGCTTGTTGTCCATCACCTTCGAGAACGTGTACGACACGCGCGCCTGCCAGTTGTGCGACATGCGCTTGTTCAGATCGAGCGTCCAGCCGTTGTAGTCGGAGTCGCCGCTGTTCTGGAAAAGGATGATGCGCGAGAAGTTCGCGAACGGACGCGCGCCCGTGTAGTGCTTCACCTGCACGCCGCTGACGGTCTGGAAGTCGTAGGGTCCGAGGTTGATGTCGATCGAGCGCGAGAGGTTGTGTCCCTCGACGTGCTGATATGTGAGACCGAGGCTGATGTCGGACGTGATGCCGCGCTCGATGCCCGCGCTGGCCTGATGCACTTCGGGATTCTCGTAGTTCGGATCGAACGCGAAGATGGTCGGCTTCGGAATCGACGCGCCGGTCGGCACCGAAGGATAGATCGCCGGATACGCGGGGATCTGCGCGCCGGTGAACGTGATCGTCTGCACGTTGATGCCGTTGTTCGAGTGCGCGGTGCCGATCATGATCGCCGGCGTGCGGCCGTAGAACAGACCGTAGCCCGCGCGCACGACCGTGCGATCGTTCGCCGTCCACGCGAAGCCGATGCGCGGCGCGATGTTGTCCGTGTCCTCGGGGATCTTGCTCGTGTCGATGCCGGCCGAGAGAAGCTGCGCATCCGGATTCTTCACCGACGGCTGGGCGATGTTCTGCTTGTCGTAGCGCAGACCGGCATTGATCGTCAGCGCCGGATTGATGTGCCACTCGTCCTGCGCGAAGAGTCCGATCTCGCTGATGTCGGGATGCGTCGTCGCTCCGGTCGTTCCCGGACCGGCGAACGCCTGCACGAAACGCGACGGCTTCTTGTTCTCGAAGTCGGCCAGCGAGTCGAACGTGTACGAGCCGGAGAAGTTGCCGGGGAAGAAGTTGAGGATGTCGTCGTGGTTGTAGTCGAAGCCGCCCTTCAGCGTGTGATTGCCGAGGATGTACGTCGCGGTGTCGGCGAACTGGTAGCGCTTGATGGTCGTCTCACGCGGGCTGAAGAAGTTGCGGCCGATCGTGAGAATCGTGACGAACGTCGTGCTGCCCGGCGTGTTCGGCTGGCGAATCAGCGCCTCGGGCGATTCCGTGTTCGCGAGGCCGGGCTCCGAATCCTTCGCGTACTGGCCGCGCACTTCGTTGAGCAGTGATCCGGTGAGCGTCGACTGCAGCGAGCCGGAGAGCGTGTCGGTCTTCACGTTCGAGTCGCCCGTGTGCTCGAGCGCGCTCGTCACGCCGCCGGCCTCGAAGTTCTTGCCGACGAAGTCCTGACGGTTGTAGCGGAACGACGCGTGGTTCTTCGCGCCGAGCTCGTGATCGGTCTTCACGAGATAAACGTCCTGATCCTGATTGCGGCTGTACTCCGCGCCGAGGGCCTGCAGTTTCGCGAGACCCGCCTGCGACGCGGCATCGGTCGGATAACCGCTCGCGGGAACGCCGAGTACGACGAGGTTCGGGATGGAGTTGCGCTGCGCGTCGTAGTTGACGAAGAAGAAGTGCTTGTCGCGGATGATCGGACCGCCGGCGCTGAAGCCGTACTGGTCGAAGTGATACGGGCTCTTCGCGCGGTGATTGATCTCGTTGATGTAGTCGTTGGCGTTGAAGTCCTTGTCGCGAAGGAAGTAGAAGAGCGTTCCGTCGAGATCGTTCGTGCCGGACTTCGTCACGACGTTGATCACCGCGCCGCCGGCGCGGCCGTATTCGGCGGAGTACGCGTTGGCGTTGACCTGGAACTCCTTCACCGCGTCCTGCGAGAACTGGTACGGCGCGCGGCCGGAGCCGGTGCGGCCGAGAGCCTGGCCGAAGAACGTGTTGTCGTTGTTCGCGCCGTCGATGACGAGCGAGTTCAGCGTGCCGCGCTGACCGGCGAAGCTGATGTCGCCGAGGCGAACGTCCTTCACGACGCCGGGCGTGGTGAGAACGAAGTCGATGAAGTTGCGGCCGTTCACCGGCAGGTTCTGAATCGACGTCTCGTTGACGACCGCGCTGATCTGCGTGCGCTCGGTCTCGATGAGCGGCGCCGCCGCCGTCACGGTCATCTCCTCGGAAACGCCGGCCATCATGCTGAAGTTCAGCGCGACGTCGGACCCGATGTGCACCGTGATGTTGTTCTGCTTCCGCGGCTGGAAGCCTTCGAGCTCGGCGCTCACGTTGTACTGGCCCGGCGGCAGGAGACCGAGCTGGTAACGCCCGGTTTCATTGCTGACGGCGGTACGCGATGCGCCGGTGCCGGCGTTCGTGCTCGTGACGGTTACGCCCGGAAGCGCGGCGCCGCTGTTGTCGGTGATCGTTCCGGAGATCGCGCCGGTGCTGCTCTGCGCGAATGCGATCAGAGGCAGCAGAAAAACGGCGAGTACAGCTGCAGCGATGCGAAGGGACCTCGCGTGATTCATAGGAACTCCTCAGGCTGAAAGTGATTTGTATGACACGACGAATTGGACGGTCTGGTGTTTGCCTATTATCGCGACGTTATGGCAATTGCGAGCGTGAATCCAGCCACCGGTGAGACTTTCGCGACGTTCGAGCCGCTGACGCGGGAGGACGTCGAATCGAAGCTTCGGCGCGCCGCTGAGGCGTTCGAGATCAATCGCAAACGATCGTTCCCGGAACGTGCGGAGAGAATGCAGCGCGCGGCGTCCATTCTCGATGCACGCGCGAAGGAGTTCGCGCGAACGATCACGTCGGAGATGGGGAAACCGATCACCGCCGCGGTGGCGGAGGTGCAGAAGTGCGCGCTCGTCTGCAGGCACTACGCGGAGAACGCGGAGCGCTATCTCGCGGAAGAGCACGTGAAGACCAGCGCCGCGGCGAGCTACATCCGCTTCGATCCCCTCGGCATCGTGCTCGCGGTGATGCCGTGGAACTTTCCGTTCTGGCAGGTCTTCCGTTTCGCGGCGCCGGCGCTGATGGCGGGCAACGTCGGACTGCTGAAGCACGCGTCGAATGTCCCGCAGTCAGCGATCGCGATCGAAGATGTTTTTCGCGAAGCGGGGTTCGATCGCGGCGAGTTTCAGACGCTGCTTATCGGCGCGGATCAGGTGGCGGCGCTGCTCGATAACGAGCGCGTGAAAGCCGCGACGCTCACCGGCAGCGAGCCCGCGGGCGCGAGCGTCGCGTCGGCGGCCGCGAAGCAGATCAAGAAGAGCGTTCTCGAGCTGGGCGGCAGCGATCCGTTCGTGGTGATGCCGAGCGCGAATCTCGGCGAGGCGGTGAAGATCGCGGTGAAGGCGCGCACAGTCAACAACGGACAGTCG
>Ga0075425_100006963_pt1 | contig 11907 bp, 18 predicted proteins | sample SoiMethybrSBSTD4_FD_75300 | JGI IMG/M metagenome (GOLD analysis project Ga0075425, IMG submission 75300) | Bulk soil microbial communities from a Populus tree surrounding site in Tennessee, USA - Soil MetaG P. TD hybrid SBSTD4 | ecosystem: Environmental > Terrestrial > Soil > Tree plantation...
GTTCTGCAATAACGCCCCTCGTTGCGTACACCCGTCATAGCCCGTTCATGACGTCGTTCCGGTTCATTCGCTCGCGATTGAGATAGAGGTGGATCTCCATGTAGGAGGCGATGGCTTCGCGCGAATGGCGCCGGTAACTTCCTCCAAGTCAGCGCTCCCCTTAAAACTGCCTTAAACTCAACGCGGTCCCTTTGGACGCACACCTCGGTTGTCCAGATCTTGTCACGGCTGCTCCATGCGCCTTCTCGTCATTGAAGATGAATCGCGGATCGCAGAAGTCCTGAGGCCCGCACTCGAGCAAGCAGGCTTTGCTGTGGACTTCGTTCACCTGTGTGCTGATGGTCGCGCGGCGCTTGCCTCCCACACCTACGATGCCGCTATCCTGGACCTCGGTTTGCCCGATGGTGACGGACTCGACCTCCTGGCAGAGCTCAGATCGCGTGGCGACGGGGTCCCGATCCTCGTGCTGACCGCTCGAGATGCAGTCGACGATCGTGTCTGCGGCCTCGATACCGGTGCCGACGATTATCTCGTCAAGCCGTTCGCCATCGCGGAACTCGTGGCGCGCACCAAGGCACTCCTACGGCGACCGGGCGCGGCCTTGGGCATTGTCTTGATAGCGGGCAATATCCGCTTCGACACGGTCGGGAGGGATGTGCTCGTCGGTCCGAACTATGTTCAGCTTCACCGGCGTGAGTGCGCCATCCTTGAGCATCTCATGCGTCGTCTCGGGCGGGTCGTTCCCAAGGCGGTGCTTGAGGACAAGCTCTACGGAATTGACGAGGAACTGGAGTCCAACGCCATTCCCGTTCACATCCACCACTTGCGCAGAAAGCTGTTGGACGCTGGCGCCGAGGTGGAAATCCACACGGTGAGAGGGGTTGGCTATCTGCTGACTGAAAAGAAGACGTCATGAGGATCTGGCTTCGATCTCTCGAGGGTAGTCTCGCCGTGCGGTTAGGGCTGCTCTATCTCCTTGCGATGGCCTTTGCTGTTGGTGCACTGCTCTATCAGGCCTATGACACAGCCGGCAGCCTCAACGACCGCGATCTTAACCTGCGTGCAACCGATCTGGCGCGCTACGTGGTCCTTGGTCCAGATCACACGCCGCAGCTCGAGCTTCCTCCCAAACTTGCCACCGCGTACGAGACCGGGTCTTCCGACCTTTACGCGGTTCGTTCCCAAGACGGCCGTGTGATTGCCGCTTCACCGCGGAGCTTCGGCGTGGTCGTCTCCGATTGGCCGGCTCCGAGTGATGAAGCCAGCTACTTTCGCCTAAAGGCATTCGGGCCCGATGTGCAGGACTATCATGGCGCGAGTGTCAGCGTTCCGAGCGTGGCCGGACCGCTTTCGGTGTTCGTCGGACGCATTGCCGAAGGAAGCCTTCTGGCGCACTCACTCCTGCGCGAGTTCATGGTCGATGCCGCGTGGCTCATACCACTCTTTATGGTCATCACTCTGGCCACAGGAAAGTATGCGATCAGCGCCGGCTTGAAGCCCGTCCGCCAGATCTCAGAGATGGCAGCGGCGATTGGACCGGGCAACACGGCGGTTAGACTGCCTGAGCACGACCTACCTGGCGAACTCGTGCCCCTCGTCGGCGCGGTCAATCGCGCGCTCGACCGACTGGCGCAAGGGTTTGCCGTGCAGCGCGAGTTCACGGCCAATGCGGCGCATGAACTCCGAACGCCACTCACAATCATTACTGCGGCTTTGGACACCATGCCCGGAGACGGCGGTCTCACCAAGCTCAAGTCAGATGTCGCCCGCATGAACCGGATCGTTGAGCAGCTCTTGCGGGTGGCACGACTTGATGCTGTTGGCCTCGACGTTTCAGGGAAGGTCGATCTCAATGCTGTAGCCGAAGGCGTCGTTGCAGCTATGGCTCCGCTGGCCCTCGCGCAAGACCGAATGATCGCATTCCTCCCAGCCGATCCCCCAGTCCATGTGCGCGGCAACGCTGGTGCCATTGAGGATGCTATTCGCAATCTTGTCGAGAATGCTGTCGCGCACACCTCAAGCCATAGCGAAGTGACCGTGGACGTGGCTCCCGACGGTAGCGTGACCGTCGCCGATGAAGGACCCGGGATTGCTCCTGAGCACCGGCAGCACGTCTTCCAGCGTTTCTGGCGCGGCAAAGGCGCACCAAACGGCGGCGCCGGCTTGGGTCTGGCGATCGTTAAAGAGGTTGCTGACGCGCACCACGCGACCATTCATGTAGACGATAGCCTCGCAGGCCGAGGCGCCCGTTTCACTATGCGTTTTTCGCCCTGGCTCGATGCCCATCATACCGCCGAACTCGCGGAACCCGTGGGTACGTGAATGTAGGGAAGCCACTTCGTAGGGCGCAGCTGTTAGCAGACGCCGTAAAGCGCGCGATAATAGCTCAAGGGACCGTTACGTCTGGCGACTTAATGTATGGTCCGATGCACTACGAGCTATTTCTTGCTGCCCTGCATGGATCGATCAAGTGTAAACGCGAATGTCAACCCTGCTCGCAATTCATTGACGGCGCGGCCATTGACGCTTGCCTCCCGAACTGCAACATCAAAGGAGAGATTCTCGCGGACCTGCCAAATAAGCCCAACCAGCGCAGAAATGGTGTGCGCTGAGCCAACGTCATCCTCGTAGAAGACCTCGGCGACGGGACGCACTTTGCATGTGTGCGGTCCTTCAGCAATTACGCTCACGAACAGATCAGCACGCTGTTCGCGGTTGAGTTGAGTTTGCACGTTGAAGTGCACCGTCCCCCAATCCCAGCGCTGTGAGATGATGCCCGCCCAGCTGGCGCCAAAATGGGAATCACCGGCTGTCTCTGGGTATAGCACCCCGAACTCTGTGGCGATGCTGGGGCCTGATTTGTCTTGCAGCACGCCAGGGCGCACAACGTATTTCAAGAATGTTCCCGCATCCGTCATGTTTGGTGGTTCGGAAGAGGACAGGGGTTCCAGAAGTCGCCCCTCGAACACCAATTCCAACCCTTTAACTACCCCAAAATTGATGACAATGCCGGGAGCAACTAGAATGCTCTGTGAACCCTCCTGTAGACGCCCAGCGGGCTGGAGTTCGACCTCCGCCTGTCCCGGTTCAGTAACCGCGGCATCTGTGCCGTCAAACGGTCATAGGCAAATGCGGGGGCCGCTCCTCCACACATTGCTCCGCCAACCACCGCGGCCCCCACTATCCGCGAAGCCAGCGCACTAAGGCGCGAGCCGTCTGTGAGCATTGCTCCCCCTAGGGCGTGGTGCGATAGATCCACAGCTCGGCTGGTTCGCTTCCACTAACACGCACGGCCAGGGCCAAGCGATCGAGCGAAGGCATGAAGAGGGAGGTCCGCGCGCCCTGTCGCGTTACAATGCGTGCAAGACGCGCGTAATCAGCCGAGGCATTGAGCACGTCGATAAACCCATCTCCGCACGTCACGTAAACCCGCCGCCGTTTGGTGTCGAGGAACACGTCATCCACATCTCCACAGGTATCGTGCTCGGCGACCACGGCGCCTGTGCGCATATCCCGTGCGCTAAGCTTGGGCGGATTTCTGAAGACCACCAGTACTCGCTGGTTCTCCTCATCTAGCGCCATCGCAAAGTTGCCCCGGTCCGCGCCGGTCGACCAGTTTGCGTCCTGTACGCCGCTCTTGTCGTCAAGGGCGACGATCGACACCGCATCGGGAAGATTAATAAGGATTCGCCGCGTCCCCGTGCTGATTTGGAAGCTTTCCGGATGCGCCGCCAGCGTAAAGTCCTTGATCTTGACCCGGGTTGCAGAATCGATGACCGCTAAAGCTCCCGAGCCATAGCCCACAATCACGTGCGATGTTTCTGGTTCGACCCGCACATTGTCGGCGTCGCTGCCAACGGTGAGCTGTCCCAAGGGCGTAAATTCGCCACCCTTGAACACTCGGACCGTTCCATCTCCGCCATTGGCAACATAGAGCGCGTCCGCTGCAGGAACATAACCTACGCCTTGCGGCCTGTTGAGGCCGGAGATTCTGTGCAGAAACCGCGCCCCGCCAAGATCAACTACCCCGACAGTATTATTCTCGAGCTCGGCGATGAACACCTGCTTGCGAGAAACATCAAACGCGAGATGGTCGATGCGCCCGTTGACAGTACCGAGAGGAATCTTGCTCTCGAGGACCAGAAGCCCGGCATCTTGTTGCGCACAGACCGCACTTGGAGCCACTTCCGTGAGTGCCGCCAGCATCAACCCAACAAGGACGTGGATTGCTCCGTAGTTGCCCTTCTCCGCCAATTCAATCTCCTGACCGTGAATTGCGAATCAAATGCTCGACAACTTCTCTAGCGCTTACGCCACTCATGAATTTCAATCATCGTCTTCACCGCCTCGCAGGCGACCGGTCCGCGAATCAATGGCGAAATGGCTGGTCTGTTGATCCTTCGATCCCATGACTTGGAAGTAACGTCCCTGGCGCGTGACCAGTAGTTTGGTCCAGCCATCCGCGGTCATTTTATGGCGGAGCTGTTCCTCCGTTATAGGCGCAGTGCTGACAATGAATACTGGTCCGTCGTCCCACCGCTCTCGATAGAGATCAAAGGCAGTGATCACTGCCACCAACGCCACGGCAGCCAACGTCCACATCAGCACTCGGTAGGACATGGGCCTTCTCCCTGAGGATCTGGCACAGATGAGCATCCGACGTTTAAGGCAGTTTTAAATGCCGAGAAGCATCGACACTGGAAGACAACTTCGTGTGAAACTTCGATTCGGGCTTCAGTAGACTATTGCGCCCTGGGAAGGCCTGGAGAGGAAGCGCCGCCCCCACCAGCCGCAGCACGTAGTCCTTGGACAGGGCTGGCCCGAAAGGAGGCATACACTCCGAGTTTTCTGATACGTCAGCTCGACAATCATCCGGTTCGGTCGCGATGCCTCGTGCGACAGGGCGATGGGTACGCGTGACTTTGATTGCGGCCACAACCTGCTAAGCCTCGCCACAATGACTTCGGCCGGCACAGAGACCATTGAGGCAGTACGGATGCTTCCAATCCCAATGACATAGTCGCGGCCTGCACGAAAATTATTGAGTCGGGGTGGGCGAGCGATCGCCAGGTGACCATCGCTCTTAACAACCGGGCAGGAACCGCCGCCTACGTCGATCGCATTTATGAGAAGCGAAAAGACAGCAAACTTGCTGTAGTCGTCCACCAAGTTTTCTCTTGGTGAATCTCAAGAGCGCTATGCCTCCGCGTGTCTGTTCTCGCTAACCCTGGTTTGGCTTATCAGAAAGAAACTCGAGAGGGCCAAAGCGAAGACAAAGGTTGCGCGGGTCAATCCCATCATGAGCCGGACCTTACGGGACAGGATAAGATCCACCGGACCGATGCGCCTGGGGGTTAGCTGCCGCGGAAAAGTTCCAAGCGCGCACCAATCGCGACAACAAGTCCGCCTGGCAGACAACGCTCTAGCCTCGAGCAAAGCGACTTCTTACATCGGGATTACCACACCGCCCACTAAGTGGGACTTGGTTGCCAATGAGAGTGGTTGGAGAACAACATGCGCACACTCACCCTTGCTCTCTGTGCCATCAGCTTGATGTCAATAGTTGCCACGGCGCAGTCGAACACTAAGCCGCAGTGCCCGGCTGGGTACAGTCTCGTAGGGCCCGTCTGCCAGGAAAGCTCCAGCGGAGACATTGTGCTGCCCAACTAAGCCCTCGGAAGCCGAACTAAGTGCTGCGCTTTCCGCCCGCAGCGTACCGTTTAGGCTCGTGCGCATGGCTGGCAGCTCCTCAAGGCAGCGGTCCGTGATCAGGCCTTGCGCAATCGCCTTTCGCCGCCAGCCGAATAGCTGACTGGCGCTAATCCCACGCTCGCGAGACACTTGCGAGACGGGGTTGCCGGGTTGGCACGCTTCTGCGACGAGCTCCAGCTTTTCCTCGTTGCTCCACAGCGGCGCTCGACGTCTACGCCATCAAGGTGCAGCGGGACCACTGCTGTGCGCGCCTGTGACCTTGCGGCGGTGCCTGATGGAGATCCCGGCCAAAACCAGCGAGGAGATCGCCGCTACGCACGCTACGTGTCGGAGATGCTGGCTCAGCACGCCCAGGCGGCGCGCAGCCCCAGCGTACGACCGACCGAAGTGACACGCTCTTGCCACGGCACGACGCCCGTGGCATCAAGGACCCAAGGGGTCCATCCGCGATTACCCCGTGAGGCTGCGGCTGAAATATCGCGTCCGCGCACCCGAATAGGGGAGAAGGACGCCATGCCCGCAAACGCTCTCATCAGAACTCAGCAATTCTCTAGGCTTCTCGGACTGACGGGGACCCGGTCACCGCCGTGGCCGCCAACCAATCGCACACACTGCGCGTTGAGTTCGTCGGGACCCGCTCCAACGTCGTCTTCAACGGCAAGCCATTATTTGCGGTCGACGATGGGACCTTCCCGGAAACTGGCATGATGGGCCTTTGGACCAAAACCGATAGCGTCACCGCATTCAGCGGATTCAACTACGGTGAGCAACGTGAGGGCACGCCGCTCGTGACCCCCCGAACCAACTGGAGCGTGATCGATGCGTAGCACTGCCAAGCCCATCCCGCCGTATCGAGTTGCGGTTGTCTTTCCAGCCGATCCGGAGCGTCGACAGAAGACAAGACTTGAGGACTCCCGCTTTGCCCGGACTGCCGCGGCGCTCGCCGAAAAGGGCATGACGGTCGAGGGAGCGCCCTATGTTGCCGACGATGCCGAGGAGCTGCGCGAGCAGCTCATGCGCGTCGACGGCGTGCTGGTCTGGATTAATCCCATTGTCGATGGTCGCGAAAGGACGGACCTGAATAAGGTGCTGGCCGACGTCGCAGCCTCCGGCGTCTTCGTGAGCGCCCATCCCGACGTGATTGCAAAGATGGGCACGAAGGACGTTCTCTTTCACACGCGGACCATGGGGTGGGGCTGCGACACTCGCCATTATCCGACATTAGCGACGATGCACAGGGAACTGCCGGAGAGCTTGGCAACTGGCGAGGCGCGTGTGCTGAAGCAGGCGCGCGGGCACAGCGGCGATGGCGTCTGGAAGGTCGAGCTTTTAAATCCAACCGCTACCCGAACCGCCTCCATCGTTCCGACGCACGCAAGTGTGCGGGTCCGGCACGCCAAGCGCGGCAGCGTCGAGACAACGATGTCCCTCGCAGCGTTCATGGTGCAGTGTGAGCCATATTTCTCGCGCGGCGATGGCATGATCGACCAGATCTACCAGCGGCGGCTTACAGAGGGCATGGTGCGCTGCTATCTCGTGCGGGATCGCGTGGCAGGCTTCGGCGAGCAGCTAATAAATGCCCTTTATCCGGCTGAGCCGGGCGCCTCTGCGAACTCTGCCCCGCGGCCCGGCCCACGGCTCTACTACCCGCCCACGCGAGCGGATTTCCAGAGGCTCAAGGACAAGTTGGAGCGAGAGTGGCTGGACCAGCTCTGCGGTGTCGTCGGCTTAGAGAAGGCGCAATTGCCGATCCTTTGGGATGCCGATTTCCTCTACGGGGAGAAGGACGCTCATGGCGCTGATACCTACATCCTTTGCGAAATCAACGTCAGCTCGGTCTATCCGTTTCCCGACGACGCGCTCGGTCCCCTTGCCGCCGAGACGCTCGCGCAACTTGAGCGACTGCGCTGATCTTGTGTAACTGCGGCCTATTTGCGTCCGTACACGGAGGACAGCGTGCCGGCGCTGCGTATCGAGCGACTCGCAACTAAATTGATCGGTCCGATAAGCTTTGATGTTGCCCCCGGAGAATGTCTCGCGTTGATGGGAGCATCGGGCGCGGGCAAATCGTTGCTGCTCCGGGCGATCGTCGATCTCGACCCCAGCACCGGCAATGTCACGCTCGGACTGCACGCGCGCGACGACATGCCAGCCAGCGAATGGCGGAAGCTCGTTGCGTTTGTTCCTGCCGAATCCGGATGGTGGGGGGATCGCGTTAGAGATCACTTTCCCTCGAACTGCGATGCGACGGAACTGATTGGAAAGATGGGGCTCGCCGGCTCAATCGAATGGGAGGTTAGTCGCCTCTCTACCGGAGAGCGCCAGCGGCTTGCCCTGGCTCGTGCACTTTGCCGCAAGCCGCAGGCCCTTCTCGTTGACGAACCCACTGCATCACTCGACGATTGCGCGACCCGACTTGTCGAAGACCTCATTCGGGAGTGCTGCAGGGAAGGTATGGCCCTGGTGCTGGTGACGCACGACCGTCTGCAGGCAGAGCGCATGGCAAAGCGGTTGTTGCGAATGAGCGAGGGCAGAATAGACCGGCCCTCGGAAAACGTGCCATGAACTCATACATTCCGCTCACGCACCGCGATCTGCTACTGGCATCGATATTCCTGGCGATGAATGCAGGGTTCTCAATCCTCCTCAGTCTTCGGCTCGAGCGCCAGCTCATAGTATCCGCGCTGCGCATGATCACTCAGCTCTTTGTCGTCGGCTTCGTCTTGAAGACCATTTTCACGCTTTCCTCCCCGTGGCTCACATTGTTGGTCGCTGCCATTATGGTGACGTTTGCCGGCAGGGAGATCTGGGCGCGTCAGGATCGTCGCCTCCGTGGCATTTGGGGAATTGGGCTCGGCGGCACGTCGATGTTGCTCGCAGGCACCATCGTCACGGTGTTTGCGCTGACCACGCAGATCCAGCCGACGCCATGGTGGTCGCCGCAATTCGCACTGCCTTTGTTCGGGATGATCCTCGGCAATACGATGACTGGTGTGAGCCTAGGTCTCGATACGCTTCACACCGCACTGTACAGAGAGCGCGCTGCAATAGAGGCGAAGCTGCTTCTCGGAAGCACGCGATGGGAAGCGGTGTCGGCGGCGCACCAGCGTGCCCTCCGCAGCGGCTTTACACCGATCATTAACTCCATGGCCGCGACCGGAGTTGTCTCTTTGCCGGGAATGATGACGGGCCAGATCCTGTCAGGTGTCGACCCGCAGGAGGCTGTCAAATACCAGATTTTGATCACTCTCCTCATCGGCGGAGCAACAGGCCTCGGTGTTCTTGCCGCGACCTTCGCAAGTGCTTGGAGGTTGACGGACAACCGAGAACGTCTACGCCTAGATCGATTGGCTGCACCGCGGAAATAGGCGGTGGCTAGCATACCGGCGGCGGGGCGAACCGGTCGTGATTATATCCGGAGTAGGCCAATCGGCTGGCGCCCGCAATGTCCGAATGACCCGCACAATAATCCTCGAGCTGAATACGACGTTCGGCAAGTGCGTAGTTGTGAGCGTTCGCTGCTGCATTGCACAGTCGAATTTCCACTCTGGTTCATATTTCCGACTTGGTGCAACGAAGCGATCCCTTCTTCATCATCGGGCTATGTATACTGCGCTTGCCCTCTACACTAACACCAGCGACCACCATGTGCGGAGCCAAGTATAGCAAACCGCTCACCACAGCGTCGAGCATTTGGCCCGCTCGTCCGAGACGACATGAAACAAGGCCACTCTTGCCGTGGACGCGCGGATGACATCGAGCCTCTTCTGCACGCACTTCCAGACGTCCTGATCCACAATCCTGAGGGCCGGAACCTCGGTCGTGATGCGCTCTCCCTCGTCACGAGGGCGAGCGACGCGTTTTCCGGTGTCGGGATTGCGTCGGTCGATCTGCTTATTCCACAACAAGCAACCCACATAGAGGTCATTTCGCAGGATACCCGTCTGCCGCGTTGCATGCCCCCGGATCGTCGTATCGCGCCAATGCTTGCCGTTCGGTCCCTTGATGTCTCGCGACTGAGGTCCCGCGCGATCGCGCGCGGTGACTTGCCGGTCGCAAATTCTGCAAAGATGCGCCGCACGATGGCCGCTTCCGGCTCGACAATCTCACGATCGCGGCGAATCACGTTCCCGTCTTCGGCAACGTTGGTGCGCAACGCAATAGCCGTAGGCCCCGGCCTCCGCCTGACTTTCCGTGACGCACTCGGCCCTCGATGCCTCTATGTGTTTTGATCGCGAGATCCTTGAGAAACAGCGCGTTCATCGTACCCTTCCGACCGATGTGGAGCTCGTTCACCTCACCTTCGGCACGAGTAAAGAGCATGATTCCAACAAAGGTTAGCTGTTGGAAATGCGCCGCTGTGGTGACCTGCTCGCGAGAGAGCCTGTCGAGCGCCTCGGCGATCACGACATCAAACCTCATTCTGGGCGGCGTCCTGACTTTCGAAAGCGATGGCTCCCCTCCCCTCGGCCAGTCCCTGGATGCCAGGCTGCGGGATGGCGCAGGCGATGACCGCCTGGATCTCGCCTGCGTCGTCGCACACGGCACGTTCAGCCTCAACGGGCAGACCGGGGGCTACTGCTACGATCAGGGCGGCAAGCCCGCGACGGCGTTCCTGTTCAACCTAATCTCGCGGCTGCAGTTCAGCGGCACGGTGCCGATGATCGATGTGCAGGCTTACGGCCGGTGGCTAGGCGCATAAGCGCCCGATGTCCGCTCTGGGAATTGACTCGGTCAACCGCGGCTGCCCCGCGGATCGGCTTGTGTAATGTCGTTTCGATGGCAGTTTTCTCTGCGCAGTCACCGTCGACATCGCCACGCGCGTCGTTCCTGACGCAAATCTTTCTTCGCGCGGCGCAGCGGTGTGCGCAGCTCCCCCTCGAGCGGGTGCCTGTCACCCCGTCGTCGCGTAGGCAAGAAGCACGGCGATGGCTGCCGCCACCCACATGCCGGCGAGGGTCGAGAGAAATAGAAGTCCGATTGTCCACCGGGAAAGCGGCTCTCCGAAACGCCAGCTAAGAATTGTCGCTTTCGTCACAGCCATGGCGGCAATCGTGACGAGACCCTCCGGCCATGGCGAGAGCGTGCGCAACCAGTAGGCGACGCGCACCAGCCCCGATTCAAGAACCATTGCTGCCGCGCTGCTCAGCCATTGCAACACCAAGAACAAAGGAATCGCGACGGCGGCTCCGGTGAGATTGGTGAGCATGGCTGCGAGCCTGGCGCGGTCTTTGAAGAGCCACCGCTTAATCGCAAAAAAATCGGTAAGCGTTGGCGCAACCAGTGCGAGTGCAAGAAACGACAGGATAAAAGTCGCGACCGGCGATGACAGGCCGTGGGCGAGCGCGGGTGCGGGAAGCGTCATGAAGTACATGGCGGCGATGAGCAGCGGCGCGGAATAGCGGGTCATTGAAATGTCCTCTCGCTATCCCCTCTCCCCGCTGAACCCGTGAGCAGGGAGAGGGTCCAGTGATCACGCTCCATCGTCGTTCCGCCAATTGGATAGCAGCGTCAGCCATGGCGACATATAAAAGACACTCATCAGCGCGTACATTGCCGCCATACCGTTCAGGGACAAGGCGCTGCCGCCGCTGCTACAGATCATTTCGACGGGACCGCCCGCAACGGCCGACCACAGCGCCATGACGACAAAGGTCGGTGCCGCGGCAAGAGAGAGATGGCTCGCAGCGGGAGTTCCCGCTGCATCGCCGCGTACAGCGCAACCGTGTCCGGCATTGCTGATGAGCGTATTGCCCATGGCGGCCGCCTTCAATGTTGCCCGCCGCAGCAGGAGCCCGCCTTGCCAGGTGCATCCTGCTCGTAGCGGTCGTGATGGCGCACCCACTGCATCGTCTGGGAAAGGCCTTCTTCGGCGCGGCCTTTTGGCGTCAAGTCGAGCATCCGATAGGTGCCCATCATCACCTCGACGCCGCGGCCGTAGGTCGAATAGGTGTGGAAGACCGCGCCGGCCTCGTCCTTCATGAACACGCTGACGCCCGGCAATTCTTCGCCCCGATGCGGCGAGCCGCCGAAATTGTAGTCGACCCTGCCGCTGGCGATCTGCTCTGGCGTGAAGCTCACCCGGAAATCATGGTTGAAGCTGTTGGCGTTCGAGGAGACCCAATTGAAGCGCCAGCCCATCCGCCGGCGGAAGCGCTCGATCTCGCTGTAGGGCGCACGCGAGATCGCAACGAA
>Ga0075425_100006964_pt1 | contig 11907 bp, 6 predicted proteins | sample SoiMethybrSBSTD4_FD_75300 | JGI IMG/M metagenome (GOLD analysis project Ga0075425, IMG submission 75300) | Bulk soil microbial communities from a Populus tree surrounding site in Tennessee, USA - Soil MetaG P. TD hybrid SBSTD4 | ecosystem: Environmental > Terrestrial > Soil > Tree plantation...
GAGTCATGATCGAGGCCTTGATGTACGGCTCGTAGGCCTCCTTGATCTGGGCGGGATCCGGATAGAAGGTCGGGTTGTCGATCCAGACCTCCTTGTCGTTGTTGAGAACGATCCGGTAGCGGACGGAGGGCGCGGAGAGGATCAGCGAGAGGTCGTACTCGCGCTCGAGCCGCTCCTGCACCACGTCGAGGTGGAGCAGCCCCAGGAACCCGCAGCGAAACCCGAAGCCCAGAGCCGCCGAGCTGTCCTTTTCGTAGATGAGGGACGCGTCGTTGAGCTTGAGCTTCTCCAGGGCCTTCGTCAGGTCCTCGTAGTCGTTGGTGTCCATGGGGTACATCGACGAGAAGACGACGGGCTTCGCCTCGCGATAGCCGGGAACCGGCTCCGCCGCGGGCCGGTCCGCTTCGGTGAGCGTGTCGCCGATGGCCAGGCCCGCGAGGCTCTTCATGCCGGCCAGCACGTAGCCGACCTCTCCCGCCGACAGCAGGGGCACCGGCACCCGCTTGAGGCGCTGGTTGCCGACTTCCTCGACCTTGTGCTCGGCATCCGAGTGCATCAGCCGCACGCGCGTCGGAGCTTTCAGCTTGCCGTCGAAGAGCCGCACCAGCAGCACCGCGCCGCGATAGGAGTCGTATTGAGCGTCGAAGAGCAGCGCCTTCAGCGGTGCCTCGGGATCGCCCTTGGGGGGCGGAAGCTTCGTGACGATGGCCTCCAGCAGCTCGTCGATGCCCGTGCCCATCTTGGCCGAGACCTGGACCGACTCGAACGGGTCGAGCCCGAGGTCGCGGTCGATCTCCTCCATCACCCGGTCCACCTCGGCGGAGGGCAGGTCGATCTTGTTGATCACGGGCACCACGGTGAGCCCGAACTCCATCGCGAGATACAGGTTCGCGACCGTCTGCGCTTCCACTCCCTGGGAGGCGTCGACGACCAGGAGGGCGCCCTCGCAGCTCATCAGCGAGCGCCGCACCTCGTGGGAGAAGTCGACGTGCCCGGGCGTGTCGATCAGGTTGAGCTCGTACGTCTTCCCGTCCCTGGCCGTGTACGGCAGGGTCACGGTGTTCGCCTTGATCGTGATCCCCCGCTCCCGTTCGAGGTCCATGGAGTCGAGGATCTGGTCGCGGAACTCCCGCTCTTCCACCGCCCCGCAGCGCTGGATGAGGCGGTCGGCGAGCGTCGACTTGCCGTGGTCGATGTGGGCGATGATGCAGAAGTTGCGGATATGGTCCATGGTCCCCGGGAGCGTCGTTGCCATTGGCGCTGACGCGTCAGTCTAGCCGGAGAATGCGGGGTGGAGGTTGACCGCGATCTACGACCGCTACAAGGCCGGCCGGTAGGTCGAATACAATCCGCACACGCCGACGGGAGGCGATCGTGCTGGAGAGACTGCGACGTGCCGCCCGCGATTCGGTGCTCGAGACCCATCCCCACTACCGGACGGCCATCGGCGTGCTCGGCATCACGCTCTCCCCGATCCTCATCTTCGCGTGGCTGCTGCTGGCGGCGGAGGTCGAGAGCTCCATCAGCGCCTATTACTACACGCGCCTGAGGGACTGGTTCGTCGGGACCCTGTGGGTCATCGGCGTCTTCCTGTTCTTCTACCGGTACCGGCCCCGTGACTCCGGTCGGGCCCGGTCGAAGGTGGAGGCCGTGCGGACGGGCGATGCCGACGCCTGGCTGGGCATCGTCGCCGGCCTCTCCGCCGTCGTGGTCGCCCTGGTTCCCACGCCGCCGGGACCGAGAGACCTGCCACCCACCATCGGCGGCGTGCATGGCGCGGCGGCGGCCATCCTTTTCCTGTGTCTCGCCCTTTTCCCCCTGTTGCTCTTCAGTCAGTCGCAGACGCGCGGTCCTGCGTATCGAATCTATGGATGGATCATGATCGGGCTCATCCTCCTCGTCGTCGCGTACACCTTCGCGCCCGAGAGCCTGCGACAGAGCCTCGTTCCCTGGCGGCCGATCCTCGTCCTGGAAACGCTCCTCATCGTCATGTTCGGCGTGAGCTGGTTCGAGAAGGGTCGGGAACTCGCGGCCGCCGCCTCTCGATCCGCGAAATAGGCCCGGCCGCCAAGGCCGGCCTCAGTCTTTCGCGAGGCGGCTCCACTCCAGCTTCAGGTCCTTGCTCATGCGGCCCACGCGAACCTCGAGCAGGCCCGTCGAGGCGGGGGCGACGTCGACCACCTTCGTGCTCACGCGGCGATCCTGCTCCCACGTCACCTCGACCCGCACCTCGTGCCGGCCCGGCTCGAGGTCGAGCAGCTTCTCGGCGCGGCCCTCGCGCACCTTGAAGACGCCCTTCTTGGAGACGGGGGCCTGGAGCTTCGTCTCGTAGACGAGCACGCCATCGATCCAGGTGATCAGCCGGCCGCTCTCGAACGGGTGCTCGACGCTCAGCCGGATTCGGGTCTTCGCGGCCTCCGTCGAAGTCGTCGCCGCCGACCCGACGCCCGCATTCGAAGTCGCCGGCGGCGGTGATTCGAGGACGGGCATGGCGGTGGGCGCCGCCGGAGCCGTCGGCATGGCGGTCGGAACCGTGTCCGGAACGGTGTCCGGAACCGTGACCGGGGCCGCGGTCGGAGCCGTGGTCGTGGGTATGACCGGAGCCATGGTCGTGGATGTCGTGGGCACCGGAGGCGCGAGCGCTCGATTCACGACGATGGCCAGCACGGCCCACACCGTCACCGCCGTGGCGGGCAGCAGCCAGCGGCGACCAGGGCCCTTCGTGACGGGGACGGGGACGCGTGCCGGCACCGTCTGCGTGGCCGAAGCGGCCACCCTCGCCCCGGGGTTCGAAGCCGATTCGAGCAACGGCAATTCCTCGAGGAACGCCTCCAGCAGGTCGGGTGGTGGAGGCCCTCCCGGGTCGCGCGCCACGGACGGACCGGCGAGGAGGGCGTGGCTCGCGCTCCGGCCGGCCAGGACGTCTTCGAGATCGTCGGCCATGTCGGCGGCGGTGGCATAGCGATCCTCCGCGCTCTTGGCCAGCGCCATGCCCAACACGGCGTCGAGCGACGCCGGCAGGTCCGGCCGCAGGATCGCGAGATGCGGCGGGTCGTCGTGGACGAGGCGTCTCACGATCTGGGGGAGGCTCGGCGCTTCGAACCAGGGCCGGCCCAGGAGCAGCGTGCACAGCACCGAGCCCATCGAGAAGATGTCCGAGCGGGGGTCGCTGCGCTGGCCCAGCGCCTGCTCCGGCGACATGTAGAGGGGCGTGCCGAAGGACTGCCCCGTCCGCGTGAGCCGGTGTCCGAGCGATTCGAGACGGGCGAACCCGAAGTCCATGATCTTCACGCTCGCCTCGGCGCGCGCGGGCGAGCCGCCCGTGCCCGCATCGAGGAGCATGATGTTCGCCGGCTTGAGGTCGCGGTGGACGACGCCGTGCTCGTGCGCGTGCTGGATCGCCCGCGCCACCCGCACCACGATCGCGAGGGCGCGGCGCCAGTCCATCGGCCCTTGCCCCGCGAGCTCGGCGAGGGTCCGCCCCTTCAGGTATTCGAAGACGATGAAGAGCTGTCCGCTCCCCGGGTCCTTGCCGACGTCGTGACAGACGACGATGCCGGGATGAGCCAGCCGGGCCGCCGCCCGCGCCTCGGTGAAGAAGCGCTGCTCGAACTCGTTGCGGGCCTCTTCGGTGGGCTCGAAGGCGAGCTCGATGACCTTGACGGCGACGGTGCGAGCCAGGACCGTGTCCTCGGCCGCGTACACGACGCCCATCGTGCCGCGGCCCAGCTCGCGCCGGATGATGTAGCGCCCGTCCCCCAGCGTCGGTTCGCGGCCTTCCAAGACGGCGACAAGTGTACCCGAGGGGCTGGGCGCGGATGATCCCGGCCCGGCCTTGCGCTACCATCCTCCCGCGTGCAGATGAGGATCGTCGGGTCCCGGTGGCGATCCTGCGTCGTCTTGTCCGCCGCGCTGCTCCTCCCCGCTCGATCTCTCATCGCCGACGACACTCCGGAGGAGGCCCGCCAGAAGGCGGTCAAGAAGGCCCAGGACGCGCTCATCGCCGCCGCCAGACAGGGGGACGTGGGCCAGGTCCGCACACAGCTCCAGGCGGGCGCGGACGTCAACACGCGTGACGGCGCCCAGCGCACCCCGCTCTTGCTCGCCGTTCGCAGCGGACCGCGCGCCGTCGTCCGCGCGTTGATCGACGCCGGCGCGGGTCTCGACGCCCGCGATCAAGATGGCCGGACGGCACTGATGGAGGCGGCCCGACGGAAGGAGGCGATCTTCGCCCTGGACATCGTGGCCGCGGGCGCGGACGTGAACGTCGCGGATCACGAGGGCTGGACGGCCCTCATGTTCGCGGCCAAGGAGGGCACCCTGGCCGCGGCGCGCGCCATCATCCGCTCGCCCAAGCAGTCGACCCTGGACACGCTGGCCAAGGAGACGAGCGCGCTCAGCCTCGCCGCCGAGCGCGGCCGCCAGGCCCTCGTGCGCGATCTGATCGAAGCCGGTGCCGCTGTGCGCAAGCCCGAGATCGGCGGGCGGGCCCTGCAGCTCGCCGCGCAGGGCAACCACGTCGACGTCGTGCGCACGCTGATGGAAGCGAAAGCGCCGCTCGGGTTCTCGGTGTGGGAGAACGAGCCGTCCCTGCACGCCGCCGCCGCCCGCGGCCAATGGCTGGTGGTGGAGGCCTTGCTCGAGGCCGGGCTCGAACCGGACCAGGCCGACCGCAACGGCCAGACCGCTCTCATGAGGGCGGCGGCCGGCGGCCACGACAAGGTGGTGGCTTCCCTGCTCCGGCTCGGTGCGTCGCCCGAGCTCGCGGACCGCGACGGCTGGACGGCCCTCATGCACGCGGCCGCCCACCCGTCGTCGGGGGCGGTGCCGGCCATCCGCGACCTCGTGCGCGCCGGGGCCGCCGTGAACCGCCGCGCGGGGCCGAACGGGAAGACGCCGTTGATGATCGCCGCCGAGAAGGGCAACGAGCTCGCGACCGACGAGCTGTTGCGCTCGGGCGCGCAGGCCGATCTCAAGTCCGGAGGCAAGACCGCTCTCGACTTCGCCCTGGCCGAAGGCAACAAGCGCTGCGCGGAGCGGCTGGGCTACGTCGAGAAGGCGCGGTGAACGTCCTCCGGACCCGCTACCACTCTCCGGAGACCGCCCCCGCCGTCGCCGCCTCCAGCGCGTCGATCGCCGCACCCGGATCCTTGCCGTCGGTGGCGGCGTTCTTGTACGGACTGGCCGGGCCGAGGCGGTAGTTGCCGCGCGCGAGGTCCACGAACCCGACCTCGGCGTCGGTCGCGGGAAAGAGATTCCCCGGATATCCGGAGTAATCGGCGGGCCTGCTTCCGACGAGGACGTTCCCGGTGAAGACGGGAGCGAGATAGAAAGTATCGAGCGTCTGCCGGCCGTCTCCCGTCACGAGCGGGGACGGGGCCGGCCAGCTCTTCGTCCCTCCCGCAAATCCGTGCGCGGCTTTCGGAGCAATGTTGTTGCGGAACGTGAAGGAGCGGTGCACCGCGACGGGCTTGTCTCCCGTGTAGGCGCTGAAGGCGTTCGAGAACCCCGTGTTGTGCTCCACGGTCAGCTCCAGGATCCCGGTGTCGCGAGAATCGAGGGACAGGAACTGGAAGAGCCGCCCCGTCCCTCCCCAGTTCACCGAGCTGATGTCATCGAGCAGGTTGTCCTGGATCAGGATGCGCCGGGTCTGCCGGCTGGGGAAGTTGTTGTCCGCGGCCAGGATGTTGAATCCGCCCCCGGAGTGACGGAGGACGTTCTTCCGGAACGTCACGTCTTCGACCGCGCACCACGGCGCGGCCCCGTCCTGGTTCCGGACGGTGAAGAGGATGGCGAACCCATTCTGGTCGTGCTGCCAATTGTGTTCGAGGACGTTGCCCTCGGCCAGCACCCGGCGGGCGTTCTTCAGCTCGAAGATGTTCTTGACCGACCATGGCTTCCCCGCATAGGTCGGATGCCCGATCTTCCAGGAGAGCGGCTTGAAGAGATGGTTGCCGCGGATCTCGATGTCGGCGGGGACGAGGTCCGGTATGGAGGGATCGGCTCCTCCGAACATGAGGTTCTCCCCCGCTCCTTCGAGATGGTTGTTGACGATCTTGAAGGGGCCGGGACCGTTCCAGCCGCTGATCGCCTGCGAGTCCGCTCCCACTTCGTGGAAATCGGAGAGGTAGGAGTCCACGACGGCCATCCGGACGCCGTTCATGGCGACGCCGCGCCGGACGCCGCCGGCGGGAGTGCCGTGGACATAGCAGCGGTCCAGGATGATGTCGGTGGGTACCTGGCTCGTTGAAGTCTGACCTTCGGACTCCAGGTAGACGACGTTGTTGTCCGAATAGGGCCCCGTGCTCCTGGTGGCGCCCCTGGCCGTGACTTCGATCCCGACCAGCCGGTAGTGGTGGGCGGCGGCGGCGGTCCGGATGGCCGGATCCCGGTTGGGGCTGTCTATCCTGGGCATCAGGCTCGCATTCGCAGGAGAAACGCGATGACCCGGGAGTGGGAGACGGGCATGCGCCGACGAGCGGATGTAGATCCAGTCCGTCCCCGGCTTCCGGGGCAGGATGAAGTTGCCCGTGAACGTGGCCCCGGCCTGGAGCTCGATGACATCTCCCGGCCGGGAGGCATCGAGGACGGCCTGGAGATCGCCGCCGGCCTTCACGGCGATGAGCTTGCCGCGCGTGGGCGGAGAGTACGTGGTGTCGACGAAGACACGGGGCAGCTCGGGTTCGGTCTGGGCCAGGACCCGGACGGGCCGCAGGGTCGTGGGCACGCACGCGAGAAAAAGAGCCAGGCCCCTCCACGTCCGACCGCTTGGTGCCACCTCGCAAAACATAGGCCGGGGCTGGGTCGGCGTCCAGCTATTCTGCCGACTCGCGCGACCTTGACGCCTGCGGCCGCGGTAGCCTTCCTTGGCACAAGAACGGAATGAGCGGAGAAGGTCAGGGACGGCGTGCGGCCTGCGGCAGCGTCTTCCTGGTCAGCGTGGCCGCGCTGACTCTGGAGCTGACGCTGACGCGGCTCTTCTCCGCCACGATGTTCTACCACTTCGCGTTCCTGGCCATCTCCCTCGCCCTGTTCGGCTCGGGGGCGAGCGGCGTCTTCGTCTACCTGGTGCGCCGCAAGAGGCCGCTGGCCGACCCGCGGCGCTCGTTCGCGCGCGCCGCCATCCTGTTCGCCGCGACCACGGTGATCGCGCTCGTGATCGTGCTCCGCAACCCGCTTCCCCTCGAGGTCGGCCCGGAACTGTTCAAGCGCCTCGTCTTCGTCTACGCCGGGGTCACCCTGCCGTTCTTCTTCGCCGGCTGTGCGATCACCGTGGCCATCACCGCCTGGACGGCGGACATCAACCGCCTGTATCTCTTCGACCTCACGGGGGCCGCCGCCGGCTGCCTGCTCGTCATCCCGGCCCTCGACACGCTGGGCGCCGTGGATACCGTGCTGGCCGTGGCGGTGATCGCCGCCCTGTCGGGCGCCGTCGCCGCCGGACCGACGCGCCGCGGCCACGCGGCCGCGGCCCTGCTCCTGGGCCTGGCCCTCCTCGGGCTCGTGGCCGGCAATCGCTCCTCCCGATGGCTGGAGCTCGCGGAAGCGAAAGGCCGGCGCCAGGACAAGGTGTTGTTCTCGAAGTGGAACTCCTTCTCGCGCGTCACCGTCGAAGGCGCTCTCGAAGCCCCCGTGCTGGAGATGCTCATCGACGCCGACGCCGCCACCAACATCTGGCGGGGCACGGGGGCCGACAATCCCCGGCCCGGGCGGGTCCCGGGGCCGATCGCCGCCGTCTATCACCTCCGACCCCACGGCGAGGTGCTCATCATCGGTCCCGGGGGCGGGACGGACGTGCTGGCGGCCCGCGAGGCCGGCGCGTCGCAGATCACCGGGGTCGAGGTCAACCCGATCATCGTGCGCGACGTCATGCTCCGCGAGCCCTTCGAGAGCTACTCCGGGTCCCTCTACCGGCGGCCCGGCGTGCACATCGTGGTCGACGAGGGACGCAGCTACGTGCGCAGCTCGTCGCAGCGCTACGACGTCATCCAGGGCACCCTCGTCGATACCTGGGCGGCCACCGGCGCGGGCGCCTTCGCTCTCACGGAGAACTACCTCTATACCGTAGAGGCCTTCCAGGACTACCTCGGCCACCTCGCGGACGACGGCATCCTGTGCCTCACCCGCTGGTACTTCCAGCCTCCCGACCAGATGCTGCGCCTGGTCACGGTGGCCCGGGCCGCCATGGACGAGATCGGGCTGGCCGAGCCCGAGCGCCACTTCATGCTCTTCGTGGAGGACGGACAGACGCCGGACCACACGCCCGGAACGCTGCTGCTGAAGAGGTCCCCCTTCACGGACGAGGAGGTGGTGACGGTGGAGAGGCTGGCCCAGCGCCGCGGATACGGTCTCCTCTACACGCCTCGGACCCGGCCCGCCAACCTGTTCACGCGCCTCGCGGAGGCGCGCGACGTGGGGGCGATCGCGCGCGCCTATCCCGCCAACATCATGCCCACTCGGGACAACGATCCGTTCTTCTTCAACTCACTCCGGTCCGAAGACGTGGGCCGAGCCATGGCGATCCGGAGCGAGTGGGCCAAGACGAACCTGGGCACCGCCGTGCTCTTTGCTCTCGTCGGCATCTCCTCGGTCGGGGTCGCGCTCTTCATCGTGGGACCGCTGGCCCTGGCCGGCGAGAGGATCTCCACCGGTCGCCGCCTGGCCGCCGTCCTCTACTTCGCCTCTCTCGGTGGCGGCTTCATCGTCGTGGAGGTCGTGTTGCTGCAGCGTTTCGTCCTGTTCCTCGGCCATCCCGTCTACGCGCTCACCGTCGTGTTGTTCTCCCTGCTGACCTCCTGCGGCATCGGCAGCCTCCTCGCCGGCCGCTTCGATCCCGCCCGCCTGGGCCCGGCCCTGACCAGGGTCCTGCTCTCGATCGCGGGGTTCGTGGTCGTGTACGTCTTCGCCCTCCCGCCCCTCTTCTACCGCCTCATCCACCTTCCCCGTCCCATGCGCATCGCGATCGCCGTGGCGGCGCTGGCCCCGCTCGGCACGGTCATGGGAATGGCCATGCCGACCGGCCTGCGCAGGCTCGATCAGCGCATGCCCAGCCTCGTCCCATGGGCCTGGGGGGTCAACGGCGCGGCCTCCGTCCTGGGTTCGGTGGCCGCCCTTCTCATCGCCCTGGCGAGCGGCTTCGATCAGGCGCTGCTCGTCGGGGCGGGCCTGTACCTGGCGGCGGTGGCGTTCGCGCGCGCGATGTGAGGGCCGGATTTCGCTGGACCAGGTCCCCCGGAGGGGAAGCAGTGGGAGTAGCGTCTCCATCGTCAGGGTGAGGATATGACCGACTGGACTCGTCGCGACTTCGCGCAGGCGCTGCTGGCCGGCGGCCTGCTCCCGCAAGTGACGGCGCCGAACGCGGCCTCGCAAGGCGTGACGCCCGCGAGCGCGGGATCGCTGACCGACGTGCCGGGCATTCGCGTCGGGCACTTCACCGATCCGCGGCGCCCGACCGGTTGCACCGCGATCCTCTTCGACCCCGACGTGGCCGCGGGCGTCGACTACGCCACCTCCGCGCCCGGCGAGGCCGGGGCCGTGATGTTGCAGCCCGCGAGCCCGGTGGACGGGATGCACGCGCTGTTCCTCACCGGCGGCGGGCCGTTCGGCCTGCCCGCCTTCGGCGGGGTGATCCGCTACCTCGAGGAACAGAAGGCGGGATTCGACTGGGGCCTGCCCAACGTCCGCATCCCCCTCGTGGTCGGCGCGGTGATCGACGACCTCGCCGTGGGCGACCCGCGGGTGAGGCCCGACGCGGAGGCGGCCTACAAGGCGTGCGCGGCCGCGTCCACGGGGCCGGTGGCCGAGGGCAGCGTCGGAGCCGGCACGGGGGCCACGGTGGGAAAGATGCACCGGAGCCGCGGCTTCGGCGGGATGAAGGGTGGTGTCGGCACCGCGAGCCTCAAGGTCGGCGACGTCGTCGTGTCCGCGCTGGCGGTCGTGAACGCCGCCGGCGACATCCTGGACTGGCGCAGCGGACGGATCCTGGCCGGTGCGCGCCGGCCGTCGGGCGGCTTCGCGGACTGCATCGAGGTCATGAAGCAGGCGCTGGCGAAGCCGGGCGCGGACCTCGGGCTGGACGACGCGGCGCTCCGCAGCACCACGCTCCTCGTGGTGGCCACGAACGTGACGCTGACGAAGACGGCGTTGACCAAGGTCGCGGACATGGCGAACTGCGGCGCCTCACGCGCCATCCGGCCGTACCACACCACGGGCGATGGCGATCAGCTCTACGCCGTGTCGACGCGCAGGCTCGCGAAGCCCGATCTGCCGCTGACGACGATCGGATCCCTCGCCGCCGAGGTGGCGGCGGATGCGATCGTGCGCGGGGTGAGGATGGCGACGTCGGTGCCGGACTGGCCGGCCATCCGGGACCTACTAAGATAGGGCCCCGGAGAGTCACCCATGCCGAATCACCGGCGAAACGGCAAGACGCCGCGCCGCGAGTTCGTCAAGCAGTCGGTGGCGACGCTCGGTGCGATGGGCACGCTCGGAAGTGCGACGGCGCCCGCCGACGCCGCCCCCCAGGCCGTACCGCGTCCGACCGTGGAGCCGTTACCCGCCCCACGCGACTTCAACGGCCCCTACACCGGCGAGCACCTCCGCCACCTGGCCTTCCCTCTCGGCGGCATCGGGGCCGGGATGGTCTGCCTCGAGGGAACGGGCGCGCTCTCCCACGTCTCGCTCCGCCACCGGCCCGACGTGTACAACGAGCCCGCCGTGTTCGCGGCGGTGTGCCTGAAGAGTGCGACCGGCAACGTCGCCCGCGTGCTCGAGGGCCCGGTGCCGCCTTGGAAGCTCTACGAGTCGCGCGCCGCGGCCAACGGCGGCGAGCACCGGACGTGGGGCCTGCCGCGATTCCGAGAGGCGAGCTTCGAGGCCCGCTTCCCGTTCGGCACCGTACGCCTGAAAGACGACAAGCTCCCGATCGAGGTCGAGCTCACCGGCTGGAGCCCGTTCGAGCCGGGTGACGCCGACAACTCCAGCCTGCCCGTGGCCGCCGTCGAGTACTCCTTCTCCAACCGCAGCCACGAACGCCTCGAGGCCGTGTTCTCGTTCCACGCGCGCAACTTCATGGCCGTGGGCACCCAGCACGACAACGGCGTCCGTTCCACGCCCGGTGGGTTCCTGCTGACGCAGGCCGGATCGGCGGCGACACCCGAGACCGAAGGCGCGTTCGCGGCGTTCGTCGATGATCCCACCGTGCGTGTCGACCACGCCTGGTTCCGAGGTGGATGGTGGGACCCGCTGACGATGGCGTGGAAGGCGGTCGAGCAGGGCATGGCCGAGGACCGGCCGCCGATCACCGAAGGCGATCCGTCACCGGGGGGCAGCCTCTTCGTTCCGTTCTCTCTTCCCCCCGGCGCCCAGCGCACGCTCACTCTGCTCCTGGCGTGGTACGTGGGCCGAAGCGCGCTGAGTGCCGGCAAGACGCCCGTCGCGGACACCACCACGTATCGTCCCTGGTATGCCGGCCGCTTCGCGGGCATCGATGACGTGGTCCGCCACTGGCGCCGCGCCTATCCCGACCGGCGCGCGGGCGCGGCGCGCTTCCGCGACTGCTTCTACGACACCTCGCTGCCGCCGGAGGTGGTGGAAGCGGTGGGCGCGAATCTCGCGATCCTGAAGACGCCGACCGTCCTGCGCCAGGAGGACGGCCGCCTCTGGTCCTGGGAGGGCTGCTCCGACTCCTCCGGCTGCTGCCACGGCTCCTGCACGCACGTCTGGAACTACGCCCAGGCCATCCCCCACCTCTTTCCCGCGCTCGAGCGCACGCTGCGCGAGACCGAGTTCAACGTCTCGCAGGACGCGGCCGGCCACCAGACGTTCCGCACGCCGCTGCCCATCCGCGTCCCCGTGCACGAGGTGCAGGCCGCCGCCGACGGCCAGCTCGGCGGGATCATGAAGGTC